>Ga0163155_10002005_pt1 | contig 23515 bp, 4 predicted proteins | sample OliLakLV19SP4G1_FD_148611 | JGI IMG/M metagenome (GOLD analysis project Ga0163155, IMG submission 148611) | Freshwater microbial mat bacterial communities from Lake Vanda, McMurdo Dry Valleys, Antarctica - Oligotrophic Lake LV.19.SP4.G1 | ecosystem: Environmental > Aquatic > Freshwater > Lake >... | reverse complement strand
CTCCAGGAGGTGATTTATCTGTGACCCAACGCGACCTGCGGGACTACCTCCAAGACATGCTAGACACCATCGATATCGCTCAGCAATTTGTGGCAGACATGACCTTTGCAGACTTTCAGGCGGATCAGAAAACCGTTTTTGCCGTGATTCGGGCGATCGAAGTGATTGGTGAAGCAGCAAAAAATATTCCCCTACCCATTCGGGAGCAATATCCAGAAATGCCCTGGAAAAGCATTACCGGGATGCGGGATAAACTGATTCACAGTTATTTTGGGGTTAACCTGGAAGTGCTTTGGGATACTGTCCAGCAAGATCTCATGCAACTGCGTCCCGTGCTTAGCAAAATGCTTCAGGATGCTGCCAACTCTCAATAGTCTGTTTTTGTATCCTTAATCAATCAGTTAATCGCCATGACGACGCTGCTCAAAGACCTGATCGAAATCCCTGAACAAGTCCAAAAAGGCGACTTTGTCCTCCGACTGACCGAAGGGGTGATTCGTGCTGATGAAACCCTGCGTGATTATGTCGTCACCCCCGAACTCACAGGCTGCTTCGACAACGCCCTCAGCTTCATCCGCAGTGCCCTCCAATCCAACACCAGCAAAGCCACCTATCTGCACGGCAGCTTTGGCAGCGGCAAAAGCCACTTTATGGCAGTGCTGCATCTCATCCTGCAAGGTAATGCCCGCGCCCGCGCCATTCCCGAACTTGCCCCCGTCATCAGCAAGCACAACGAATGGATTCTCGGTAAGAAATTTCTCCTTGTGCCATATCACATGATCGGTGCCCCCGACATGGAATCGGGCATTCTCGGTGGCTACGTGGACTTTGTGCGCCGCAACCATGCTGATGCCCCTATCCCTGGTGTGTACCTTGCTGAAGGTCTCTTCCGGGATGCCGAAAACCTGCGCCGTCAAATGGGCGACGATGCCTTTTTTAACGCCCTCAACGAAGGTATTGCTACCAGCAGCGGCTGGGGTGAACTGGCAGCAGGCTGGAATGGCGATCGCTTTGATAGTGCTATCGTGGCCGATCCAGGCTCCGAAGCCCGTTCTCAACTGATCAGTGTGCTCATTAGTCGTTTCTTTGGTTCTTATGATACCCAGGCAGGTGGACAGAGTGAAGCCTTCCTCTCGCTGGACAAAGGACTCTCGGTCATCAGCAAACATGCCAAGAGCCTAGGCTATGACGGGTTAATCCTCTTTCTTGACGAACTCGTGCTGTGGCTTGCTAGCCACGCCGCCGACCTCAAATTTGTCCATCAGGAAGGCCAAAAACTGGCCAAATTAGTCGAAGCCCAAACCGCCGATCGCCCAATTCCGATCATCAGCTTCGTGGCTCGTCAGCGCGATCTCAGCGAACTCATTGGTGATTCTGTACCCGGTGCCGATCGGCTCAACTTCGGGGATGCGCTCAAACACTGGGAAGGTCGATTTCACCGCATTACTCTGGAAGACCGTAACCTGCCTGCGATCGCAGAGAAACGTCTGCTCAAATGCAAAACCGCAACAGCACGGCAAGAACTCGATGCTGCTTTCGAGGGACAGAAATTTCGCGACTCGGTAATGAATACGTTGCTGACTCGTGAGGGCGATCGCAAAATGTTTCGTCAGGTCTATCCCTTCAGCCCTGCCTTGGTGCAAACCCTGATCGCCGTTTCCAGCGTCTTGCAACGAGAACGCACTGCCCTGAAGGTGATGATGCAACTGCTGGTGGAGCAGCGCGACGTGTTGACCATTGGCGACATTGTGCCCGTGGGTGATTTGTTTGATGTCATTGCTCACGGCGATGAAGCCTTCAGCCCTGAAATGGCAATTCACTTCAACAACGCCAAACGTCTCTATCACCAGAAGCTCCTGCCCCTGCTCGAAAAACAGCATGAGGTGCGCTGGGAAGACTTACCTAACCTGCCTGCCAACGATGCCAGACGGATCGCCTTTCGCAACGACGATCGCCTGATCAAAACCCTGTTGCTCTCAGCCCTAGTGCCCGCCGTCGAGTCCCTGCGGGAATTAAATGGCGAACGACTCGCAACACTCAATTACGGCACGATCAAAACACCGATTCAAGGTCGGGAAGGCTCAGAAGTGCTGCGTCGCTGCAAAACCTGGGCAGCCAGTGTCGGCGAGATTCGCATTGGCGAAGATGCAAATGCCACTATCTCCATCCAACTCTCTGGAGTGGATACCGAAAGCATCCTTAAACAAGCGGAGCGCGAAGATAACCGGGGCAACCGGGCGCGTCTCATCAAGCAAATGCTCTTTGCTCAGTTCACCATCAAAGGTGAAACCGAGTTTGATCAATACTACGAATTTGTATGGAAAAATACAAAGCGCTCCTGTGTGGTGCTGTTTGGCAACGTGCGGGAATTTTCCCCTGCCTCGCTAGAAACGACCAACGATCGCTGGAAGTTAATCATTGACTATCCCTTTGATGAGCCAGGACATGGCCCCAAGGATGACCTAGCTAAACTCCAAACCTTTAGTGAGTCTCACCCATTTGGGACAAAAACGCTTTGCTGGATACCGGCTTTCTTCAGCGCTGATGCTGAAAAAGAACTGGGAACCCTGGTACTGCTGGAATACATCCTGGCAGGCGATCGTTTTACCCAATACGCCAACCATCTCTCGCTTCAGGATCGACAAGCGGCTAAGTCCTTACTGGAAAATCAACGCAGCGTGCTTCGGCGGCGAATCGATAATCATATTGATGTGGCTTATGGATTAGATGTACCGAACCTCAATTCCTTGGATACCAGCCGCATGCTGGAGCTACACGAGCGTTTTGTATCCCTTCAGCCAAGCTTGGAGCTAAAACCTCCGGTGGCAGCAGACCTCAAAGCAGCGATGGAGCATTTGTTAGATCAAGCGCTGAACCATGAATTTCCGGGTGCTCCCAACTTTGAGGCAGAGGTAAACCGGATCAACTACCTTGAAAAAGTCTATCAAGTCATCAGTGAAGCTGCTCATACGACCGATGGTCGGGCACTGGTAGACAAAACGCTGCGATCGCTCATGCGGCAAATTGCCAATCCCCTCAAGCTGGGTGAAATGGGGCAAGATGCCACTCACTTTATCCTCGGACAACACTGGAAAAATCACTTTATTCGCAAGTCTGCTGAAGCGGGAGGAACTGTTTCCGTTAAGCAACTGCGGGAGTGGATCGACCTACCTAAACCAATGGGATTGCCCAAAGAAGTGCAAAACCTGGTGATCCTCGCGTATGCAGAGCAGACCAGCCGCACCTTTTACCGTCAAGCCATTCCAGTGGATGTCACCCTTAAGGATCTGCCCAATGAGTGCGAACTGCGGGATCAAAAGCTGCCTGACGAAGCCCAGTGGCAGCGAGCTGTCCAGCTTACCGAGCGCATTTTCAAACTTAATCTTTCATCGTTGCTCAAACCCAGCAATGTCACGGATTTGGAAACCAAAGTTAAGGACAAAGCCATCGCTGCACTACCAGCCTGCCAGCATTACGCCCAGAGCTTGCGCGATCGCCTCAACCAGTTAAATTTGCCAATGGCTAGCGATCGACTTAAAACGGCTCTTGCCACTCTGACCCTGCTCGAACAGATGGCTGCTAAGTCTGGGGATATTGTGAGTATTCTTGCTACTACTGAGATTTCTACTACAGAATCCGCGATGGCAGAGTGTTTGGCAAATGCAGTAACGCTCAACGCCATATTAGAGAATGCAAGTTGGGATATTTTTGAGTCGATTGGAACTTTGAGTGACGAGCGACAGACGCAAGCGGCTGCCATTCATCAAAGCATTCAGTCCACACTGTTAAGTGATGAGCATGTTCTGCCTCTGAGTACCGAGTTGAAAAAAGCCCGGTCAAAAGCCGTGTGTCTCCTAACTCAACCCATCCCTCAACCACCACAACCGCTAGCCGTACCAGAACCCACTCCGCCCGTTCCTGCCACCATTGCCAAACCGCTAGTAAGTCCACCAACCACTACTATCAGCACTCCCACCTTGGTTCACGGCTCTCGGGAGCATCTGAACTTAGCAGCAGCTCAAGCCTTGTTAGCAAACCTCCAACAAACGTTAGAAACAGGAGACAATATCCAATTGAACATCAGTTGGATCATTACACCGAAGGGAACCGCTAAGTGACCCCAGCCGCCCCCACTTTCAGTCAAATTAAAGCCCAGGTTACCGCCATTCGCCAGCGCAGCCACAACGCACGAGTCATTGGCATTCAAGCGGCTGGTCGCTGGACAGGGGAGCCATTGTCCCAGGGTGCTCAGGCAACCTATGTGATCCAGCAATGCGACTCACCCCTAGCAATACGGCTTGCCCTGCGTGAAGACGTTAGTCATGACACGATCAAAGTCCTGATCACACCGCTAGATGAAGCAGATCTGGGCATGGATATCCTGCTGCGGCTTGCAAAACAACGGCTCTTCAAAATCAACAGTTGGCAGATTGTTCAAACCTTGTTTCAGGCAACTGCCATCGACCCTCGCTTAATGCGTCATAGCTGGCTAGCAGACTACCTGATGGATTGGGCACCCCCAGAAGGTTATCCTCCGGTTAGCGGTGGCTTCCTGGATGCCGAAACCGCCTGGTCAATTCTGTTGGAGCGGAGTATTGGACTGGCGAGCGATCGCCCGGATTTACTAACCCTGCTGAAATGGTCGCTCACTCCAGAGAACATTCAGCGCTATCAGTCCGCCCCTGCCAATTTTCGAGCAGCCATGGTGGATTGGTTGACCTTAGTCACTGGCCCCGCAGCCGCAGTCGTCCTCCATTGTGTGTTACACAATTCACAACCGGATGCCCTCCCAATTGGTCTAGCAATTGATGTTGTGTTTCATCCAGAGGCGGAGGGTCGTCTTGATCGATCGATCGGCAAGCTAGAAGCAACCTACTTAGGTGGAACGGCTCCCAATGTGCACATCCTGCAAAAGTGGAATGCCGATGCGATCGAGGTTCTGCGTCTGCAAATTCTGGAGCCTCAGCAACGATCTCAGCTTATTCAACGAGCTGATGCTCTTCTCCAGGCAGTCGGTGCTGAATCTTTTGCCTATCTCAGCAGCATTTCGCTGATCGGCTTTGACCAGCGGTTAGCTCAATTTGGTGACCAACTCCTAGAAACCCTAACGCAGTTAACTCCTCAAGCCCTTGAACGTCTGACGCAAGCCTATCAATACATCAAAGACCATGACCAGGCAAACCAGCACGATCGCCGTCTAGCGCGGCTCAACATGGCACTCCGACTCGCTCGCTGGCTAGTGCAAATCAAGCAGAATCAAGCAGCTCAGCCTCGATCGCTCGATGAGGCAATTACTGCCTACTTAAAGGAGGGCGGTTTTTTGGACTGGGCACGTCTTGCACTCCCAATGGGTGAGCCAATACGCCGACTCGCCGAGGCATTGGAAACCCTGTTCGAGCGAGTGACTGAAAGCCAGGAGCATCAGGCACAGCAGTTCGCTACCCTACTGCAAAGTTGGACTGAAATGGGTTCCACAGCCAAGGCATTCACCCCGATCGAGAAGGTGCTCGAAACCATCGTGGCTCCCTTGGTCGATCACGCCCCCGTTCTGGTCATCGTAATGGATGGGATGAGCGTAGCAGTCTGTCGTGAACTGGTGGCAAGTATCACCAGCCGCTATGACTGGACCTTGATTTCGCCCCAGGGGCAAGCCTCAGCACTGATGGCTGGGTTAGCAGCCCTTCCCTCTATCACAGAGGTTTCCCGCGCCAGTCTATTCTACGGTCAGCTTCGGCAAGGCAAAATAGCGGGAGAACAGAAAGGGTTTGCCGCCCATCCTGTTCTCAATTCCCACTGTCGCAGTGATTCTCATCCAGTTCTCTTTCATAAGCCCTCTCTCCGCGAACAAGAGGAGGCAGTATTAGCTGATGAGGTGAGACAAGCCATTGGATCGCCTCAAACAAGGGTTGTTGGTGTTGTGGTCAATGCCGTCGATGACCATCTATCAAAAGGTGATCAGATTGACGTGAGCTGGACTCCTGACAGTGTTCGGATTCTTTCTACGCTGCTGTATGAAGCCAAGCAATCCCAACGCTTAGTGGTGCTACTGAGCGATCACGGTCATGTGATTGAACATAAAACAATCTATAAGTCTCGTGAGGGGGATGGTGATAGTCGTTGGCGGGATGCGACCAATCAACCTGATGCCACTGAGCTATTGGTCAAAGGCGATCGCGTTGTTATCCCTGCCTCCAAAACTCTGATTGCCCCCTGGACAGAACGGCTCCGCTACATAACCCACAAGAACAACGGCTATCATGGTGGGCTAAACCCACAGGAAATGATCATTCCGATCGCAGTTCTCTGCTCTACGCCGTCCTTGCCAGAGCATTGGGATGAAGCTCCCGTAGACCATCCCAGTTGGTGGGAGGATAGCGTCAGCCAAAGCAGTGAAGCAACCTTGCTACCAATGCAGCCGCTAAGCCTGAACCAACCAGATTATGGTCCCTTGTTTAGTGCTGCGCCTGCACAGCAAAGCTCAGATTGGATCACGTCCCTCTTAGCCTCACCGATCTACCAGGCACAGAAGAAGCGAGTCGGGCGATCGGCGCTATCCGATGATGACTTGACCCAGATACTCATGGCGATCGCGCTTCAGAGTTACAAGGTAGATCTATCCACTCTGGCAAGAAGCCTGCATTGTTCAGCCACCTCCTTACGCGATCGACTCACCAAGTTGCAACGGCTACTGAATATCGATGGCTACTCGATCGTGAATTATGAAAAACGCTCGAACACTGTTGTGGTGAACCTCCAGTTACTCTGTCAGCAGTTTGATTTGATTCGGCTATACACCGTTGATTAATGCAACTTGATTTAAGTAGTTCAAATCTTTTGTTTTCGTTCAGAAGCAATCGCAGGGCGAGAGTATCAAAGTGGTTGGGAAAGTTTATCGTAGATGGGGTTACCTTAGTCGTTCGTACATCTTAATCAAGTTTTTGCAACGCACTCGTTCTCTGAGCCAGGGCGCGATCGCCCAATTTCGCTCTCCAACTCTCCAACTCGTAAAGTTTGAATACAAGGCTCAACCTTGCCTGAGCCATTCGTCTAATATTGGGCATATCCACTGCCTATAGAAAAAATTACCCATAGGGGTACTAGCGCATCGACCAGATTTGCCAGAAATTAAATTGTATTCGGTTCCTGAAAAGACAGCCCCATCTTTTTGTGGAGGTAGACCGTGCTCGATCGCCCCGCTCAAGCTGACAGTCAACAGACTCCAGAGTCTGATAAGAGCTACTATGCCTCACCTCCCGCTGTGTCACTGCCCAAGGGTGGTGGAGCCATCAAAGGGATGGGGGAGAAATTTGCCGCCAACCCAGTGACAGGTACCGGGTCAATGTCAGTTCCGATCGCCACCAGTCCCGGTCGTTCTGGGGTTGGCCCGCAGTTGTCGATCTCCTACGATTCAGGCGCTGGCAATGGCATCTTTGGCTTTGGCTGGAACCTTTCCATCCCCTCCATTACTCGCAAAACAGATAAAGGCTTACCCCGCTACTGGGATGCAGAAGAATCCGATGTATTCATCCTATCGGGAGCCGAAGATCTGGTACCCGTCCTGAGTGCTGAGGGGGCGATCGCTGAAACCACGCAGGATGGCTACCGGATTCGCCAGTACCGTCCTCGCATTGAAGGACTGTTTGCTCGAATTGAACGCTGGACTGCCGTAGATTCGGGTGCAATTCACTGGCGATCGATTTCAAAGGACAACATCACCACGCTCTACGGCAAAACCAGTGAGAGCCGCATTAGCAATCCTGACAACGCCACCCACATTTTTAGCTGGCTGATCTGCGAAAGCTACGACGATAAGGGAAACGCGATTCGCTATCGCTATCAACCTGAAGATTCTCAGGGAATCGGCAGAACCCAGGTGCATGAACGCAATCGTACCCCTGAGAGTCGATCGACCAATCGCTACTTGAAGCACATTGACTACGGCAACCTGACACCGCGCCAACCTGACGAAGATTTGAGCCTCCGTACCGATTGGCTATTTGAGGTGGTGTTTGACTATGGGGAACATGACCCGGTTATTCCTACTCCCATTGCTTCAGGCGTTTGGTCTATCCGCAATGATCCATTTTCTTCTTATCGAGCAGGCTTTGAAGTGCGAACGTATCGCCTGTGTCAACGGGTATTGATGTTCCATCACTTCCCAGATGAAGCAGATGTCAGACGAGATTGCTTGGTGCGATCGACCGATTTCATCTATTCCTACGAGGAAAATCCCACAAGTGCTCAGAATCCAATTTATTCCAAACTAATTTACGTCACCCAAACGGGCTACCAGCGAAATCAGGAGGGTAATTACTTCCAGAAATCACTGCCCCAATTGGAGTTTACCTACAGTGAACCGCAGATTGATCAGATAGTGCGGCACGTCGATCGCGCCAGTTTGGAGAATTTGCCTTACGGGTTGGATGGAACTCGCTATCAATGGGTGGATCTGGATGGGGAAGGGATCTCAGGAATTTTGACTGAGCAGGGGAATGGTTGGTTTTACAAACGGAATCTCAGCCCAATCAACGTTGTCCAGACCAACGGCACTGAGCATATTGAGGCGCGCTTTGCCCCGGTTGAAAGGGTTGCGAGTCAGCCTGCGATCGCCCTTGCAGATGGGGCACAGTTTCTAGATTTAGCCGGAGATGGGCAATTGGATCTGGTGGCTCTTCGGAGTGCAACGCCGGGGTTTTATGAACGGCATCAAAAGCAAGGATGGGAACCCTTCATCCCCTTCAAATCTTTGCCTGTGGTGGATTGGGACAATCCCAACCTGAAGTTTATTGACCTGAATGGCGATGGTCATGCGGATATTTTAATAACGGAGGGGGAGTGTTTTGTCTGGCATCCTTCTCTAGCGGAGGAGGGGTTTGGTATAGCGAAACGGGTGCGGCATCCCTGGGATGAGGAGAAGGGCCCACGGGTGGTGTTTGCCGATAGCACGCAGTCGATTCACCTGGCGGACATGTCAGGGGATGGGTTGACGGATATTGTGCGAATCCGTAACGGAGAAGTGTGTTACTGGTCAAATCTGGGCTATGGGCGGTTTGGCGCAAAAGTGACGATGGATCATTCTCCCTGGTTTGATGCGCCGGATATTTTTGACCAGCGGCGGATTCAGTTAGCCGATATTGATGGCTCTGGCACCACGGATATTTTGTACCTGAGTGGTGCAGGGGTGCAGGTTTATTTCAATCAGTCGGGGAATGGTTGGTCGGCAAAGCAGGTGCTGCGATCGTTTCCACCTATGGATAGTGTGGCCTCTGTGACGGTGATCGATCTGTTGGGGAATGGAACCGCCTGTTTAGTCTGGTCTTCTCCGCTGCCGGGGAGTGCCCCTCGTGTTATGCGCTACATCGATTTAATGGGGGGACAAAAGCCGCATCTGCTAATTAAAACGGTGAATAACTTAGGCGCAGAAACTGTTGTGCAGTATGCACCTTCTACTAAGTTTTATTTGGAAGATAAATTATTGGGTAAGCCTTGGATTACCAAGATTCCGTTTCCAGTACATGTGGTGGAACGGGTAGAGACGATCGATCACATTTCAGGCAATCGCTTTGTCAGTAGTTACCGCTATCGTCACGGCTATTTCGATGGAGAAGAGCGGGAGTTTCGCGGCTTTGGTTATGTGGAGCAACTGGATACGGAATCCTTTGCCGCATTTCAGAGTGAAGGAGCGACCAATGCGACGGATGTAGCCTTCCATGTACCGCCAGTTTTAACCAAAAGCTGGTTCCATACAGGGTTTTATCGCGATCGCCACCACATTTCCCAACTATTCACCGAGGAATATTACCGAGAACCGCGCCATCGCATTCCACCCAACGCCACTGAAGCAGAACGAGCCGCTATTGAAGTCCGATTTCAGGCATCGCTATTGCCCGATACCCTTTTGCCCGCTGGTTTAACGGTTCAGGAGGAGCATGAAGCCTGTCGCGCTTTGAAGGGCAGTCTGTTGCGACAGGAGGTGTATGCCCTGGATGAGTCAGATAAAAGTGAGCATCCGTATAGCGTATCGGAGCAAGATTACCAGATTCGTAGGCTACAACCCAGACAGGATGGGCAGTATGCAGTGTTCTTTGTGCATCCGAGCGAGGCAATCAGCTATGCCTACGATCGCAATCCCAATGATCCGCGTGTGGGGCATCAGCTAACGCTGGAAGTAGATGACTTTGGCACGGTCAAGAAGTCTGCGGCAATTGCTTATCCCAGACGATCAGCAGCATTACCTCAACATCCTAGAGTTCAGGCAGCCCAGAGCCAAACCTACATCACCTACACGGAAGTGGAAGTGATCCACCGTCATGAATCACAAACGTTCTACCGAATTGGGGTGCCAGTTGAGACGCGAGCGTATGAAATCACGGAATTATCGACCTCTGAGGATGAGCGGTTCTCTTTGGATGAACTACGGGAAGCCATTCAGGATGCGGTAGAGATTAGCTATGAGGTGCAACCAACAGCGGGAACTGTGGAAAAGCGGCTGGTGGAGCGCGATCGCATTCTCTACCTCCGCAACGATCTATCCGGAGCGTTGCCATTGGGGGAACTGGAGTCCCTGGCATTGCCCTTTGAAGCCTATCGGTTGGCGTTTACGCCTGGTTTGTTGGAGCGGGTTTATGGCGATCGCGTCAATGACACAATTCTTGGTGAGGAGGCACGCTACATTCAGCAAGATGGATTGTGGTGGATTTCCTCCGGTCACACCATCTTTGACCCAGATCATTTTTACCTGCCGATTCAAACCATCGACCCGTTTGGGCAAACCTACATCACGACCTACGACAACTACGATCTGCTGACGGTTCGGACGGAAGATCCGTTAAACAATATCGTCACTGTTAACAGTGACTACCGAGTGCTGCAACCCCAGCAACTGACTGATCCGAATGGCAATCGTGCTCAGGTGTTGTTTGATGCACTGGGTATGGTGGTGGCAACAGCCGTGATGGGCAAGGAGTCCGAAAATCAGGGAGACTTGCTGGATGAAACTGTCAGGGCTGATTTGCCACCTCAGGATATTGAGGCATTTGCTGCCGATCCATTGGGCACGGCAGCATCGCTGTTAGGTAATGCAACGACCCGGATTATCTACGACCTGGAGCGGTTCAGAACATCCGGTGAACCTGTGTTTGCGGCAACGCTGGCGCGAGAAACCCATGTGAGCGATCCACTGCCACCGGATGGGCTAAAAATTCAGGTGAGTTTTGGTTACTCGGATGGGTTTGGGCAAGAGATTCAGACGAAGATACAGGCAGAACCAGGACTGGCTCCAGTACGAGATGCAGCAGGTGTGCTGCGGTGTGACCAGAACTTTGAGCCTGTGGATTCTCGTTGGGTCGGGACAGGGCGCACGATTTTCAACAATAAAGGTAAGCCTGTCAAACAATACGAGCCGTTCTTCAGTCCTACCCCTGCCTATGAGCAGGAACCGGGACTGGTTGAATGTGGCGTAACTCCGATTATTTTCTATGATCCGATTCAGCGAGTCATGGCGACGCTGCACCCCAATCACACTTATGAAAAGGTAGTGTTTGACCCCTGGCAGCAAACGACTTGGGACGGAAATGATGCAGTGCTGCTCAATCCGGTAGAAGACGAGGATGTAGGAAGTTACTTCAGTGGCTTAGAGGCAGGCGAGTATTTGCCGACCTGGTATGAACAGCGGATTAATGGGCAACGCGGAACAGCGGAACAGCAGGCAGCCCAGAAAACGGAAGCCCACGCCAATACGTCAACAACTGTGCATCTGGATACGTTAGGTCGTCCAATTTTGACGATCGCAAATAACGCTGAGTTTGGGCAACCGGAAACGCGGGTAGGGCTGGATATTGAAGGCAACTCGCTTTATGTGGAAGATGCGCGGGGCAATCTGGTGATGGTGAATGCGGTGGTCACGCGTGACGATCAGGGGCAACCGCTGCGAGATGGCAGTGGCAATCCCCTCATTGAAACTACTGGCTATAATCTGTTGAGTCATTCGCTCTACTCCCTCAGTTCCGATGCTGGGGAACGCTGGACGCTGAATAATGTGGCGGGTAACCCGATTCGGGGTTGGAATAGTCGAGGATTTGAGACACGGCTACTTTATGACGAATTGCAGCGTCCGACCCATTTGTTTGTGCGCGAGTCGCCCGACACCTCAGAAAGGCTGGTGGAACGAACGGTGTATGGAGAGAAGATCGCTAATGCAACGACTCTGAACCTGCGCGGCAAGCCCTTCATGGGTTTTGACAGTTCTGGCATCGCGATCAATCCAGGGCAAAATCCAGCAACAAATGCTGAAGAGGCGTTTGACTTTAAGGGAAATTCCCTCCGTAGTCGTCGCCGAATTGCTCGTGAGTATAAGGAACAAACGGATTGGTCAACTATTGAACCTTTGTTAAACATTGAGCCAACTGATGTTTTGGATCGTGATGCGATCGAGCAAGCTATTGCACCCCTCGTAGAAGGAAATTTCACCGTTAGCACCCTCTATGATGCTTTGAATCGACCCGTTAGCGTGATTGCTCCCGATGGCAGTGAAGCACGACCAACCTATAACGAGGCAAACCTGCTGGAGCAGATGTCGGTGAGGTTACGAGGCGCAGGTGAATTCATTCCCTTCGTGGCAAACGTTGACTACAACGAAAAGGGACAGCGCACGTTAATTGAATATGACAATGGTGTGCGAACAGAATACTTCTATGATCGGGAAACGTTTCGGTTAATGAATCTGCGAACGGTGCGTGTATCCGATTCATCTCGATTACAGGATTTGTATTACACCTACGATCCGGTGGGGAACATCACATCCATTCGAGATGATGCCCAGCAAACAATCTTCTTTAACGGAGAGATCACATCTCCCAGCAATGACTACACATACGATGCGCTCTATCAACTGATACAAGCCACTGGGCGAGAACATATTGGGCAAACCACCAATAACCTCCCAGACGATCGATCGGATCTCAAACCCCATTATGACTTCAATGATTCCACTCGCCGGAATTTACCCCATCCCAATGATGCTCAGGCGATGCGGAACTATGCCGAGGAGTATCAGTATGATTTGGTGGGCAATATCCTGGCGATGATTCACTCTGCGAATGGGGGAAGCTGGACGCGCAACTATGAATATGCGGAGGAGAATAACCAACTGCTGCGAACCAGCCTACCGCAGGATCAATGGGGCAACTACGGCTATGACGACCACGGCAACATGACCGAAATGCCTCACTTACCGTTGATGCAGTGGGATTTCAAAGATCAGCTTCAGGCATCCTCAAAGCAAGTTCGCAATGATGGTGGCGCACCCGAAATCACCTACTACGTCTACGATGCAGGCGGTCAGCGGGTAAGGAAGGTGACAGAACGACAGGCGGCAGCAGGAGAAACACCCGCCCGCAAGAATGAACGCATTTATCTGGGTGGATTTGAAATTTACCGGGAGTACAGCGGCGATGGCAGCACGGTGACGCTGGAGCGAGAAACGCTGCATGTGATGGATGATCAGCAGCGAATTGCCTTAGTCGAGACAAAGACAACTGACGTGGGAGACGGCATTAACCCACCCACCGATTTACTCACGCCCACCCGTCGCTATCAACTCAGCAACCATTTAGGCTCTGCTTCCCTGGAACTAGATGCCGATGGAGCCGTGCTTTCCTATGAGGAATATCATCCCTACGGCACAACCGCGTATCAGGCAGGACGTAGTGTGGCTGAGGTGAGTTTGAAGCGGTATCGCTATACAGGGAAAGAACGGGATGATGAGACGGGGTTGTACTATCACGGAGCAAGGTATTACGCATCCTGGCTTGGACGTTGGACAGCAGCAGATCCGATTGGGATTAGCTCTGGAGTGAATTTATATTCTTATGCTAAAAATCAACCTTTGTTGTTAATTGATAGCAATGGACTTGCTCCATGTGAACCTGATGACCTTAACTGTACACCTGATCTTGCACAGGAAGGATTTGACGCAGATGATGGTTATGGCACTGGAATGAATGAAGAAGATCAGGATTTACTTGATCGAGAAACTGGACAAGGTCCTTTCAGACAACCTAACACCTACGCCAATGGAAATTTAATCGAGCCAGAGCTTTCTTTTGGGGAAAAGCTGGATAAAGCTGGAAACGCAATAGTTGAAGATTTCAAGCGTAATCCATTTGGATATTATCCAGTTATAGGCCCTTTGCTTGTTGATTTACCTAGAGATCTTGAGGATTTTTGGGATGCAGGCTTTAATAGACATCAATATCTAGAAGCAAGTGGATATCTTGCTGGTGCTGTATCAGATTTAGCTCTTGCAGGCTTAGATTTTTTTTCAGGAGGAAAGGCTTCTCAAACTGGGAAATCCATCAGAGTTTTGGCGAAGGCAGGCAGCAGACAATCAGCTGCTCACTCAATAAGACAGGCTTCTGTTCAAGCTGACGTTGTTGACAAAGGAGCAATCGAAAGTAGGGTAGGACAAAAGTTGCCTAATGCTGACATAATAGCAAGCACGCATGCAGATGCTGCCGGAATTAAACAGAAGGGCTTCAAGCCTCAGTCATCTCACATGGCAGCAACATCTGCAGTTGGAGAACTCCCAGTCTATTCTCGTTCAAAAGCTATAACAGCTATATTACCTGAAGAGATTCATACTGAATGGGATAAATTCTGGAAAAAGGAGTCTAGAAAACTTGCCAGAAAAACCAAAGAAGTAACAGTTAGAAAATTTCTAGCTTGGCAGGAGAAGGGACTGATGGAATTAATTGAACGTGGTTTATTAACTCATAGAGAGGCAGGAACCCTTCATTTAATGTTACACATTGAATACTTCTCCAGTCGTGCTGGCTTAGGCTTGAAACCTGGTAGTAAGCTTAGAGTTCCATACTCTTAAATGAAACTGAATAACTGTTTCTCTTTTAACTTAATTTATGAAGGTGTAAAGCCAGAAATTTGTTGATTAACTAGTAGGATCGCCCAATCTTACAGGTTGAATTGAGGCAACGAAACCCAACATTCTCAAATTCTCACTGGCAGGTGACATTATGAAACGTCGAATTACAGCTCCCATTCAACTTGGCGATCGCGCTGCTCATCTTACTCACTCCTAATCGCATGAGTTTTTAACTCTATCCACAAACATTCACCCACTTGGAGAAAATCAATGGAAACACAAACTATGATGCACTTAGACATGAGAAACAGAAACCAGCTTCCCTGGACTGATGAAACCTGGAAGCAAATCGACATGGCAGTCCATGACGAATGCAAACGCACTAAGGTTGCTAGTAAATTTCTGCCCATTTGTCCAGCCCCAGGCGCCACCACCATTCCTTCAGACACCGTACTGCTTAGCAATCGGCGAGACGGTCAAAGGTTAACCATTGATGAAACAGCAATCACCCCCATTCTCGAACTTGAGGTTGGGTTCCAATTAACCTACCAGCAGATGATGGAACCCAATTCAAGCAGTACCATAACCCTCGCCACCCGATCCGCCAACCTACTCTCACAAGGGGTAGATATTGCCATCTTCCAAGGACAATCAGCCATTAGCGGCCCCAATGCCCAACCTCTATTTGCCGATGGCAGAGTGGCGATCGTTTCTGGTAATGCTGGGCGGGGTTTAATTAATGCTCCAGAAGTCAATCAGGCTAATCCAGCAATTCAGATTATAGAGGTTCCCACCACAACTGGTCCAGACCAAGTGCCACCTCGGTGGGGCGAAAACACCTTTGGGGTTGTCTCTGATGCTTATTCCCGACTGCAAAGTGGCGAAGGTTTGAATCAGGCACACTATGGCCCCTATGCCTGTATTCTCAATTTCCAACCCTACGCTGATACCTATGCCCCTTTACCAACGACCCTAATTATTCCCGCTGACCGGATCAAACCTCTCGTTACCGAAATGGCTCACAGCCAAATGATGAATGAAGCAACGATGCTGAAACATACCCAAGATATGAATATCTATGGGCGAGATATGAGCTATATGCATACTCCCAGCTACTACCCTCGCTACTACGGTACTGGAACACTACCCAGATTAAAAGGGATGTTCCTATCTCCAGGCAGCAACACAATGGATTTAGTCATCGGTCAAGATGCCACCACTGAATATGTCCGTCAGGAGGGCAATTTCTACTGGTTCCGAGTATACGAGCGTTTTGCCCTGCGGTTAAAAGACCCTAGCTCAGTCATTCGACTGGAATTTCAACAACCAACATCTTCAACTCCACCCCCTAGTTAACTGAATCGGAAAGATAGCTTAAAAATAAGGGATGGATCAGTTCAAACTTTTTTGAGGCTGACAAACTATGCATATCGAGCATGAAGGTATCTCATTATGGTACGGAACCCCTGACGCACCTGCCCCTCAAGACGTGGTTTCAGCAGGAGAAAACGTCATCATTACAGTTGGCATTTGTCCAGCAGATGCGAGCAATGTGGTGGAAATACACTATCGAGTCAACCAGGGTGCAGTTAGTACTGTTCCGACTCGATACTTACAGAATGGGCGCGATCTGAGATCTCAATACTTTAGAGCGTCACTCCCTGCTTTTAACCCAGGTGACACAGTAGACTATGTTCCCGTCTGCCATTGTGCGGGTCGGCAAACGCCTCCTGAAGCGGACATTCAGGCATTTACCTCCTCCTTTAGTGTGGTGAAAGCAGGAGTCAAAGCAGAGGGCAATCAGCTCAATTTGCAGAAGAAAAAATCAGCACCAAGCACTGACCAAATCCCTGATACTCCCACTAATCTACCGAGTACACCTCTCCAAGGGAGTGTTGCAAGCGATCGCAGCACTCCCCTCCAGCTTTCAACTCGCAAAAAAACGCATCTCAAAAACCTGACCCTGGGCATGACAGAGTCAAAGCAAAAGGAGAAAATAGAACAACTTTTCACCGAAACTGATGGGGAATTTAACCCATTTAAAGCTCGCCTAGAAGAAAGCGAAGCATTCGACACGGAAACCATCCAACGGCTGACCTTTAACCATGAGATTTCCGAACTCCTGGAGGATCGGGAAAACTGGGTAGCGGCATTTGCCCAAAACAATCGCATCCACAATCTCCGCGATCTCGCCCTCAATTATAGAAAACAGGACTTTAAATCCCTCATTCGCACGGCAGGCATCCCAAAAGATGCAGAAGAAAAAAGCGAAGAAGAATGCCTGGAACAGTGTGCCATTAGAGTTAGCGATCGCCTCTTCCGGATGGAGCCTACAGCAGTGATTCATCGCATGGTGCGAGATCAAGAGCTTGCCGCAGACGATCAAAATATTCGGCATGGGCTACTGTCCTTCTTCAATAACCAACCCAACCTGGACTTGCGAAAAACCTCTGTGCTTCAGGTCTTGCAGAACCCCGATTGTTTGAAACAAGTTCCAGAGGCTCACCGAGAACAGGTAGTGGATCGGTTGAAAAAACTGCAACGCCTGTCTGCCTTCAGCCCCAGAGCTGAAGCATTGCCCACCTTAATGAAAACAAACCTGACTTCAGCCTATACCATCAATGAAATCCCGATAGAACGCTTTGTCAGCCTCTTTGGCAAACGGTTGGGTGGTGAGAATGTAGCCCGCACCATTCACCGCAATGCTCAAAACATCACCGTGCGAAATGAGCACGCTTACATTTCCCTGCGGCAAGCAGTCCGAGGTGCCTCCGTCCGCATGATTCATGGCGATACGTCGGTTGACGCACGCAAAGCGGAGGCTATAGCAGTTGCTCAGCGGAAAAACATTCCGATTAATTTTGAGACCCTTTTTGGCAGTGTAGACCTGTGTGAATGTGCCCATTGCAATTCGGTTTATAGCCCTGCGGCTTATTTGGTTGAGCTGTTCCAGTACCTTCGCAACAACAACCTGGATCCAGAAAACACCAATACTGGGGAAGAGGGCATCAAAAACACTCCCCTAGAAAAGCTTTTCCGCCGCCGCCCAGATTTGGGCCGCCTCCAACTGACCTGCGAAAACACCAACACCCTCATTCCCTACATCGACTTGGTGAATGAGGTTATGGAAAGCTTTGTGGAACATCTGGATAATTATGAAGCAGATAACAACACTCCGAAGCAGACAAGAATTGCTGTCTACAACGTGGATGATGAAAGCAGTGGCGAATTGCTGGCTGAACCTCAGCATACCAACTACAAGGCTTACTCCATCCTCAGCAAAGCAGTTTATCCCGTTTGTAAGCTTCCCTATCATCAACCGATCGACGCAAATCGCCAATATCTAAACTATCTGGGTACCAGTCGTTACGACTTGTTTGATACCTTCCGGGTAGATGTCTCTTTTGAGGTTGCGGAAAATGCTACCGCAACAGAAATCAAACGCGCCAACCGGATGAAAGAATTACAAGTGCAGTCGGTGGATCGGGCGATCGCCGCTGAATATCTGCATCTTATAGAGGAGGAATATATCATCCTCACCAAAGAGGCATTTCACATTCGCGAATGGTATGCACTAGAACAGGAAGGAAACGTCTCCGAGGCTCAATACCGAGAGACTATTGGCCTCCAGCCGACCTGGGCATATTATGGTATGGGCACCGAAGCCCAGATGCTGAATGAACTGAAGTGGGTCAAACCGGAACAGAAGACTGGGATGGTGGGTTTTCTGCGGCGCGTTAACATTCTGTATATTGATTTAATTGCCCTGCTCAAAACTCAATATATCAATCCTAACTATCTGTCGGGTAAGGCGCTAGCCTACATGAATAGCTTGCGCTACAGCTATCGCTACCTGCAAAGTTTAGTAGATGACAGCCAGACTGATATTAAGCTGAAATACAAGGATCTAGTTCAGCTTTTACAGGAGCATCTCGTTTCGGCAAATCAGCTACCTTTGCAAACTCTAGCAGATCGCCTCTCAATCCAGAATCTAACATCCAAAACCCCAAATGGGGGCATCCCGTTTTTACAAGGTAACCTAGTAAGCGATTCAACCCCTCGCTTTGACCGCGATTATATAGAGTGTTGGGTCTACAAATACTTTGCAAAAATTGGCAAATTGATTGTTTTAGACAACGGTTCTTCCTGTACATGTATCGAAGGAACGATTCATCTATTAGGGGTGATTAATGTTGTAGATCATGCTGGCTCATTTATTGACCTATATCTTAATTCGGATTGTCAGATTTATATACTCAAATCAAATCCAAGGAAATTTGTAGGATATCTAGATACCAATACAAGCACATTGGTATTTGATGAGGATTTCAGCAATTCAGTCTCAATTTTTAGTGGAGATTTTACGGGTATCAATGGGGAAGTAGGCAAGGTAACCAATCTTAGACTTTTTATCTCGCAATCTGGAGACCGTTTTCCCTTTGTATGCTCTGGCTACCAGGAAAACTGCGATCTGACTAAAACTCAACTGAAGCACCTAGACGGTACCGATCTTGTCACAGCCGAGTACGATCGCTTCCACCGTTTCATTCGGCTCTGGTGCAAACTGGGTTGGGCGGTAGAAGAGGTCGATCAAGCCATTACTGGGATAGGTGAAGCAACCGCAGAATCTCCTTCAGGACCATCTGATTTTTTGGCAACCAATAAGTTTGTAGCATTAATTCCTGCACCGGATACTGGAGATGAATCCGTACTTGATTTTGACGATACCTTCACCGCTCAGCTCCCTGACTATAAACCAGAAAAAGATTGCAAGCCGGAGCCCATTTCTCAAGTCAAACAGGAAATTACACCGTACCTGATTGAGCAACTGGTAGCTGTTAAAAAGTTGCTGGAAATCACTGGCCTGGAACTGGCTCAATTACTGACCTATTGGACGCTGATTGGTATTTATGGCGAGAATTCTCTCTACAAACGTATATTTCTCCAATACAACCTTATCGCCACGGACGAGGTCTTTAAAGAAGATCTATTTGGTACTTACCTCACCCAAAACGGAACCATTAACAATCATCTTCCAGTTCTGATGGCAGCCCTGAAGGTCGATGTCAATATGATTGAGACCATCATGAATTTGGCGACAATCCCAGCTGCAGGTGAGTTGACGCTGGAAAATGTGTCCATACTCTATCGTCATATCCGTTTGGCCAAAACTTTAGGGTTACGAGTAAAAGAACTTTCCAGTGTACTGGCTTTGATGCAGAATCTAGCCCAACCCTTCGGCGAACCCACTCAAACGCTGAAGTTCTATGACCTCTTTGCCCGCATTGAGGATTCTGGCTTTAGTCCACGGGAGCTAAACTACCTGCTGAATGATGAGGACGATTCTCAGCGTCCCCTACGACCGAGTATGGCCAAGGTTTTTCAATTGGCGATCGCGCTAAGGGATGCCCTCCTTCAAATTGAGATAGACCACGCCGATATTAAGGAAGATCGGGAGGCTACAGAGGATCTGTTACGGAGCAAATTGAGCTTGCTCTACGAAGGAGCGATCGTCGAACAAATTATTGCTCTGGTACAGGGAACCACTGTATATCTGGACAACACTCGCCGTCAATACAGCACCAAATTGAACCAACCGGATCAGGATGCGATTACAGCGTTCATGCTGGCGCGGCGCAAAGAGGAAGAACAACAGCCCGGGGGAGAGTTTCAAACCTTTTTGCAACGGGTGCAGTTCAGCGGCACAAAAGGATTACAAATCACGGGCATTTTGAGTGAATCCGATCAGGAAAAGGTGATTGCTCTGGCCGACTTAATTAGCGATTCTGATGACAAAGAAAAATTCTTGATTGTAGCGAACAAAATGTTCGACCAGTCGGAAAGGTTCTTTGAAGATGCTCTCTTGCCCATCTTTTTACAAGACCCGACTGCTGCTCAAGCATTGCTGCTGGATGAAGATAGGGTCAATACCGAAAACCAGGAAGAAGATAGTGGGTTCCAAAAGCGGGTTTACCTGACCACAGCCTTCATGCCCTACCTCAGAGAAAAGTTGCGGCAGCGCCAGGTTATACAGATGCTCGCAGGTAATCTGGGAGTGTCTTTAGATATAACCCAAACCTTAGTCATGGAAGTCATCCAAACGCCAGCGGGTGATCCGCTCTATCAGGAAATCATCCGCCTGAGAGAGCAAAAAGATCCAGAGGCGGAAGCCCAGCGTTGGCAAGGGTTCTTTATACCGGAGAAAGATGGAAAGTATACCTTCCTACTGGAAGCGGAAGGAGAGGCTAGTTTAACCTTCAACAATCAACTCCAATGGTCTGCCCCAGCTCTAACAGATGGAGAGCAAATCAATTTCTATCAAACTGATATTGACACAGTTCTTCCTGACATTGACACAGTTCCTCGCCGCCCGATTTTCCTGAAAGCAGGTCAAGCTTATCCATTCATTCTGGAAGGATACGACGAGGATGACAATGGGAACATCATTGGCTTGTTCATGAAATTCAATGACCAGGCACAGGTCAAAATTTCCGATAAAGTTCTCTTCCCTGCTTTAAGGACTGAAGCGTTCGGAAAAGCCTACATTCAGTTGCAAAAAGCCGCGATGGTGGTCAAAGGTTTTGGCATGAAACTGGAGGAGATCGAATTTTTCGCGGAAGTTGCGGATAGTTTTGAAGGATTGGATTTTAATTCCCTAAACTTCCCTCAATGGCTACGCCTAGAAGCTTTTTATCGTCTACAAAAGAGCTTATCATCGCCCGAATTCAGTCTGGTGGAATTTCTCCGCTGGACAGATCAAACAGAAGATGCCGAAGGTGAACCATCCTTGACTGCACAAATCCATGCGCTCACCGGGTGGGACGAGTCCGATATCTATAAAATGATTCTCCCTCAATACTTCAACCTCTCTCACCCAGAACATTTTCGCGACGAGAGAAACCTACTCAAACTCCAGCAGACCCTGCAAGTCGCCCGTAAAATCGGGGTGGGAATCGGTGACCTCTTCAAATGGGGGCAACCAACCTCTCATTTCATAAACAACCGACGAATCGCTGGCAGCATTCGGGAAACCATTAGGGCGCGCTATACCCAAGAAGAATGGGAAGAAGCCATCAAGCCTGTTCACGATCGGTTGCGCGAAAATCAAAAGCAGGCGTTAATTGCCTATTTATTGGCTCAACCCGTCCTGATGAAATGGGGCGTGAGAGATGCAGACAGCCTTTTCGAGTTTTTCCTCATCGACGTGCAGATGGATGCCTGTATGGAAACCTCTCGCCTTAAGCAGGCTCTCTCTTCGGTGCAATTATTCGTCCAGCGTTGTTTCCTGGGTCTGGAGGCCAAGAATGGGGTTCTCTCTGAGGATCTGGATCGCGATCGCTGGGAATGGGTGTCCCGTTATCGTGTTTGGGAAGCCAACCGCAAGGTATTTCTCTATCCTGAGAACTGGATACGTCCTGAATTGAGGGACATAAAGAGTCCTTTCTTCAAGGAACTGGAATCCGAATTACTTCAGAATGATGTGAGCCAAGATACCGTTAAAAGTGCTTTAACTAAATATATTGTTCAGGTCGATGAAGTTGCCAATCTCGAAGTAGTCGGACAATTTATTGAAGGCGAAGATGATTCACGAGTACTTCATATTATAGCAAGAACACGTAATGCACCTTACTTCTTTTATTACCGCTATTACGAATATAAAAGTCAGGATTGGTATCCGTGGGAAAAAATAGAGGTTGATATTCCGTCTGTTGATATCAAAGGCAGAAATGGAAATTTAATAAGAACTGGCGTTTTTGTAGTTCCGGTTGTCTGGAGAGATCGTCTCTTTATTTTCTTTCCTCAGTTTATGCAGATGAATTGGGATAGCCCTTTAAAGAAAAAAGTGAAGATTAGTGATAGTGCTGATAATACTGGGGAAGAGAGTTCTACACTGACTTTCTGGGAAATAAAAATGGCCTGGAGTGAATATAAAGAAGGCAAATGGACTCCAAAGCAGATATCGGATCTAGCAATTTATACTCAGAGAGATCTTGTGCCTAAAGATCTTGAGTCAGACTCTAGTGAACAAACATTCACACTACTAATAGAAATAGAAAAATTTCTCTTTATTCCATTTGTCTATGAAAGTAATTCTGTATTCCTTCAACCATATTATACAGGTCTGGTTTCTGAGGTAAAAGAATTATTATGCGAAAGCAAAACTAAATTTAAGAGAGATTCTTCTAAACCAAATCGTAACTGGAGCAAACTGCCTGAATCATTTAGATTTGATGGAAACCAAATCACAAGAATAGACGAAAGTGCATCACAAGCATATCCTTTCGGGATGGGATCATCACATATTTTCCATCGTCTCGTTGGTACCGATAAATATTTAATTCCTTTACAAGTAGTAAACAACAAAATCTATGGTGATTATTTACCTTTGTTTCAGGAAGGAAATGGAATTAATAGGGTTACCATAGAATCTAGCAAACCAATTCCACTTCAGCATGATAAGACGAAAGATATTTTGGGTTTATTAAGAAAAGGTGAAATCAAAAGCATATTTAATAAAATACCTCTTTCTGATGATAACTATGGCTCCAATAATTACGGCATCCAATACCATGAGTTAAAACGCTCTTGTTCTATATATAACTGGGAACTTTGTTTTCACTCAGTTGCGCTATTAGC
>Ga0163155_10002002_pt1:10000-23554 | contig 23554 bp, 14 predicted proteins | sample OliLakLV19SP4G1_FD_148611 | JGI IMG/M metagenome (GOLD analysis project Ga0163155, IMG submission 148611) | Freshwater microbial mat bacterial communities from Lake Vanda, McMurdo Dry Valleys, Antarctica - Oligotrophic Lake LV.19.SP4.G1 | ecosystem: Environmental > Aquatic >... | reverse complement strand
AGTGGGCTGGTATCGCGCCGGACATCATGGCCGTCGCCAAGGGGCTCGGCGGCGGGTTTCCGATCGGCGCGATCCTGACGACCGAGGCCGTCGGGTCGTGCATGACGGCGGGGTCTCACGGCTCGACGTTTGGCGGCAACCCGCTGGCGTCAGCCGTCGGCAATGCCGTGCTCGATATCATGCTCGAGCCGGGGTTCCTCGAGGGGGTCGAACACAAGGCGGCGCTTTTGAAGCAGGGTCTCGCGCGGGTTCAGGACGCGGCGCCGGGTCTCGTGACACAAATCCGTGGGCGCGGGTTGTTGACCGGCCTCAAGCTGTCGCGGCCGCCAGCCGAGTTCGTGTCCGCAGCGATCGCCGAAAAGCTGCTTCTGGTCGGTGCTGGCGACAATACTGTGCGCGTTATTCCACCCCTCACTGTGTCGGAGAGCGAGATTTCCGAAGCGATCGACCGTCTGGTGCGGGTTGCGCGCCAAGTGGGCACCATTGCGTGACGAGGGGTCCGCTAGAAGCTCATTTCACCCAAACGCAATGGCGACCGCAAAGGCGACGATACCGATCCCGAACAAGCCAAAGCCAGCCGAGACCATCCACTGAACCATAGTCAAAACGGCGCTAGAACCGAACCGACGGCCCCCATGTCCAATCGCACAGTCATTCGCCATTTTATAGATATCCACGCGCTCGATAGTCAGGTGCTGCGCCGCATCCTCGATACCGCACATGCGATGAAGAAAGCGGGTAAACGTCCGCCCGCGTCGATGCTGCCTCCCGATATCGAGACTGCCGTCCTCGGCCTGATTTTTGAAAAGCCATCGACCCGGACACGGGTATCGTTCGACGTCGCCATGCGCCAGCTTGGCGGACAGACGATTACACTCAACAACACCGACCTCCAGCTGGGCCGCGGGGAAAGCATCGCCGATACGGCCCGCGTCCTGTCGCGCTACATCGACATCTTGATGATCCGCTCCAACACCCAGGCAACCGTCGACGAACTCGCCGAACATGCGACGATCCCGGTGGTCAACGGCCTTACTGAAAAGAGCCATCCGTGCCAGGTAATGGCCGATCTCATGACCTTCGAGGAGCACATCGGGCCGATCGAGGGGCGTACCGTCGCTTGGGTCGGCGACGGTAACAACGTCGCGGCATCTTGGATGCATGCCGCTGGCCGTTTCGGTTTCCGCCTCAAGATCGCTTGCCCACCGATGTTTGCGCCGGCCGACGAGGTCATGTCCTGGGTGCGCGCCGAACAGGCTCAGGTCGAGGTCATGGCCGACCCGGCGGCGGCGGTGAAAGGAGCCGATTGCGTCGTAACCGACACCTGGGTGTCGATGGGCCAAACAGATGCCGCCCGGCGCAAGAAGCTGTTGCGGCCCTATGCCGTCGATGCCGCGCTCATGGCGAAAGCGGCCAAGGGCGCAATTTTCATGCATTGCCTGCCGGCCTATCGTGGCCACGAAGTTACAGCTGAGGTCATCGACGGTCCGCAATCGGTGGTGTTCGACGAAGCTGAAAACCGCCTCCACGTGCAGAAGGCCATTCTGGCGTGGTGCCTCGGTGCGAAGTGATGGGGAACTGCGTTTCGGAGACCAGCGATGACAGACGTGGCAACAGGCCAGGCCGGGATGCCTAGCGGCGATCCGCTTGCCGACGATGTCGTGATCGCGTTCCAGACCGTGCAATCGGGCGCGCGCGGACGCATCGTGCGGCTTGGAACATCCGTCGATACCGTCCTGTCCAGCCATGCCTATCCCGAGGTGGTCAATCGCGTGCTCGGCGAGGCCATCGCGCTGACGGCGATGCTCGGCTCGCAATTGAAGTTCGATGGCAAGCTGATCTTACAGACGAATACCGACGGGCCGTTACGGGTGGTCGTCGTCAACTACCAGACCAGCGGATCGTTTCGCGGCTACGCCAGTTTCGATGCCGACGCGATCGCCAAGCTGACGGCCGAACGGCAGGAACGCATCACGCCCGCCGATCTGATCGGTTCTGGTTATATGGCGCTGACGATCGATCCCGGCGGCGACATGGAGCGCTACCAGGGTATCGTTCAGATCTCGGGAAATTCGCTGTCGGAGGCGGCACAGGAATATTTCCGGGCCTCCGAGCAGATCGCGTCATTCATAAAGCTGACGGTCGCGCGGGTATTTGCTGGCGGTGTTTGGCGCTGGCGGGCCGGCGGCCTGATGGTCCAGCATCTGACGGCCGAAGGCGGGCACGAGGTGCCGGAACGCGACGATGGCGCGGAGAGCGGATGGGAGGCTGAACCTGTCGAGGAACAATGGCGCCGCGTCGAGGCGTTGGCCCGGACCGTCGAGGATCACGAGTTGACGGATCCGATGCTCACGCCGGAGCGGCTGCTCTTCCGCCTCTTTCACGAGGAGGGTGTCAGGGTCGCTCCCGAGCAGAAGGTCGAGGCGAAGTGTGGATGCACGCGCGATCACGTCGGCATGTTCATCAAACAGTTCAAGCCTGAGGAACTGGCCGACCTGCGCGAGCCGGACGGGACCATCGTCGTGACATGCGAGTTCTGCGCGACGCCGTATCGCTTCACGACCGAAGATTTTGGCTGAACGGGTCCGTTGTTCGTGCGGTATGGCTGACCATTTGCGACACGGCAGTGGTGCCAACTGGTCACACTGTGCGGGTCTATCCGCGTGATTGAAGGACTGTCTGGTGGCCTGTCTGAACGCCCGTCTGGTGGCCCGTCGGCTCCGCCGTGTCACCAACGGCTGGGTTCAAATGACCGTGTGGAAATTTCTGTGTGAAAGTTTCTATCCCCGCCCACCGTAACGGCGTCATTCTTCGTCCGTATACAAAGCAGTGACCGTTTACGAGGCCGCATCCGACATTTGTATGTCAGGGGGCAAGACGTGCATGGTCACATCATGATTGCAATCCTTGTCCTTGGAGCTTTCGCCATGATCTTGCGGCCGACCCCCGTAGCTGTTGCGACCTTCGCCATATCCGCCGTTGCCATTGCAGCTTTCATGGCAACGCCGGTCGCAGCACAAGACGTAGAAGCTTTCGTCAACACGCTGAATTCGATTTCTGGCAAGCAGGCGGCAGGACAGCGCGCTAGCCACGCCAAGGGCCAATGCGTCAAGGGCACCTACACTGCTGCAGCCGCTGCTGCTGCGGTGACTAAAGCTCTCGCTTATGACAAGGCGGTACCAGTCGTTGGTCGGTTCTCGATAGGCGGTGGTAACCCGAAGATCGCTGACACAACGAAAGCTGCCGTGCGCGGCTTTGCTTTCAAGCTCGATGTCGACGGCAAGCAGACGAATGAGTTCGTGTTCGTCAACGCTCCGGTCCATTTCGCTGCAACCTTCGATCAGATGTATGGCTTCGTCCAAGCCCGCGTGCCGGGAGCTGATGGAAAAATGGACCCGGCGAAGATCAAGGCGTTCGGCGACGCCAATCCTGGCACAAAGGCTCAGGGTGCATATCTCGCGTCCAAGCCGCTTCCAGCGAGCTATGCTGGCGTCAACTACTGGGGCATCCATGGCTATCAGGCGACGGGTAAAGCCGGCGAAAAGAGCCTGATCAAGTTCAAGCTCGTTCCGGCCGCTGAAGCGGGTCTGACGGATGATGAAGCCAAGGCCAAGCCAGCCGACTTCCTCGTTGCCGAACTGACCGAACGCCTTGCCAAGGGTCCAGCGACGTTCACGCTCGTTGCCATTCCCGGTCAGCCCGGCGACAAAACCGACGACCTGACCAAGCAGTGGGACGGCGAAGACGCGCGCAAGACGATCACGCTCGGCACACTGGCACTTTCGGCCATTGAGCCGAACGCAACCTGTGATGCTGGCATCTTCGACCCGACCAACATCGCGACCGGTCTCGCGGCCTCACCGGACGACACGCTGTTTGCTCCGCGCTCGCCGTCGTATGCGATCTCGCTATCGCGCCGGGCGGGCAACTGACACCGTCGCGTTTAAGCTTGGATCAACTCAGAATGGCCGGGCATTCATGCTCCGGCCATTTGTCTATCGGCCGCTTGGTTTTCGTCGCTGCGGCTCGTCGCTTTAAATCGCAACGGGCTCTGCTACGGTCGAGATAGAACTGATAGAGGAGTTTCCCATGAGCCACCTGTTCAACACCTCGCATCGTGCCTTGCAAGACCAGTTCGACACGCGGCGAATTGCAGACCGGATCGAGGCCATTGCGCTCAAGACGGAGCTTGGCGAAATGGAAGCAGGTTTTATCGCCAGTCGCGATATGATGTTCCTGTCGACCGTCAACGCCCAGGGGCAGCCAACGGTATCTTACAAGGGCGGTGCGCCGGGATTTGTTCGCGTGCTCGATCCGCAGACGCTCGCGTTCCCGAGTTACGATGGCAACGGCATGTTCCTGTCGATGGGCAACGTGTCGGCGACAGGACTTGTCGGCCTGCTGTTCATCGATTTCGAGACACCCAACCGCATCCGCGTTCAGGGCACGGCAAGCGTTACGGCTGACGATCCGCTGCTACCGACATTCCCTGGCGCCGAACTCGTGGTTCGCGTCGCCGTGACTGAGGTCTGGCCGAATTGTCCGCGTTACATCCACACCTATCGTAAGGATCAGCAATCGCGCTACACACCGATCGCCGAGTCAGAGCCGCCAATGGCGGAATGGAAGCGCATCGATATGCTGCAAGATGCGCTGCCGGCGAAGGATGTCGGCAAGGCCGACGCGGTTGGCGGGACGATTTCGATCGAGACGTGGATGCGCAACGTCGGCGACGGCAAGGGCTGAAATGGCCGGGTCGGTTGGGGCGGCGAATGGTGTCGCCGATAGCGTCCGGCCAACGGTACTTACGGTTTGGCAGCCGCGCGGTTCTTCGCGAGCCAAGCCTCGACGCGGCTGACCGTGCGATCGATTTCCGGGTGAGACAGGCCCTGCCCGCGACCGAGCGTTTGGATCAGCTTGTCGACCCGTTCGACGTTTTGCGCGCCGTTCGCAAGAGCGCGCGCCACCGACGAGGGGGATTGAAGCGCATCACCTGCGGCCGCGTATTTCTCGAACGGCACCAGATCAACGCGCGCGGCGCCGAGTTTGATGCAGAGAAACACGACCCACTCGTAGACGTTCCGCGAGGCGTCGAGGTCGGTGTGGACCGCATCGCGTATCGAGATCACGGTGTCGTCTTTGATGCAGCGGAAGTTGCCGGCCATCAGCATCGCCCACTTGGCGAGCGGTACATATATCGAGCCGAACACCTTGAGCTTCACGGGGAGCGACAGCGCCTCGCCATCGACCACGAACCGCGATGCTTCGATGTCGGTTTCGAGGGTGGTCAGTAGCGCAGTGTGGGCCGGGTCGGCGAACGGGGCCGACTTGAAGTTCGTCGGTAGTCGCACTTGCAGGACGTTGACGGCCTCTGTTGGGGGACGGAATGCCTGCGGGTCTGGGCTACACAGTGTCATCAGACCCGGCTCGAAGGCGTCCCAGACCGTTGCGTCGGCATAGCAGTCCCGGATTGCGGCGGCGTCGATGCCGGGAATGCGCCGCAGGAACGGGAGTGGCGGCATGTTCATGATCGACATGCACGGCTTTTTGGCTTCGGCTACGGCTTGCGTCAGCTCACGTACGCCGGGGGAGCGGTACTGAGGCTCCTGCATCGCCAGCACGACGAGGTCGAAACCGGCTGGCGTCACATCTGCGGTTGTGGCGGCCCGGAGTTTGCCGGAGAGATCGCGCGAGTTGATTTCGACGAGGCCGTCGCGGCCTTTGACCGGCATGCGCACGACTGCGCCGTCGGCGTTTATGGTGTCAGCTTCGGCGGGCAAACAGACCAAGGTCACATCATGGCCGGCCAGCGCGAGGCGGACGCCGAGTAGCGACCCGTAGGAGGCTCCGAGAATCAAAACGTTCATGTAGCATCTCCAAAAGTGGGTGCTCGAACGTTAACGATAGCGACGGTGAACTCAAGTGCGTGACATAAAAACTTTTGTCGTATCAGAGACATAGGACGATCCTATGTCTCTCATCCATATTACGGTGGTATGCCGTACACCACGCGAGCGCTGCCCGCTTACTCAGCTGCCATCAACGCGGGTGTGCCAGGGGCCGGCAACCGCCGCGCTTCGGTGAACGATACGAGGCGCTTGTTGTCGGCGTCCCACAATTTCAACTTGAGCGTCTTGACGCCGTCCATTGTCGTGATGCGCCGCATGTTGGCGAGCTGAGGATGGTCCCGAAGAACTTCGGGCAAGCGGTAGAACGGGATACGGCTGTAGAGGTGGTGGACATGGTGGATGCCAATGTTGGCAGTGAACCACGAGAGCAGCGGCGGCAGGTCATAGAACGAGCTGCCGTAGAGGGCTGCTTCTTCGTGAGACCAGTGCCGCGTCTCTTCCCAGATCGTGTCTTCGAACTGGTGCTGCACATAAAACAGCCAAACACCGATCGTTGCGGCCAGCAGAACGATCGGCAAGTGGATGGCCAGGAACGTGCCCAAGCCGACGGCGTAAATCATCGAGCCGAACACTGCGGCAATAGCGAGGTTGGTCCCCATGGTGCTGAGCCACGGCATCCAGCCGTTTCGCATCTGGCCCGTCGGCCAACGGTGGGCGAGCAGGAACACGTAGGCTGGGCCAACGCCGAACATCACGGCCGGGTGGCGGTAGAGATAGTATTTGAATTTTTCAAAAGGCGGCAGCGCGCGGTACTCGGCAATCGTCAACGTCATGATGTCCCCAGTCCCGCGGCGGTCGAGGTTGCCGGAGCAGGCGTGGTGGATCGCATGGCTGCGGCGCCAGACGTCATACGGCGTCATGGTCAGGATGCCCAACGCGCGGCCGACCCAATCGTTGGTGCGCGAGCTGCGGAACAATGCCTGATGTCCGCAATCATGCTGGATCAGGAATAACCGTAGCAGGAACAGCGATGCTGGCACGATGAACACTAGCGACAGCCAGTAGCTGACCGACATCGCGGTCCAGGCGGCAGCCCAAAATGCAACGAAAGGTACGATCGTCAACACAAGCTCAATGGTACTTCGTGACACGCTCGGGACCTGATAGGTCTGGACGACGGCTTTCCAGTCACGCGCGGAACGTTCATTCGACGCTCCGTTAGCTTGGAGCGTCAGCGCTTGCTGCGGCGTCATTCTTCGTATCCCCGATGTGATTCGTTGCCCCGCTGACGCGGACCCTGGCAGTTTGCTTAATGCCGCGCAAGAGCGCGACCGTGTCGCTTAGATCACCGCAGTTAACTGAGTATTTGTTGCGTGTGATTTATGGCGCGGCGATTGCTGTAGTGCGTTCATCCGGTTGTATTATCGGCGAACGGCGGTCAGCGTTTGCCGCCGAGCTTCGACAAGAACGTTTCCGCCTGGGTAATCGTAGCGGATCGATCGGTTTGGCTCATTTTGTTCCAGGCGGCATAGACGGTTCCCAGCCGCTGATTACCCTTCAGCTTTTCGCGGTTTCGGTCGAGGAAGTGCCAGTACAACGCGTTGAGCGGGCAGGCGGTTTCGCCGACCCGCTTTTTTACGTCATATCGGCAGTGTTTGCAGTGGTCGCTCATCTTGTTGATGTAGTTGCCGCCAGCGGCATAAGGTTTCGATGCAAGCACGCCGCCGTCGGCAAATTGGCTCATGCCGATCACGTTGGGCAGTTCGACCCATTCATAGGCGTCGGCGTAGACCGCGAGATACCATTCATGGACTTCGTGCGGGTCGACGCCAGCCAGCATCGCGAAGTTGCCGGTGACCATCAGCCGCTGGATGTGGTGGGCGTAGGCTTCCTCAATCGTTTGGGTGATCGCTGCGCGCAAGCACGCGAGGTCGGTGTCGCCGGTCCAATAGAAATCCGGCAAAGGGCGCACGGCTTTGAAGAAATTCTCGCGCTCATACCCCGGCATCTTGAGCCAGTAGATGCCGCGCACGTACTCGCGCCAACCGATGATCTGGCGGATGAAGCCTTCGACCGCGTTGAGCGGTGCGCGACCCTCGCGATAGGCGGCTTGCGCCGCATCACAGATCTCGCGTGCGTCGAGCAGGCCACAATTGAGGTATGGCGACAACACGGCATGGTAGAGAAATTTTTCGCCTTCTAGCATCGCGTCCTGATAGTCGCCGAACTTCGCCAATGCGTGCTTGATGAAGTGGTCGAGCGCGTGCCGCGCATCGGTACGGGTGACGGCAAACCAGAACGGCTCCAGCGTTCCGACATGGTTGCCAAATCGGCGCGCCACGAGGTCGAGCACCTCACGGGTGATGGCGTCTGGTTCGAATTGCGGCACCTCGGGCATGAACAAGTCGGCCTTGGCCGGCTTGCGGTTTTCCGCATCGAAATTCCACTGCCCGCCTGCTGGCTTGCCGTCGGCGTCCATCAGGTAGCCGGTCTTTCGCCGCACCTCATGGTAGAAATGCTCCATCCGCAGCGTTTTGCGATCTTTGGCCCAGCTCGCAAATTCGGACCGGGTGGTGACGAAGCGGGTGTCGGGGCTAACCTCGACCGGAACGGATAACGTGTCTGGCCAGGTCTTGAACATCTCGGCAACGCGCCATTCGCCAGCCTCGGTGACGACGACGCGCTTGGCCTTTTGGCGCGTGAGGGCGCGCGCGACTTCGCCGCTAAAATCGCCGCTGTTGGCGGGATCGTCCAGCGCCACATAGTCGACCGTCCAGCCGGCCTCGCGAAGCTCTTGCGCGAAATGGCGCATGGCCGAAAACAGCAACGCGATCTTTTTCTTGTGGTGGCGAACATACGTCGCCTCGTCCCACACCTCTGCCATGAGCACGACCGAGCCCGACGGTTCGCAGGCTGTCAGGCTCGAGATCGCTGGTGTGAGTTGATCGCCAAGTATCAGAATGAGGGTGTCGACGGACTTCGAAGCGCCGCCATTTGAAGAGCCAGACGAAGCGCGTTTGCTCATAGGGGGGCGCCTGCCAACGAGGCGAGCGCAAGCGCGGTCACGACCACCACGGTGACCGGGATACGCAGACCCGGATACCACGGCGGCGCCGTGCCGAGGCGTGTGGCGCGTATGTCGTAGATCAGCAGCAGCACGAACGCGGCGGCCATCACGCGCAGCGCCAACGCCACCGGCAGCAAGATCAACGCAAACCAGCCGACCAGAGCTGGAATGACGCTCGCGGCATAGTTCGTTGCTTGGTTCGCGTTTGGCGTGGCCATCGCCAAGCCCCAATGGATCGCGCCCATGAATGACAGGATCGCAAGCGCATAGAGGGACAGCGGCTCCCCAGCCGGGCGGCCGAACGGCTCGACGTCGAGCCACGGTGCAATGGCAAGTGCGAGGAAGGGGATTGCGCCGGCGGCCGTGAGAATGAGCGCTGGCAGGGGGACACGGTTTAACGAGTCACGGCTATTTTGGTCCGTGGTGGTCATCTCATACTCGAGTTTTGCGGAAAGCCGCCCGGCGTCGATATCGTCAGCGGGCAGTGTGCTCCACGTTCACGTGCCGTTACGCGTCCGGGCCTGAATTGGCCTTGTTGTAGCCACGTGCCCGGCCAAGCGGTCCAATAGCGATGAGTGAAAGCGATTCTTGTATCCGCGTTCACGGCTTTCATAATGGGACATAGCCTGTGTCGACGACGCAGACCCTTTGAGAGCTCGATTGGAGCCGTCATGCCGTTCAGACCGACCGTTGTTCTCGTTGCGATCGGTTCGATCGTGGTGTGCGGCTGCAGTGCCGGGATCATAAACGAGGACGGCCCGGGCTGGAGCCTTGCCGACACGCCACCGGTGGTGAGATCCGAACCGCGCAACGGGTTCAGCGCGGCCGATCTGGAGGCTGGCCTGCCATCTAAACCGAGCATCGGCTCACGGGCTGCGACTGGGGCGGCGGCTGCTGCCGAGGGTCCTGTTCAACCTCGGGCGGGGGTTCCAGCGACAAGCGTTCCAGTCGCAAGCGCTCCGATCGTTCGTAAGGTCAAAGCCACCACTGAACCTGCCCGCACTGCAGCAGCAGCGCTGCCGACGACGACCGTACCGGCGACGGTCTCGCCGCCTGGTGGTTCCGCAGCGGCGGCAGCGCCCGCACAAGCCGCACTTGCCGTGGTGGTTAAGGGGGACACACTCCATGGGCTGTCGCTCAAGCACCGCGTCAGCGTCAAAGCTATCATGTCGGCCAACAACCTGACCAACACGACGATTTTCCTCGGCCAAAAACTCGTTATCCCTGACGCGCCCCGTTGACGCGCACCGACGCTACCTGCTGAACGTGCCGTCGCGTCTGCCGCGTTGACAGGTTCTGCGCCGGATGCGCCTTGTCACGGGTATGACAGCGACATCCGACACCAACTCTGCCAACCGCCCGACAGAGCAGCCCGCTTCGACACTCGACCCGAGGGAGGTCGAGGCGTTCAACGCGCTTGGCCGAGCCTGGTGGGACCCCACAGGGCCGATGAAGCCGCTGCACAAGCTCGGGCCAGCGCGTATGGCCTATTTGCGCGACACGATTACGCGCCATTTTGCCGAGCCAGAGCCATCGCAATTGTCGGCGAACTCTGCGCCCGGGTCCGCTCCGCTCAGCGGCCTGCGCATTCTCGATGTTGGCTGCGGTGGCGGTCTTGTTGCCGAGCCGCTGGCCCGTATGGGCGCCCGCGTCACCGGCATCGACCCAGGCAGTGAGACCATTGCGGCGGCGCGAGCGCATGCGGGCGGGCAGGGTCTCGACATCGATTACCGGGTGGCGCGGATCGAGGATGTGGCTGCGGCGGCCGAGACGTTCGACGTCGTCACGTGCCTGGAAGTCGTGGAGCATATTCCAGACGTTGCGGCTTTTCTCGCTCGCGCTGCTGCAGCGGTTCGCCCTGGCGGCGTGCTGATCGTGTCGACGATCAACCGCACGGTTCGTTCCTGTGCGCTGGCGATCATTGCTGCCGAATACGTGCTCGGCTGGCTGCCGCGCGGAACGCACGATTGGAACCGGTTTGTCCGACCCGACGAGCTCGCGATCTACCTGCGGCGTGCCGGTGTCGATCGGCCTCGCATCACCGGGCTCGTTCTTGATCCAATCGCGGATCAGTGGCGGCTTTCAACCGACGATGCGGTCAACTATTTTGCGGCAAGCGCCAAGCCAGCGTAGCGGCTTGGACACGGACGTCGCCGTACGCTCGACACGAGCGGTCGTCCAATATGATCGAGCGACCAATATGGTCGGCCGGCCAACACGAGCGGTCGCCCAACCGCAGCGGTTCGTTTTATTTCGACGACATCATGACCGGTGGGCGACGCATCAGGTCTTCGATGCGTGCTTTTTCCTTGAAAAAGTCCGCCAACTGCTTGCCGGCGAGCTGGCGTTCGCGGGGCACCTGGATCGACAGCGGGTCGACGAAACGGTTGTTGACTAGGATCTCGTAATGAAGGTGGGGGCCCGTCGAGTAGCCGGTGTTGCCGAGGAAGCCGACGATCTGGCCTTGGCGCACTTTGGCGCCGGGTTCCATGCCGCGGGCAAAGCCGCTCATATGACTGTAGGCCGTTTGATACCCGTTGGCGTGGCGAATGCGGATGTATTTGCCGTTGCCGCCTTTATATAGCGCTTCTTCAACGACGCCGTTGCCAGCCGCCACGATCGGCGTCCCGATCGGCCCTGCCCAGTCGATGCCCGTGTGCATGCGCCGTTCGTTGAATAGCGGATGGAACCGCGTACCAAACCCGGACGTCAAACGCACGTCATCGCTGCGAAGCGGCTTGCGAAGCAGGAACCGCTTCGCGTTGTTCCCGTTTTCGTCATAGTAGTCCACGGCCCCGTCGGGCGACCGGAATCGCCAGAAGCGGCCGCCATGACCACCACTGGTGATCGCGGTGTAGAGCAGGTCGCCGAGCGCTGCATCGCTGGTGTTGTCATCGCGGCTATCGAAGAACATCTCGACCGAGTCGCCGCCACGCACCCGACGCCGGAAATCGGTCTCGTAGGCATGCACGCGGAGCATCTGCTGGATCGTTTCGGGCGCAACGTTCTGCATCAACGAGGCGGCATAGAAGCTGGCATAGAGGCTCGAAAGCTGCGCGCTTGCGCCATCGGCCATTTCAATGCCGCCGTCATCTTCGAACGGGGTTGCTGCGGCGACGAACTCACCCGCGCTGCTGCGGGAGACCGTGACCTTGTGCTCCTGGCCTTCGGTGAAAACCGACACACGCGCTGGCTCTTGACGACCTTGCACGGTGAGTGACGGAACCATGGTGATGCGGGCTTCGTGCCCGGCTGCCAGCGTCGGGTCGGGCCAGACTTGCTTGGCTGCTTCGGCCATGGCGCGCGCGGTCCACACGTCAGCGCCGGCCTGTTGGAGGATCTTTATCAACGGTTCCGGTCTTCCAGCCTTGATGACACGGACTTGCTTGCCTTCGAGGTCCGCGCCACTCGAGGTCTCGGTTTCACTTTTTGGCTTGGCGAGCGTCGTCGTATTGATCGGCGCGGGCTCTTCGGCGAGGCGTCTTTTTTGACCCTCATCCTTGATCGCGGCCAATCCGCCTGCAGCCCCTGCTTGCAAGTCGATGACCGACGGATCCGAGGCGGGCCCCTCATCGACGCTGCGGCCGACGATTTCCGAGACTTCCTGGGCGTCGAGTTCCTGCCCATCGTCGCCGGGCAGGATCCCACCAAGCAGTTCTACGACTTTTACATTGATGTCGGTACCTGCCGTCTCAGCGCCGGGGGCGCGGGTTTCGGCTTGGCGCTCGGTGGCGTAGAGTTTGAAGGGGTTAAACGGGGGCACGACGTCGGCATAGGCTTCGGGAACAATGGCAAGTCGGCTGACGATGCGGACGTAGGGTTTTGCGTAAATATATTCGCGGTTGGCCTTTTTGACCTTCTGCGTGTCGTGGATGATGAACCGCGTCGTTTGGGCCCCCGACATCACCTGAAGCTTGTCAGCTTTGGGCACCGACCAGCGCAGGCCGTCCACGCGGCGTGCAATCAGCGGCGCCTCGCCCCGATCTTTGGCCATTCGTTCCATGGCTTTCGGCCAGGGTTCGATGCGGTCGTTAGAGCCGAAGATGACAACGACGATTGCGACGGCGCCAACTGCTGCGGCGAGGCATGTCGATACAAACCAACGGAAGCGGCCGCCAGCAGGGCCGGTCGCGCGATCGAAATCGGCTGATCCTTTCCGGCCTCCGCGCGATCCACCGCGATAGACTTGAGGCAGTCCACGGGGTCTGTCCGCCGCTGGGGCCGAGCGGCGGCGGGCCTTGACCGTATGTGTGCGCCGCTCGACCAACTGCTTCCCCTCGTCCTGTCAGCTCGATTGCGCGGTGCCTATCGCCAGGGACCGCCCCAGGGACCGACCATGGGACCGACCATGGGACCGCCCCAGGTCAGCCAGCTGTTGGTTGCCAGTATCCGCTTCGGCTACCTGTATACGCGTTACTCAAGATGACATCAGCAGGAACGCGGCCTAACCATGGCGGAATGAGCGTGCCACGAAGGGGCACGTGAGGCACGAGGCGTCGTGGCCACTGTCAGTATTATTGGCGATTGCGTGGTCGACGTGATTTTTGTTGCATAAAGCGACGGGCGGGAGCGGTCAGGCACCGAATGATGAACAGCGCAACGGCGAGAAATTACCTGCCTATCTCATGTACTTAGTGC
>Ga0163155_10002002_pt1:0-7500 | contig 23554 bp, 14 predicted proteins | sample OliLakLV19SP4G1_FD_148611 | JGI IMG/M metagenome (GOLD analysis project Ga0163155, IMG submission 148611) | Freshwater microbial mat bacterial communities from Lake Vanda, McMurdo Dry Valleys, Antarctica - Oligotrophic Lake LV.19.SP4.G1 | ecosystem: Environmental > Aquatic > Freshwater >... | reverse complement strand
GGTGGGCATTGCTAATGAGAGCAATCAAGCGACTTAAGCGCATCTGGAGGATGCCTTGGCGGTAAGAGGCGATGAAGGACGTGGTACGCTGCGATAAGCTTCGGGGAGGTGCGAACAACCTTTGATCCGAAGATTTCCGAATGGGGAAACCCACCTTCGATAAGCGAAAATTCTAGGCCGGATGGTGCAAACTGGACGGCTTCGGATTTTCGGTTATCAGATGGAGGTATCTAACGCTGAATACATAGGCGTTTAGAAGCAAACCCGGGGAACTGAAACATCTAAGTACCCGGAGGAAAGGACATCAACCGAGACTCCGCGAGTAGTGGCGAGCGAAAGCGGACTAGGCCAGCGCTCTGGCAAGGACAACTGGAACCATCTGGAAAGGTGGGCCGTAGCGGGTGACAGCCCCGTACAGGTAATGCCAAGCTAGAGACACGAGTAAGGCGGGACACGTGAAATCCTGTCTGAACATGGGGGGACCACCCTCCAAGCCTAAGTACTCCTTACCGACCGATAGCGAACAAGTACCGTGAGGGAAAGGTGAAAAGCACCCCGACAAGGGGAGTGAAATAGAACCTGAAACCGGATGCGTACAAACAGTAGGAGCCCGAAAGGGTGACTACGTACCTTTTGTATTATGGGTCTGCGACTTAGTCTGACGAGCAAGCTTAAGGCGATAGCTGTAGGCGAAGCGAAAGCGAGTCTGAACAGGGCGTTCAGTTCGTCGGATTAGACCCGAAACCTGTCGATCTTGCCATGGTCAGGTTGAAAGCAGGGTAACACCTGCTGGAGGACCGAACCGGTGTCTGTTGAAAAAGCCTCGGATGAACTGTGGCAAGGGGTGAAAGGCTAATCAAGGCAGGAAATAGCTGGTTCTCCGCGAAATCTATTTAGGTAGAGCCTCGAGTGAATACCCTAGGGGGTAGAGCACTGGATGGGCTAGGGGCCCCCACAGGGTTACCAAACCTAACCAAACTCCGAATACCTAGGAGTAATACTCGGGAGACACACTGCGGGTGCTAACGTCCGTAGTGAAAAGGGAAACAACCCTGACCGCCAGCTAAGGTCCCAAAGTGATAGCTAAGTGTGGAAGGATGTGGGAATCCCATAACAACCAGGAGGTTGGCTTAGAAGCAGCCATCCTTTAAAGAAAGCGTAACAGCTCACTGGTCTAAATAAGGGTTTCTGCGCCGAAAATGTATCGGGGCTAAAGCTATCCACCGAAGCTGCGGGCGCGAAAGCGCGGTAGCGGAGCGTTCCATAAGCCTGTGAAGGGACACCCGTGAGGGATCCTGGAGGTATTGGAAGTGCGAATGCAGACATGAGTAACGAGAGGGGTGTGAGAAACACCCCCGCCGAAAGACCAAGGGTTCCTGCGTAAAGCTAATCTGCGCAGGGTGAGCCGGCCCCTAAGGCGAGGGCGAAAGCCGTAGTCGATGGGAACCACGTTAATATTCGTGGGCCAGTGGGTGAGTGACGGATGCCGTAAATTGTTCGACCTTATCGGATTGGTCGGGCAGTGAAGGTGTCCCAGGAAATAGCCCCCACATAGACCGTACCCGAAACCGACACAGGTGGTCTGGTAGAGAATACCAAGGCGCTTGAGAAAAGTGTGCTGAAGGAACTCGGCAAATTACCCCCGTAACTTCGGGAGAAGGGGGCCATCGGTTTGGGCAACCAATCCGGTGGGGCACAGACCAGGGGGTGGCGACTGTTTACCTAAAACACAGGGCTATGCTAAGTCAAAAGACGACGTATATGGCCTGACTCCTGCCCGGTGCTGGAAGGTTAAGAGGAGAAGTGCAAGCTTTGAATCGAAGCCCCAGTAAACGGCGGCCGTAACTATAACGGTCCTAAGGTAGCGAAATTCCTTGTCGGGTAAGTTCCGACCTGCACGAATGGAGTAACGATTTCCCCACTGTCTCCAGCACATGCTCAGTGAAATTGAATTCCCCGTGAAGATGCGGGGTTCCTGCGGCTAGACGGAAAGACCCCGTGCACCTTTACTGCAACTTTGCCCTGGCAATCGTGTTTACTTGTGTAGAATAGGTGGTAGGCTTTGAAGCGGAGGCGTCAGCCTTCGTGGAGCCGAAATGTGAAATACCACCCTTGTGAATATGGTTGTCTAACCGCGAGCCGTTATCCGGCTCCGGGACATGGCATGGTGGGCAGTTTGACTGGGGCGGTCGCCTCCTAAATGGTAACGGAGGCGTGCGAAGGTAGGCTCAGGTTGGTCGGAAATCAACCGTCGAGTGCAATGGCATAAGCCTGCCTGACTGCGAGACTGACAAGTCGAGCAGAGACGAAAGTCGGTCATAGTGATCCGGTGGTTCTGAGTGGAAGGGCCATCGCTCAACGGATAAAAGGTACGCCGGGGATAACAGGCTGATGACGCCCAAGAGTCCATATCGACGGCGTCGTTTGGCACCTCGATGTCGGCTCATCACATCCTGGGGCTGGAGCAGGTCCCAAGGGTACGGCTGTTCGCCGTTTAAAGTGGTACGTGAGCTGGGTTCAGAACGTCGCGAGACAGTTCGGTCCCTATCTACCGTGGGTGTAGGAGAATTGAGAGGATCTGTCCCTAGTACGAGAGGACCGGGATGGACATACCTCTGGTGGACCTGTTGTCGCGCCAGCGGCACAGCAGGGTAGCTATGTGTGGACGGGATAAACGCTGAAAGCATCTAAGCGTGAAACCTACCTCAAAACCAGTTCTCCCTGAGAGCCGAGGAAGACTACCTCGTTGATAGGCCAGGTGTGGAAGCGCTGCAAAGCGTGCAGCTTACTGGTACTAATAGCTCGATTGAACTTGATTGCTCTCATTAATCAATGCCCATCGCAGCGCTTAATTGGCGCCGATGGATGAATGCTACAAATGCTCCAGAAGTCTCACTGACACGCCGACCTGGTGATTATGGCGGGGTGGCTGCACCCGATCCCATTCCGAACTCGGCCGTGAAACGCCCCAGCGCCGATGGTACTTCGTCTCAAGACGCGGGAGAGTAGGTCGTTGCCAGGTCTGCCTGTCAGTGAGAATGTCATCAGAACCTCTCTTTTCGTTTCGAAAAGCCCCACCTCGCGAGAGGTGGGGCTTTTGTCGTTTCAGATCTTGCCGTTACTCACTTTCCGTTGATGCGTGCTTCATGCTTCCCCGAGGCTCTCGATCTCGCCGTTGCCGGGACGGCTGCTCGCTGCCAATCTGCCAGTGCGATCACAGCGCGGTTTTTGCGCCGGCGCCGGGCAATGTCTTGCGCTTTCGATTGCGCCACTGCGCCAAGTCCGGGTCTAGCCGATCGAAGGCGGCCAGCGGCGCAAGCACACGCAAGACCGCGTTGGCCATTGGCTTGGTGTGTCGGAACCAGATGTTGGCGGCTTCAAGTCGGCAACCGAACCGCAGCTTAAGGGCGTATGCCGTCGGGCCGAATTGCATCGTCGCAACGCCGCGCTCCAAGCCATAGCGGACGTTTTCGATCCAGCTCACGACGTACAAATTGTGTTGTGCGGCCAGGTCTTTGCGCATGCCGAGGAACTTGTCGACGATCCGATCGTCCCCGATCAGTAACAGATTGAACGCCGCCAGCTGTCCGTCGATCCGGTACAGCTTGAACACGGCGCGGTCGCCCATCGACTGCGACACAGCTTCGAAATAGTTCTCCGGCAACGTTTCAAAGTCGCCGTAATCGAGCGCTGACGCGCCCCGCGTCGATTCGTAAAGCGCACGGAGTTCCGTTTTAATGTCTTCGATCCCAGTGCGGGTTTCGATCTCGATCGGGCCCGCCGACTTCAATTTACGGCGAATATCCTTGCGCGTCGGCCGCGATAGTGTTGCCAAATACGCTTCGATGTCCGTATAGGGCAGGTCGATCGCACAGTTCGGCAGCGCGCTCATCGGCGAGAAGTGCTTCTCGCGAAGCACTTCGGCGAATGCTGGAACGCGATGGTCTTGAAGGTCCTTGACCGCGAAGAGCGCGATCTTCTGGGCGGCGCCGTATGCCAGAACCCTGTCAACAAGCGCGCGCAACACGATCCGCGCGTTCTCGTCATCAAGGTCGGGATCGATCGCTATGGCGCAAAAGTCGGAATAGGGAGACCCGAACCCGATCAGCCGCATGTGCGTGAAACCCGGCATCAAGCGGCCGATAACCCGGCTAACGGTTTGTGCAGTCCCTTGAAACGACGTGTCGAGGCGGTAGTCGACCTTAAACAGCGGACACACGGCCAGCGTGCGCGGTCCTGAGCGCACGACCGCCGCCATCAGTCCAAACGCTCCCCGTCCCGCAGCTTCGCAACCCGCTTGCAGAGCATATCCTTCCGGATCGTCGGGCATCGCACGCTGCCAGAACGCTTTATCGGTTTCGCGCACGCCGCCGACGATGTCGCACGTCAAACCGCTGAACGCGATGCTTTCCACCGCGTGTCCGCTATCGAGCATGCGCGCCTCCGCTTGTCACCGTGGCGCACCGGGGTCGCCAGACGCTCTATCATCGCCGTCGACATCAAAATTACGTTCGTCACGCTGCTAGGGCGTGTCGTCCGCCCGCTTTGCCGCCATCTGTAGGCATCCGATGCGCATCGGCAACGCTTCGCATCTGCCAAATGTTGCGGATCAACGCAAGATCGGCCACGCCGGTTCCCGGCTCATACGTTCCAGGTCTGCGCGGCGATCGCGACTAATGCCGCAGCGATCACCCACATGGCCAGTGTCAGCCGCCAGCGGCCGCGGGACTGCTCATTTGCGAAGCGTTGGACGGTCGCGTCATCGAGCCTGACGCCGACACCGGTCATGTCGCCGAGCGCAACGGCGGCACGTTCGGCGCTGTGCACGAGCCGTGGCACGTCTGTGAGCAGTCGCGCGACCTCTCCAGCCCCAACGCCGGCTTCGCGCAACCGTCCGATGGCGCCAAGGTTTTCTTCGATCCATTCCTTCGCAACGGGTTCTGCTGCCACCCACATATTGAGTTCGGGATCGAGCCCGCGCGCCACACCCTCGACGATCACCATGCTCTTTTGCATCAAGATCAATTCGGGGCGCGTCTCCATGTCGAACACGTCGGTGTAGGCAAAAAGCTGGCCCAGCAGATCGGCCATCGAAATCTCAGATGCCGTCCGGCCATGGATGGGTTCGCCAATCGCGCGCATAGCTTGGGCGAACACCGCAGAATCGTGATGGGGCGGGACATAGCCAAGCTGAAAGTGGATATCGGCAGCCCGCTTATAGTCGCGCGTAATCAGCCCGAACAGGATCTCGGCGAGAAAGCGGCGTTCGCGCGGCCCGATGCGGCCCATGATGCCGAAATCAACGGCCACCACCACGCCGGCCCGGTCGACGAACAGGTTTCCCTGATGCATGTCGCCGTGAAAGAAACCATCGCGCATGGCGTGGCGCAGGAACGTCTGGATGACGGTCATTCCGAGGGCCTTTCGGTCGAACCCTTGGGCATCGAGTGCTGCGTGATCGGCGATCGGCGTGCCGTCGATCCATTCGATCGTCATGGCGCGCTTGCGCGTTCGCTTCCAATCGATCGATGGCACGCGAAAATCGATCGGCCGACCGTCGGCGGCCTTTGCAATATTGTCAGCCATCTCAGAGATAGCGGCTGCTTCGAGCCGCAAATCCATTTCGAGATCGGTCGTGCGCTTGAGATTTTCAACGACTGCGCGCGGTCGTAAGCGGCGGGCAGGCGGATACCAAGCCTCGACCTGGCGGGCAGCGAAGGCGTAACTATCGAGGTCGCGCCGGAAGCGCTTTTCGACGTTTGGACGCAGAATTTTGACCGCGACTGTTTTCCGCTGACCGTTTTCGACCACTTCAGCTTTGTGGACTTGTGCAATCGATGCGGCGGCAATCGGCGGGCTGAAGGACGCGTAAAAATCTTCGAGTTTACCGCCCAGCTCACGTTCCAGCGTTGCCCGTGCCTCAGCCTCAGAAAACGGCGGCAGGCGGTCCTGGAGTTGGGAGAGATCGTTCGCCAATTCCGGCCCGATCAAGTCGGCGCGCGTTGCGAGGAACTGGCCGAGTTTGACGTAGCTCGGTCCCAGGCTCGTCAGCGCGGCGCCGATGCGTTGCGCCTTCGGCTGGCCGATGCGGAGCGGGGCCGTGAGCCAGCTTATGGGCGCGGTCAGCGCGGCGGCGAGCTTCAATACCGGCGGGACCGGCATTCCACGCGGTACGAACCGCACGCCGTGGCGCGCAAAGACGAGCCCGGCTTTCGCCAGCCGATAGGTATTGAGCAGGGCTGATGACATTTCGTGAGGTGGGTTGGCGGCGAGCCGGCTGAGGATATCGCGCCGGGTCATATGTCCAAGGCGCTATCGGTCGAGACATTGCCGCTATCGCGCCAAGGGTCAAGCAGGGGTCAAGCCGGGAAGAGCCGCCCCGAACATGAAGAGACCCGCCGCGCGGGACGACGCGGCGGGTCCATGCCTCATGAAGCGAGCGGGTGGGGGGAGCTCGGCCTCACTTCGGCAACAGTACGGACGTCACGACATGGACGACGCCGTTTGATTGCACGAGATCTGCGGTGGCGACCTGGGCCATGCCGCCGCTCTCATCCTTGATGAAGATCTTGCCGTTCTTGGTGCTGGCAACGAGCCGATCACCCGACACCGTCTTCAACCGGGCGTGCCCGCCGCCAGACTTGATCAGCTTCAAAAGATCGCTCGCCGAAACATCGCCAGCCACCACGTGGGCGGTGAGAATTTTCGTCAGCTTCTTCTTGTTTGCCGGCTTCACCAGTGTCGCGACTGTGCCTTTTGGCAGCTTGTCAAAGGCCGCGTTGGTCGGAGCGAAAACCGTAAACGGTCCCTTGCTCGACAGCGTGCCGACCAGATCGGCAGCCTTCACCGCAGCTACAAGCGTCGACAGCGCAGGCGTGGCGACGGCAGCGTCGACGATCGTCGTGCTCGGGCGGGCACTGACTTGCGTGGCTGCAAGTGCGAGACAAGCGGCGACCAGGGTCGGCTTGAGGAACGTTGACAGGTGAAACGTCATTTTGAAACGTCCTTGGGTGATTGCGGGAGAGGTTCCAAAACGCATAGAACCATCTAGAGCAACGCGTGGGCGGCCGCCGAGTTTCGCGGCAATTCGCCCCTTAAATTCAGGCAATCTGGGTGATCTGATCGCTACTGCGATCAAAACGCCTGACATCTGGACACGAGCCGCCCAGACGATCGGGCGGCTCGCTTGAAGTCAGTCGTTTCAACCTCGGCCGATGTTACTTGGATTCACTCGGACATCATCCAGACTTCACTCCGGGCGATCGCCCGCGCCGGGTCCACCGCGACCTTGGTCACCGCGGCCGGATCCATGGCGGCCCCATCCGCGACGCTTCTCGCCCATCTCTGACAGCTTGGTTTTTTGCTCGTCAGATAAGCTTGCGTAGAACTTCTCGGCCGCCGGACGCACGCCGCGCACCGCGTCGAGACGAGCCGCCAACCCGGCTTCGAGGTTGGCAAGGCGCTCAGGCGCTGTCGGGCGCTGGCGAGGCGTGCCGTCGG
>Ga0163155_10002000_pt1 | contig 23580 bp, 21 predicted proteins | sample OliLakLV19SP4G1_FD_148611 | JGI IMG/M metagenome (GOLD analysis project Ga0163155, IMG submission 148611) | Freshwater microbial mat bacterial communities from Lake Vanda, McMurdo Dry Valleys, Antarctica - Oligotrophic Lake LV.19.SP4.G1 | ecosystem: Environmental > Aquatic > Freshwater > Lake >... | reverse complement strand
AAATCAGATCAGTAAAATTAAATCTGAAATTGAAAAAAATAAACGAGAAGTTTCAAAAGAAGAAAGCTATATTAAAAATGTAGAAAGTCAAATTAGTAAAACAAAATCTGAGATGCAGAATCACGAGAAAGAATTAGTAAAGCTTCAGCAAGAATTCCAAAAAATTACGCAAAAAAAATAGCTATTTTCGCCAACCGACATTCATGGTGCAATTCAAGAGAATAACATCTATCCCCATCTTTTTTGCCGTTTCAGCAATAACTGCGGGAACGGCACCAGTATCAAGTGTTAATTTATTTTTAAGATAATCAAAAATCGAACCCAAATTCCTAAATCTTCAAAAGCTTTTTTCAGTATTGCTTGGATTTATATAAATTGCTCAAATTTCATAATTATTCTTCTAAATTTTTAAACAGATTATCTAGTTTTTCTTTTCTCGAGAAATCAAATTGTATTAACTAGAAACTTTTTTATCATATTCTGCCTTTAGTCTGTTGTATTCTGCCGTTAGGGCATTATATGCTCCCTCAGTAGCAACTTTCTCGCTATCTGTCTTCGCATTAACCATAGCCGAGTGAGCAGAAGTAGTTTTTGTACTAATCTCAGACATCCTATCGTCAATTTCTTTTTTTGATAGTTTACTTAAATCTTCTTGCATATTATACATAATATTTTCTAATAATTTTTATAATAAAACGACCAAACTCATTATACTAAATATTCAATCTAAAAGCTATTTGAGATCCTTCTGTTTGTCGGGATTTTCAGTGTCATTATTTCCGGTAGGATTTTCCTAGAATTTTACTTCATCAGGAGAAACTTCATTTTGGGGAGTGTCTGGTTTTTCTTCTAACTTTGCATCCTCGCTTATTTCTTTAGTTTTTTGATCCTCTTCAACTTTTTGTTTCTCCTCTTCTAATTTTTTATCAACATTTTCTGTAGCTTCTCTTGTGGCTTCCTCATCAAGTTTCTTCAAAAATTCTGGTAATGCTTCAAGAATTTTTGAAAGTGATTTAATTCCTTCTGTGAAAGCTTTTGCTAAAGATTGGGCAGTTTCAGGATTAAGTGAACCAATTGATTTACTTTCGACATTTCGTCCTCCAGTAATTTTTCCACTCTTAAGAATACTTTCAAAATCTTGAGAATTAAGTCCTTCAAATTCTTTAAAAATTCCGTCTAATTTCTCTTGTAGAATTTTTTCTTTTTCCTCTTGTATAAGTTCTGCTTTTAATTTTTCTAATGCTTCTTTTTCTAACTGTAATTTTCTGAATTTATATTTTTCTGTAAATACACCTGGGTCTTCTTTTTTAAATTCTGAATTGGATTCTTCTACTGGTATGTTCAGATCAGATTCTTTCGCCACAATAGATTCTGTTAAATGGGTTATTTTTTCTTGACTAGTCTCATTTTTTATTTGTGGTTCTTCAACTTTTTCTTCTTGCAATGTTTCTGATTCTTCTATTTTTTGTTCTTCAATAATTTCTGATTTTTCAGTGTCTTTTTCTTTATTTCCGTTTTTCTCCCACTCAATTTCTTCTTGTATAGATTTTCTCAACTCATCGGAAGACCTTCCATCATTTTTTTTAATTTCTGCATGATAATCAAGCATACTCGGCATTTTCATTGTATTTGTACCATCAGCTTTTATGATATATCCATTTTCATCTACTTTTGCACCGTGACCAAATTCTTTTTCAAACTCTCCGCCAGTTAGCGCAACCAAAGAACCCATAAGTCGTTCCTCGTATTTTTTATTATCCGTAATTTCTTCTGGGGTTCTAGTATCTTGATATGCCTCTTGCTGTGATTCAGCGATAATTTTTTCAGACTCTTTGTCTATTTCAGCTAATTCGTCCTCAACATCAGTTTCATTTTTTATTTTTTCAAATGTTTCCTCGTCAAGATTAACTGAATTTGATTTTTCCATTTCCTCAGCAGTTTCATTTTTAAAAGATATTCCTTCATTTTTTGAATAGTCCGAAAATTCCTCTTGCGAGATTTCTTTTTGTATCAAATTTTCAGGTGAAATTTTTGGAACTTCGTTATTTTCAACAATATTTTTATTAGGATTTTCTGGTGTGGTCATAAAATTATTTATCTAAAATAGAAGCTCTAATTTTTTCAATTTTTGCTTCCTCAATCTTTTTTCTGAAATTTGCAATAACAGCCTTACGCTTCTTGCGAAGTTCTGCAAGTTTTATTTGAAAGTCTTTTTTCAAATCTGTTATATTTTTCATAATTGTATTCTAGCATTTATAGCATTTTTTATCCAATGCCCGCCCCGCCAAAAAAACATAAAGACACGAAGCGGATTTTGCGAAATACTTTCCCCCAGACCCCCAGCATTTCGCAAAATCTCGTTCGCGTTCCGCATTTGCATTTCCGCACACCACCGCTCCCCAGAACATTTGCGGTGTGCGGAGCGTTCCCCGCACTTCTGGCTTCTTGCCAGAAGCACCACGCTTCGCGTGGTGGCGCTTCAGCGCGTGGGGAACGCTAGTGGATATTCTCAGCAGTTTTTGATAAAATAAGTTCTAGCGGAGTCGTAAAGACACACCAAAACAGAACAAAGAGGCTCTGAACGAGCCAAGACATGGGACGCACGAAGGGCGTCCCATTGTGTTTGCCCTGATCCTGCGGGGGAATTCGGAAAAGTCGGCGCGCTTGCGCGCACTGTTTTGTTTTGGAGGAGGAGGTTCGGAATCCAATGCAATTTTTATGGTTATGCTAGAACAATTTTAACTAACGTTGGGATTGTGTGCCTAGCATAACCATCTCTACTTCACAAAAAAATATATGTCATAAAAATTCTTTTTGTACGCTCGCAAGAGTACGGATGTCGAGGATAAGCAAGTATTATCAATCGAAGCACAGTTGCAGGAACTGCGAGACTATGCCAAGCGAGAAAATCTAGACATCGCCCTTGAGTATATTGAAAAGCAATCGGTGAAAATTCCAGGTCGTCCAATTTTTAATGAGATGATAAGGTGTGTTGAAAAGGGCGATGCAGATTCTATTCTCGCATGGCATCCGGATCGTCTCGCAAGAAATAGTATTGACGGTGGGAAAATAATCTACCTCCTCGACACAGAAAAACTTGTGAGCTTGAAGTTTCCAACTTTTTGGTGCGATAGCACTTCGCAAGGAAAGTTCATGTTGAATATGGCTTTCGGGCAAAGCAAATACTATGTGGATTCTCTTTCCGAAAATACCAAAAGAGGTTTACGTCAAAAAGTTCGGCGCGGAGAATATCCTGGACTTTCACCTGTCGGATATATAAACGATAGTAGAACAAAAACAATCGTGATAGACAAAAAATCCGCGCCTGTTATTCGAAAAGCGTTTGAAATGTATTCAGAAGGGAATCAAACGCTTGATATTATCGGTATGTTTTTGGCGAAGCACAATCTTTTGACAAAACACGGAAAGAAAATCCACAGAACTCGTGCGACCTTTATCCTTTCCAATCCATTCTATTACGGACACTTTCGATACTCTGGCGAAGTGTACGAAGGAAAGTTTGAGCCAATAGTGGACAAGAAACTTTTTGATAGAGTGCAAGAAGTAATGAAGCAAAGAGGTCGTCCAAGGTTGAAATCTAAAATTGATCCGCAAGTATATTGTGGTCTGTTATCATGTGGAACTTGCGGAATGATGATAACTGGCGAGTACAGGGTGAAGAAGCAAATCAGTGGTAAAGAGCATTATTATACTTACTATCACTGTTCGAAAAAACGTCGAGATATGAAATGCCCTGAACCCTGTATTCGCCAGGAATCCTTGGACGAACAAATTTCATTACTTCTTCAAAAAGTTTCTATACCACAAGATTGGGCGGATTATTTGAATATGAGACTTGAAAAAGACAAAACAGAATCCGCCCAATCCGTCTCTGTTTTTGTTGAAAAGAATGAAAAACGCATCCGAGATATCACAGAGAAGCTCCAACGACTTTTAGATAGCTATTTAGACCAAGATGTAGAAAAGGAAATATATCGTGAGCAAAAAGCAAAATTGATGTCTGAGAAAAAGTCGCTGGAGGAAGAAATATCTCAGAATCAACAAAAACAAAACCATTGGCTCGAACCGATGCAAAAATGGATAAATAAAGCCCAGAATATGGAAAAAATTGCGTTGGATACAGACCTTTTTAAGAAAAAGGTCTGTGCCAAAGAAATCTTTGGCTCGAACCTCCTCCTCCAAAACAAAACAGTGCGCGCAAGCGCGCCGACTTTTCCGAATTCCCCCGCAGGATCAGGGCAAACACAATGGGACGCCCTTCGTGCGTCCCATGTTTTGGCTCGTTCACAGAGCCTCTTTGTTCTGTTTTGGTGCCGAGGGGCGGGCTTGAACCGCCGACCCCTTGTTCTTCAGACAAGTGCTCTAGCCAACTGAGCTACCTCGGCATAACGTTCCCTATTCTATCTAATTTCCAAATAAATTCAAGCTTTCGAGATTCAAGCCGTTCAATGCATTTGAGGTATTTTCTGTGTCCTGTTTCTCTCCTTGAAATTGACCCACAGTTTGTGAGAGATTCAAATAAGTATTTTGTAATGTGTCCAACGTGGGCTTAATAGCAGTGTAAGAAAAATATAATACTGCTACTATTACTCCTGAATATAGTAATTTGAATACAAGTGCCCAGCGAGCTTGTGTGCGCATGCTTTTAATCATTTTATAATTCATGCGCGACAACTCATGTGTCTCGCGAACCATTTTTTCTAATTCTTCTTGAGTCATTGACATATACAATTTGGTGTAAACTTACATTCACATACTAAAAGTGCCCCCGCTACGACTCGAACGTAGATCTCGTCCTTAGGAGGGACGCGTTCTATCCCGTTGAACTACGAGAGCAAGGCTCGGATCTTGTCTTCATTAAATCCAACGATCATAGTATCATCTATTACGATAACTGGCACGCCCATTTGGCCTGACTTCTCGATCATTTCGTTTCGAGCCTCGGTATCTTCAGCTACGTTATATTCCTTGTATTCATGCCCTTCTGCCTTGAAAAAATCTTTTGCCAAATTACAGTATGTACAAGTAGGAGTAGAGTATATTGATATTGTGTGTTGAGCCATACATTTATTGATTATTACTATATGTAAAGTATATCATACAATTCATTGAAAAATGAAAATCTATGGAGTGATCTAGCGTTTATTGAATTTGAAAAAATTCCAAAAACTTTTCTCTTTACTAGAATCAGTGACACTCTGTTGGTCATCGAGCAATACTGCATTTTCAACAATAACAATAAGCTCCTCTCCTTTTTGCGCGACAGGAAAACGCTTGCGAATTTCACGCTCTCTTCCTTTTTCAGTCGTTAAATTATCAAGAGAGATTTGAATTTCAGCATTCTGTTGCTCGAGACTTGTATATTCATTTCTATAGTCTACGAGAGCTTCTTGAGCTCCTCGCTTCTTTTCTATCATATTTACAACGGAAACAAACAGGAGAAGTGCCAGTGCAACCGACACGAAAGCTATAAATGGATGTGCGAGAATACTTTTATTGTGATCTCGTTGAAACTGTGGCATACTTGTTAGCATAGTATATCACGTATATGTTTGGAAAACGTCAACAGAAAATTCTACGAGTTCTTTGGTCAATCGTCGCGATAATTACAATCGTTGGGATGATTTTGCTCTATTCTTTTGTATAAAATGAAGTTTTTTATTGTTTTTTTTAAATAAATTTAGATTTTTTAGCTAAATACCCTGTGCCCGTTATCGTTTCATCATCTTTAGAAATACGTCTGATGGTATATTGACTGACCCTTGAGCGGCCATACGTTTTTTCCCTTTCTTTTGTTTTTCTCTCAATTTCATTTTTCTCGTAATATCGCCTCCATACAAGTATCCCGTTACATCCTTTCTTAGCGCCTTCATAGTTCGTGAAGATAAAATCTTTCCATGTGCTTGTGCTTGAATTTTTACAACAAAAAGTTGCTGCGGAAGCAAAGAATACAATTTTTCAACTACCTCTTCTGATTCTTCATCGATTCTTCTTCGAGATACAACTTTAGAAAATGCAGGGACAGAATCACCAGCAACCAACACATCCAGGCGTTCGACATCAGCCTTACGTTCCATTTCCATTTCATACGAAAATGAAGCGTAACCACTCGTTACGCTTTTTAATTTATCAAAAAAATTGCGCATCAGCTCACGCAGTGGCATGTGTACATCAAGCTGAGTTCGGCCATCACCAAAAGTTCGTGCATCACCTATTTCCGCTTCGTGTTCAAATAAAAGAACATTTAAGTCACCAACAAATCTCGAAGGTGATATGAGTCTCAATGCTACCCAAGGTTCAAAAACTTCAAGTATGTCACCGTATTCAGGAAATAACGGTGGCGAGTATACGATCACTTCTTGACCATCTTTCTTCACAACACGATAAATAACGCTCGGGCTTGTGACAATAAGCTCCAGATCGTACTCTCTGCGAAGTCGTTCAGTAATAATTTCTAAATGAAGCATCCCAAGAAAGCCAATACGAAAACCACGTCCGAGAGTTCCCGATGTTTCTTCTTCGTAAGTAAATGATGCATCAGATAACTTGAGGCGCGACAAAGCCGTACGAAGAGCGACAAAATCATCTTGATTTTCTGGATAAACAGACGCCCATACAACGGGACGAGGTTGCATGTAGCCAGAAAGTGCTATTGCGTGGGATTTTTGTGTTGTAATAGTATCTCCTACGATAGCGACACCTGCTTCTTTAATACCTGTTACAATATAGCCAATCTCACCTGATTGAAGAATGGCACCTTTGAGTTTTGTCGGTCGAAATGTACCTACTTCTAGCGCTTGAAATTTTTGCTTCGCTCCTAACATAATGAGTGCATCACCTGTTTCTACAGACCCCTTGAAAATTCGCGCGTAAACGATAATGCCACGATGATCTGAATATTCAAAATCAAAAACAAGAGCTTGTGAAGTGGAAGCATGCTGTGACGGAGCGGGAATTCTTTCTATCACAACTTCAAGTAGCTCGTTTACGCCTTCGCCTGTTTTCCCGGAGACTTCAAGAATACTATCGATATCACAGTTGAGTAACTCAGCGATTTCTAGTTTGACGTCATCAACTCGAGCATGAGGCGCATCGATTTTTGTAACCACGGGGATAATCACGAGGTTTTGACTTTGAGCCATTTCAAGAGTCGTAAATGTTTGCGCTTGAACACCTTGCGTTGCGTCCACTAACAAAAGAGAGCCCTCGACGGCTTTCAGTGCTCGAGAAACTTCATACTGGAAATCAATGTGGCCGGGTGTGTCTATGAGATTTAATGTATATTTTTTTTTATTAACCGTGTATTCCATGCGTACGGGTTGCATTTTAATCGTAATTCCTCGCTCACGCTCAAGTTCCATTGAGTCTAGAAGTTGATTCTGCATTTTGCGACCTTCCACCGTATGTGTTACTTCTAGCATTCGATCGGCAAGGGTTGATTTTCCATGATCAATATGCGCAATGATCAAAAAATTTCGTATATGATCCATATAAACGAAAGTCTAGCAGAAATCAGATAAAATGAAAGGGCGGTCTATCAAAAACCGCCCTTTTAAAAAATAATTCAAAATTTCTATATTCTAAGACACTCCTTCTTGCAATTGAGGTTTTAATTCCCACAGGTGAGAATATTCACCGCTTAACGCTAGCAACTCAGAATGAGTTCCTTGCTCCACAACTGAACCATTCTTTAAAACAACAATTTGATCAAAACCTCTAATAGATTCGAGACGATGAGCAATTACTATTAATGTAATGAAGGGAGAATTCTTATGTAACTGATCCAAAGCGCCTTTAATATTTCGTTCTGTTTCCTGATCGAGAGCGCTTGTAGGCTCGTCAAGAATAATAATTAAATCACGATCAGATCCGTCAGCTTTATTACAAAGCAAAACTTTTGCAAAAACCCTTGCAAGAGCCAGTTTTTGCTTTTGACCTCCAGACAATCTAAGAGCTTTCTCACCGATGATTGTATCAACACCGTCTTTTAAATTGGCAACAAATCTGCTTAAATGCACCGACTCCAATGATTGATTCAGAATTTCATCACTCACTGGTTGATTGCAATGTCGTTGAACATTTTCTGCGATTGTGTCGTTAAAGAATGTTGGCTCTTGTGGCATGTGCGTAAGAAAGTCCGTTAGTTGCCTTTCGGAGTAATCCTTTATATTATTTCCGTTTACAATAACTGAACCTTTTTCCGGATCAATCTGCCTAAGCAACAATTCAACGAGTGTCGATTTCCCTGCTCCTGTAGTTCCCACTATCGCGAGTTGTTGACCTTTTTTTATTGAAAAGTCAAAATTGCTAAAAAGATTTTGAGGATATTCAATGTCGTCAGATTCATAAGAGAATGTAACTCCCTTAAATTCAACTGCATTGATATTTTGAGTTTTTCTGCTCAAATCATGTTTATCTTCATCCAACACGTAAGCAATCTTTGCTCGATGATCAAGAAGAGATATCATTTCCTCCATCTGTGCACGATTCTTCACAACAGAGATTATACCGCCACCTAAATTCCAGAAGTTCTGTGTCAATCTTGTTGTATACAAAACAACAAGAATAACATCAGTCACATTAATCTGTCCTTTATGAAATTGTGGTATCAAAAACGCTATAAGTGAGATGGTGAGCAAAATCGACATACCTCCTTGAAATGTATATAATACTACATTATGAACGGTTGTTTTAAGACGTTCTTCAAGGAATTTTTTTAATCTAGCCACATAGCGTGCATGTTCACTTTTTCTTATTCCGCTATGCAGAATGGAGTAAATATTCGCAAACACGTCTTGAAAGTATGCTTTCATTCGAGAATTCGCCTGAGCTTCTAATCTATCCAATATGTATTTTCTTATTAATAAAAAATATAAACCGAAAAGATAAAAAAAGAGCCAAATTCCAATCAAAAGTCCAACCATTGGAAGTTTTAATGAGAGCACAATGATCATTCCTACCACCATAACAAAAGATGAAAGAAAAATGTGATTGAATGTATTTTGTAGTTCAAAATATGCTATACAAAAACGATCATCTTTTGATTGTAGCGAACCAGTTTCGCTGATCATTCGATAAAAGGTATAATCTTTATGTAATAGCACACCAGATGTCATTGAATAAATAGATTCCGCCATCTGATTTTGATGTTTTACAATAATAAGATCGTATGCTCTTTTAATGATCTGATTTCCAATCAAAGCAGCCACAAATACATAGAATTTTATTCTAATTATGAAAGCATGGTTGCTTGATGTTGAGTTTGGGGTAGTATCGATGTTGGCTGACATGAGTGACCCAAAGAATCGCTCTAGCAACAATGGCTCGACAACATTTGCTAGGACAGCGGATATGGTGATGAGAACGGTAGCGCTAATCACTTGAACTCTTCTTTTTTTATCCATTATCCGCAAAAAGTAGGCGTAGGTTTTCAGTAGATTCATCGTATTCGATTTTAAAGTTTTTTTGAATTTATTTGACTATTTCACATATTTTGTTTTTTGTCAATATACACCCTAAAATGACGTCTCATCTGATCGTATCTCTGAAGGCGAGATTTTTTTCTGAAAGAGTGCTCGTCGAACAGCCATCATTTCCTCATTCTTGATAGCAATAAGAAAAAATACAGCGCACAAAATACCAATCATTCCCGAGACGAAACCATGTCCTAAAACACCGAAAAATGTCTCATCTGAAAAAATAGGATCAAAAAGCTGAAGCATGGCATATGCAACACCTCCAAGAATAAATGTACTCATGAGACTTTCGAGCAAAGTCCGTTGCATACCAGAGGAAATTCCAACCATGAATTTTCTTCGAAAGAGATACCACAAAATAAAAGAATTTATGATCGTTCCAACAGAATATGCAAATGCCAGCATGACGATCTGTGAACCTGGAATTCCCTCAATACGCATAAGAGACTCAACAAAAATTTGTAACTCAGGATTCGTAAGATATAGTCGTGTTGAGAATAATGCAACAATAACAGTGATCACGGCCGACACAGTATTCACTACGAGAGGAATTCGCGTCTGTTCAGCAGCATAGAAACCCCGTGCATAGAGCAACATGAGACTTTGTGCAGTAACAGAAATAACAAAAAGCGCGAGCATGGCAGCTGTAAGTCTCGTATCCGCCCAGTCAAAGTAACCAGCACCTAAGATCACACGAACAATCTGAGCACGAACAACTACAAAAAGCGCCACAATAGGTAGTGACCAAAATATGATCTGACGAGCTGGACCAATGATACTTTCTATAAATTTTTCTCTATTTCCTTCTGCAAAATGGCGAGCTATCACAGGAAATGCAGCAACTGAATAACTCACGCCCACGAGAGCGAGCGGAACATTTTGAATATTAAGAGCAAGTGTAAGAAGAGAGACGGAGCCCGTAAGTGCTGTCGATGCAATTGCAGTAAGTATGATGGGCGTAATACGATTGAGCGACAATGCGAGAGTTCGAGGGACAGATTGAACAATGATCATTTTGATTCGCCACCACTGAATTCTAAAGGTTGGTCTCAAGCGATAGCCGTCACGAATAATAACGGGAAGTTGTATTGCCATATGAAGCAATGCCCCGAGTACAACGCCAAACCCAAGCCCTGAAATGCCCCACCACGTATAGAAAAAAAGAATACCTAGGATTATTCCAATATTATAAAGCACTGGCGATAGAGCAAAGACTAGGAATTTTCTGTGAGTCTGCGTAATCGTTGCAAAAATATTTGAAAGACCAAGCAAAAATGGACTGACAAGCATAATGCGTCCAAGTTGAGTAACTTCCACAATCTGCCATGCTTGAAATCCAGGAGCTATGAGACGACTAACATACGGCATGAGAAAAAATGCAATAAGTGAGAGCCAGGTCATCCCGAGAGAGAAAATCGTAATTATTTCATTGATAAATTGCTTATTTTCTTCGGTGTCTTTCCCTTCTTTTCGATAGGACTCAAAAAGCGGGATAAGAATCATGATACTTACCAATGCTGTCGCACTAATAAAGAGAAAGTCTGGAATTTTAAATGCAGCATAATATGCATCAAGTTCTGGTCCAGGCCCTAGTCGACTTGCTAAAAGTCTATCTCGAATAAGTCCGAATATTTGTGAAAGAAAAGTAAAACCACCAAGCAAGAGTGCGGCTTGGTTTACCGACGTTATCTCTCGACTCAAAAGCGTCACAATCCTCGAAACCATATTACAATGTCACAATGTTAAGAATTTTTCCTGGAATGTAAATAATTTTCTGTACTGATACATTCGTTATGTATTCTGCTATTTTTTTATTTTCACGTGCTTTTGACAATGCATCCTCTTCATGTGCGTCTGGACTTATCTCTATGCTTCCACGTAAGCGACCGTTAACTTGAACACCGAGCGTTACAGAATTCACGACCAAATATTGCTCATCAAACTTAGGCCAGTTCGACTGATGAACGGAATTTTGGCCTTCATTCTTTGACCATAGCTCCTCTGCAAGATGAGGCGCAAATGGTGCAAGAAGTTGCAAAAAAATCATGTACTCTTGTCGAGATATATTTTCACACGTAGCCCAAGAATTTGAATGAATCATAAGTTGTGAAATAGCAGTATTGTATTTGAGTATAGCTATATCCGTGGTTACTTTTTTTATACTTTCATGAAGAATTTTATTTTGTGCCATTACAGAATCAGATACTTTTTCTGAAGCATAAAAAACACGCTCTAAAAATCTTCGTATTCCAACGACACCATTCGCATCCCAAGGATATGAACCCGTTTCGTTAAATGGACCAATAAATGCTAAATACATTCTCACAGTATCAGCCCCTAGTCGCATAACAATGTCGTCTGGATCAATTACATTACCTTTAGATTTGCTCATTTTATTACCATCAGTCCCGAGAATGAGACCGCGATTCATGCGTAATGTACAATATTCTGACTGTGTAGTTAGGCCCATATCAAACAGTGCTTTATTCCAAAATCGTGAATAAAGTAAATGCATCGTTGTCTGTTCGGCTCCACCACTATAAAAGTTAAGAGGCATCCATTTTTTTTGATTATCGATTGAACAAAATTCTTTATCATTACGCGGATCGAGATAGCGTAAAAAATACCATGATGAGTCCACGAATGTATCTAGCGTGTCACTTTCACGTTTTGCTTCACCTTTACATTTTGGACACGAAACAAAAAGCCAGTCACTCGCACGAGACAAGGGAGACTGTCCGTCGTCTGTCGGTAAAAATTCTTCTAAATCAGGCAACTCCACAGGAAGAGATTTCTCAGGGACAGGTATAGCACCACATGAAGGACAGTGAATGATCGGTATAGGTGCTCCCCAATATCGCTGACGAGAGACGGTCCAGTCGCGTAAAGTATACAACGTTTCTTGGGATCCGCCTGCTTTTTCTGTTATTGCTTTTTTTACTTCATGAGAAGATTGACCCGAAAATTCTTCAGAATCCACGAGCACTCCATAATCAGCGCAAGGTAAATCCTGTGACGATTCGATAACGCGACGACTTGGAAGATTGTGCTTTTGTGCAAATTCATAGTCACGTTCATCGTGAGCGGGTACAGCCATGACCGCTCCTGTACCGTAGTCGGCAACAACATAGTCTGCTATCCACACGGGAAGTTTTTCTTTTGTAAGTGGATGAATACATTCGATCCCCTCTAAGCATATGCCACTTTTAGTTTTACTATTTTGCTGTCGTTCAAGAGCGGTCTTACTAATCGTTTCATTTCGATATGTTGTCACGACGTGAGCATTTTTTATTTGAGGCAACAATATGTCTACGAGTTTATGTTCTGGTGCTAGTACAAGATATGTCACACCAAAAAGAGTGTCGGGCCGAGTCGTAAAAACTTCAATGCTTGCCCTCATGTCAACATTTGTATAAATCTCGGAGCTTTCAAATATTTCAGAATTTGCATGAATTTCGGTAGATAAAGTATGCTCGTCGAAATAAAAAAGCTCAAATGAAAGTTTTGACCCAAAAGAACGTCCAATCCAGTTTTTCTGTGACTGTTTAATCTCTGAGGGCCAGTCAAGGTTATCTAAGTCATCTATGAGACGATCAGCATATTTAGTAATCTTTAGAACCCACTGCGTGAGTGCTTTTTGAACTACTGAAGATACACAACGTTCACAAGACCCGTTGTGAACTTGCTCATTTGCCAGAACAGTTTTGCAACCCGGACACCAGTTCACATTCACTTCTTTTTGCTCAACAAGACCATGCTCGAGAAATTGTAAAAATTGCCACTGTGTCCATTTATAATATTGTGGATCACACGTAATGACTTTACGAGACCAGTCAAAACTTGCACCCATAGAACGAAGTTGTTTCGTCATGTATTCAATATTGTCATATGTCCATTTTTTTGGATTGACCCGATGTTTGATCGCGGCATTCTCTGCAGGCAGCCCAAAAGCATCAAAACCCATTGGATACAAAACATTTTTACCATTCATACGTTGAAAACGCGCAAAGATATCCGGAAGTGCAAATGCATACCAATGACCCACATGGAGATTGCCCGAAGGATACGAAAATTCAGAGAGAATGTAAAAGTTCTCTTTCCCGTCTACATTGTCGGCTGTATTATAAAGATTCATGTCATCCCATGTAGATTGCCACTTCTTTTCTATACTATTGTGATCGTATTTTTTCATGTATAAGACAGTATAGAGAAATTGTTTCAATATTACAATTTTACCTGTGTTTGCAATGTTATGGAAACTCAAGCATACTAAATGTATGAAGTCAAAAGAAGAATTTATGTCTCACATAGCTTCTCTCTCACCTGGAAGATATTCAAAAGATGAGATACAAACGATACAACGCGCCTATGAATTTGCGGAGCATGCTCATGTGGGACAGTTTCGTGCAAACAACGAACCCTATGTGATTCACGTCGCTCACTCCGCGCTTCATGTCGCAGAATTTGGAATGGATGCAACAACGGTTATTGCCGCACTCCTTCATGATACGATAGAAGATACTCCTGTTACAGAAAATCAACTCAGAGAAGAATTTGGTGATGATATTGTATTTCTTGTAAATGGTGTCACAAAACTTGGAACACTCAAATATCGCGGTGAAGAGCGACACGTTGAATCGCTTCGAAAATTTCTTGTCGCATCAGCAAAAGATGTTCGGGTTATCGTGATCAAACTTGCAGACCGGCTTCACAATCTTGAAACACTCCACGGCCTCAAAGATCGTCCTGATAAGCAAAAACGCATTGCTCGTGAATCTATTGAAATTTATGCGCCACTTGCTGATCGTTTAGGTATGGGTAAATTGAAAGGACAACTTGAAGATTTAGCATTCCCTTACGCATATCCAAAAGAATGTGCTATTGCGGAAGAACTGTTCAAGCAAAAAAAGAAAGTCACAGAAAAGTATACTGAAAAAGTGTATCGCTCTCTTCACAAAGAAGTTGTGAAATTCAATATTAAAATTATAAAATCAGACTATCGTATTAAACACAAATATAGTTTGTACAAAAAACTTGTAAAACGAGACATGGATATTGAAAAAATCTATGACCTTGTTGCATTGCGTGTGATAGTTCCGACGATAGAAGATTGCTACAAACTTTTAGGAATGATTCATTCTATGTGGCGACCGTTACCTGGACGAATAAAAGATTACATCGCCAACCCAAAACCAAATGGATATCGGTCACTTCACACCACTATCTTCACGGGAGACGGCGGTATCGCCGAAATTCAAATTCGCACGTTGGAAATGCACGAAAATGCGGAATACGGTATCGCAGCACACTTTGCATATAAAGAAGGTATGCAAGTAACACCAACTACTACGTGGATCAAAGAACTTTCAGGCACCGATGAAAATTCGCGCTCAGAGTATTTTCTCAAACAACTTAAAAAAGATTATTTCTCGGATCGAATTTTTGCTTTTACACCCAAAGGAGAAGTTATTGATCTACCCGAGGAATCGAGCGCAGTCGATTTTGCATATGCAGTACATTCACATATTGGTAATCACGCAACAGGCGCTGTGATAAACGGTAAACATTCGCCCATGAAAACAAAATTACAAAATGGAGATATTGTACAAATCATTACGCGAAATGATGCCAATCCATCAAGTAAGTGGCTAGACTTTGCTCAGTCAACACTTGCACGCAAACACATTCAACGTTATTTGCGTGAACATTCGCTCATGTCACGACTCTTTAAGCGCTAAATTAAAAAGTCTTTTAAATAAAAAATAAATAAGAAGTCATTTAAAACAAATTATATTGAGAAGTCTTTTACGTTATAGATACCCTCTTTTTCTTCTTGCTCAGTTATTTCTTCTTGATCACGATCGTCCATTGCAAGTTCTCGCCCTAAAGGATCTTGCTTCGCTTCAAACCTTTCCAACATATTCTGAGGATTACTTTGCTGTTTTTTAAAAATATCTAAAATTGTCTCGAGATCTTCATCGCTAAAGTAGTCAATTACGATTTTACCACCGTTTTCTTTTTGCTCAATAGAAACACGAGTTCCCAACTTTTCACTCAATGTATTTTGGTATTCACGAATTTGTGGATCGATTCGAAGCTCTTGTTTTCGAACGCGATCATCTGCAATACTACGAGCAATCTTTTCAGATTCACGCACACTCATTTTTTTATATACAATTTCTTTCAGAAGTGTTTGTTGTTGCTCAGGACGATCTACAAGCATGAGAAGTGGGCGCGTATGTCCTTCTGAAATTCGTCTTTCAACAAGGGCTTGTTTAATGTTTTCAGGTAATGAAAGCAACCTCATGGTATTTGAAACATACACACGGCTCTTGCCAACTTTTTTGCCTACTTGCGCATGAGTAAGACCAAATTCTGAAGCGAGACGTTCAAAAGCCAGCGCTCTGTCGATAGGGTTCAAATCTTCGCGCTGTAAATTTTCAATGATTGCAAGTTCAAGTTTCTCTTTTGCATTGTCGCCTTGTCGAATGATTACTGGCACTTGATAAATCCCTGCAAGCTTACTTGCACGCAAGCGTCGTTCTCCTGCAATGAGTTCATATGTAACCACGATACCGCCATCTGCTTTTATTTCTTCTTTACGAGTAACGACAAGAGGCTGAAGCACACCATACTGGCGAATGGAATCTGCTAAATCTTCAAGTGATCGAGAATCAAATTCTTTTCTCGGTTGATATGGATTTGGTGCAATTTTATGAGTTTCAATCCAGAAAATTGAATCACTATAATACTTTGACATATGAAGAGTATAACACGACACCTCTTCCTTTTCGCCTGTGAATTTGCTACTGTGATGCTATTGCCGGAGTGGCGGAATGGTAGACGCGACAGACTCAAAATCTGTAACCCGCAAAGGTGTGGAGGTTCGAGTCCTCTCTCCGGCACCAGAATAGTACTTAGCGGTTTCTTTGAAACCAAGGAATGGGCGTGCCGAAGGCACGCCCATTCTGTTTGCCCTGATTTTGCGGGGGAATGCAAATGCGGAACGCGAGCGAAGAATTTTGCGGTGGTGTGCGGGACAACATTGCGCATTTCCGCTCTCTTGCTTCGCAAGAGGACACGCGCACTCGCGCGTAGGGCATTGCAGAGCGGAATGTTCCAAATTATTTGTTTTGAAAATATGTTCTAACTTGGTACAATAAAGACACCAGAATGGAACTAAAAGGTTTTGAAGAAGCAGAAATGCGGGACGCGCGAAGCGCGTCCCAATGATTTCCGCATAAATCCGCAAGAGAATCCGCCAAAAATGAATCTAAATTCGGCGCGCTGGCGCGCAGAGTTTTTTCGTCGAGGAGGAGGTTCGAGCCAAAGATTTCTTTGACACAGACCTATTTAGCAAAAAGGTCTGAATCAGAAGCGATTTTGTCTATATCCCGTGCGACTTTTAACCAATTTTGGAAAGGTTGGAGCCAATCATTCTGCTTGTGTAAAAAATTAAAAATTTCTTCCTCGAGCGACTTCTTGGAAAGTAAAAGTTTCTATTTTTGTTCACGATATATTTCCTTTTCAATATCTTGATCAAGATAACCATTAAGAAGTCGCTCCAACTTCTGTGAGATAGAAGAAATCTTTTTTTCTTTCTCTTCCACACAAGCAGTCAAAGACTGAGCGGAGTTTTTGTGGTCATCTAACGCCATGCGGTTCAGTTCATCCGCCCAGTCTTTGGACAAAGAAACTTTTTGAATTAGAGATGATAACTGGTGATCCAATTCTTTTTCTCGAATACAAGGTTAGTGTCTAATTAAATGAGGGAGGTACATTGTTCAGCTTTCGGTAATTCAACTTTATTAACAGGGTTGACAGGTAGTTTTTCCATAATGTGATTTTAGCATTTTTTGCTTTCTTTTTCTAGTCATTTTAGAGAGCAAAATTTGTGCGCGAACGGGAGGGTTGGTCAAGCACAAACTAATTTCGGTATCTAGGCTTTGCCAAGATTTCAATATTCGTAGTTTCTTTTCTTAATGCCCGCCCCGCCAAAATCCCGCCGAAAAAATCAGGAAGTACGCGAAGCGAATTTTGCGGATTCCTTCCAGACCCCTCCTCCGCAAAATCCTTCGCTTGCGTTCCGCATTTGCATTCCCACACACCATAATAGTACTTAGCTACCGACACACATCACCTGAATACTCCAAAGTAAGTTCAGAATTCCATTCAAAGAGCTGAATGTACGAATTCCATGAATACGCATTCACGCCATCAGCAATGCAAATAAATTCACCTAAAGCGTCATCAAAAGACAAAGAGGCTGTATAAAATCCATTTTCAAATGGCAATAACTCATACGTCTCTTGAACCATAGATCTTCCTACACTCAACAGTTGAGCAGGATATACAACACCCTCTCTATCTTTTTGCTTTGCAACAAAACTTTCTCCATCGATGCCCTTTACCAAAATAAAAGCTACTCCACTATTACCACCATTCCCTTCAAAGACGCCCTCAGCTAAATCGTCTCCCGTCAGATCGACAGCCTCTCGGAGCACGACACGAAAATCTGGTGCGAGATATATATTTTCTTGTGACGCGTAATCGTAGAGATCACTATTTGAAAGTCCTTCCCATTCTTTAACAACGTCACTATTTGAAATTTTTACATCATTTTTATTTGCAATCAAAGAATCAGTCTTTTCACTCACGAAACTACCAACCGTATGACTATCTTTTAATGACTGAGAAGAATTTTTTCCGAAGAAATACCCCGCTCCCGCAATTAAAATCCCTCCCACAATAAAGAAAAGGATTTTTGTAGACATCTTACTTTTCTTTTTATATGCCATAGAGCCTATTGCAACCTGAGGAAGATTTACTCATAATACATTAAGTCTACCACATATCATGCATATGAATATAGTAATGTCAAAAAAGGTTGTCGCCATAGTTGGTCCAACAGCTGTGGGGAAAACAGAATTGTCACTTCAGCTTGCCAGAATGCTAGGAGCAGAGATTATTTCGGCGGACTCTCGGCAAGTCTACAAGGGTCTCGATTGCGGAACAGCTAAGGTTCCAGAATCGGAAATGCAAGACATTCAACATCATATGCTCAATATTGTAAGTCCCTCGTCGATTTATACTGTTTCTCAATATCAACAAGACGCACTCGCTTGCATAAAAGAAATTTTTTCTCGCAAAAAAAACTGCCTCGTAGTTGGTGGCAGTGGTATGTATGTTGATGCAATCCTATACAAGCAAGATTTTCCCTCTGTTTTGCCTCGTCATAATATTCGTGAAATTCGACAACAAAAAAAAGCTGACGAACTTTACGAAGAACTTCGCATGAAAGATTCACGACGTGCCGAAATGATTGATTCAAAAAATAAAGTACGACTCATCCGGGCTCTTGAAATAATAGATGAATTTGGATTCGTACCTGAGAATAGAGAAAAAAAAATCCCTCGCTACAAAGAACAATACATCATCGGACTCTATAGAAATCCGGAAGAATTAAAATTGAGAATACACAAAAGAAATCTTGAGCGAATTGTAGAAACATCAGCACTTTTAGATGAAGTACGTTTTCTTTTAAATTCAGGAATCACAGCTGAGCGACTTCATGCTCTCGGATTAGAATATCGCTACTCCCTTCAAGCATTATCAGAAAAAATTTCTCTTTCTGATCTTGTAGAAATACTCGATATTAGAACATCTCAATTTGCGAAAAGACAAATGACATGGTGGCGACGAAATGCAGACATTGTGTGGTTCCATGCAGATGATTTTGAGGGGGTTTTAAATAGTACAAGATAAACGCTACATGATATTTTTACGGAGTAAAATTTAAACGCGAGTGTTATAAATAAAATTCCCTGATACACACACATAAAATAGTGCCAATTTTTTAAAAATAATATATTATAGAAATAAAGTGTTAAAGAAATTCGTCGAGAAATTTTTACAGAAACTTATGATTCGTAATATATAAGCATATTTATATGGAATTTCCTAAAAAAAGTGAGTCGGATGAACAATCAAAAATGGACGATAAAAAACCTAACGAAGAGACTCCAGAGCGCCTAGCTACAAATCAAGCTTTTAATAATATTGATGATATTTTTCTGTTTCCTTCTTTCCCGGCAAGCAGAGAGGGATTTGCTAATATTTGTTTAAAATTGGGAGCAAAACTTGAACAACATGGAAGAAGTGGATTTAAAAACAGAAATCTTTTTTTTGTGGTTGTAGGCAGTGAAGCTAGTGCTTCAAATATAGATAGCGCGAATCAGTTAATAGCCAAAGCTGAGGAAATATTTTTAAGAGAAAAAAAAGATAAGATTTTTGAGGAATTTTCAAGCCATAGTTATGATCAAGGATTAAGTGGATATCTAATCACAGGAGGCAAAAAAGAAAGTTTAAATAATTATGAAATTTTGCAGGTTGCACCAGATTTACTACATATAACCGATTTAAAATGGTCTAATTCTGCTGACGCTAGACGTGGCATGACACATATGTATAGAAGTTTTTATATTGACAAATCAAAGGTTGATAAAAATAATCTGACTCTCAAAATAAGAGAACGAGATAAGTCTATTTTTATCGGTAAGGGCGGAATGACATTAGAAAATTTAAGATTGAGATTAGGAGTTGAGAAGGTCAACATACAAAATCCAGATTATTCATCAGAAGTGCTTAGCGACTTTCTTGATTACATTACAAACGAAAACATAATACATAATTTACCAGAAAAATTTCAAATATGGAAAAAGATTTGTTGTTCTAATAAAGAATCCGTTAATACATACGACAAAATCAGAATTCGTTCAGGGGGAAAGTTGCCAAATATTGAAAGTAATTTTCTAAATGAACATTATAAAGAACAACTAGGTTCAAAAAAGGTTGTAAGTTTGGATCAGCTTTGTATATTAATAAAACAGAATAAGTTACCATACTTGGATGTTTCTAAGGAACTTCTTTTTGATAAGGAAAAAATTGAAATAGATAATCCCGCAGAAATGGAACAGGATGGGTTGCGATTTAACATCAAATATGATTCAAACTTTAGAAAAACGACAGAAAATCTGGAGGGTGAGTCAAAATCTGAAGAATTTTTTTTGGTATCTACTTCTATAGACGAAAAATATTTGGAACATGAAAGTTTAGCAAACGGGTTAAATCTACCAAACGGTAGACCAGTTACATTAGAAATAAACATTGTTTTACCTCCATACAAGGAAGGACATCAGATTACTGGCAAGAATACAGCAGAGTTAAAAGAAAAAATTCAAAATTTGATTATTGATGAATTTTTAGAAAAAACAAATAAGTATTTAAGTCTTCGTAGAAATAATACTGACTTCGTTCAGTATCAGATTAGTCGGAGTCAAAACTATTACACAAGTGAATTTTATAAAGTCATTCAGGATGTTGCCCCTCAAGTACCAAAGAATGGCCTCACAAAACATAACTTACGAAATGAAATAGAAATAGCTGAAAATAAAATTGATTCAGACCTTAAAGCTATTTCTGATCCAGTCAACTTAATATTTAAACAACATGCGAGCCTAGGCGACGATGTTGCATTATTTTTTAATGAGCTTTTACCCGAGGAAAGGAAATTTCTAACTCATGAAGAAAAATCAATCCAAAATGCACTGAGTATTATTCCGGATCTTCTATTAGAAGCTAAGGAGATAGAGGCAAAAAAATTAATTGAAAAAAATATTGAATATTTCATTACCTTAAAAGCACAGAAATCTGATATAGTTAGAAATAACATAAAGAATTTTGAAAATATTAAATCCAAGTTTCCAAATTTTATTAAGGGATATTATGAAGAGGACATAGATAAAATGATTTTAGCTATTGAAGAACTAGAATATGCTGAAAAAAAATTATCTAAAATGAATGCTAAAGAAATGGAATATTATCGACGTGAGTTTTCTGTTGGCGAAAAACGTAGGGCCCGTGCAATGGATGATATATTGAAAGGTTTTAGTAAAAATACTTATAGCAAGTTACTTCTTCCTGATCTTGCGGGTAATAATAGAGGTCCATATAATGAGTTACGGGGATATCTTTTTTACGATATGTTTGATTATGACATGAATTTAGATAAGAGTGAGAAGGAAGATTCTTCTGATCCCGAGATTACCATAGATTTAAATGAGGGGGGTAATAATCTAAATGAAGTACGAGAGAAATTTGAAATAGCAGAAGGTATGGCTAAAGCATTGTTGAAAGGTGCATTGTTAAACAGCTTAAATTCAGCACTGGAAAATGAAACAGATCCTCATGTAATAAAAAATTTAAGAGTAGAGATAAATAAAATTAAAAAGGGATAAAATTTAAAATCTTAAACATTTCAAACTTGGTGAAAATTGCGGGCGATGAGGGAATCGAACCCCCAATACCGGTTTTGGAGACCGGTGTTATGCCATTTAACTAATCGCCCGAATCTATTATGTAGATTATGCTTATGAACGAACAAAGGAAAGCTCGTGCTTTCCTTTGTTATCATACACTACGTAATTACAAAAATCTACCGTAATATTTTACTTTTTTGTCTCCTCAAAAAGAACGTGCTTTCGCAATTTCTTCGAGAATTTTTTGAGCTTTATCTTTACTTCTGAAAGTTTCTTTTTATTCTTTCGCGTGTAAATAACTTCGCTCGTTTGCTTGTTTTTGAGTTTTATAAGTTGATCTTGTGACATATAAATACAGTAAATTTAACCTCGTGATACTACATGATTTTTCGATTTTTTGCAAGCAAAGCTGAATTATTGACCAAAACGCTGAATATTGACAATTGTCCAAATAACAAGAATTACAATGGCCAATGCAGGATGAGTAAATACCCACAAAAGATACCCTACAACTGCCATGAGCAAAATTTTAATAAGACATCCACTTATCATAAACAATGCAATTATTTCAATAGAAAGCGCACAGTCGACACCACTCTGATTTTTTTATATTCAGGCGACCCTGGGTCTTTATCGGTAATATCAAATACACCCTGATTCGCCCTAGAAATTTCACCGAGATTTGAATCGGAATCATTTGCAAACTGATCGGCAGATACGCGCGCATTTGCAACTGCTTCTGCTAACATTTCTGGTTTTATAGAATTAATATCAGTAAATTGAAAATCAATGAAACTACCTCCTAAGACAATCCCCTGCTGAATGAGATCAACAGTTTCTTGTGATGTTGATCGAACAAGATCAACTTGTGGTGTGTAAACTGACATTGCTACATTTGCATTGTAGCGATAACGTGCATCTACGTACGTATCTTGATATGTGTATACTGGTGAAACACTAATCTCATCGACCGAAAATCCTGCCTTAGTTAAAAATGTTTCAACAGCTTGAGTATTTTTTTCAATATCTTGGTACAAAGTTATGACGTCGTTGGATTTTACCTCAAAATTTATTGACCAGATCGCTTGATCAGCCTTTACAATTCGTTCTGATAACCCTTTAACTTCAACATATTTCCCTTGATCCGAAAAACCTTGAGCAGAAAGAAGAAAAATTAGAGCGGAGATAATAACAGCCAAACCTAAAAAAATACTTTTTGAAATGAATGATAATGACATGGGAGATAGTAGATGGAGATTAATAATAGATATTGTACCACATAAAACATTATTTCTAAAGCTACAATTTTGTTCACATTAGTTATGTACTTGTTCAACTCCTATTTGATAATCTTTTTTTTCAATTTTTCTGCGCGTCTTTAAGAAGTTCTTGCGCCTTTTGATCATTCATGTCAGCCTCGATCAGTTTTTTGAATTCCGGCCAAACTTCGTCACGATTAATTTCATAAGAAGCTTGGCCATACTTTTTAATTAGCTCTTCGCTTTTGTCTGCTTCCTCACGAGATGGGTATCTCAACCATGAGTCGTTAGCGTTTGCAAGAGTCGCTTCAACGACTTCTTTAATTTCTTCGGACAATGTTTCATCAATCTTAAATTCTTTCTCTTTAAATTCCATTCTGGTGTGTCTATTGTACCAAGCTCGCACCTATTTCCAAAACCGATGACTCCGCACGCGCTCAGCGCGTGGTGGCTTTGACCCAAATCGTACACTCCGATTGAGTGGTGATGCCAATGCGCGCCTCGCAC
>Ga0163155_10001998_pt1 | contig 23599 bp, 23 predicted proteins | sample OliLakLV19SP4G1_FD_148611 | JGI IMG/M metagenome (GOLD analysis project Ga0163155, IMG submission 148611) | Freshwater microbial mat bacterial communities from Lake Vanda, McMurdo Dry Valleys, Antarctica - Oligotrophic Lake LV.19.SP4.G1 | ecosystem: Environmental > Aquatic > Freshwater > Lake >... | reverse complement strand
CTACATGAAGCGTCGGTTGGTCGAGAGCAATACCGCCCGGTTGTCGGGGATCGAGACCGGCAGCCAGATCGTCGTCGGTGTCAACAAATTCCGCGAAACCGAGGTCTCGCCACTGTCGGCTGGCGAAGGCGCCATCATGGTCGTCGACCCAGCCGTCGAGGCTGACCAGATCGGCCGCCTTCAAGCGTGGCGCTCGGCCCGGGATACCAAGGCCGCCAAAGCTGCGCTGGCAGACCTCGAACGCGCCGCTAAAGAGGGCCGGAACGTCATGGAGCCCTCGATCGCCTGCGCCAAGGCAGGCATCACCACGGGCGAATGGGGCGGCGTCTTGCGCGCCATCTTCGGCGAGTACCGCGCGCCGACCGGCGTCTCGCAATCCGCCGTGGTCCGCGACGATCGGGCGATCGAAACGATCCGCGCGACCGCCGACCGCGTGTCTGCCAAACTCGGGCGACGCATCAAGTTTCTCGTTGGAAAGCCCGGCCTCGACGGACATTCCAACGGCGCTGAGCAGATTGCCGTGCGGGCCCGCGATTGCGGCATGGACGTGCTTTATGAGGGCATCCGCTTGACGCCCGCGCAGATTGTCCGGGCCGCACTCGACGAAAGCGTCCACGTCGTCGGCTTGTCGATCCTGTCCGGCTCTCACGTGCCGCTTGTGCGCGACGTGATGGATCGCATGCAACAAGCCGGGCTCGGATCGATCCCGGTCATCGTCGGCGGCATCATCCCGCCCGAGGACGAACGCATTCTCAAATCGTTCGGTGTCGCGGCCGTCTACACCCCGAAGGACTTCCAACTCAACGACATCATGGCCGATATCGTCGACCTCGTGGACGCAGCGCCCGTCGCCGCATGACGGGGTCGGCGGACGAGATGGCCAAATCCTGCCAGCTTCGGTGAACCGCCGACAGCCATGCCGTGCAACTTAGCTCGCCCACACAACCAACCGGTTAGAAAACCGTCACAATACAACCATACGCTTACTGAATATATATCCCAATCGGCTGTTGCAAACCTGCACCAATGGATAGCCCCTCAAGCGACGTCCGAGTCGTGGACTAAGCCTCGGGCGCATGTGGAAAAAAGCATCCATCACCCCTGCCGCCAAGCGAGCCGACAAGCCCAGATCCCAGCTTGAAAATGCCCCCGCGCGCGCCTCCCTTCGTCCTGTTGAGTGACAGCGGTTCAGCATCTTCCACAAAGCAAAATTATCGAACGATATCAGGGGCAAAGACCAAGCCATCCAGGTCGCTTGTCGCTGTGGATTTCAGCATTTCTAGGGCCGGATTTGATCCGCGACCCTGTCCACCCCCAAGCTTGCTTTCCATTTCGTTAACGACTAAGCCTGGGCCTCTGAACAACCTCCGACAGATCGTCATGGAGTGTTCATAATTACCGGGAAGCCGAGGGTCGTTCGCGTCCACCAAATCGGAGGCGTTCGGAACCGGCGATTTCCCCACTTTGTTGAGTTATCGCGCAACCTCTCGACGCCCGAGTATTGGCGCTGACGTTGCAACGCTCGCGTGTGAGAGCGCTGGTTCGTTCATTGCTTAAATGGTCGAGGTACCCGTGGCTGACAGCGCACAGGTTGATGACGTGTCTCCAAAATCGACGTTCGACCACCTAGCGTCCGAGCCCTCGGCGGTGCTGGTCGATGTTCGAACACGTGCCGAGTGGGCATTCGTAGGGCTGCCTGATTTGTCGGCATTGGGCAAGCGCGTCGTGACCGTCGAATGGCAGACGTTTCCCGACAACGGGATTGATCCGGCATTCTCCGAGCGCCTCTCGGCGGCACTGGGAGACCTCGGAGCCGGGCCGCAGACCGATGTCTTCTTCATATGCCGGTCGGGTGGCCGCAGCCGCATGGCTGCAGAACTTATGACGTCATCGGGGTTCACCCGGTGCCACAACGTCGCCGAAGGTTTTGAAGGCCCGCTCGATGCGAACCGGCACAGAGGAACCGCTGGTGGCTGGAAAGCGGCAGGGCTTCCATGGGTCCAAGGTTGAACCACAGCCGTGCTGTGACGCGACCGTCGTCGGCCGCGTCCTGAATTTAAGACAGCCCAGAATTGAGATGGGCTGACACCGGAACGGGGCTGGAACAACCAGCCCGTCTTGAATTGTCGGATGTCAAGGTGCGGCAGGCCGCACGTTTGGAAATTGCATTCGACGTAACGCGTGGCGCCCTGTTGGGCACGATAGCTGCGCTTGGCAAGTATTTGGAACGGGGTATGACATGCAGAACGTGACACCGCAGACCGTAGCAGGCGCCGCTGGCGCGACGGACGCGCAAACTCCGGCCGGTCCGACCACCAGCACGTTCAACACCGGCACGACAGGCATCGACGGGCGTGGTCAGAAAGTCCGCGCACTCCTCCGCGCCCGCCTTGGCGAAGACATTTATACAAGCTGGTTCAACGCGTTGGAGTTCGACCGGTTCGACGGTCGCGTGCTGACGGCGTCTGTCCCTGTGAAATTCCTGCGCAACTGGATCCAGTCGCACTATAGCGAAGCCCTGTTGACAGCCGCGCGATCGGAGTTCGACGGCGTCGAGAAGATCGACGTCATCTTGCGCCAGCCATCGAGCCAACACAAATCGCGCGCCGATAGCCTCCCGCAGTTCGAAGGCGACACCGTACCGGGCACCTTTGAAAGCGTCGTCCCAGACGCGATCCGTCCGATCCCGCGACCAGCGCCAGCAGCCATCGGCCGGACCCAGGCTGGCGGCTTCGAGGGCTCTCCGCTCGACCCGCGCTATACCTTCGACAGCTTCATCGTCGGCGGTTCGAACCGGATTGCGCACGCCGCCGCCACGCAAGTGGCAGAGGTCGCAACTGGCACAACTCCGGCGTTCAACCCGCTCTACATCCACTCGTCGGTTGGTCTCGGAAAGACCCACCTTCTGCAAGCCGTTGCGTGGGAGATCAAACGTCGAAACCCCAATGCGCAGGTGCTCTATCTCACCGCGGAACGCTTTCGCTATCAGTTCGTCGAAGCCATCCGCAGTCAGGATCCAGCCGCTTTCAAGGAGCGTTTCCGCCAGATCGACGTGTTGCTGATCGATGATCTCGAGTTCATGCAGGGCGAGCGCACCGAGCAGGAATTCGATCACATCATCAATTCGTTGCTCGACGGCGGCCGTCAGGTCGTCGTGGCCTCGGCCCGAGCACCCAACCACATCGAACGCCTCAACGAGCGCATGCGCTCACGCCTCCAGCGCGGCCTCGTTACCGAAATCGGCGGTCTCGACCATGACTTGCGCCTCAAGGTCTTAGAGCGTCGGGTTGGCGAAAAGCGCGGCTTCGACGCCTCGTTCGATGTCGGCCCCGACGTCCTCGACCTCCTCGCCGACCGTCTGACGGAAAGCGGGCGCGAACTCGAAGGCGCGATCACGCGCCTCTACGCGACGTGGCAGTATACCCGCACACCACTGACGCTCGACATCGCCGAGACCGTGATCCGTGACCTCGTCCAAGGTCTGGAGCCACGCCGCGTCAAGATCGAAGACATCCTGCGTGTCGTGTCCCGCCATTTCGGCGTCTCCAAGGGCGACCTGCTATCTCAACGCCGCCACCGGTCGGTGGTTTGGCCGCGGCAAATCGGGATGTATCTGGCCAAGCAGATGACGGCACGGTCGTTGCCCGAAATCGGCCGCCGCTTCGGCAACCGCGACCACACGACGGTCATTCACGCAATTCGCAAGATCGAGGGGATCTTGAGCGACAACCCAAAGTTGCGCGACGAGCTCGAGGAGCTGAAGAAGCTCCTCAATACCTGACACGGATAGCTTGAAATACCGGTTTCCTCGGCGGGGTACGGCGACGGAATGGCTGAGGGTGGCGCTTAACGGCGTCGCCCTTAGCCATTTTTAGCCACGCCCTTCCGACATTCGGCGGTTTCCAGTGGATGCCGCGGCCGATTCGCGTGTAGATGGCGTCCCCGCCGTCATATTCGGCACGTATCTGCAACGCTGCGGCTAGGCTGTAGCCGAGGGATCGATGCCGGGCATGTCCGGATCGGCCATCTCGCAAGGACTAACCATGCGGCTCACGATTGAACGCGGCGAACTGCTCCGAGCCTTGAGCCACGTCACGAGCGTCGTGGAGCGGCGCACGACGATACCGATCTTGTCGAACGTCATGCTGTCGGCGAGCGGCCGGACCTTGAAATTCAAGGCAACCGACCTCGAGCGCGAGGTGATCGAAAGCGTCGGCGCCGACGTCAAAGAGCCCGGCGCACTGACGGTTCCAGCCCACATGCTCCACGACATCGTGCGCAAGTTGCCAGATGGCTCCGAGGTCGAGCTGATCCGCGACGCGGAAAAAAACCGTCTGACATTGCGGGCCGGCTCGTCGCGGTTCGCGCTCCAGACCTTGCCCGCCGAGGACTTCCCCGACCTTGCAGTCGGCGAATTCGCCCACGAGTTTGAAATCGCTGCGTCTGATTTGAAGCGGCTGATCGACAAGACCAAGTTCGCGATCTCGACCGAAGAAACGCGCTACTATTTGAACGGTATCTATCTGCACACCGCTGAAACCGCTGGCGAGCCGACGCTGCGCGCTGTCGCAACAGACGGCCATCGCTTGGCGCAGGTCGAATTGCCCCGCCCGGAAGGCGCCATGGGTATGGCCGGCATCATCGTTCCACGCAAGACAGTCCACGAACTCCATCGCCTGATCGAAGATCCAGGCGCGCTGGTCCGCGTCGGCGTGAGCCCGGCGAAGGTCCGCTTCGAGGTCGGCAGCGTCACCTTGACGTCGAAGCTGATCGACGGCTCGTTCCCGGATTATGGCCGCGTCATCCCGCAGGGTAACGACAAGGCGATGACCGTCTCGAACGCGGAGTTCATGAGCGCCGTCGACCGCGTCTCGACGATAGCAAGCGAGCGCGGCCGCGCGGTCAAGCTCGCTCTCAGCGATGGCACACTGACCTTGTCAGTGAACAATCCCGAAGGCGGCAGCGCGACCGAAGAACTCGGCATCGGCTACGGCTCGGACCCGCTGGAGATCGGCTTCAACGCCCGCTATTTGCTCGATATTGCTGGCCAGCTCGAAGGCAGCGAGGCCAAGTTCATGTTGGCCGATCCCGGCTCGCCGACGATGGTCAAAGACAGCGCCGACGACAGCGCACTCTACGTCTTGATGCCGATGCGGGTTTAAATCCGTGACATCTGCGGCGACCCACGCCGGACGAGTTGACGTGCAGCAGACCGAGCTTCCCAATCGCGCGTCTTGCGCGGCAGGGCTGACGATCGAGCGGCTCGCGCTCACCAACTTCCGCAGCTACGCGGCGCTCACCATCGAAGTCCCGCCGACCCCGGTCGTCCTGACCGGGCAAAACGGGGCCGGGAAAACCAACATCCTCGAAGCCATTTCGCTGCTCACGGCCGGGCAGGGCCTCCGCCGCGCGCCCTTGCCGGAAATGGCCAGAGCCCAAGGCGACGGATCGTGGGCCGTCGCCGCTCGCGTCGACGCACTCGGCGGCCCCGTCGACATCGGAACGGGACTTCTACCACTGGCGTCGCGTTTGGCCCGGTCGGCGGGCGGGCGGGCCTCGACATCGCGCATCGTGAAGATCAACGGCGAGCCCCACGGCAGCTCTGGCATCCTGGCCGATCTGGTGGAAATCGTCTGGCTGACACCGGCCATGGATGGCCTGTTCACCGGCCCAGCTGGAGAGCGCCGCCGCTTCCTCGACCGGCTGATCCTGTGCTTCGACCCGGCGTTCCGGTTGATCGCGGGCCGCTTCGAACGCGCCATGGCCATGCGCAACCGCCTTCTTGCCGACGGCGTCCGCGACAACGCCCAGCTTGGCGGGCTGGAGCAGATCATGGCCGAAACCGGCGTCGCGATCGCTGCGGCCCGCTCCGAAGCGGCGGCCGCGATGGCCGAGATTATCGAAGCGCGGCGCGTGCGCGACCCCGCGTCCCCGTTCCCCTGGGCGCGGATCGCGATCGAAGGCGCGCTCGAGGCCGCTCTGGCGGTCAAGCCGGCCGTAGACGTCGAGGACGACTACGGAGTGAAGCTTGCCCGAAATCGTGACCGCGACCGCGCCGCCAGCCGGGCGCTCGATGGCCCGCACAGGTCTGACCTGTCGGTCGTGCACGGCCCGAAGCAGGTTGCCGCTGGCCTGTGCTCAACCGGCGAACAGAAGGCCCTGCTCACCGGCCTCGTGCTCGCCCATGCTGAGTTGACCGCGCAGCGCCAGCAAGGGCGCGCACCGATCCTGTTGCTCGACGAAATCACGGCGCACTTAGACGAGCAGCGGCGCATGGCGCTATTCGACGAGATCGTCCGCCTCAAGGCACAGGCGTGGATGACCGGCACCGACCGGTCGGCGTTCGACGCGCTTGATCGCCGCGCCCATTTCATGCGCGTCGACGGGCCGGACGCGGTCGCCTGAGCGGCCAAAAACACACCCTATCCGCAGGCGGGCCACAGGCCTATTCGCGCCACCCGCTTGGCGCCTGAACTACCGCCACTCGTCCACGTCATGAAGCTGTCTTCATCAACGGTCGAGTGCGACTAAAACGGGCGGTGTAATAGATTGATAATATTGCATTTTATTCTGTGGCCGGCCGCCCGTCGGCAGTCCGATTTTATGCACACGTCACATCGGCCGTGTGGTAGTGTGCGCGCTGCCGTGACCGGCCTCGAAAACGGGCCTGGACCGACACGAAAACCACGCCAATGCCCGACACGATGACCTACCCGACGACCGACCCGACGACCGACCCCGTGAGACCTGTAAATGAGCGCAGAGCCAGCCCGTAAAATAGCAGTCGACGATTACAACGAAGACGCGATCAAAACGTTGAAAGGCCTCGAGGCCGTTCGCAAGCGTCCCGGCATGTACATTGGCGATACCGACGACGGCTCCGGCCTCCACCATATGGTCTACGAGGTCGTCGACAACGCAATCGACGAGGCCCTGGCTGGCCACGCCACCGCCGTCACGGTGGCCCTGAACGCCGACGGATCATGCACCGTACGCGATGACGGCCGCGGCATCCCGACGGGCGTCAAGCAAGACGACGATCACGATCCGAAGCGGTCGGCGGTCGAGATCGTCATGACCGAACTGCACGCCGGTGGAAAGTTCAACAACAACGCCTACAAAGTCTCCGGCGGCCTCCACGGCGTCGGCATTTCGGTCGTCAACGCTCTCTCGTCGTCTCTGAAGGTGACCGTCTGGCGCAGCGGCGATGTCCACGAGATGGAGTTCCGCGACGGCGTCCCGGTGGCACCACTTCGGGTCACGGGTCAATCGAAAGACGGCCGAGGGACGGAGGTCACGTTCCTGCCGAGCACGAACACGTTCACGATGACCGAGTTTGACTTCGGCACGCTTGAGCACCGCTTGCGCGAACTGGCGTTCCTCAACTCCGGTGTCAAAATCCGGCTGACCGACAAGCGTCACGCCGACATCAAGGAGCAGGAGTTCAACTACGACGGTGGCGTGGCCGCCTTCGTTCGCTACATTGACCGTTCGAAGTCGCCACTGATCGACAACCCGATCCTGATCCGGTCCGAAAAAGACGGCATCACCGCAGAAGTCGCCATGTGGTGGAACGACAGCTACCACGAGACGACGCTGTGCTTCACCAACAACATCCCGCAACGGGACGGCGGCACGCACTTGGCCGGCTTCCGCGCCGCCTTGACGCGCGTCGTCAACAAATATGCCGATACCTCCGGGGCGACCAAGAAAGAAAAGGTCGAATTGTCGGGCGAAGATTCGCGCGAAGGCCTGACGTGCGTGCTCTCTGTCAAAGTGCCCGACCCGAAATTCTCGAGCCAGACCAAGGACAAGCTTGTCTCGTCCGAAGTCAAGACGGTGGTCGAGTCGGTCGTTGGCGACAAACTCTCGCAATTCTTCGAGGAGAACCCTCAAAAAGCGAAACTGATCATCCAGAAAGTCATCGAAAGCGCATTGGCGCGCGAGGCGGCCCGTAAGGCACGCGATCTCACACGGCGCAAAGGCGTGCTGGACGGATTGCGCTTGCCCGGCGGCCTCGCCGAATGTTCCGACCGCGATGCCAAAAATACTGAGATGTTCATCGTCGAGGGCGACAGCGCCGGCGGCTCGGCCAAGCAGGCGCGCAAGCGCGAGTATCAAGCCGTGCTTCCCATTCGCGGCAAGATCTTGAACGTCGAACGCGCGCGCCGCGACAAGATGCTGGGCTCCGAACAGGTGACCAATATCATCGCCGCTCTCGGCACCGGCCTTGGTGAACCCGACGAGAAAGGCAACGGCGGCTTCAACCTCGCCAAGTTGCGCTATCACAAGATCATCATCATGACCGACGCCGACGTCGACGGCGCACACATCCGCACGCTGCTGCTGACGTTCTTCTACCGCCAGATGCCGCAACTAGTGGAGGGCGGCCATCTCTACATTGCCCAGCCTCCGCTTTACAAAGTCATGAAGGGCAAGTCGCACACCTACCTCAAGGATCAGCGCGCCTTCGAAGACTACCTGATCGACGAGGGCCTGAACGAAGCGATCCTGGCCACTGGCGAAGGCGTCGAGCGCGGTGGCCGCGACCTGCGCGACATCGTCGAAACGGCGCGCGGCGTCTCGGCCATCATCGACGGCCTGCACTCGCGCTACAACCGCGACCTTGCCGAGCAAGCCGCGATCGCTGGTGCATTCGACCCGGCGATCCTCGACGACCCGGCCGCCGCGTCGGCCGTCGCTGCTGACATTGCCCAGCGCCTTGATGCCATCGCCGAAGAAACCGAAGGCGGCTGGAATGGATCCGCCACCGCCGAGGGGCTGTTGCTGAAGCGCGTGCTCCGTGGCGTCACCGAAGCTCACGCGCTCGACCGCAACCTGCTGGCTTCCGTCGATGCCCGCCGCCTCAACGAAAAGCGCGCCGGCCTGTCCGAGGTCTACAGCAAGCCAGGCAACCTTCGCCGCAAGGGAGAAACCATGCGGGTCAGCGGCCCCCGCGCCTTGCTAACGGCCGTCTACGACGCCGGCCGAAAGGGTATCTCACTCCAGCGCTACAAGGGTCTCGGCGAGATGAACCCCGACCAGCTCTGGGAGACGACGCTCGACCGGGATGTCCGCACGCTTCTACAGGTCAAAGTCGGGGACCTGACCGAAGCCGACGCGATCTTTTCCAAGCTGATGGGCGACGTCGTCGAGCCACGGCGCGAGTTCATTCAAACCAACGCCTTGAGCGTCGAAAACCTGGATGTCTAACGCCCTCAAGTGTCTGAACCCAAGCCTCCAGTGCTGTGGTTGGTCGCCGGCCCGGACGGTGTCGGCAAAACGACATATGCGTTCCGGCACATACGGTCGGTTTCCGGCTCGGTGCACTTCGTCAACGTCGATGAGATCGCGCGCGGGCTATCGCCTTTGCAACCCGATATTGCACGCCGGGCCGCAGCACGCGTTGCGTTGACGCGCATCGACCAGCTGATGGCCGACCGCGAGACGCTGTCGATCGAAACCACCCTCGCAGGCCTCGGTCACTTGCGCACAATTGAGCAGGCCCGAGCGAGCGGATACGCGACGCGATTGTTGTACTTCATGACCGCAAATGTTGATGCTTGCCTCGGCCGCGTGGCCCGGCGCGTGGCGGAAGGCGGGCACGATGTGCCGGAAGCCGACGTGCGCAGGCGCTATGCGCGCTCGATCGGCAACTTCGCAAGCTACGGTGCGCTGTGTGGCACATGGCGCATATTCGACGCCAACGGCTCACCTCCGCTGGTCGTGGCCGAGGGCCGCAACACCTGCATCGCCGTTGCAACCGATATGAACGGGCTACCCGAAGATCTCGCCCGATGCTTAGCGGCATTTCCGCCATGTGCAGAAACCTGATCGCCGTCGTCTGCAACTCGGACGCGGCTACGTCTCACACCAGTCTGCGAGACGCGCCAGAAACGCGCTGCATGCCTCGAGCTGCGCTTTGGCGACCCACTCGTCCGCCGTGTGCGCCTGGGCGATGTCGCCGGGGCCGCAGATAATCGCCGCGCTTCCAGCTCCCTGGAAGAATCCAGCTTCGGTAGCGTAGGACGCCGCGAATGTCTCGTTCTGCCCTAGCAGCTTGAGGACCAAAGCCGAAAGTTCGCTATCGGGATCGGCGCGGAATGGCGCCACCGAGTTTGTCTGCGTGATCGTGATCTCAGCCTCCAGCGCCACCTCACGCATCTGGGGCAGGCACACGGTGTCCGCGAACGTCTGCAACTCACGCAGGATGCGGCGCGTGTCGGTCCGCGGCAACGCCCGCACTTCGAAGCCGAGCCAAGCCGACACCGGCACGATGTTGGACGCCGTCCCACCCTCGATCCGTGTGACTTGCAGCGTGGCGTATGGCGGGTCGAACCGCTCATCGGTTTCGGTCTTGAGCCGCGCTTCGATCCGCTCGAGCTCCCCGATCAGCCGCCCCGCGTAGGTGATTGCATTGACGCCAAGTTGCGCCATGCTCGAGTGCGTCGCGCGGCCCTTGATCTCGACGTGCCAGCGCACGGGCCCCTTGTGAGCGTCGACGACCATCATCGACGTTGGCTCGCCCACGATCACCATGCGCGGCTTGACGAGCCTCGAACCGAACTCGGAAATCATTGGCCGCACGCCAACGCACCCGATCTCTTCGTCGTAGGACAACGCCAGATGGATCGGTGTCTTGAGCTTGCGCGCCGTGAATTCGGGCACCATCGCCAGTACGCAAGCGAGGAAGCCCTTCATATCGGTCGTGCCGCGACCAACGACCCGGTCGCCGAGGTCGGCCAGTCGGAACGGGTCGGTCGTCCACGTCTGACCGTCGACGGGAACGACGTCGGTATGCGCCGATAGCGCAACACCGGGCACGCCTGCCGGTCCGATCGTCGCAAACAGGCTGGCTTTGGTGCCGTCTGGCGTCGGAACGAGGTGGCTCGCGATCCTGTTTTGCGCGAGGTAATCCTCGACAAACCGGATCAGCGGGAGGTTCGACTTGTGGCTTGTCGTATCGAACGCGACGAGCCGTTCAAGCAGTTCAAGCGTCGAGTAAACCGGCGGTTTCATGGTGATGGAATGATGCCTTAGGACCCGTGCGCAGCATACCTACTAGAGTGCTTCCGGAAAAGTGGGAACCGGTTTTCCGAAAAGAAGCACGACAAACCAATAAGTTAGAGTCCTTCCGCGATTACATTTAAAGCGGAAGAACTCTAGGCCGCGTTCGTTCACGGGTCAGTTCATCTGGCGAACGGCGAACGGACTGTCGAGCGAGAACGCTGGGATCACGATGTCGTACAACTGGCCGTCACTCGACGACATCTGGTAGCTGCCCGACATGATGCCCGATGACGTCTTCAACGGACAGCCCGACGTATAGCTGAAGCTGGCGCCTGGTTCGATCACGGGGGTTTGCCCGACGACGCCTGGTCCGCGAATTTCCTCGATCCGCCCATTGGCATCGACGATCCGCCAATGGCGCGCATGCAAATGCATAGGACCATCGCCCTCGTTGACGATGTCGACGGTATAGGCCCAGAAGAAATAACCATCGTCTGGCGCCGAACGTTCGTCGACGTAAGATGGCGTGACGCGGACGCGGATCGGGCCGGTGATTGCTTCGTACATGGAGCCGACGGGCCAAGGTTTGGAGTGACGGATTAGGGACGACGGTTGGGCGACGGGTTCGAGACCGCCGACCATACGCGTTGACCAGTAGTATTTGCAATCGGCATCCGGGTCTGCCGGGGTCTGCCGACGCCACACGACGTTGGAAGCCAAGATCACTTCACAAGAACACGACGCCGAAAAAGGATTTCACCGCACGATGCCTGAACTCCCCGAGGTGGAAACCATCAAGCGCGGCTTGGCCCCCGCGCTCGAAGGTGCCACCGTCGCGCAGCTTGAAATTCGGCGCCCGGATTTGCGCTATCCGTTTCCCGACCGTTTCGCTGGCCGCCTAATGGGGCAGCGCATCGAAACCGTGACGCGGCGGGCGAAATATTTGTTGCTGGCACTGTCTGGCGGCGAAACGCTGATCATCCATCTCGGTATGAGCGGCCGTCTCAGTCTGCGACCCGGCCAAGCGGGTGAGGTCAAGACGGTCGGCGAATATATCTACAACACGGGCGCCCTGCCCCAGCACGATCACGTCTTCGTCGGTCTCAGCAACGGGGCAAGCGTCGTCTACAACGACCCGCGCCGGTTCGGTTTCATGCTGCTCGAAGATACCGCGCGCCTCGCAGGTCACAAGGCGTTCGCTGACCTCGGCGTCGAGCCGCTATCGCCCGGCCTGACCCCGAGCTACCTCGCCATCAAAGCAGCCGGTAAGTCCGCCGACATGAAGTCGTTCCTGCTCGATCAGCGGATCGTTGCTGGGCTTGGCAACATCTATGTCGCCGAAGCGCTGTTCCGGTCTGGTATTTCGCCGCGTCGAACGGCTGGCACCTTGGCGCGCGGCAACGGTTCGCCATCGAACCGCGCCGAAAAACTCGTGCCGATGATCAAAGACGTGCTCGAGGATGCCATCGCGGCCGGCGGGTCAAGTCTGCGTGATTATCGCCACGCCGATGGCAACGAGGGTCACTTCCAGGAAGCCTTTGCCGTCTACGGCCGCGAAGGTCAGCCATGCGTCCGGCCTGGATGTGGCGGCACAGTCAAGCGCCTCGTTCAGGCTCAACGCTCAACGTTCTACTGCAGCGATTGCCAGCGCTGAGCGCGTTTCATTGCCGGCCGACACCTTTGCCCGACCCCGCAGCCCGTCACTTGGCCCGTCACTCGGCCGCAGGTGCATCACTTGCCTGTTGCGACCGCGCGCGGATCAATCGCGCCGACCTCAGCCACATCGCGCCAACACCCGCGATGATGACTGCGCCGACGAGAAACACGACATTGGCAGCCCAATCACTGCGTTTCGACAGCAGTTTGGCCGTGCCCGCGAGCCAAAAAACCGCGCCACTGGCGGCCCAACTCTGGACGATCGTGGCCCAGCTCAACCGGTTCAAAAGAGCCAAGCTCCATGACTTCTCGAACGTCCGCGAGACCGCAAAAATTGCAACCCCGATCAATGCCATCGCCGCCGCATACTGCCAACCATGCTGCCACTTCAGCGTCGTACCGTGATAGACGCCGAGCAAGCTCGCCGCGCCCCAGATGTAGCCCATCGCCAAAAGCGTAGCGTTGCGCACCGCCAGCTTCGGCAGGATACCCGATGGCACCGGGCCGATGTCCTCGACCGGCTTGACCGTCCACCACGGCCGATTGACCTGCCAACCGGCGCGCAGAACGCCGGCCGCAAAAGCGCCCGCTGCGAAATAGGATAACTCAGCCGACCCGTTGGCCGCCCCGACCATCTGACCGGCGACACTGACGGCGAGAAGGGCGCAGAGCGCAACGAGCAACGGGCGAAAGGATTCGGCGGGCTGCGCCATCATGATTTCCCCGAAGGTCGACCAGCCAGCGCCGCTTCGCGCTCACTGTCACGCTCACTGGCGCGCGTGTCGGCCAGCAAGGCGACCACGCCGATGACCACGATCGCGACGGCTCCGGTGAAAAATGTCATGTTGGCCGCCCAGTCGGACCGGCTGGCTGCAAGCGCCACGGTCATTTTTCCGTCGACGACCAGCCCAACCATCGCGATCACCATGCCCGCCACCTGGCCAATGTTGAGCGTACGACCAAAGCCGAGCATGGCGGCATCGGACTTGCCGCGCGCGGCGTCCTGGTCGAACAGGATGGCAAGCCCATAGGACAGGGCCCCGACTACGGCCATACCGGTGCCGAAGGTGATCCACTCCCGCCATTTGAGCACGTTCCCGTAAATCAGGAACAGCACCAAGGCCGAGAAAATCCAAACGAAAGCGATGTGCCGGGCGGCTTGCGCGGCAAGCTGCGCCCGCGGCGCCCCTTGCCCCGGAGACCCTTGCCCCGGAGCCCCTTGCCCTGGCGCCGCCAGCCGCTCTGTCACGCGCAAGGCCTGAACACCGACATAGGCCAGAGTTGCGGCCGTTAGTGCGGCCAGCGCGGCATACCACAATGGCTCCTTGAGCCCCGCCGCCAAGAGATGCCCGTACAAGCTCACCAGCACGAGTGCTAGCCAAATGACGTACCCCATGGTCCACCCTCCATATTACGAAAGTTTTGATGGTGGCAGTCGGCTGCCCCCGGTCGAAACGCCGACCAACGCCAACTGTGGTCGTTGTTGACCGCTCCGACCAAGCGTATATAGATCGCTTTCCGCCGCGCGGGATTTTGTTCCGGGCGGCTCTTCTATTTGGCCACGTTGCTGTTGCGGCCGGGACTCTTAAAGTTCCGCACCTCACGCCCGAGCCGACGCTGAAACATTCGACGTTGAACCGCACGACGACACACAAAACCGGCGAGTACGGCGCGTCTCCAATGGCGTATCCGGCACCGGACATCGCAAGGCAAGGACGAGGTTAATGGCAAACACGAAGTCGGCCAAGAAAGCCGCCCGCAAAATGGTCCGCCGCACGGCGATCAATCGCTCGCGCTTGACGCGGATGAAGACCAAGGTGCGCGACGTCGAAGAGGCTATCGCCAAGGGCGATCAGGCCGCAGCGTTGTCGGCATTAAAGGCCGCAGAGCCGGTTCTGGTGCGCACGGCCCAGAAGGGCAATATTCATCCCAAGACGGCAAGCCGTAAGGTTTCGCGTCTCACAGCCCGCGTCAAGGCCATGGCTGCCGCGACCGCAGCCTAATTCGTGACGAATATCGCTCGGGCAGGCCATACAAACCGGCCCCGCCCGAACGATGGTGTGCCCTTGTGGCGGAACGGTAGACGCGATCGACTCAAAATCGATTGTCTTCGGACGTGGGGGTTCAAGTCCCTCCAGGGGCACCATCACCATCATCGCCAATATTTGACACCGCCGCCCATAGAGAAGTACCCCAACAAGCATTGCAGCCTCGTCACACGAGACCGGCAGGCTAAGGCTTTGAGCTATGGGAAAGACCGTCGAACAGACCGAGCTGTGTCGTTCGAAGCGGCGACCCCGTGCACCCTACGTGCTCAAAAGACAAGAACGGCTGCACCAGGAGCTGCCAGCCACGGTCGGCGGGTGCAATGCATCTAAAAAATCCCTGCCAACCAGCTGGCGGATTTCAACTCCAATAAATATCCCAATCGATGGAATAAACTGTCGCGCTCCAGCGTCTCATCTCTAGCCGCCCGTGCTTCATATCTCGAAATGTGGCAACGCAACGGCACTGCAGCGCAAGACTGCAATAGGGATCGCAAACCAGGAGGAACGCGTGGATAGTTCTTTGGACGTGGATCGCCGTAGTTTTCTGATTGGGGGCGCAGGCGCCGCCGCCGCAGTCGCCGTGGCTAGTCCGGGTGGGACAGCCCTGGCTCAGGACGCGGCTCCGAAGGTCAAAGCGGCGCTACCGAAGTATGCCGACTGGAAGGACGCAAGTGCGCTCATAGTTCACAGCGACAAAACCCTTGAAATGAAGCGCGAAGAATTCGGCAACAGCCTGATTACGCCGGAAAGCAAGCTCTATATCCGTAACAATATCAATCCGCCGGATGCTTCCGTCATCGCCAATCGTGACAGCTGGAAAGTCGAATTTGGCGGCGTAAAGTACCCGAAATCTCTGACGGTTGCCGAGCTCAAAACGCTTGGAGTTGTAACGATAGCGACGGTGCTGCAGTGCTCCGGAAACGGACGCAAGTATTTTCAGGACCAAGTCGTCAGCACGAACCAGAAAATCACCGGAACACCCTGGACCGTGGGCGCAGCAGGCTGTGTCGTGTGGACCGGCGTGCCGCTCAAATCCGTCGTAGAAGCTCTCGGCGGAATTGCCGATGGCGCCAAATTCATCACTGGAACCGGCGGCGAGACATTACCCGATGGTCTCGACCCGCTCAGCCTCATCGTCGAGCGCTCTGTTCCTCTCGACACGTTAGACAATGTAATCCTCGCCTGGGACGTGAACGGTAGCCCGATCTCACTTGCCCATGGCGGCCCCTTGCGGATGATCGTCCCAGGCTATTCCGGCGTCAACAACGTGAAATATATAAGGGCACTCGTATTCACACCGAAACAGACGGAAGCGAAAATTCAAAAGACCAACTACCGCATGCATCCTCTCGATCGCAAAGCCACGTCGGATGATCCGGCGGTCTGGGCGATGAATGTGCGGTCGTGGATCACGACGCCGCTGACTTCGGCCAAGTCTGGGGCCTTGCAGATCACGGGCCTCGCATTTGGCGGCATTAACGCCCTCGCAAAGGTTGAAGTCTCGACCGACGGCGGTACAACCTGGAAGGATGCTTCACTTAGCGGTCCAAATCTTGGACGCTTCGCTTGGCGGCAGTTTACGTTTCCAGCGAAACTCGCAGCGGGAGCCTACAAAGTCGTTTGCCGTGCTACGGATAGTGAAGGCAAGGTGCAGCCTAAAGATACCGAGATCAATGGCGGCGGCTATCTTCACAACGGCTGGCAAGGTCCAGGCATAGACCTTTCGGTGACGTAAGCGCAAAACAAACGCAGTGCACGCCTCGTGTTTATCGAGGCGTGCAAACATTCCGCGGTTCACGACAAGGACGATTGCATGTTGTCATCTCACATCTCGATATCAGCAGCCGGTTGTTTCGTATTTGCAGTTTCACTTAGCGCACTGGCAATGTCAGCGACAGCCGACGACGCCCAACTCGCTTTGGGTCGTAAGGTGTTTACCGAACTGTCGGAACCCAAATGCGCGGTATGCCATACGTTGGCGGATGCAGCGTCCAGCGGAGAAGTCGGCCCGAATCTTGATACGTTGAAGCCAGATGTCGATCGCGTTATGGCGGCCATAACGCAGGGCATCGGCGCAATGCCGGCTAACGAGGTGCTCAGTGAGGAGCAGATCAAAGCCGTGGCGCGTTACGTTTCTTCGATTGCTGGTAAGGCAAACTGAATCTCATGCACTGCAGGGCGGGTTTATTGTCGTCCCCTGAGCAACGGTAAGTGGCGTTGGCAACTGCGGCGATACCGGTTGCTGCCGCACCTGTTCATCGATCATCCGTGTGATGCGAATTAGCCGCTGATCATCCATGCCTTTTGTCGTAACGACATAAGCGTTGTCAGAAACGCGCCATGCGAACCTTTCAACGCCAAGCGACGTCGGCAGGCGCCTTGGTTCCGTCGCCAGGGCGAACGCGTCGGTCGCTCGGCCGATCCAGAGGCTTAGCTTGCAACCGCGTGGGCCCAAATATCCAAAAAGTGCATCACCACGTGAAACGACACCGTGAGTCTCAATCACCAGCCTAAGGCCCGCACCTGTCAAATCTGGCGCGCGGGCTGGTGTGATGGGCAAGTCACTACCCGCAGCTGGGTTGCTAACCCATGCGAGATGAGCATCAAACACGCGTTCGATGGCGTTTGCCTCCAACTTCGAGGTTGGCGGGCTGCGATCGAGTATGATCAGGGCCACGAACGCGCCAACCACCATAATGCCAATGGCGCAAGCCGCAATTGCGCGGCCCTTCCAGTTACCAACGGTGCCATGCCATTTTGCCTGAAACTCAAGACACGGCGGTGCAGGGCAAAACGCGTTGGACGCTGCTTGCGACGTGGCCGCTTTCAGCCTGTGAAGCGTCGCAACCTGTGCAGCGAGGTTGGGATTGCGCGAAATTTCTGCGGCCACATCTGCTGCGGACTGCTTGTCGAGTTCGCCGTCGACGTAGGCGTTGAGCTTCTCCCACATCTCAGTCACGAATGCCGTCTCCTCGATTGCTCAATCACCACGACGTTGCCGTTGATCGCGTCCAGCAGGGCTTTACGTGCTCGGCTTAGTCGGCTCATCACGGTTCCTTCTGCAATGCCCAGTATCTCAGCCGCCTCTGCGTATCGAAAACCGTGAAGGTCTACCAGATCGATGATCTCCCGGTGCGTATCCGCGATGCGTTCAAGACCCTGGCTGACCGTAACGCCCGCGATCACTCGGTCATCATAGGACCAGATAGCGGGCTCGGCCTCGCAGGCCTCCTCCTGGTGGCGAACTGCTTCGCGGCGGTGCGTGTCGACCGCGACGTTACGAACGATCCTGAAAAGCCATGCCCGTAATGCACGTGCATCGACCGGCGGGTCGCGCGCGGCCAAACCTTGAAGCGCCGCCTGCTGCAGCACGTCGGCCGCACGATCACGGTCACGCGTTTGGCTCAGAGCATAGCCGTAAAGACGTTGCCAATGTTCTAGCAGAGCGCCTCTGACCAAGTCTCGCGTGCTCGTCTCAATCGCCATGGAGGAGTTTTAGCGCAGTTCCAAATGGAACCAAAGCCTAGACAAACAAAGCGCAAGGCTCAAACGTTATCGATCGACGTCAGCGCCGCCTGGATCGGCAAAACCCGCCCTACATTTCCCAAGGTTGGCAGTTCATGCTACGGCCGAGTGAAACTGGTCGGTGCGTCGTTCCGGCTATATTGGGGAGCCAACCATGCGTGCCTTGGCTAGCGTTGCAGCCGCTCTGATTGCGGCACACACCATGGCGCCAGCTTCGACGGCGTTTGCTGGCCCGGCCCTGCTGTTTGACGCCTATAATGGAGAGGTGCTCTACGCCGAAGACGCCGATGATGCCTGGTATCCGGCATCGCTGACCAAAATCATGACGGCTTATCTGGCGTTTGAAGCCTTGAAGGCTGGCAAGCTGACACTCGACCAGAAAATTCCCGTCAGCGAACTCGCCAACGCGCAGACCCCGAGCAAGGTCGGCTTGCCGGTTGGCGGAGAGCTTTCGGTCGAACTCGCTCTTCAGGCGCTGATCGTCAAATCGGCCAACGATGTGGCCGTAATGTTCGCCGAGGCCATCGCAGGTACCGAGCCCGCCTTTGTCGAATTGATGAACGCCAAGGCCAAACGCTTGGGCATGTCGAAAACGCGGTTCATCAATCCGCACGGATTGCCGGGGCCCGAGCAGTCGACGAGCGCGCGCGATCTCGCCAAGCTGTCCCGCGCCATCATCCGCGACTTTCCGGAATATGCGCAATATTGGACGCAGCCGGAAATGCGCATCGGCAACATTCGCTTGCGCAGCCACAATGCGCTGCTGCGCACTTATGAAGGCGCGGACGGCATCAAAACCGGCTTCACCTGCGACGCTGGGTTCAACGTCGTGGCAAGCGCCACGCGTGACAACCGCCGCCTCGTTGCCGTTGTGCTCGGTGAACCGAACGGCCAACAGCGGGCAATCCGGGCCGCTGCGCTATTAGAACATGGGTTCACGACCCAAGGCTGGAAGAGCCTGTTGGGGTTTTCGACGGTCGACGCGATGCCAGCACCAACCGAGACGCGCCCACTGACAAGTGCGCGCTCGACGGTTCTGGCTTGGTCCTGCGGTCACCGCCCCAAAAAGATCCGCGTTCGCAAGCCGCCCAAAATTGCCGAGATCAAACAAAAGGTCGCTAACGCGAAAGACAAAGCCAAAGCGGCAGCTGTTGAGCCCGCTGCACCGGCCGCAGCCAGCACTTTGCCACCTTCCACGGTAAAGACCTTGCCGAAGAGCCCCGCAGTGGCAACCGCACCAACGCCACAACCGGCTCAAACGCCACAACCGGCTCAAGTCAAAAAACCAGCCCCAGTCGCGGCGCAGTAGTCGTTATACGCCGGATTTCTGAAGCGAGGCCATCCACGACAGTCCGTCGATGGTCGAGGCCCGCGGCCGGTACTCGAGCCCGACACGACCTGAAAAGCCAAGCCGGTCGAGTTCTGCCAGGACAAACTGGTAGTTGATTTCGCCCGTCCCCGGCTCGTTGCGACCAGGATTGTCGGCAATTTGGATATGCGCAATCCGTGACAGGTTTTGCCGGAGGGTCGCGACCAGATCGCCTTCCATCACCTGCGCGTGGTAGCAATCGAACTGCAGGAAAAGATTGTCCGAACCGACGTCGTCGATGATCGATACTGCGTCCCGGGTCCGCGACAGAAAAAATCCGGGTATGTCGCGCGTGTTGATGGGCTCGATCAGGAGACGGATGCCAGCACCGCCGAGAACACCGGCAGCATAGCGCAGATTATCGACAAAAACCGCGCGCAATTGGGCGGTATCGGCGCCGTCCGGCGTGGTCCCCGCGAGACAGTTGACCTGCTGACAGCCTGTTGCCCGGCAGTAGGCGATTGTCTGCACCAAGCTTGCGCGGAACTCGTCGACCCGGTCGGAAAAAATCGCTATCCCGCGCTCGCCGGATGCCCACCGCCCGTGGGGTATGTTCAAAAGCACCGTCTCGACATCGGCGCGCTTGGCAGCGTCGGCCAGCACCTCAGCCGGGTGGTCGTAAAGGCAGACGTACTCGACAGCATCGAACCCGGCGGCCTTTGCTGCCGCGAAACGATCGAGAAATGCTAGCTCCGGGAACAGAAACGTCAGATTTGCGGAAAATCGCGGCATCCAGGTCGCCCTATTGAGCGGGTGCGGCAGGGGGTGGCGTCTCAGCAGACGGAGCGTCGGTGGCAGGCTCAGGCTTGGGCTTCTTTGGCTCGGGTTTGGTGCCTTCGCCGCCATAGGTCACAACATCTCGGTCCAGTGTGGCGATGCGCATTTGGTTTTCCTTGTCGCCATCGACGCGACGCTTCGCTTGAGCCCGGCGGCGTAACACTGCGGCAGGTGCGCGTCCACTCAGCTGAAGATGGCCTCAGATCAGCACTCGATTTCTCAGCGCCTTAGACTAGAGTCGTAGGTGCCGATTGCGGATGCCCGTCTCGAAACCTGAATGCGACCTCGGACTTCATGACACGCCACAGTCACACCATCCCGCCCGAGAGTTTGGCCGAGCACCTCGCCGCATGGGTTGCGGCGCAAGGCGCGTCCCCAAAAGACGGCAGCGCCAGCCGGATGGCCGTGGCGACGACAGTCTCGGCCATGGCACGCGCCATCGTTGAAATCGCCGATCTTTTGTCGTTGGGTGCGCTCGCAGGCCCATTCGGAGCCGCGACCGGCAAGTGGGGCGGTACCGACCCGCAGCGCGCGCTGGACGTGATGGCCAACACCGAAATCGTCAACGCGCTGAGAGATACCCCGGTTGCCCGCTTGATTTCGGAGGAACTCGACGACCCGTTGCCATTGGCCATTGGCGGCTGCCTGACGGTTACCATCGATCCGCTCGACGGCGCGTCGAACGCCGACACCAATGCAGCCATCGGCACGATTTTCTCGGTCTTTGCAGCCTGCGATCCCGACGCTGCCGCAGGCCAAACGCTCGGCTCGAAACAACTGGCGGCTGGCTTTGCGGTCTATGGCCCGCAGATCGTGCTGGTGCTGACGCTCGGCTCCGGCACGCACATTTTTACCCTTCACCCCCGGACACGGATGTTCATGGTCACAGCATTGAATGTCGCTATCCCGCCAGCCGCGCCGGAGTTCGCGATCAACGCGGCCAACCATTTTCACTGGGACGAGCCGATCCGCAGCTATGTCGAAAGCTGCTTGCGCGGCCAGGATGGGGTCGCTAGCGCCAACACCGGTGCAGGCTCGCCCGGCGCCACGGCCACAGGGCACAACATGCGCTGGACGGGCTCGTTTGTCGCTGAAGTCTACCGGATCCTGATCCGGGGCGGCGTCTACCTTTATCCTGGCGACGCCCGCCCCGCGTTCCGTAACGGCCGGTTGCGTCTGGCCTATGAGGCCTGCCCCGTAGCATTCATCGTGGAACAAGCTGGCGGCACCGCCTCGACCGGACGCGGTCGCGTACTCGACGTACCGATCATGTCGTGGCACCAACGCACGCCGTTCATCGCCGGATCGAGCGAGCAAGTCGCCCATGTCGAACGGCTACACGCCGATCCCTACCCAGTGGGAGAGCGATCGCCGCTGTTTGGGCGCCGTGGCCTGTTCCGAGTTTAAATCGCTGAGCGAAAGGAAGATCATCGACGATGTCCATCAAGCACCCGATCATCTCGGTCACCGGCTCGAGTGGCGCTGGAACCACATCCGTCAAAATGACATTCGAACAGATATTCCGCCGCGAGAAGGTCAAAGCCGCTTACATCGAGGGCGACGCTTTTCATCGCTACGACCGGGTCGAAATGCACCAAGCCGTGGAAAAAGCCATGGCAAACGGCAACGGCACGTTCAGCCATTTCGGCCTCGACGCGAACCTGATCGACGAACTCGAGGCCACCTTTAAATCATACGGCGACACTGGAACGGGCCTTACGAGACGATACGTTCATGACGACCGCCAAGCCATTGCCGAAGGCCAACCTGCCGGGACATTCACGAAATGGGAGCAGATTGCTCCCGATACCGAGGTGCTATTCTATGAGGGTTTGCATGGGGCGCTGGTCACGGACCGTTACAATACCGCTCGCTATGCCGATTTGAAGATCGGGGTCGTCCCGGTCATCAATCTCGAATGGATCCAAAAGATCCACCGCGACAAGGACGAACGCGGCTATTCGACCGAAGCCGTCACGGAGACGATCCTCCGTCGCATGCCCGATTACGTGCGGTATATCTGCCCGCAATTTACCGAGACCGACATCAATTTTCAGCGCATTCCGACAGTCGACACGTCAAATCCGTTCGTTGCGCGATGGATTCCGACGCCCGACGAATCGATGGTCGTGATCCGCTTCCGCAAACCGCAGGGCATCGACTTCGCCTATCTCATCGACATGATCGACGGCAGTTTCATGTCACGGGCCAATTCGATCGTCATACCCGGCGGTAAACTCGACCTCGCAATGCAGTTGATCCTGACGCCGATGATCATGCAATTGGTCGAACGAAAGCGCCGCTCCTGATGCCGCTGCCGGTCGTCGTTCACACGCCGATCCGGCTGTCGGCTGGCCGACTATCGGAGTTTGGTGGGACTGGAGCCGCACCGTGAGTGTCGCCAAGTTCGTTGGCAAAGCCGTGATTGACGTCCCGGTGATTGGCTTCGTCGGCACGCACCACGACGACGACATCGCGAAGCCGCGCATCAGGGGCAAGCTTCCAATAATCGATCGCAATCTGCGGCGCTGGAATGTTTTCGATGCGGCCAGCATCAATATCGGCAAGGTAGGCCGTGTAGCTTATGACGGCTTCCTCCTCGAGATAGCCAACGAAGCGGTGTGCGACTTTCGGGAAGAAAAGGTACATCACGAAGAAGGCATTGAAGAAGATTCCCTGGGCAATCACGATGAGCATTCGCTCGTACCAGTTCGGCTTCGCGACGTTTAAAAACGTCATCAGATGCATACGCTCGTTTGCCGCCTCGTCGAGAAGCGTCTTGATCCATCCGCGATCGTCCTCGAACCGACGCAATGTTCTCAAATGCACGAGCATGCCGCCGACCATTCCGGGCACCGCAGCCACCGTTTCCAAGATGACCGCGCGATGGCCGTAGCGATGTTTGAAAAATGCGTCTGCGAGAAAGCGCAGAAATTTGACCAAGCGGAAAGCAAATCCATCGCCGATCGTGACAGGCTTATAGTGCAAGACTTCCGCTGGTTTTTCTAACGTGTGAGCCGAGGCCATTTTCATCTCCGGGCTGTGCCAGCGCTCCAGCAGCCAATTTGGCGCGGCGCTAGCGAATTTCTTTTGATGTCAGACGCATGCCTCTCCCCTTAGTTCCGGCGCAGTCAGCGGGTATGTGATCTCCAACAAGGAGATAGCCCATGACGCAGTTGCTGCCGGACGATCTGTGGCGTGATTTTCCCAAGAC
>Ga0163155_10001996_pt1 | contig 23624 bp, 16 predicted proteins | sample OliLakLV19SP4G1_FD_148611 | JGI IMG/M metagenome (GOLD analysis project Ga0163155, IMG submission 148611) | Freshwater microbial mat bacterial communities from Lake Vanda, McMurdo Dry Valleys, Antarctica - Oligotrophic Lake LV.19.SP4.G1 | ecosystem: Environmental > Aquatic > Freshwater > Lake >... | reverse complement strand
GACCTACGCCATCCTCCCAGTGGTAATCGTCGGCGAAACATCCTCCCGGCCAGCGCAGAACCGGCGGATGAATTTTCTGGAGCGCCGCCGCAACATCCAGGCGCAGCCCGCCGCAATTCGGAATCGCGCTCGTTTCCGGCACCCAAAAACCGTCATAGATGCAGCGGCCCAGATGTTCGGCGAAGTGCCCGTAAAGGTCCGGATTGATGCGGCCCAGGCGCGTGTTGGCATCCACAACAATTTTTTGCATCGAACCGTGTCCTTGAATCGCCTGTATAAGCTACTTAGCTTTGTTCGAGTGGATCATCGCTCTGCGTCGCCGTTCTCCCTCCCTCAGCCGGGAGGGGCCGGGGGTGGGTTGAACGACATGGCGGCACCTGCTAACGACCTCAACCAGCGCTTCCAATGCCCCACATGCCACAAGATGTATCGCGTCAAGAATCCCACTCCGGAAAAAATGTACCCGTGCAAAGATTGCAAGGTTGCGCTGGCAATGGTCATTGAGGCCGGCGAAACGCTAGCCATGACGCCGGGTATTCCTGACCGCAAAGCGATGGCCTCGAACGAGACGATTCTTGAACCGCCGCGCATTCTTCAGCCCGACGAGGCGCTGGCACTCACGCCATCCGACGGGTCCTCCATGCGGGTTCCCGAAGATCTCAAGGATCTGCTGCCAAAGTCCTTCAACGGGTACACCGTGATAAAATTAATCGCGCGCGGCGGCATGGGCGCTGTCATCCTCGCTCAAAAGACCGAACTGCGCCGCAACGTCGCGATCAAAGTCATGCTCCCGTGGGCCGTGGCCGGCGAGCCCGAAGCGCAGGTCCGGTTTGCCCGCGAGGCGCGCGCAATGGCCAAGCTGCGCCATCCGCACATCATTGAAATATACGACGTGGGCACTGTGGGCGGCATGGCTTACCTCGTCATGGAATTCGTGGATGGCCGCACGCTCTCCGATGTCATTCTAGCGAACGCAACACCGTATCACGACATGGCGGAGATCATCGCCAAGGTGGCGCGCGCGCTGGCCTGCGCGCACGCGCGCGGCGTGATCCACCGCGATATCAAACCCGCGAACATCATGGTGCGGCCCACCGGCGAACCGGTCGTGATGGACTTCGGTCTGGCCAAGGATTTTGACGCCTCTAGCGTGAAGCTGTCGGTGACCGGAAACATCATGGGCACGCCGTCGTACATGAGCCCCGAGCAGGCGCAGGGTCTGCACTGCGACGAACGCAGCGATCTCTACAGTCTCGGCGCGGTGCTGTATGAAGCACTGACTCGGCAGGCGCCCTTTGATGGCGAGACCGGCGTCGCCACCATCTACAACGTGGTTCACAAAGAGGCGCAGCCGGCGCATGTCATCTGCCCGAATGTGCCAGAGGCGCTTTCGCAAATTTGCGCGAAGGCGCTCGAAAAAAATCCTCTCGACCGCTACGTCAACATGGATGCGCTGGCGAGCGATCTGGACCGCTTCCGCGCGGGAATGAAAATCGGCGCGTCCGGCAAAAGCAGGGTTCGCAAAGGCGCCGAGTGGACTAAAAAAAATCGTGGGTACAGCGGCGCCGCGATGGCCGCGGGCGCAACGCTGCTCCTTATGGCGGTCGCGCTCCAACTGGGCTGGCTGCGCACGGGTAAAACCAAATCCGACGAATTACGCGCGGCGCTCACGAGCGGCTCCGCCGAGACGCGGCTGCTGCATCTCAAAGCGCTCGCCGGCGATCTTCGCGAAAGGCGCATCGCTGCCGGATCACTTCAGGAACAGGATGCGTTTTCAGCGCTGCGCCTGGCCGCGGCGGACCGCGATGCCGGCGGAGAAGTCGCCGCTGCCGCGTTGCAGACGCTGGGCGAATTTCGCGACAAAAATTCGACGGATACGATTCTAGAGCAGCTTGATGCCGCGCGCCCGCTGCCGATTCGCCGCGCCGCGATTCAGGCGCTGGGCCGCTTGAACCCACAGGGGTTGATAACGTATCTGAGCGCGATCATCAAAGCGCCGAACCCCCCCGAATTACGCGTGGCCGCGATTGAGGCGTTGCCTGAGATCGCGCCGCCCGATGTCATGATCCTGCTGATTGAAGTCTCGGTGAAAGGCGAACCGTCCGTGCTGGCGGCGGCGGCGAATCAGAAGCTGAACACACTGAGGCCGTCGCAATCCGTGCTGTCGTTTTACACCGGCGGCGCCACGGTTCGCGCCGCTCAGGAAGTGGGCCGGGTCGTGAACGCGGCAAAGGATTACAACGAGCAGCTTGAAGCGGCGATGGGCGAAATCAACGATCGCAAGCAGCCGACTAAAACCAAGCCGCAACCTTTCGAGAAAGCCATGCAGCGGCTGCTATCCGCCGAGCGCGGCGAACGCCTGCAGGCCGCGTACGATCTGGGGATTCTCGCTGACCGCCGCTCGGACGTGGCGCTCCTGCGTACGTTCGAAGATAGCGACGGTGACGTGGCGCTCGCGGCGGCCGAAGCGCTCTCGAAAATTCCAGGTCTTGAGTCGCCTCAGCGGCTTGTGCCGCTGCTCAAGAATGCTTCGCCCGGCACGCGGCGCGCGGCGGCGCGCGCAACGGGGCTGCTGCGTCTGAAGGCCGCGGAGTCCGCTCTCAACGAGGCCCTGCAGCTTGAAAAATTCTCGCCCGTACAAGGCGAACTGGCGGTCGCGCTGGGACGACTGAAGGCGAAAGGAGCGGTGACTTCATTGGTCGCGGTGCTGTCTACAGGAAGCACCGATGCCGCGCGGAAAGCAGCGTGGGCGCTCGGGCAGATCGGCGACGCCAGCGCCAATGCCGCTCTGGTGGATGCGCTGAAGCGCGCCGGGAGTGAAGCGGAATTAAAAGAAGATATCGCGGCGGCGCTCAGTGCGTTAACTAAATAAAAGAAGCGGCCTTTCGGCCGCTTCTTCAAAGATTCCGGGCGTCTCGCACGGACATGGCTACGGTGTTACTTCCGCCAGACGCCCGGACACATTTAGCGCGTGCTGCCGGGCTTGGCGCCCATGTCCTTGTCGTGCTTGACGACAACATACGCTTCGTTGGTGATAACCCCCGAGTCATAGCCGATCATCACTTTGTCCCCAACCTTCATGTCTTTCAGCGCCATCAGCGCCTGCGCTTCTTTGACGTCAATACCCGCGCCAGTGGCGATGGGGCGTTCCGCTTTCACGTCCGCTGTCACATCCGTTTTCGGCGTCTCGGCATTCATCGCCATATCGCCGCGGAGCCAGTCGGCGTTCTTGAGGGAACTCATGTTGAGCGCCGAGAGTTTGCCCTGCGCTGGCAATGCAAACGTGTAATCGCCGGCAGCTTCGCGCTTCTCGGTTCTGGCAACCGCCAACCGATCCGCCCAGGCCTTGCGCACTTCAGTTTCACGTTCCTGATTCTTCGCGGCGTCCAGATTTGCCGTCTTCGCGTGCACGTCTTTCAACATGCTGCAATGAGCGGTGGCGTAGGGCATCTTGCTGCCGCGGATGCTGAACTTTCCGGTGTCGGCGTCCAGCGACATGACGGTGCCGTCGACCCACGTGTCGATACGGTGATCAAAACGTGCTTCGCCAGTTGACGCCGCCGCCTTGATCTTGGCGTCATCATCCGCGGCAAACACGCTTACTGCTGTGAACATGGCGACAAGCATACCGATCGCTGACAACGCTTTGTAACTCATGATTTCATCCCTCATCCCAACGAATCGGGCTTGAGGACGTCCTCAAACCGCGTCTGAAACCTGTAACAAACCGCTGGCCAGTTGAGCTACCCGGCAGCGCGTTCCTGTTCGATACAGCCAGAAAGTCCTCACGAAATGAAAAGAAGCAACACGCGTGTAAGAGAATCGGGTAGGCGCGCCGCACTTCTTTCAAAGTGGAAGGGAAACGGTTGCTGAGAAGTCCCTGCTGAGTGGGTGTTGAGTTCGGAGCGGCTAGACGCTATACCGACAGGCTCGTGTAGGCTTGAAGTGACCTTGGAGCGTTCTTACTGATTGTGAAATCTCAGGTTCGCACGCCGAAAGGCATCAAAGCGCAATTGCAACTTCTGAGGCGGATGTTCGCCTTCGTGGCCCCGGTTAAGGGCCACGTCGCCATCACCCTGATTGTCTTCGCTATCTATGCCGTCGCGGAAGTGATCACGCTCCGGCTGCTCGCGCCGCCGGTAAATGTCGTGCAGCATTTGGTCGCACGGAATCCCGAAGAGCGCCCGCATTTCTGGGCGTGGATCCGCGCGGCGGATGGCAGCGGCGCTGCGTTGCGCACGGCGCTGCTGTGGCTGATGGCCGCCAAAATCGTGAGCTTCATCTTTTTCTACCTTCGCTCCGTGGCGGCGAACTGGCAGAGCATGTCGATGGTTTTTTACATGCGCGCGGCCGTGTACGACCGCTTGCAGCGCGTCGGCTTTTCGTTTCACGATCAGCATTCAACCGGGCAACTGATCAACCGGGCGCTGAACGATTTGCAGGCAGTGCGGCAGTTCGTCAATGTCACGATGCACAATTGCGTGGACATCGGTTTTTTCGTGATCGGTTCGGTCATCATGCTCTATCAGCGCTCCCCCTCATTGGCGCTGTGGGCGCTAGTGCCCGTGCCCTTCTGGTTCCTGGCGGTGCGCAAGCTGGCGTTGCTCTCGCAGCCGATCTACGAGCGGCAGGTGAAAGCGTCCGATCACATGGTCGGGCTGCTGACGGAGACGATCGCCGGCGTGCATGTGGTTCGCGCGTTCGCGACGGAAGATCTGGAGAAACGGAAATTCAAGGATTCATGCGACATCTTGCTGAAACACCAACTCGATGGCGTGGCCTTGCGCGTCTTGATGAATCCGTTGATTCGCGGCATCGCGGTGGGCGCTCACGTGGCGCTTTACGCGCTGGTCGCGATTCTCGTTCAGCAAAACAAACTGGATAGCGGGGACCTGGTGACGCTGGGCGGGGTGATGGCCGGAATTCTCGGACGCGTCCAGCAGATCAACACCATCAGCGACGCCTATCAGCAAGCCGTCGTCTCCAGCGGGCGCCTGTTCGAAATTCTCGACAGCCCCGATACCACGCCGCAGCTGCCGGACGCCGAACCCCTTCGTCCCGGCGGCGGCGCGGTGACCTTTTCGCACGTCAGTTTCAGCTACCAGCCTGGCCAGCCGATTTTGAACGATATCAGCTTTTCTGTTCCGGCCGGGAGCGTCGTGGCGCTGGTCGGTCCGACGGGATCGGGCAAGACCACCCTCGCGAATTTGCTCGCGCGATTCTACGACCCGGACTTGGGAAAAATCGAAATCGACGGACAGGACCCGCGCGACGTCACCGTGAAAAGCGTGCGCGAAGCGATCGGCTACGTGTTTCAGGAAACGTATCTGTTCAGCGATTCCATCGCGCGCAACATCGCGTATGGCGACCAGGACGCGTCGCCCGATATGATCCGCGAAGCGGCGCGCATCGCCCGCGCCGATGAGTTCATCGAGCGCTTGCCGCGGAAATACAACAATCTGATTGGCGAATACGGCGCGAGTCTTTCCGGCGGACAGAAACAGCGTCTGGCCATCGCGCGCGCCGTGCTGCACAACCCGCGCATCCTGGTGATGGACGACGCACTCGCGGCGGTCGATCCCGAAACCGAATCTCATATCCGCCGCGGTCTGGAACGGATCATGGCGGGGCGCACGGTTTTTCTGATTGCCAGCCGCATCTCGACGGCGCGGCGCGCGAACTTGATTATCGTCATCGAAAATGGAGCGATCACACAATCCGGAACACATGACGAGCTGATGAACGTGAACGGGTATTACCGCGACGTGGCCTCCTGCCAGTTTGCAACCGAGGGCGCCGGTCAAGGCAAATCGCACATGGATCGCATGGTGCGGCGCGGCACGCGCGGCAGCCAGAGGCTGGTCGACGATGAGTAACCACACGCCCAAGCCGCTCACCTCCGCTCCTTCTTCCGGCACTCAGAAAAGGCTGAGCGCCGCAACACAGGCTGCTGAAAAGATCCACGCGGAGAAAGAGCTTTTTCCCGATCCGCGGGATGACGAGGACGAAGAGATCTCGGTCCGCCCCATTTCGGCGGCGATGACATACCGCCTGATCGGCTGGCTCAAGCCGTACCTGCCTTTGTATTTTAAAGGACTGCTCTGCGGCTTGGTTGGACTGGGCTGCGATCTGTTCACGCCGTTGATGGCGCGGAAAATCATCGACGTGGGAATACCCAGCCGCGACGTTGAAGTCATTCTGGGTTTCGCGGCAATCTGGGCCTTCCTTTCCATCGCCGCCATTCTCCTCGATGCGGTGCAGATCGACGCGTCCAACCGGTGCGGCGAACGCGTCATCATGGATCTGCGGCGCGCGGTGTTCGATCATCTGCAGAATCTTTCGATGTCTTTTTTCGACCGCACGAAACTGGGACGCATCATCACGCGCGGCACGAGCGACATGGAATCGCTGCGCGGGCCCGTCGTCTCGGGAATCAATACGGTGGCGTTTAATTTCATCCTGATGTTCGGCGCGGGCGCGCTGATTCTCTACACGGACTGGCGGCTGTTCCTGGCGGTCGCATGGCTCGCGCCGGTGCTGACGCTGGCGAATCATCTCTACCGAGAGAAGATCGGCGTGCAGCATCAGATCACGCGCCAGGGCTATTCGCGCGTGGCGTCGAATCTGGCGGAGAACATCACCGGCGTGCGCGTGGTCTCCGCCTTTCACCGGCAGGATGTGAACCTGGAACGCTTCAATGAACTGCAGGAGATCAACACCAGCAACAATATTCGTTCGGCGCATTACAGCGGAATCTACCAGCCCTTTCTGGAATTCATCAAATTTCTCGGGCAGGTGATCATCCTCGGTTACGGCGGGGTGCTGTGTCTATCGGGAGGCCCGGACCGGCTTTCAGCGGGCACGGTGGTGGCGGTGTTTTTTCTGTGGGATAAGTTCATGAACCCCACGATCAACATGGGTAATTTTTATAATCAGCTCATGGGCGCGATGGCTTCCGCGGAACGTGTTTTTGCGTTGCTGGATCTGAAACCGGAAGTTCAAGACAGGCCCAACGCGGCGCCGCTGCCTCGTCTGAAAGGGCACATCGTTTTTGATGGCGTGACGTTTGGTTACGATCCGGCGCGCCCCGTTATTCACGCTCTGTCGCTCGACATTGAAGCCGGAAAAACGGTGGCGCTGGTGGGCGCGACGGGCAGTGGAAAGTCGAGCACGATTTCGCTGCTGGCTCGATTCTATGAATTGCAGCAGGGGCATATCCGCGTCGACGGCATCGACATTCGCGATGCCACCATCACCAGTCTGCACAAACAAATGGGTCTGGTGCTGCAGGTGAATTACCTGTTCAGCGGCACCATCATGGAGAATATTCGCTACCCCGTGCCCGAGACCACCGACGAGCAGGTTTACGAAGCGGCGAAGGCGTTGGACGTTCACGACCTGTTCACGGCCCTGCCCAATGGATACAACACGACCGTGGGCGAACGCGGCTCGCAGGTGTCGCTGGGCCTGCGGCAACTCGTGTGTTTCACGCGCATCCTTGTCGCCAATCCCAGCATCTTTTTATTGGATGAAGCCACGTCGTCGATCGATACGGTGACCGAGATGAAAGTTCAAACCGCGCTGGAAAAAATAGTGAAAGGCCGCACGACACTGATCGTGGCGCACCGTCTTTCCACCATTGTGAAAGCCAACTGCATCGTGGTGTTGGACCAGGGCCGCATCATCGAAAAAGGAACGCACAGCGAATTGCTGCTTAAGGGCGGCCACTACGCGCTGATGTACGACAAATTCGTCTCCCACCAAAGCGCCGACAAAAAGGATGAAGGACCGGTGCTGAAGTAACGACGTTCACGAAGAACCTCAAAATCACGCGCGGGTTGCGTATTCGCTTTAAGCAACGCGTGTGTTAGGTTGGAAGCGGTTGGAACGATCTAAGCCAAGTCATTTCGTGTTCCCGATTCATTGAGTTTTTCAACATGCTTGAACTGCGCATTCAATACGACGGACGGAACTGGACGGTGCCGCTCAGCAACGGGACCAAGTGGCGCATCGGCCGCGCGGAGTCGTGCGAAATCAGCGTGCCCGACCGGCGCCTTTCGGCCGAACACGCCGAACTCAGTCTCGAAAACGGCAAACTGATGCTGACCCGGACGAAGGGCCAAAAGCCCATCGATATTGGCGGCAAGTCGGTGGACTCGGCACAGCTTTCCGCCGGGTCGTGCTTCATCATTTCCAACGTCCAATTCATGGTTGTGACCGCCCAGGACGGCATGAATATCATCGATGCCAAGACGGTTCTGTCCGGGTCGTGGGCCGGCGCCGGAACGTCCGATCCAGCGATGCAAGCAACAGCATCGCCCGCCGAACCCGCGGCCGTTCCGCCACCGGCGGCGATTTCCATACAAGCCACGTCCATGCGGCTGCTGGCGCAATTGTTTTCGCTGCTGACCCGCGCGAGCGATCCGCAATCCCTGACCAAGGCCGTGCTGGAACTGGTCTGCCAGCGCTTGAACGCGACGCGCGCGGTGCTGGCGCGAATCGAAGACGCGGAACATTTGAAGATCATCGCGGCGCGCGGCATTCCGCAGGACGCCGAAGTGAAGATGCTGATCTCGACGACCGTTCTTAAAAAAATCATCGACGAACGCCAGGCGGTTTTTATCGGCAACACAGCGACAAACGTCGGCGGGCTGGGGAAGCAGGAGAGCATTATCCGCAATCACATTCAGGCGGTGGCTTGCACGCCCGTATTGGACGCGCGCGGAAAACTGACGGCGCTCCTTTATGTGGACAACCAGGACCGGCCCTCGGAATTTTCAGCACAGGATGCGGAGCTGCTGGTGTGGCTTGGCCAGATGTACAGTTTGCTCGAAGACAATCTTGAGATGCGGCGGCGCCTTGAAGCGGAAGTGACGGAACTCAAGCGGGCGGCCGTGCCGGCGGGGCAGATTATCGCCGAAGCGCCGGCGATGGTGTATCTATTGGAGCGCGTACGCAAAGCGGCGGCGAGCGAAGCGGCGGTTCTGATCCTCGGTGAAAGCGGCGCGGGCAAGGAGTGCATCGCGCGCATGCTGCATCAGCAGTCGCCGCGTTCGGAGAAAGCATTCGTCGCGCGAAACTGCGCGGCGGTTCCGGAGAATTTGTTCGAATCGGAAATGTTCGGCCACCGCAAGGGTTCGTTCACCGGCGCGGAGAGCGACCGCAAGGGCGCGTTTCTGGAAGCCGACGGCGGCACGCTTTTTCTCGACGAAATCGGCGACTTGGATTACCTGCTCCAGACGAAATTACTGCGCGCATTGCAGGAGCGCGTGATCCGGCCCGTCGGCAGCGATCGAGATCTTCCCGTGAATGTGCGTATCGTCTGCGCGACGAACAAAGATCTGCGCGAGTGCTGCAAGAATCACACGTTCCGCGAGGATCTCTACTACCGCCTGGCGACAGTGACGCTGACCGTTCCCCCGCTGCGCGAACGGCGCGAAGACATCGTGCCGCTGGCGCGGTATTTTGTGATGGTATCCAGCAACGGCGCGCGCTCCTTGACGCCGGATGCTGAAGAAAGCCTGTTGCATAATGCGTGGCATGGCAACGTGCGCGAACTGCGTTCGATCATTGAACAAGCGGTGATTTTCGCGGCGGGCAATAAGATCCACCCGGACGAATTGAATCTTCCGACGAGCGGCGGAAAAATCGAACTCGGCTCGCAGCGGCTGGAAGAGATCGAGCGGCGCCATATTCTGCAAGTGCTGCAAGGATGCAGTAACAACAAAACGGAAGCCGCGAAAGTGCTGGGTCTGGCGCGAAGCACGCTGGTGCTGAAACTGCAATCGTATCAAGGCGCTTAGACTACTTTCATAGCGTTGGCTGCCGTGGTGGCGCCGACATTCCTATGACTTGAACGGGTATCTGTTTCCGTTGCCGTTGCCGTCAGCCGTGGGAAGGATGGCTTTGATTTTGACAAAGCCCCTTTTAGGGGCGACACATTTTCCAGGCGCGCGTGTGTCGCCCCTATAAGGTGCTTTGGAAACTACTCATGAACCTTCCCACGGCTTACGCCGTGGGCTATTCTTGTGTCGCCGCTACGCGGCTGAACAAACAGCAACAACATTCGTTTAGCTGGATTGACGCCAAAGCTTTTTTATGAAAAATAACCCGTTCAAGTCATAAGAATGTCAGCCCCACTGCGTGTGCGGAATTTTACAGTTCGTATTCAACCTGATTCGCGAGTCCGTATTTTCCTGACTTCGGCTTTGTGCGAGCCCGCTCGTTGATGTAACGTATGCGTTAATTGAAGCGAACTCAAAGGTATCCCAACGCATGAGCGATAAGTCGGCACCGCCTCCTTTACCGACACAGCGCTTGGTTTCGCTGGATGCGTACCGCGGCTTCATGATGCTGATGATGGCGTCGGAGGCGTTTTATCTTCTCGCGCGTGGCGAAGCATTCAAAGACAGTTCGCTCTGGCAGGCCGTGGCGTACCAAGCCGATCATGTGGCGTGGACGGGCTGCGCGATCTGGGATCTGATCCAGCCTTCGTTCATGTTCATGGTCGGCGTCTCGATGCCCTATTCGCTCGCGAGCCGCAGAGCCAAGGGTGACCGCTTCGGCACTCTGTTTGGGCACGCAATCTGGCGAGCGATACTGCTGATAGCGCTTGGAATTCTGCTGCGCTCTGTCGGCGGCAAGCAGACGAACTACACGTTTGTGGATGTGCTGACGCAGATCGGGCTCGGCTATCCGTTTCTGTTTCTGATCGCCTGGCTGAAACCGCGCGCGCAGTTCGCATCGGCGCTGGCCATTCTGATAGGTTACTGGGCGGCGTTCGCGCTGTATCCGCTGCCCCCTGAAGGATTCGATTACAAGAGCGTCGGGGTGCCGCAGAACTGGCCGCACCTGACCGGATTTGCGGCGCACTGGGACAAGAACACAAATTTCGCGTTCGCCGTGGACCAGTGGTTCATGAATCTGTTTCCGCGCGAGAAACCATTTGTCTTCAACGCTGGCGGCTATGCAACACTCAATTTTGTTCCGGCGCTGGCGACGATGATTTTCGGGCTGCTCGCTGGAGAACTTCTCAAGAGCGACCGCACACCGGCGCAAAAATTCAAGACGCTGATGGGCGTGGGCGTGGCGTGTCTGCTCGTCGGCGCGGCGCTGGACCTCAGCGGCATCTGCCCGTCGGTCAAGCGCATCTGGACGCCGGCATGGGCGATTTTCAGCACGGGCTGGACGTGTCTTTTTCTGGGCGCGTTTTATGGCATCATTGATGGGCGAGGCTACCAGCGCTGGGCTTTCCCGCTTCTGGTCGTCGGCATGAATTCGATTGCGATGTACGTCATGGCGCATGTGTTCAACGATTTTATTGTCAGCAGCTTTAAGACTCATTTTGGAGCCGGCATTTTTGCAACTTTCGGAAGTGTGTACGCCGTCAGTATCGAGGCCGCTGTGGTGTTGGCGGTTTTGTGGCTGATCTGCTGGTGGATGTATGCGCGGAAGATTTTTCTGCGAATCTGAAAACAAATCAATAAAGCATAATGCATAAACGGCGCGGCAGTAATCGCGCTGCATCATGAGGCATTCGTTAAATGTCCACTTTTCCTTTACTTTCCAGCCCTCCGCGCCCACTGAAATCTGCGTGCTGTCCGAAAATCGGCAGGGTTTCAGGCCTCCCGCCAGACTCTATTAAAAGTATGTAAATATCTAAAGAATAAGGACTTATATTCCGACAACGCACTGCTGCGCACGTTGGCCCTCCGCTCGCTTTACAACTCCCAGACAAGCGCATCCTTCAGTGACGGCACCCGCAGTGCCCACCGGACCCAGAGGGGGAGTTATGAAGACCAGCTTTGCATGCCCCATACAACTGCTCGCTCTGGCCCTCACGCTGAACCTCGCCGCCGGCGCCATGGCGGCCGAAAAAACCGAATCGCGAGTGCGCCCCAACGACGTTCGAAAAGTGAAAAGAACGCCGGCAAACGGTTCGGGCCCTTTCGTTGAGACGGTACCGGAATTCAGCATCAAGGATCCGCTGGGAATGGAACTGGCGAGCAACAGCCTCTTCAGCCAGACGGGCATGCTGCTGATGATCACGGTTCCCAATCTGACTCAATACGAACGCCAGAAAAAATGGGAGAAGTGGATCGACAAACAAGTCTGGCCCAAAGCGAACGCCCCAAAACGCGTGCTGCTCGAAGACCTCAGTCAGCAGGAGACGTTCAAACAAAAAGTGCGCACGATGATGGCCGAAAAGTACAATCCCACCGGCGACGTGATCGTTCTGGTGGACGAAAACGGCAGTGTACGGCGCCAATTCAACGTACAGCAGAATGAGACCGTGATTCTTCTGGTCGACAGCCATGGCCGCGTGATTCACCACGAAGCGGATGATGTGGAGCCAGATCAGGATTCAGCCAAACGAGTCGTTCAGCAGGTCAACGATCTGGCGAATACGCAGTACAAACCGGCGGCGGCACCGACACCGCTCGCGGGTCCCGCGAGGATGATCATGGCTGATTTTCTGCCGATGCAGAAGAACTGATTTTGAAAGCTTCCCGTTCGGTAAGCGGCGACTGAACGGGAGGAAGCGCCAGGGGTTCTCAATGGGAGAGCCCCGGCGCATAAGATTAAGAAAAAGTCTAGAGTCCTGAGTCTGATAACAACGGACTCCAGACTCCAGACTCTTTGAGCGTGTGTCCCCCTTAAGTCTGGTTTCGCAGGATTCCCCCCCTTGCGAAACCAGAATTTAAGGGGGATTTTTTTACGAATGGTGACCGGTTCACTGAAATCGAACGCACTGACAACTAGAAACCAGAAACCAGAAACTATCTGTTAGCCGCCGCTGATTTGAAGATGATGAAGCCGACGAGTGCGGTGGCGATCTGCGCGCCTCCGATGATATAGAGCATGAGGCTGACGGGGAGCGTGGGGATAATCAGAAACGTAAAGGCCAGCGTGCCAAGGATGTTGGCGAAGGTATTCAGCGAATTCACTTTTCCGATCACACCGCCGACTCCCGCCAGCGACACGGTGGTCAGCTTGATCATGTAGGGAACGACCACGGCGACGAGGCTGCTCGGGATAAAGAACAAAATCGTTCCAGCGATCAGCGGTCCGAACACTTCGTTAAAGCCCATGTTTGAAATAGCGTTGCAGATCGCCGGGCCGGCGAGCGGAATCAGGAGCATGAAAAAGCCCGAGGCCAAAATCAGGCCGGCGAGAAAATTGAAATGCGGCTTCTTGTCGGCCAGGTATCCGCCGATGAGCATGCCGGCGGCGAACGAACCCATGAAGACGGCGATGATGCTGCCCCACACATACGTGGACGTGCCAAACGCGGGCGCGAGAATCTTGGCGATGCCGATCTGGACGCCCATGAGCAGGAAGCCGGTCATCACGGCGACAAAATAAAGCGCCCACGCCGCGCGTTTCGCCGCCCGGCCATGAAGGGCTTCGCTGGAATCCAGTATTGCTTCTGCCATGAGCTGCTCCCTGAAACGTAAACCCGGACTCATTAATTAAGGAGAGCGGGGGACACCTTTAGAACCGCGGGAGGGGAGTTTGTCAAGGGGGCGCGATCAGGGCTTTTCAAAAGGTCTCATTTTTTGCAGTGAACGAGCCCATTTCTATAAGTAAGGAGAGCGCGACGTGAGCTTCGGGGAGGACGCGTGCCCTAAACTGTCGAGCTTGATGGCGATGTAATTTGGCAAGGCTTCAGTGCTGGCTACCTGGCTTGGGTCGCCTCCAAACTATTGGGGAAAAAGCTGTTTCAAAAGACTATGCGCGTGTTCCGCTTCATGGTTTGATAATTTCTAGAATTGATATTCGCGGTGGCAACTTAATGTTCGACGTGGCGTCATAATCCAGTTAATCACGAGTTGGCATTTTTAATGGCGCCAGCCTTGTAAGGTGCCCACTGCTCGCGGCTTTGGGCCAGCCGCTAACTCAATACGTTCTGGTTGTGAGTCTCAGCCAAGCCGGCCACGCGGAAGGTATGTTCCGTATGGTTCGGCTGGCGGGAGTTCGCAAAGTGGACTTCCTCGCGTTGCGGCACACGTTCATCACAAATCTCGCAAACAGCGGCGTGCATCCTAAAGTTGCACAGGATTTCGCCCAGCACAGCGACAGCAATCTGACCATGAGCCGCCGGTCACGAATCAGAAGGGTCGAAGCACTTGCAAAGCTTCCGCACTTGCGTGTAGGTCGCGCTACAGCAGCCGCCACCGGCATAACGGGTCATCGAGTTGAACCGATCCACCCGGAGGCAAATCTGCTTGGCGTCCTGCTTGCTGCTTTTCGTCGGAAAAGGTCGAATCTCAGCGACTAAGACGAACTCGCAGAGTGCTGAATCTGCGAGCGAATTGCCTATAGAAAGTGTGAATACCGGAGGAGGGAGTCGAACCCTCATAGCCTTGCGGCTGGTGGATTTTGAATCCACTGCGTCTGCCATTCCGCCACTCCGGCTTGAGTGCGGTGCTGCGAAGTCTAGTAACGTACTCGACCGCCGATAATTTTCAACCACCACAGCGAATTGCTATAGCAGGATGAATGAATCTGCGTCCCAGGGGAGGCGTGGAGACGTGGAGACGTGGAGGCGAATGCGGCGAGACGCCCCCCAGCAAGTTTGACGTGGCGAGGCACCGCTCATCTAACGCCACATTGTGAAATGGTAACAGCACTTTACATGAGTTAGAAACAAACTAAACATATCGTTTAGTCTAATCTTCCATCGGGAGGCTGCGAATGGGTTCTGACAGCCCCATTGCTTTCATCAAACAAAGCATCAGGGATTTTCGCACGACTGGCGCTGTCGCGCCCAGCAGCGCCTTTCTGGCTCGCGGGATCGCCAGCAATCTTCCCTCTGAGATGCCTGCCGATTTTCAGGTTCTGGAAGTGGGCCCCGGCACCGGGTCTATCACCGCCGAACTGGTCAAGCGCATGAATGGCCGCGGCCATTTGGACCTTTTCGAAATCAGTCCCGATTTCTGCAGCGTGCTGCGGCGCCGGATCGCGGAAGAAAAACTGTACAACGCGATGCGCCAGAACATCCAGATTCATGAAGGCGACGTTCGATCTCTCAAGCGGCAGAATTATTATGACGCCGTCGTTTCCGGTCTGCCTTTCAGCTGTTTTCAGCCCGACGAAGTGCGTGGATTCATCGAACACTTCCGCTATTTGTTGAAGCCCGGCGGCGCGTTGATCTGGTTTGAGTACGTCGGGATTCGCGAGCTGCAATCTCCCTTTGTAGGCAAGAAGCGCCGCGAACAGCTTAAGGGCATCAACGCGGTAATGAGCAGCTTTATTCGCGAGCACCAGTACCGCCAGCAGATCATTCCGCTCAATCTGCCACCCGCGCGCATCCGCCATCTTCGTTTCGGTTGATTGAAACTCATCGATAAAAAATAGTCGGCTGCACTTGAAGTGCAGCCGGCCTGATTGCATTGATGTCACTTGGTTGTTCAGACCGCTCTGCGTCTGAGTGCAGCCAGTCCTAACCCGATTCCCAGCAGCGCAAGGCTGGCCGGTTCCGGCACTACGCCCGGTGGCGTGCCGACGCCCCCGCCATTGTTCTTCTCCGGGCAGAGTTCGCTGCCATGCAAATTTCCCGTCTGGCTTGGCGCATCCATCCCGAGCACATCGGGGGCGTCAAGACGGGCGGTGTCGGACGAATCCAGACTCATGGGCGCTGCGGCGACAACACCGCAGAGTATTACGGAAACCATCAGCATCATAACTTTCATACGTGAAATCCTCTCGTGCAATACATGTTCGCGCGGCGCGCGATACCTGCGTTTGCAAAAGCAATAGAGCGGCCAGTATTTGGAAAGGGGAGGGTGGGATTATTATGATGAGGCCGTGAGACAGAAGGATCACTGCCGTCACGGCCTCACACTGTTGGACCTTTTTAGCTCTTGCGGCGGCGCAGCGCAGCCAGACCCAGTCCGATTCCCAGAAGCGCCATGCTGGCCGGTTCCGGAATAACTTCGATGGGCGGAGGCGTGCACGGGCTCTCAATCACTTCAGTGCTATGGTAGCTGTTGGCCGTCTCAGCCGAGGTCAATACGTCAGCGGCGACAACAGTGTTTGTCTCCTGAGCATCCATGCCGATCGGAGCGGCACTGGCGAGCCCGCATAGGGACAGCGAAAGAACGAGGGTCGCGATCACTTTCATACTTACTACTCCTAATTCAAGGGTTCGAAACATGGTCGCGCGTCAGACGCGACATATGGAATAAAGCAATGAAACGGCCATAATGCCGCCAAAATTCTCCCATGGCAGAGCCCGCCGTCTTGAAAAAGTGCGCGGCGTCGCCTGTCCCGTGAGGAAATGTTTCGTGATTTGATCACTGTTCGCACCAGGCACCTTGCAGAATGAAACGTTTCAAACGCCGACGATGGAACGTGGTCGAAAACAAGCAGAATACTGTCTTGAAATAGCCCAATTGGTTAGTTATGATCAGCGGAAAACCATGGAAATTGCGCAAACGTATGGTAAAGAGAGAGTCCGCCCAGAGTTAGCAATCATTTCCAAAAACGGAAAATTGGCCCTCACTTTGCCTTGATTCAATCGCTTGGCAAACCCTTGGAGCTCCTTATAGATGAAGTTGATTGAAGCCATCATTCAGCCTTCGCGGCTTGAGGCCGTTAAAGAGGCGTTGAATGAAGTTGAGGTCGTCCGTTTGACCGTCTGCGACGTCCAAGGGTTCGGGCGCCAGAAGGGGCACACGGAGATATACCGCGGTCACGAGTATACCGTGAACCTGCTGCGGAAAGTTAAGCTTGAGATCGCGGTCAACGATGACTTCGTTGAGCCCACCATTCAAGCCATCTTGCGCGGCGGCCGATCCGGTGACGGCGGACAGATCGGCGACGGAAAGATTTTTGTGCTGCCTCTGGATGACTGCATTCGCATTCGCACCGGCGAACGGGGACCGGAAGCCATTTAGAAATAGTAACACTTAAAAACTTGAATGGCGTTTCAAGACCCAATCGCCCATCGAAATTCCAAGATTGAAGGTCGTAAAAACCGCTCAGCCTGTGGCCGGGCGGGATTCACATGAGGGCTCAGGATTCTCCTGGCCCGGGTAAGGAGCGCAGCATACATGCCCAAGACGGCAAAAGAAGTCCTTGAGTTCGCCAAGGCCAAGGGCGTTACTACCGTTGATTTCCGCTTCATGGATCTCATCGGTACTTGGCAGCACTTTTCGACACCTATCCGCGAACTGACCGAAGAGGTGTTCAAGGACGGCTTGGGCTTTGACGCCTCGTCGATCCGCGGTTGGGCTCATATCCACGAATCGGACATGCTCGTGGTTCCCGATGCCGACACGGCGTTCATCGATCCCTTCTTCAAAGACACCACTCTTGACATCATCTGCAACATCCAGGATCCGATCACCCGCGCCACGTACCCGAAAGATCCGCGCAACATCGCGATCAAGGCTGAAAAGTATTTGGCCAGCACCGGCATCGCTGACACCTGCTACGTCGGACCGGAAGCTGAATTTTTCATCTTCGACTCGATCCGCACCTATGGCGGCGTCAATGGCGCGGGCTATGAGATCCAGTCCAGCGAAGGCCACTGGCAGTCCAACCGCGATCCGGAAAAGCCACAGGGCAATCGGGGCCACACCATCCGCCCCAAGGAAGGTTATTTCCCGGTTCCTCCCGTCGATCAGCAGCAGGACATCCGCAACGAGATGATGCTGGTGATGGAACAGTGTGGACTCAAGATCGAACGCCAGCATCACGAAGTGGCCACCGCGGGCCAGGCCGAAATCGATTTCGTTTTCGACAAGCTCGTGCGCACCGCCGACATGCTGATGATGTACAAGTACATCGTCAAGAACGTCGCTCACCGCCACGGCAAGGTTGCCACGTTCATGCCGAAGCCTCTGTTCGGCGACAACGGTTCCGGCATGCACACCCACATGTCTTTCTGGAAGGGTGGCAAGAATCTGTTCGCCGGTTCCGGTTATGCAGGCCTGTCCGATACGGCGTTGTTCGCCATGGGCGGCGTCCTGAAGCATGCGCGCGCGCTGATCGGTCTGACCAATCCGACGACCAACAGCTACAAGCGCCTGACTCCCGGTTATGAAGCTCCGATCAATCTGGCCTACAGCGCTCGAAACCGCTCGGCTTGTCTGCGCATCCCGATGTTCAGCCAAAACCCGAAGGCCAAGCGCTTCGAGTTCCGCTGCCCGGATCCGACCTGCAATCCATACCTGGCGTTCTCGGCCATCATGATGGCCGCGATCGACGGCATCCAGAACAAGATCCACCCCGGCCAGCCGCTCGACAAGGACATCTACGATCTTCCGCCGGAAGAGTTGGCCAAAGTCCCCAACACGCCTGGCAGCCTGGACGAATCGTTGGATGCACTCGAAGAGGATCATGACTTCCTCCTCAAGGGCGAAGTGTTCACCAGCGACGTCATCGAAACGTGGATCGACTACAAGCGCAAGAAGGAAGCCGATCAGGTCCGCCTGCGCCCGCATCCCCACGAATTCTACCTGTACTTCGACATGTAAATTTGCACGGAGGCGCTGGCGATTTTTGCCAGCGCCTCTTCGTTTTCAGTAAGGGGAATTTCGTTTCCCTGCGTTATACCGCGCAGACGCCCGTCTGTGCCGGCGAGGTCCTCAAGACCGGCGATCCCAAAAGGATCGCCGGTTTTGCTACGCAGGTTTTAAAAGTCCGGTTGTTTTGGCGGTTTGACAGGCGTCTGTTCCAACCGCACATTAGTGAGATCGAAAGGTACGCGCTCATCCTTGACACTTTCAAAAACTAAAAAAATTAACTTGCCCTTTTTTGACAATGGCGCTGCAGTCGATATTTCGACCTTTACGCTATCTCGGCCAAACTCGCTTTTTGCCTGATAGTCAATCGGTGTATTGTCTTCGGCTAAAATCCTCAATCCCTTTAAGGTTCTCAATTGCGCAATGCGATTCGTATGCGTTAAAATAATGGATCGATCATCGACTTTCTCAATTATGATGCTTGAAGCGCGTAATTCTGGGTAATCCAATCGCTTGCCGATCATTTCGAATGGGTTATCTAATTTTATGGCCTTTTCCCCGGCTCCCACATTGATGGAAAAATACCCTTTGATGTGCTTAAAACCAGTAACAGACTTGCTTGGCGATCCTAAATTCACCATGGCGCTAATCCACGCATTCGTGGTATTTAAAGTAAGAGTGCTTTCCGCCGTTTCCCAACGATGGACGGGCATTTCGTTTGAAATCGTACGTTGCCAGTCCGTTTTCAATAATTCACTGCTTTCTGTTTCGACTGATTGCAGTACATAGCCACTGCTTGACACCACATTCGTATTTTTTTGAAAAACGACATACATCCCCATAATTATAGAATGGGGAATGCTGTTAAAATCGCTATGACGCCGTGAATCCAGGGAAAAGGGTATTACCTTAAATCGCTCATTCTTAGCAATGTCGAATTTAACTTCGTTTGGATCGATTCGAACTGGTTGGCGAGTTCGAATTCTGCCCCCTTTTTTCTCAGTTACTGTCGGTGGCTCCAGTACGCCAGGCGGAGGTGGAATTCCCAGTATTTCACGTTCCCAGGCATCTGCATCGGCGCCAAAACTCTTTCCCGCAATCTCTTCAAGACACGTAACCAAAATGTCAATGGGCTCGTCATCATCCAGTTCAAGTTTTTGAAAATATCTTAGTAGTGCCACCGCGTGCTTGCCTACCTCTGCGCGCGCATCGGTGCCAGCCAGTGTGAGTGCAGCCGTTGCACGAACAAGCGGCAACGTCTTCTGATCCAGCATCAACGCGAGAAACTTTTCCCGAATTATAGGATCGTTCGCTTCATCGGTATAAGCAAAAATCTCGATAATATCAGTCGTCAATTCCGTTTTATCGAGTAAAGAAAACGCCGTTTCAGCAAACTTCCTTTTCCAAACCGGCGATTCAACTAAACGTAGCTGCCGGATCATTATTAATGCCGATTTCCGCAGGGTGGCATCTAAATTTTTATTCTCAGCGATTTTAATGAAAATCGGAACAATATTCGGTAATTCATCTTCCGATCTATATACAGGATTAAGTTGATGCAATGCAAATAGTCTGTGTTTTAACGGTTGAATATCGTCCGTGCATATTCTCTTTGCAGTGTCTACGATACGGAATGAAAAACTATTGGCCTTCCACCATTTCTCCCAAGATTCGCTATCGGCGAAAGCCAAGTGTGTTATCGTCGATAGCAAATCTCGCGCTTGCGCTGGAGCTGTCGAATTCTCTTGGTTGGCAGCCAGTTTTAGGATAGTGGGGATCTCCCGCTCAGACAATATGCAAGCCGGATACGTTTCTTGCAATAGACTTAAAGCCTTCTCCTGGAGCGCAAGATCGTTCATTTTCAACGCATTTAATAGCAGATCTTTGAACTTAGCCGGGCGCGAGTCTATAGGTAAGTTTGGAACGGCCAATAGATTATTGATGGCTTGTACATCGGTCTGATTCAAGAGTTTGATAAGCGATTCCGCAAACGCACCTCGGTGTTCGGATGTTGCACAAACACGTAAATCAGCCAATATGGAAGTCAATTCGACTGACTTTCCGGCGTCATTTTTTGACTCTTGCAGCTTTCGGCAAAGCGTTTGTACCATTTCATTGCCAAATCCACTTCGCACCAACATCTGAGCCAATGGATGAATCAGTTGTAACTCCAATTTGTCTGATTCCAACATTTTAATTAGCGACGCGCATGTCGCCTTTTCCAGCGTTTTCTTAATACGAAAAAGTTCTCGTCGCTTTTCCGAAACCGTACGAGTGCTTTCCAGAAGCGGAATGACCGCCTCTGCTGCATGGAGGGAAGGGAAAGTTAAGCAGAATATTAGTACTAGCAGTCGCATGGCCGTTACTTCCTGGCAGGCACCCGAACAACCTGAACATCTGAATCGCTGCCAAAACAACGGCATGTCCCAGAAGGTGAGGGGCTAAAATCAACGGATACTCTTAATTTTTTCCCCGTTGCGTTCCCAAATGTATGCGCCTTGACAGCCGTTTCAAAGGTCCCTGATTCAACAGGTGTTGTCCTGGGGAAAAAAGGAAGGTCAAATACGGGGCGATTTGTAACTTTAGTCGGCGTAACATCTATTCCAACGGTGCCACTTTCCGGGCTAGCGAAACCGATAACCAAGACTGCAACTTTGAAACTGTGTTTATTATGGATAACATTCAAGCTGTCAGCCAGTTCAACATACAGGTCGCATATTTTTACGACGTCGGCAAATATCTGTTCGTGAATTCCAATACCGTTGCAGAATATTTTTACAGTTAGGGTTACCTTACTATTATTGTCATCTGTAACCGAAAAGCGGCTTCCCACTGGAGGCGTGTCATTCAGGGCAATTGTAAAATGCCCATCCAAGCCCACGTTCACGAATGTTTTTGACAACCCGCCCACAGTGTGAGTTTGTGATGCTTCAACTACAAAGGTTAAGTTCGTGGCACAACACTGAGGGGGTACCGCAACTACGCCCTCTATAGGGGTGTCGAGGCAGACATCGGGTCCGGGATCAGCATTCAAATTCAACGTTACCTCACAATTTCCGAGAACATTGAACGTCACAATAGCACAGAAAAATACCGATAGTTTAAGCATTATCACGCCTCCTTTTTGATGCATTTACGGTTACTATGCCCTCAATTATTATTAAATACACAAGAAAAAATTTGATTAAGCCACCCGGAATGCCACCACGGTGATGTCGTCTTCCTGCTCGAGGTTGCCGATGTGGGCGCGCACGGCTTCTTCGACAGTCGAGACCATCTCATCGAGCGACTTGTCGGCGCTGCGTGTCAGCAGCGTGCGCAGGCGTTCTTCGCCGAACTCGCATTTATCGCCATCCGGCGCTTCGACGATTCCGTCCGTGAATTGGAAGAACACATCGCCGCTTTGGAGTTGAATCACTTCTTCCTGCATCACCACGGAAAAACGTTTGCCCGATTTATCGACGCCGATCACCATGCCGTTCGGCTTCACTTCTTTGACGATCGGAGCGCGCGCCGGGTTGATCAGATAAGGCGGATTGTTGCCGGCCCGCGCGAATTTGAAAATCCGCTCCTGCGTGTTCAGAATTCCGTAGGCGGCGGATACAAACGTGCTTTCGCCCAGATCGCCGGCCAGATCGAGATTGGTGACGATCAGTGCCTGCTTCGGGCTGGATTCGCCCTTGGCGTAAATCTGCAGCGCCTTCTTCGCCATGCCCATGATGATGCCGGCTTCGATGCCGTGGCCGGAGACGTCGCCCAGAGCAATGCCGATCTCGTGTTCACTGACGCGAATGATATCGTAAAAATCGCCGGAGACATTGGCGCACGGAACATACAGACTTTTGAATTCGATCCCGTCCACTTTCGGCATGCTGGGCAGCATTTTCAGCTGCCGCTTGCTGGCTAAGCGCAAGCTCTGTTCAAGCTCGGACTTCTGCTTGATCTCATTGGCGAGCATCTTCAGTCGACTGGTGTCCATCAACACTCCGGGAGGAATTCCACGCGCCAATGTACCCTACGCCAGCAGAGACGGCAACAGGTGAGACGCATTTAAACAGGCCCGTGATCGTCACTCCCCCGTGATTTCCTTCAGCTTGCTGAAGAACTGTTTTTTACGAGCGGTGTTAATGCCCCAATTCACCGGCGGGCATTGGTACCCATCCGCGTAATCGCTTTGACCCGGATCGAAGTAGCCCCAGCCGCAATAGTCGTTCACGGCCGCCTCAAAATGAGTCGCGGGCTTATCGAAATCGAAATGATCGTCTTCATTGAAAAGAACCGGCATCGGCCTGTAGCCGCGAACGCGGCGCGTTTTCTTGATCATCTCTGAAATCGCCGCCGCATCTCTGACGCCATTGCCATGCAGAATCAGGTAGTCGGCCGCCTTGACGACATTTTCTTTTGGAATGGTTCCGCCGCCATAACTGGTGCTCACCAGCAGGCGCCAGTGCGGCCGCGCGCCGCGCTCTTTGACCCGCTGAATCAGTTCATGAATGCGCTCGGGCTGCAGAATCGCGTGGTCATACGAAATGTTGCATTCATTGTTCACCTCGATGAGGACGTTCGTGTACTTCTTCTCGAGCAGCCAGTCGACAGTGGCGTCGATGGCTTTCACGACGGCGGCTTCATCTTTCAGCCGCTGATCCTGGCCGAAATAAAAAATGCCGAGCATCACCGCCATGCCGAGCTCATCCGCTTTATCCAGAATGCGTTCCAGGCGCGCCATGTACTCCGGTCGCAATTCGCCGCCGCCCGTTATCGCCGAATTGTGCCACGGCTGCGTTTTGGAATATCCTTGCGGACTGCCGCCCTGCAGATTGATACCGAATGCGATCAGCCCGCTCTTGCGCCACTCCGGCATGGCGGCGATGAATTCGCGTGTATTGCGTTCGGCGTCCCATTTACCGGTGTCCGGATACTTCCAGCTGGCCGCTGTTTCCGGATTGAGGTCGTCGAAGATTCCCTGAACCATGCGGGAGTTCAGCAGCAGGCCTTCGATCTGCCGGTTGTTCCAACTCCGTCCGGCGTACGTCGGCTTGCCATTGATCACGAACATGTCGTCCTTGATGCCGAGCGCCGTTTTGCGTTCGCCGCTGTTCGCGGACAAACAGAAAACGATTGTCACCGCGGAGACGCCGAGGCGCAGAGAAC
>Ga0163155_10001995_pt1 | contig 23625 bp, 14 predicted proteins | sample OliLakLV19SP4G1_FD_148611 | JGI IMG/M metagenome (GOLD analysis project Ga0163155, IMG submission 148611) | Freshwater microbial mat bacterial communities from Lake Vanda, McMurdo Dry Valleys, Antarctica - Oligotrophic Lake LV.19.SP4.G1 | ecosystem: Environmental > Aquatic > Freshwater > Lake >... | reverse complement strand
GCCTGAGTAATCAGCATGACCGTCTCACTTTGCCCGCAGTCGGGATTTCCCTGGCAGGCTTCTGCTAGGATATTGCCCGATTCGTAGGTGAGACGTACCCGTTTACCCACTAGCTGTTGTTCACAAATTGTGAAGTTGGCAAATTCAGTTGAGGTTTGGCCACTATCGTCTGTCAGTTCTACATAACAGGCTCGGTCACCAGCGGTGAGGCGTTGAATCGTGGCGATGGGGGGTTGGTTAGCGGTGGCGGTAGAACCAAACGCTCTGGCCAGCAGGATGGTGGCAATGACGGTTGCAGAAACCCACTGACGTTTTGAAAAGAGTTTCATAGTATAAATTTCACTAATTGGTTAAAAGGAAGGGTAGCTATTAACTGACTGAAGTTTAACTGATGGGCGGCTAGGCAGCACTCTCCTCTGCCAGATCGGGCTACCGAGGGCGGCAGGTTAGACGCTAACTGAATGCTTTGAGCTTTATCAGCAGCAGCCCCGCGCTCACCTGATTACAGGTAGAGCGCGGGACTGCTGCTGATAAAGCTCAGCATAGAATGACTATGGCGGATTGATTCCAGCCCAGTTCTTCGTACGCTAGCGTCAATCATGATTCGCGTTCAGCTAACTAAAATGTTGGGGCACGAAGCCCCGTCACTTCGGTGCGGGGTGATCAAGTATCGGATCAGCTTCAGTTTTCTAGCGCCGCCGCAAATGCCTCGCCGATCCGGCGCTCAGCGCTCCGGCGCGCAACCTCTGCTGCGTGGCGGGCAGCATCCCGAAGGACGGAATCCGCCACCATAGGAGAACGAAACGCGCTGGCGATACAGGAAATTGCCGCCAAGTAGGGATTGCACGGGTCAAACAAACAGCGCCGCTTGCTCGCGTCGTAATCATCCTCCAAGAGAGAAGCGATCGCTTCTCTCTCGTTGAAATCCCTGGGTTCTCCTAATTCCTTAAGCAAAACATCGCGCATTGTCTCTAAGACTTCTATCGGCACGTCCTGGAGATTGGCGCGCGATTGGATCACTCGATCGTTAACGTTACTTTTCATTTTCCATCTCAGTTTTCTATTCACTCAATGGTCTTTCGGGTAGCTCAATACCAAACTGAGTGCGCTCTTCCTCCCAAATGATCAAGGGTGGTTGCTCTTTTGCCCAAGCAACTTCCGTATCGGTGTAGGGAGGCGCATGTTGAAACAGGAGCAAAAACATTTGCTCCCAAGTAACATCCCATTGGCGAGCTAAAAACTTAATATCAGCCGCGTAGGTCGGCTTGAATCGCTTGACGTGGCCATCCACTATCTTGGCGACCCTGACCCGTAGCGATTCGCTATTAATATTTGCCGCGACCTTCAGCCATGCGGCTGTGCGTGGGTTTAGATCTATTGACCCGGTATTTATCTTTGGCATTTTGAATCTTGTGACCTAAAAAGATCCTATAGGAACAGAGTCAGCACGGGGACATAACTTCGTTAAACTTAATTGCCTGTGTTCACCTGTAATCACCTGTGATAATTATGCTATGTTTTAGAGCAAGATAAACCTTAAAAAGGTCAGATTTAAATGAGCGAGATCGCCCACCGCATTGAGGAGAGACACATCGGAATTCAGGGCTACCCTAATGCGATCGCTATTCATTGCGATCGTGATCACAAGATCGCGATCGCCGGTGGACTGCTCCAAGCGTTCGGCGGCATCGCGGTGTTGAATGGGGAATCGCAACTTATCGACTCTTGGGGCGAGGTAGAGGAGCTGTTCAAGGGAAATAACCTTGTATTCGACAGTGTCAAGATTCACTTTCAAGAATCGCACCACGAGCCAATATTTCTGCTCAGCAACAAGGTAGGTTCAGCCTTGATCCCACCCCTGTGGGAAATCCACCTGAAGCAATTGCGGCCAGCGAACCCCATTGATTGCGTTGTTGAAATCCGTACAGGGTCTTGCCGCGCAAGCCTTGCGCCGGAATACAGCAGGCCATTCTGCTGCAACAAATTAATTGTTGAGGGCTAAGGCTATGGGGACATCTCCACCGTACGAATTGCCGATTTATCTTCCGACTGGATGGCAAGTCAGGATTCGGTACGATCGCCTCGTCTTGATTGCGCCAAATCGGGCGATCGCCGAAGCTCTCCGGCTTGGAGCAGCTCAGTCCCTACAGGCTACCTCTCGGCGGCTTGGGGTTCCGGTCGAAATATTGAGCATTGGTCATTAAGCGATCGCCCCAATTAGCGTATATCCTACAACGCATCAGTTTTCTATATATTGAGACATGCAATCAACTATTACGCCGGAAGGAGCCAAACGCTAACCGTTTTGGGCGTGGCTCATAGAACGCCGCCAGCACCGCGATCTCTGCAAAGCACAAGGCATGGTGGAAGTGATCCGGCATCCCTGGGGTTTGCGCCCAGATGCCATCGGTGCGGCGATCGCCCGCTAGCAGGTGTAGTAAAAAGTTATCTTCATCGCGTGGATCGTACTGGAGTCCTGCGGGCATGTGCAATTGCCCACGGTAAATGCGATCGCGCACGGCATCCAACCCAAAGGTGCGGTGCAGGGCAAAGACCGGGACTTTTTGATCCTGGATCGTTCGTTCGGTGCGGCGAAAATCCTCACCCTTGAGATGCACTTGGTCAAACAAAAACGTCGCGCCCTTGCGGCCTTCAGTGCGATAAGTCGGTGGGGGATTTGGCCTGCTGCTGGTCGGAATGCCCCGGTCAAGCCAAGCTGCTTGGCTAGGATATTTGCGGGCATGTGCGGCGGCGATCTGAACCTCCGGCTCATTGTCAAACCCCACCAAGTCAATGCCGTAACGGCTGACCTGGTCTTCCACGCCATTAAATCCATGGAGATGTCCCCACCATTCCAGCACCACATGGGCGTTGAGCCACCGGGTTTCTGGATCGGGTTCGCCCTGCGGCAAATACCATGCCGTTCGCACCGCATAGTGAGACGCTCGACCTTGGTCACCCCCCAGCACCACCAAATCAGGCGATCGCCCCTGGCACCAATCTGGCAACGCCAGCCCACAGCAACGCTGGAGTCTAGGCAGCGAGATTTTCCCTACTCCAATCGTGATAGCTCTGCCCAAACCTTGCTGGATGGCATCTGCCGGATTTCGAGAAGCGGTCAGGTCACGCATCGTCTCGGCTGTGCTGAACAATTTGGAGGCAAGTCGGGGGAGCCGCAGCGCAACTGAATCGTGTAGTGGCCGCTGCTGTGCCGTCAAGCTGGTGCATAATTCTCTCAGGCGTTCCCCTGTATTGGCACAAATGAATTCCCCGCTGCCGCCTTGCTTAATAGAGGCGATCGCTTCTTGAGGCAGCTCCTTACCGCAGCCCTGGCAGCCAATGTAGGCAGTTTCAATCCGTCGCCGTCGGCTGCTTTGGTCGTGGGAAAACCAGTCAAGCGGGCGACCTGTGATATCGACGTAGCGTTCTTCAGACGCACCATCCTCAGTCGCTTGAGTGACTGGCAGCAGCAGGTTGCCAAAGGCATCTAAGAACTGTTCGCGAGAGCAATGGGGGCACCGGACACGCCACTGAAAAAAATAGGTGCTTGCTCGAACCAGGCTATCAACAATGCCGCCTTCATGCCCAGGGGTGCTGCCCACCCGAAAGGGTTTAGTCGGCAAAGTGCTGGCGGCCATCCGTTTTTTGGCAATATCCAGAACCCCTTCAGGGTAAAGTTCAATTTCGTCTGCTGCTTGCCACCACGCCGGGAAACTCGACAGCGTTGAGCTAGCCTGACGCACCTGATTACTTTTGGAAGCAGTGCCGGCATGCCAGAAAGTACACTCGACTCCCCCCACTGTCATTTTTCGTTCTTTGCTGTCTGTGTCTTTGCGGCCAGTCGCCGCCATGCGCGATCGCCGTACTGTCTGAATCCGATCAATGTAGTCGAAGGTGCTTTGAATTCTGGGCACCAGTTCTCGAAGCTTCCCTTCACGCTCAAAACCTAGAGCGCTGGGAATTTTGATCTCCGACATAATGAACGCCAGCATCGAAATTAACGCTTCCGTAAACCCAACTTGCGACGGTTTTTCTACGACGAGAAATTCAACCCAGGGATTGCCCATCAGAAGGTAGAATTCTTCCTGGGTCGGCTCGGTCCAGTGAAGAGGCTCGCCATTGCTGCGGCGATAATGTTGCTGAACCCATTGCAGAAATAATTCACCCCCCTCTCGATACCACCGATCTATGCCAACTTGACGCTCCTTCGCCTGCCGCCGTGAAAATTGGCCACGGCGTTGCTGGGCATTAGCTTCAAGCTGTCGGAGTAGGTGCTGACGGGTAGGCTGGGGCTTTTGAGAAAACATTACGATTTTTCTGAGTCATCCAAGGGTTCCCCATCCAGTTCTTCCTCTGTTGCCTCAACAGCAAACGGTCGCGCATAGATTGAGCCATCTGGATTTTCCTGCACATCATACCCATACTTGTGCAGTGTGTTGAGCGCAGCGTTGTAATCGTTGCCAAATCCAATGTGACGGGCAATCAGCGCAAGTGACGCGGTATCTCGTTTATGAAATTTGATCCTCAAGCTGGTTCGGATCGTGCCCTCCTCTCCAGCAACTTCGGTTCTAAAGATTTCCTCAATCCCCATGACTTTGTGCCGTGGCAACTCGTTGATGTTTTTCAACGTGATAGAACCATCTTCATTCACGATCGCCACATCCGTTAGGGCAACATCACTGGATTCAACCCAATCCCGTGCTTTTTTAAATACCCAGTCGTGGTCGGTTTGGAAGCGCAGCATGAGAGAGCGCTGTAGATCATTCAGGTAGGTTTTGAAGACTGGCTTACTGAACAATCGGCTAGCCTGAACCCGCAAGGTATCGTCGTCTCCTTTATATCCCGCCAGACGGCACGCTTCTATTCGACCACAGCCGCCCTGAAGGTAATGCCGAGCGGCCCATTTCTGCTGCTGCGTCAGGGGTGCGCGCTCTAGCAGTAGCTCGTCAATTCTCGCCAAAACATGACCATTCGTTAGCAGGCCACCCCCAGTCCGAGCTAGATCTGCTTCGCTGCTATGGCGATAACCTGCCCGACGTGCTGCTCCAGCTTCGTCGAAATCTTCAATATATTCAGAACAGAATTGCTCTTGCAGTTTGTTCAGCGCTCTTTTACGGGATGCCATGCGATCGCTTCTATCAGCAACACGATTGACCCGTTGGGATCTTGATTTTCTTGCACTCCCCCTTAGTATTACCCCTGGCCGCAGCGAACGGCTAGGGGAGCAATATTCCGGATGAAAATGCAGATTAATTAGCTAGTTTTTGCAGATTGCGACAGTTCAGTCCAATTTTCTATTTCTTTTGTAGTTGGATCGCCCGCTAAATAGCCGATACCTCGATGCAAATGCAGCCGAAATTGGGTCGCCAGGGTTTCCCGATCGCTTCCTAGACCGTCTTGGTGGCAGCGTTGTTTGAGAAAATTATCAATAAATCTGAGATTTCACCACCGAAAACTTGCCAGGTCATCTCGACGTTGCTATCGGCGGGGATGGGGACTGGGGAAGGCTGTGAGGGTTCCGCTAGCGATCGACAGAATGCCCAGCGACAAAGGATGTTTCACTGATAAATTTTGATGCCGCTTTTAAGTTTTATCAGTTGGTTTTTAGCGGACTGGGAGAGTTTGATGCGCTCAACTGGGGGTTCCATACGGTTGTGGTGGTGGGAATTCTAGGTTTTGAAGGGGAAATAGCCTGGGAGAATTTCAGTTTGCTGCGTTGCGGCGATCGCCTGCCTTGAAAATTTGATACCATCCTTGGCATTGCCCTTTAAGACAGTTCGTTACTGCCCAGTAGTGGAATGCCTTAAAGCTACCGTTGCGCAACCCGCTTCTATTGCTGCGTCAGCAGTGTGCGCTCTAGCGGCAACTAAATAACCTTCTCTAAAACGTTAGCGTTTGTTAGCAGGTAACTATCGTTTCAGCGATCGCAAATCGGCACCGAATAAAGCTGAATTACTTGCATATATTAGCATTCTAGAGTATAATATTACACACTCGATTAGTCTACGTGTAAGTATCTTGCAAGTAGCCTGAGCCAATGCCGAGCACAGCCCGGAACTCAGGACTCAAGCAGCCCTCGCAAACAGTCTTTAACGCAGCAGAATTCATCTCGCAATTCAGGCTCAAGCGTCCTCCTAAACAGTCTTTAACACAGCAGAATTCACCTTGCGATAACCTTCTTTTGGCTGTCGCAAGCTTAGCTATTGAACATCTGGCAGAGTAGCGTCGGGCGATCGCCTAGAAAGCTCCAGATAACGCTAGTCAGTCGAAATGGTTCTGGAACTTCTAAAAAGACTGTTTCGTGTGGCGATTCACAAGCAAGCAATAACTCCAACTTGGCCGTGAAGCAGCGTGTTTTTCACAGTCAAGCCATGCATCAACACCTCACCCATAAAGGGATGGGGAAAACTTCCTTATAAAAATAAATGAGCAGAAATTACCAAATCACAACATTAGATGAGGTTGGCAAAGGCGGCGCTAAGACAAAAGCCAGAGCCAATCTCAAGGCCATACGACTGCTGAAAACGTTGGATGCCGAACAGCGAGGTGCAACTGCTGCCGAGCAGGCCGTGTTAGTCAAATTTTCAGGATGGGGAACGGTTGCCGACATCTTCACTGGCAAAGCAGAGTGGGCATCATTGCAGCAAGAACTCAAATCTCTCCTGACAGACATTGAGTTTGATTCTGCCAGAGCCGCTATCCTCAATTCTCACTACACGCCTCCAGAGGTTATTACCGCCATCTATGAAGGATTAGCGCGGCTAGGCTTCAAAGGCGGGAAGATTCTTGACCCATCAATGGGGGCAACTGGATTATTTGAAGCAGCACTACCCGATGATTGGGGCGATCGCAGCGATATTGTCGGGGTGGAACTCGATAACCTCTCAGGACGTATTGCACGGCAGCTTTATCCAGAGGCCGTTATCCACATCCAAGGGTTTGAAGATACGGCTCTGCCTGATGACCTATTTGACCTAGCGGTCACCAATGTTCCGTTTTCAGAAATCGGAGTAGCCGACCCTGACTACAAGGGGTTGCCGATCAACAACCTGCATGACTATTTCTTCGTCAAGTCCCTGGACAAAGTACGGCCTGGTGGCCTGCTGGCGTTCATCACCTCTAGCGGCACCATGCAGGCGGTGGGTGGAGAGGACACACGGGAACTGTTGGCACAGCGGGCAAATTTAGTCGGTGCAATCCGGCGGCCCAGCCCTACCTTCAAGCGGTTTGCCGGAACAGAGGTGACAGCTGACCTGATTGTTCTCCAAAAGCTGGGGCCTGGGGTCAGCCCAAATGGCGTTAGTTGGAGCAAGCTACACCCCAGCCCTATCCTTGGAGCTGATGGTGAGCCGCTGCCCATCAATGAATACTATGCAAAAAATCCCCAGATGCTGCTGGGGACGCTGGCAGACGACAAGCTGCATCCAGGGCGCTTAGCCCTCAATGGCGATGGACGCAATATCGAAGATGCAATTCGTGAAGCATTTAACGCGTTTCCAGAAAATATCTATCACGCGACCGTTGAGAAACGATCCCAGCAGCGCGGTACCCTGATCCCTCCTGAACTTCAGCAGTCCATAAAACTCTATACCTATACCGTTTACGAGGGCAGAGTAGTTCAGCGACGCGGGAATACTTTGCATCCAGCCGAGCTAGAAGGCAAAAAACTAGAGCGGATGTTGGGAATGATAGCGATCCGAGAAGCGGTTCAGGCCGTTTTTCAAGCGCAGATACAAACCGCTAGTGAAGAGGCGTTGGCAGCTGCACAACAAGAGCTAAATCAGACCTATGACCAGTTTATAAAATCCTATGGATACCTCAACCAGCCTGCAAACAAGCTGGTCTTCCGAGATGATCCAGACTATCCATTGCTACTGGCACTGGAAAATTATGACGGGGAAACCAAAAAAGCTTCCAAAACAGCAATCTTCCGTGAGCGAGTAATCCAGCCACACCAGGAAAAAACCGAGGCGGACAACGCCGAAGAAGCGTTGCTCTACAGCCTGAATGAACGAGGCCGGGTTGACTTGCCCTACATGGCTCAACTGGTGGGCAAGAATGAGGCGGAAGTAACCAACGACCTGCAACATGAGCAGCTCATCTTCCTAGATCCCAGCAAAAACCAGTGGGTGACCGAAGATGAATACCTTAGCGGGGATGTCAAGCGCAAGCTAAGGATCGCTCAGGAGTCTGCCGCCGAAGATACCCGCTATGCCGTTAACGTTGCAGCCCTAGAGGCAGTACAGCCCGCTCCAATTCCGCCCGGTGATATTGAAGTGCGCCTAGGAGCTGCCTGGATTCCCCAAGCGGATGTGTGCGTCTTTGCCACGCAATTGCTAGAGCGAAAAAGTGGCATCAATATCCACTACTCTGCATTGTTGGATGTCTGGTCTGTGGACGCCGACGTCTGGGCGACCGGGTCGGTTCAAAACACAAAGGTTTATGGCACCGAAGATGTTGGGGCGCTGCGCCTAATTGAGCTAGGGCTGAACCTCAAAGATCCGGTGGTGCGTGACACGATAGATGGTCGCCTGGTCGTTGACCAAGACGGTACCGCTGCCGCTCGGATGAAGCTGGAAGAAATTAAGTTCGCCTTCAAAGCTTGGGTTTGGCAAGAGCCAGAGCGCACCGAGCGACTCACAAACCTGTACAACGAAAAATTCAACACCTTTCGACCCCGGCAATACAGCGGCCAACACCTAGAACTTCCTGGATCTAGCCCTACAATCCAGCTGCGGCCTCACCAGAAAAATGGCGTATGGCGAGTCTTGCAGGAGGGCAATTCCCTCTTTGCTCACTGCGTCGGCTCTGGCAAAACGTTTACGACGATCGCGGCGGCAATGGAACAAAAGCGCCTAGGGCTGGCCAATAAACCGATGATTGCAGTGCCCAATCACCTGCTGGAGCAATGGGCTGGAGACTGGAAAAGACTTTACCCCAATGCCAACATCCTGGCGGCAACCAAAGATGATTCTTCTGCCCAAAATCGCCGGGAGTTAATGTCCCGGATCGCCACCGGGAACTGGGATGGCGTTATCGTGACGCATTCTGCCTTTGGCAAGCTCAAGATGAGTCAGGCGTCCCGGCTAGAGTTTTATAAGGAGGAGATGGCTCAGGTAGTGGCGGCGGCAGGAGATGCCAAACGGGATGGTCTCTCTCGCAGCATCCTTAAGGAGCTGGAACGGCAGAAGAAGCGACTGAAAAAACGCATCGATGAGGCTAGCGGTGCTCGCAAGGATGAAGCCGTTACCTTTGAGCAACTGGGCGTGGATCAGCTTTACGTGGATGAGGCTCACTACTTCAAAAATCTGGGCTATCACACCAAAATGTACGGCATCGCAGGTCTGCCCAATACGACAAGCGATCGCGCCTTTGACCTATTCATGAAGTGCCGCTATTTGGGGCAACAGCATGGCGAGGGCAGGGGGGTGGTCTTTGCCACCGGGACTCCGGTTTCTAACTCAATGGCGGAACTCTATACGATGCAGCGCTATTTGCAGCCGCAGGCACTATGCCAAATTGGGCTAGCGCGATTTGATGCATGGGCCAGCACCTTTGGCGAAACCGTCACCGCTCCAGAGATTACCCCAGCTGGCGGCTATAAAGTCAAGACTCGCTTCTCGCGCTTCGTCAACATTCCAGAGTTGATGAACACGTTCCGGCAGGTCGCGGATATCCAAACTGCCGAGATGCTAAATCTGCCCACACCCAGGCTAAAGGGCGGCAAACCTGAAGTCATTGCTGTTGAGGCATCTGATGTGCAGCTAGATTATGTCGAAAGGTTGGCTAAACGAGCAGAAAACATCGGCAAGGTCGATCCGCGTGATGACAACATGCTGCTGATTACAACCGATGGGCGCAAAGCGTCACTTGATATGCGGTTGGTCAATCCTCACTACCCTCATGAGCGCAACAAAGTAGATCAATTAATTGAAGATGCGTACAAATTTTGGGGGCGCACCAAGGGCGATCGCACTACCCATCTGATTTTCTGTGATCTGGGCACCCCCAAAGAGGATGCAGGTTCAAAGGAAACAAAAATAGTGGATGTAAAGAAACGCTTCACGGTGTACGGCTACATCAAGGACGGTCTGATGAGGCGCGGCATCCCAGCGGCAGAGATTGCCTTTGCCCAATACTTCAAAACCGATGCCCAAAAGCTGGAGATGCAGCAGAAATTCAACGCAGGTAAAATCCGTATTTTGATTTCAGGCGCTCAGCTAGAAACGGGCTTCAACGGGCAGCGGAAGCTAGGGCTAGAATCTCACCTGACCGTGCCATGGCGTCCAGATCAAGTTGAGCAACGTGATGGCAGAATCATGCGGCAGGGCAATGACAATGCAGAAGTCCAAATCCGGCGCTATGTCACCCAGGGTAGAGGCGGGCGACCCAGCTTCGATTCCTATATGTGGCAAACCCTGGAGACAAAGAAGAAATTTGTCGCGCAGGTCATGGCAGGCAACAGCGAAGTTAGGACGATGGAGGATGTCGCAGACGCAGCCCTCACCTATGCGGAAGTGAAGGCGATCGCGACCGGGAATCCGCTGATTGTCGAGAAGGCAGCGGTAGATAGCCAAGTCTATCAATTCGCCGCCCAAAAGCGATCGCACCTAAACCAGCACTATTCGATCAATCGGGAGCTGAGCCAACTGCCAGGTAGAATTGATCACCTAGTCCGCACTATCGCGGCATTGGAAGCGGATGCCCAGCAGGTGCCCAGCCTTTCACCATTGACCTTGATAGTGAAAGGGAAAAAATTCACCGACAGCAGAGAAGCGATGAAGCGGCTCAAGGCTAGGGCAGTGAAGAAGCAAGAGACAAAGAATTTCAGCACTGAAAAAGTCGGAACAGTCGGGAATTTTGAGCTGTGGCTCAGACGAGCGCAGTGGAGAGATGAGATGGACTTGGTGGTTAAAGGTCACCAAGAGTATGAATGCAGAATTCACCATACCTATGTCGGCACAGCTGAAAACCTGATTGACGCCCTCAGCAGTATTAAACCCTCAGTCAAGGCAACGCGGTTGAGGCTGGTCGAGGCACAGAAGAAGATGAAGGATCTCTCAAAGCACAGCAGCGACCCATTTGCCAGAGAAGCTGAGTTGCAAGCAGCCATGAAACGGCAGCTGGAGATCAATACAGAGCTGGGGCTGAACCGCGACAATGCTCAAGCCAAGGAAGACATCAAAGAAGGCGATGCCATTGAACTAAGGCTTCTAGTTCATTGAATTAGAGTCGGTACATTCCGCTCACGCTACTCTTTAGGACAGTCGAACCCGCATTCTGTCGCCAGACATGAGTACCGACTCTAAAATTTGCTATCATCCCAGGAAGATTTTGCTCTAAGCACATCTAAATAATGTCAAACCACTTTCAGTATTCAGCATCTAGTTGCAGCGCAAGGGGTCGAGTTAGACTAACTACCTCAATTTTGCAGGTAAAACAGAAATTCTGAAAATGTAACTGTAGATCTGTTAGTAAAGAGTAGAAATGAAGCTCGGTTTGAGATCGGCCATGCGGCTTTTGCTTGAACTCGTTTGTCCCCTGCAAAGTAGAACAACAATCATGTCACAATCCATTGGTCTAGCGGAGCTGATTCAACAGGTAAAGCAGGATTTGCTATCAACAGTACCTGGAAAGAGTGCAGAGGCACCCATCTTGTTTGTGGAGTCTGTGGAGCTGGAGTTGAAAGTGGCTGTTCGGCAGGAAGGGAAGGGAGGAATCAAAATTGATGTGCTTACCATCGGAGGTGGTGAGATTGGTGGTGCGGTGAGTCAAGACAAAACCCATACGGTGAAGGTGAAGCTCTCGCCGCTGTTTGATAAAGAGCGGCTGATGGAGTTTTACCAAACCTTACACCCTGATAAGGTTCCTACTTCAGTCAAGCGCAGCCTGGATGCCCTGATGAAGGGAACGGATACCAACCCTGACGAGCGCTATTAAGCTGATGAAACTGCTTGAAGTGTATTTATTGCCGTTGGATGAGCGACGGTTTAAGGCGATCGCCACCCACTCCCCCACTGGCGACGGCGAGGCAGAATCCTGTTTGCCGTTCTGGGATGGAGAACAGGACAGGCGATCGACCCTGATCAAGGTGCTGGAGGGGTCGGGGGTGTTTCGCGCGGAGCACTTTCCTCGACCTGGCGAGCAAGCATGGATGGTGGAGGCTGGCATTCTCAACGCCGACCAGCAGAGTTTTCATCCCAGTTACTTGGAGCAGATTGGACAGGCGCTTTATACGGCTCTTTTTCCCTCAAATTCATCGCTCAAGTCAGCCTTTCAAACGGCGCTACGGCTGGCGGAACAGGAAGGGACGGAACTCCATCTGCGGCTTAAGTTCTCGGCGGATTCGGCAGCGCGATCGCGCCTAGCCGACTACCCCTGGGAACTGCTCCATGATGGTCAGCGGTTTTTGCAGCATCGTCAGCTGGTGATCTCCCGCTACATTGCCTATGAGGCGTTGCCGCCCGCCTTTTCGCCCCAGACTCGGCTACGGGTGTTGTTGATCTCGCCTCGGGCTGAAGATACCGCTCAAGGATTGGTAAAGCTTTCGGATGCTGAGCAGCAAGCCATACGGATGGGGCTGAGCAAGGCAGAGGCAGAGGGGCTGGTCACATTGGAGCAATTACCAAAGGCAACTCTCAGAATACTGAGTGCGAATTTGTCTCAGCGGGCTGAGGCTGACATGCCCCAGGTGCTGCATTTTGATGGGCATGGGCTATTTGGCAAGCGTTGCGCTAACCCACAATGCGGTCAAATTCATGCTGGGATCAGGGTCGATCGCTGCCGCATCTGTGCTCAACCGCTTCCAGAACCGACAGGATTCCTTCTGTTTGAGGATGAGCAGGGTGCCCCCGATTACGTGAGTGCTGCGTCGCTAGCGGCACTTCTGCCAAAAGGGGTGGCGCTGGTGGTGCTGAGTGCCTGTCAGTCGGGGATGGCAGTGGCGGGGGAGTCGGTGTTTAATGGAACAGCGCAACAACTGATCGATGCCAGGGTTCCGGCGGTGGTGGCGATGCAGTATGCCGTGGGTGTAGATGCAGCTAGCCAGTTCGCGGAGCAGTTTTATCGCGTCTTGGGGCAGCAGAAGCCTCTACTAACGGCTCTCAACGAAGGGCGAAAATGGATGGGGGTGGATGGGAATCAGTGGTATCGCCCTGTTTTGTATTTGCGTTGGTTGGATAATCAGGGAGGGCAGCTGTTTATGGAGACTGCGATCGCAGGGCTTCGTCAATCTAACCTGAGTCGTTTTCAACGATTAGAAATGGAACGGCTGCAAGTAGAATTGCAAGATCTGGAGCAAGACTATGAGAGCGTCAAGGCTCAGTTGCGGGTGGAGTTAGACGGATCTACCCAAAATAAGTTAAAGCGCCAGATTGATCAGATTGGGCAACAGATGGATACCACAGAGCAACAGCTATCTCGGGTAAAGCAGCAGGATGAGTAAGGACCATACGCTTGACTTTTATCAAACCCAACTGGATGACCTAGATCAAGACTACAAGACAGACACAGAGAAGCTACGGGTGGAACTGGATGGATCTACCCAAAATAAGTTAAAGCGTAAGATTGAGCAGATTGGGCAGGCGATGAATGAATGGCAACGAAAAATTGATCAACATCAAGCCAATCGCCAACAACAAGCATTCCAGGATGCTCTGAACGCATTGCTTAATATCTTTAAAGCCTATGAAAATCAGCTTGAGTTGATCGTTCAAGCCTATCAACAGACAATCCGTCATTGGCGTGTTTCGGTGCGCTCAGATGCAAACACAGTTGATGCCATGCTCAATGAGCTAGAAAGAATTACTCCAGGCCAGTCATCCTACACCGCACGGGAAGAATTTATCGCTCACGTTGTCCATCAGACCTCAGATCCATCTCTGTCCAATGCTCTGAATCAATGGGGCGCTCAGTATCGAACAGGAATTGACTGGCTCCAACTCCATACCCAAATTCAGTCAGCTCAAGACAAGCGGCTAGAGAGTGCTCAGCCTGCCATTTTAATGACCATTGCCCGCAGTGATCAAGCTTCCACTCAGGCGCAGGAAGATAAACCCTATTATCAGCTCAACGCCTGGTTGATCGAAGATATCGAAACCTATCGATCGCAAAAAACGGGTTACCATGCCCTTTTGACTGTCGATTCTCCAGATGCTGCACCCTGTTTACTAGAAGACCTACTGCAAAGAATCACTCATTTCTTAAATCACGTTTTGGCTGAACAAAGACGAATCTGTGAACATTGTCAAAACTATCCTCAAATGCACATCTTCCTGCCGCTGGAACTGATGTATTTAGGGGCTGATGTCTGGTTGCTGGAACCAGAAACCAATAGACGACCCCAGTATTTGGGACACGACCATGTCGTCGTTATTCGCTGTGCCAATCGATACGATCGCAATTACAGGAAAAGTCCAAGCTGGCTGAAGTTGTGGAACAAGCACCAAAGTTTATTGAAAGAGCCTGCCAAGAATGTTTTTGTCTCAGGTCATGATCATGATCTAGATGAGTTAATGAATATTTTGGATGCAGCCGTGCAGCCAGACAGCAGGGTTGTGGGACTGCAAGTAAATCAGTCGCCTCTGAATCCAGAAGAACTCTGCTATGAGCTTTTAGACTCTGGTTTGCCGCTGGCTATTTGGTCACGCGGTAGTTTAACAAACCAGATCTATGAGACTGAGTTACCAAACCTTCTGGCTGCCTGTTGTTTGGAGCAGTTACCTCATACAGTTAAAGACAAACGGTATGAAACCCGTAGACAACAAAATTCCCCAGACTGTCATATTGGGCATCATCTCTCTCTGCTATGGGATGATCCGTATTTAGTTCCCCCCAAGTCCGCCTGAGTTGAGAATGCCTGAATTGAGAACTCTATGAGTAACCTACCCGAAGACTGGAAGCTGTTTCAGGGGGATAACCGCGAACCCCATGACGCGATCGCCCACTTACCCGACGCTCCACCTTGGCGACCCTTTGGCAAAGACCCCAATCCCGGTGTCAGTCGCCGTAAGCGTCGGGGTGAAACCTTCCAGGCTCAACCCCAAGAAATCGAGATGGTCAACGCTGCCCTATACCTGCGGCGACCTCTGCTGATTACGGGTAAACCGGGCACGGGCAAATCGTCGCTGGCTTATGCGGTGGCGCAGGAGTTAAAGCTGGGGGAGGTGCTTTACTGGCCGATTACGACCCGCACCACCCTTAAAGATGGTCTTTATACCTACGATGCCATTGGTCGATTGCAGGAAGTGAGGCAATCTGAAGCCAAGGATGACTATAGCGAAGACTCACAAAAAATAGCCGACTATATTACCTTGGGACCATTGGGAACCGCGCTACTGGAGTCACCCCGCCCCCGTGTGCTGATCATTGATGAAATCGATAAGAGTGATATCGATTTGCCTAATGACCTGCTGACCATTTTTGAGGAAGGTCGGTTTGAAATTCCAGAGCTGGCGCGACTGGAAAAAGACAGTGATGACCCTGAGCAAACATCAGACCCGATTGAAGTCAAGGTTCGTACAGCCTATACCGATGAAGAAGAGAAAATTACCTACGCAGAAAAGAAAGCCCGAATTCGAGGCGGACGGATCACCTGTCAGGAGTTCCCTCTGGTAATTTTGACTAGCAATGGTGAGCGTGACTTTCCGCCCGCCTTTCTGCGCCGCTGTTTGCGCTTGAATATGCGCGATCCCGATCGCCTCCAGCTAGAGCGCATTATCAAAGCCCATCTCAACCATTGTGATCTCTCAGAAAGTCAGGTAAGTGAACTGATTGACAGTTTCCTCAAGCGCCGGGATAAAGGCAGAGAACAGCTTTCTACCGATCAACTGCTGAATGCCCTGTTTATGATTGTCCGCCAGCGAGACTGGGTTGGCGACGAAAAAGAGGGCTTGTTGGATCACCTGCTCGCACCATTGGATCGTCCTTTAGAGGTCAAACCGAAAGAGCGTTCATCAGAGCGTTCATCAGAGTCTGGGGGAAAATGATCGATCGCCTTCTCGCGATATTGCAGGAAAATGGTCTGCTGCTGAGCGATCAGGAGATTGATGCCTTAAGTGAGGCTCAATCGTTGTTGCATGACGAAGACATTGCTGACGCGCTCTGGTTGGCAGCCAAGATTGGCGGCACTGGCGCAGTCGATCAGGCAGACGAGTTAGAGGAGCTAGAAGACTCTGGTGCAGAGACATCGATTACAGTGATTGACGGCACCCCCCCGACCGCCGAACCCCAGCCGTTTGTCTCTGTCTCAATGCCCCAGGCGACTCAGCCCGGTACCTCATCCGTCGAAATGCCAGAACAGGGCTTACCCATTCAAGTGCAAGCGGCTCCTGCCCTGCCGAACCCCCGTAACATTGGCCGATCGCTCCGACCACTGATGCGAAAAGTGCCGTCGCTGACGCGATCGCAGCTTGATGAAATCGCTACCGTCAACCGCATTGCTGAACGGGATATCTGGATGCCAATTCTCAAGCCCTCACCCGAACGCTGGTTTGACCTGGAGCTAGTGATTGAAGCTTCGCCATTTAGTTTTATCTGGCAAGATACGCTAGATGAATTTCAGCACTTGCTGGAACGTCAAGGGGCATTCCGCCATGTCAGAACCTGGTATGTGAAAGAGTCTGGTACGGGGCAGCCGAGGCTAGTCACCAAAAAGCAGCAAGGATCAGGCACTGAATCCGATCAGCCCTTACGGAGCCATAAAGAGCTGGTCGATACCTCTGGGCGGCGATTGGTGCTGTTGGTGAGCGATTGTCGCTCTCGGCTCTGGCAACAGGGTCAGATGCATGACTGGTTAGCCCTCTGGAGCCAGCATGGCCCGATGGCGATCGCTCAATTGTTGCCCGAACGGCTATGGAACCAAAGTGAGCTGGATGTCGGGTTCGCGGTGCAGGCTAGCTCATTGATACCGGGTGCCCCTAATCAAAAGCTGCAAGTCAGAGAACTCCCGATCCGCACCGAAATTGCGCCTGTAGATGCGTTGACGGTGCCGATCGTGACATTGACTGCCAGTGCGCTCAAGCAATGGGCACTGGTGGTTACGGCGGCGGGTCGGCAGCGATCGCCAGCTCGTCTATTTGACCTATCTTGGGTAAAAGACCCAGAGCGCGATCGATCGAGGGCAGTGATCCGACCAAAATCGGCTAAAGAACGGGTAGAGCTATTTATGGCAACTGCCTCTCCCTTGGCGCAGCAGTTAGCCAGAATGATGGCGGCAGTGCCGGTAGAGCTACCCGTTGTGCATCTGATTCAGCAAGAGTTACTGCCAGATGTGCAGCCCGTGCAGATTGCCGAGGTGTACTCTAGTGGGTTACTAGAAGAAATTAAACCCAACCACGTCAAACCAGAGCCATCCAAGCCAACTACCTCGGTGCGATATGACTTTGTTAAAGATGTGCGGGGGTTGTTAAACGAAACCACGCCGCTCGATGAAACCTTGGCAGTCCTTGAAGCCCTATCTCAGCGCATTGCTAGAACGCTGGGCTTTGAAATCAGGAGCTTTACAGCGTTACTTTCCCCCAAGTCTGCTTGGACTGAGGAAGCCAAAGCTGCCATCTTGCCCTTTGCCCAAATTGCAACGGAAGTCCTCCATCGCTTAGGGGGTGACTATGCCGAACTAGCTCAGTTGGTGGAACAGGATGCTCAAGATCGTCCTGACTGGATTAAGCCGATCGACTCAAGTCCAATTGATCCAGAGCTACAGGTGCTCAACTTTAAAACCGCTCGATTCGTAGACCCTGGCGCTGAGATTGGGGAAGACAACTTCCCACCCATTTACCGCGAAGAGTTTACCACTACAGCCATTACCGTCGAGCCAGAGGACGCGCCCCAGCCTACAGATCTACAGCCCTTTGAATTTACGGTTGCGACCATTCAGCGCAATGCCGCCATTCAGCAACAACAGGGTAAATGGTTAATCCAACGCCAGCAGCAGCAAGCCTATCGACTGTTTGAGCCGCTCACGATTACTGGGGACGTTCTACTTGAGATGGTTTCAATTCCTGGAGGAACTTTTTTAATGGGATCTCCTGAAAATGAACCCAATCGCTCTAGCCAAGAATCTCCCCACCACGAAGTAACGGTTGAGCCGTTCTTCATGGGCAGGTATCCTATCACCCAGATTCAATGGCAGTTTGTAGCGGAACTGATGCCCCAGGTCAACCGAGAACTAAGACCTAGCCCGTCGCGATTCAGCGGGTCTACCCGTCCCGTCGAGAGGGTGAGGTGGGATGAGGCGGTTGAATTTTGTGCCCGCCTCTCCGCTCATACCAGACGCACCTATCGTCTGCCTAGCGAAGCCGAATGGGAATATGCCTGTCGAGCAGGTACTACTACACCCTTCCACTTTGGGGAAACAATTACTCCAGAACTAGCCAACTATGATGGAACTAAAACTTACAATGACGGTTCCAAAGGAGAGTATCGAGAAAGCACCACATCTGTGGAGCATTTTGAGATCGCCAATCCGTTTGGCTTGTGCGATATGCATGGAAATGTGTTTGAGTGGTGCCAAGATTACTGGCATAGCAATTATGAGGGGGCACCTACGGATGGGAGTGCTTGGTTGAGTGCAAATAAAGACGCAAGTCGGGTGAGACGCGGCGGTTCCTGGGACTTCAGTCCGGTGTTTTGCCGTTCTGCCTATCGCAACTACCGCTACCCGCGCGGTATCTACATCTACATTGGTTTTCGCATTGTCTGTAGTTCCCCCAGGACTCTTACGTAACCCTTCTTTTCTTTTACCCTCTTACTCTTTTTGGCGCACAGCGCCTCGAAATATTTTTGCGATTTTGGCCACTTCCCCAATCTGGACAGACGGGAAGGAGGATGAGGATATTGTTGGAGTGCCCTAACCCGATTGGCAACTGCTATATTTTTGGAACATTGTTTGAGCCGTATACCAATGGAAAATGATGGCTGCCACCTCAGATTTGTCACCTAAGATCTCGTATACCGAACAGAAGAAAACAGCCCTGTTTTTTAATGAGCCATTAGGCAATGCCCTGATGATAAAAATGGCGCTAATTCCAGCAGGCACCTTCATGATGGGATCGCCAGAGGCAGAACTAGGTCGGCAGGATAACGAGGGACCTCAGCATGACGTGAATGTGGCGGCCTTTTGCCTGGGCAAATATCCCGTCACCCAAGCTCAATGGCGATTTGTTGCAGAGTTGCCGCCAGCCGAGCGAGAACTCAATCTAGACCCCTCAAGGTTCAAAGGAGATACCCTGCCCGTAGAGCAGGTGAGCTGGCACGATGCCGTGGAGTTTTGTGCGCGGCTCTCCACCTACAGCACGCGCACCTATCGGCTACCCAGCGAAGCAGAATGGGAATATGCCTGTCGGGCTGGCACCACAACCCCGTTTTACTTTGGGGAAACAATCACCACCGATGTCGCTAATTACAATGGGACAGATAACAAGGATGGTAGATGGTCAGGCTCATACGGGCGAGGGCCTAAAGGTGAATACCGCCAAACAACAACCCCAGTAGACCATTTTGGCAGTGCCAATTCTTTCGGCTTATCTGACATGCACGGGAATGTGTTCGAGTGGTGTCAAGATCACTGGCATGACAACTATGAGGGGGCACCGACCGATGGACGTGCTTGGTTGAGTGAAAATGAGGATGCACTTCGGGTGAGACGCGGCGGTTCCTGGATCAACTATCCGGTGAATTGCCGTTCTGCCTATCGCAGCTACAGCTTCCCGCGCGAGACCGACTACTATATTGGTTTTCGCATTGTCTGTAGTTCCCCCAGGACTCTTACGTAACCCTTCTTTTCTTTTACCCTCTTACTCTTTTTGGCGCACAGCGCCTCGAAATATTTTGGCGATTTTGGCGATCTCTCCTGTTATAGATGGCTATGAGCCATCGCCAATTAGGCTATAGACATGCCCTCTGTCATTTTCGTTTAAGTTTTAATGGAATAGGACGTTTCAAACATCCTCTCAGACATCTATATAATTTCTAGAATGGCAGAACTGCTACTGCGCGCAGAAGATAGACAGGCTAGCTACTTCATTGAGTCGCTAACCGATGGCATTACCCTACAAATGATTGTGGTGCCAGCTGGCGAGTTCAACATGGGTTCGCCTAAAGATGAGCCTGGGCGATCCGACGCTGAAGGCCCCCAGCATGTAGTCAACGTCCCGTCTTTTTGTATAGGGCGCTATCCCGTCACCCAATCTCAATGGCGATTTGTTGCAGAGTTGCCGCCAGTGGAACAAGAACTGGCGCTAGACCCCTCACAGTTCAAAGGAGACACCCTACCCGTAGAGCAGGTGATCTGGTACGATGCCGTGGAGTTTTGTGCGCGGCTCTCGGCCTATACCCAGCGCACCTATCGGCTACCCAGCGAAGCAGAATGGGAATATGCCTGTCGGGCTGGCACCACTACGCCCTTTTACTTTGGGGCAATGATTATCCCTGAAGTCGTGAACTACAACGGCAACTATACCTATAACAACAGCCCTAAGGGCGAATATCGCGAAACCACAACCCCGGTAGATCACTTTGAATTTGCCAATGCCTGGGGGCTATCTGATATGCATGGGAATGTCTACGAGTGGTGCGAGGATCACTGGCATAGCAACTACGAGGGCGCACCGACCGATGGAAGTGCTTGGTTGAGTGAAAATGAGGATGCAGCGCGGGTGATACGCGGCGGTTCCTGGATCCACGATCTGGTGAATTGCCGCTCTGCCTGTCGCGCCAGCAGCTACCCGCGCGTTACCAGCAGCTTCATTGGTTTTCGCATTGTGTGTAGTTCCCCCAGGGCTCTTACCTAACCCTTGGGCTGAGCTTGTCGAAGCCCTTTCTCTCTTTTACCCTCTTACTCTTAATTGGCGCACAGCGCCTCGAAATATTTTGGCGATTTTGTGAGTTTCGATAGGTAGGGCAAAGCACTGTAAAAGTTCCAGAACCGATCACCGCATCCGCTCCACCATGTCGCGCAGAGCATCACGAATTGCACTCTGCATCCTGGGTTCTAGATGTTGCATCATCTCGTCGGCTAACTCCGGCCCACTGTTGCCCGTCAGGATGATGTCCCCGTTGAAGTTGAGCACAACCGAAATCGACGGTGGCGCAGATGTAGCGGTGGCGATCGCCCCCATGCCGCTGGCCATCGGCTTCACCATCGGGGGAGCGGAGGTGGGGAGAAGTCGCAGCGCCGCTTCAGCCGGAACCCCCGCGTTAATGGCTTGCAGGAACCCATAGTTTCGGCGGGTTGCTTCCGGCGTGACGACAAATTCGCGATTAGTGAGCAGTGCTGGAACCTGATCAATACCGCCTGCGCCCGTCACTAGACCACCACGCGCAAAGAGCCGGGGCATCGTGCCGTTTGTGCTGCCGCCTTGTCCGCCGTTTTGTCCGCCGCTCCCAATGAGGTTTGCCCCCTTGGAAGCCGTTTCTATTACCCAGCGGATTGCGGACGGCATCATGTTCCAAATCGACTGAACGGCTGAGACCACTAATCCTACGATCGACTGTATTGCCGAGACGACTCCTTGGACTATCTGAACTAACGTCTTTGCCACAGTCCCCAAGACAGCGGCGATGGGGATGGCGACCTTAATGACGCCGACAACGACAGCCCCGATCAGCTTAATGATTAGCCCGATTGTCTTCGCCACTAGCATGATGGGGACAAGCGCTATGCTGAATGCTTTGCCAAGCGCCTCGCCCACTCCACCAATGCCACTGCTGCCAAACATGTCCAGGATTGGCTTAAACTGCGCTCCCAGTTGATTCAGCGCGTCACCGATTTCTTTGAACACACCGCTAACTGCATTTGAAATGTTACTCCATGTCTGCTGGAAAGATTTAAGGATCTCACCACCAAAGCCATTGCGGAATAGTAAGATCAGTGCCCCGACCGCCAGCGCAATTCCGGCGATTATCAACACGATTGGCAATAATGGCCCTATGATCGCAACCCAAAAGCCGCTAGCCGCCACGCTGGCGGCGGTCAACCCGCCCGTCAAGAACGTTTGCGCGGTAGTGAGCAACCCAGTCATCCCGGCGGCAAAACTGGTACTGAACCCCATCTTCATCAATGACTTGCCACCCGACGTGACTAGAGAGGTGAGCATCGGCATCGCGTTACCGAGTGAGCCAAACCCATCCACCAAGGTGCCGATCGCCATCACTGGTGCTGCCAGCGCCGGGGAAATCATGCTCAGCATGTTAGAAATCGCATAGGCCGCTTCACTTACGACAGACTTGGGGTCATCGTCTATCGGGACATTTTTAGAGGCTTTTTTATCTGCGCCGCGCCGCCACGCTGCACCGCGCACAGTCCCGCCGCCGCGCAGTCGTGAGCCGCTTACATCTGCGCCGCCTACAGCTGCATCGGCCACGGTGCCCTGAGAAGGGTTGGTTACGCGCCGGATTGCATTACCAACCTTGTTTGCCATTCCTAAGAACCGCTCCCATGCTGCCTGCGGTTTCATCAAGGCAGTTACAAGGGCATTGCCGACAGAGCTGACAGCTGAACCCAGCATCTTGAAGGCATTTCCTACGCCAAAAATCGCACCTTTGAAGCCGTTAAAAACCCCAAACACAAGCTGGCGTAGACCCTGGAGTATGCCTTTGATAAACTGGATCGCGCCGCCAATTACCTGGCGGATTCCCTGTCCGAGCGACTGGAATCCAGCGCGAACTAGGGCGATGCCATCGTTGAGAATGTCAAAATTGCCGCCCAGCAGCGCGATCGCCCCCAAAATGACTTTGATTGCCCCGACAGCAACCTGAGCAACTCCTTTGACCATCAACGCCATGACCCGCAGTATTCCAATGACGTTGGAGACCGCCGACCCAGTAAATTGAATCATGGCGTTGATAGTCAGTGAAGCTTGACGTACACCATTAGTAATGGCGGCGATCGCCTGACCCAGCCTTTTGAATGCATCCTTCGCACTAGAGACCGAAGCTCTGAGGGTGTTAAAAATCCCAAATACAATCTTGTGTAGAGACAAGAGCGCACTTTTAACAAACTGAATCGCGCCGCCAACTATCTGGCGCATTCCCTGCGAGAGCCTTTGGAATCCAGCGCGAATTAGTTCGATGCCATCAGGGAGCATCTCAAGGTTGCCGCCCAGCAGCGCGATCGCCCCGACGACAACTTTGATGACTCCGAGCGCAATCTGGCCGACTCCCTTGACCATCGACCCTATTGTGCGGATTAGCTCAATCACCGCCCTGATGCCGTTGGAAACCGCTTGAATCGCACCTTTGGCAAGCTGAATTATGCCACGAACGAGCTGTACAGCCCCCTTTACCAACGCTACCGTTATGCGCAGTAGCCCGATCAGCACCTTAAAGCTGCCAACCGCGACTTTACGCAGCCCCAGAAAATTGGTAGCGACGGCCAGGATCAGTAGTCCCAGCGCCAAAAACCCAAGGGTTATTGGCCCAAGGCTGATGAATGTGGACACCCCGAAGGCGATCGCCCCAATCGACATACTGCGGAAACCCTGGAGTACCACCCCGAAGGCAAAACCAGTGCGATCGCCAAACGTCTGGGCGGCTTTTCCAATTGCATCAAAATCAAGTTCCTTCAGCGCATTGAATGCCGTCGAACCAAACTGCTTGAATGATTTAGTTAACAGGTGTATTCCGTAG
>Ga0163155_10001987_pt1 | contig 23701 bp, 13 predicted proteins | sample OliLakLV19SP4G1_FD_148611 | JGI IMG/M metagenome (GOLD analysis project Ga0163155, IMG submission 148611) | Freshwater microbial mat bacterial communities from Lake Vanda, McMurdo Dry Valleys, Antarctica - Oligotrophic Lake LV.19.SP4.G1 | ecosystem: Environmental > Aquatic > Freshwater > Lake >... | reverse complement strand
GCCGCGACACATGCTATGTGTACGATGGCTGGATGCTGTCGATGAGCTACAAGTCCGGCGGGTCCTCGCTGGCGGACCAGTCGTTCGCGTGGGGGCCTGATCTCTCCGGTGGCTACGGAGGCGCGGGCGGCATCGGCGGGCTGGTGGGCTACACCGACGATGGCCGCGGCGGAGCGTTGCCCACCGTCGCCCTCCATGCACTTGACCTTCGTCAGGATCCGCAGCGTGCCCTGGCCGGATGAAACGAGAAAGCCCTCCCTGCAACTGGTACAGAATCGGGTATCATCGCACCGCCGTTCTCCACAACGACAAACGGCCGGCCTGGCAGCGGCGAAGGCGAGATACGCAAAAATGAAAAGACCCCTCCAAGGTTTCCCTTGAGAGGGGTCATAAAGCCGGCGACAACCTACTTTCCCGCTGAGCAGTATCATCGGCGGTTCTGGCTTAACTACTGTGTTCGGGATGGGAACAGGTGTGACCCAGAACCTCTGGTCACCGACAAGTCGCTGCGGCGTCTTTCGAAGCCGCAACGAGTTCATTCGAATAGTGATGAGGTGAACTGCGAGTCCAACGACATGCGCTGAACATGAGTTGTACTGAAACGAGAACTTCAAGGGACGTTGGATCTTGATCGGAGGCTCCGACAGGATCGACGCGTTGTTGACGCGGCGTCCGGTTGGAGTGATCAAGCCTTTGACCGTTAGTACCGCTCAGCTGAAGGCATTTCTGCCCTTACACCTGCGGCCTATCAACGTGGTGGTCTTCCACGGGTCTTACGTCTTACGACTACCAAGCCTCATCTCGAGGGGGGCTTCCCGCTTAGATGCTTTCAGCGGTTATCCCTGCCGCACGTAGCTACCCAGCTGTGCACTTAGCAGTGCAACTGGATCACCAGGGGTGCGTCCAACCCAATCCTCTCGTACTAAGGTTGACTCCTCTCAAGCTTGGAACGCCCACAGCAGATAGGGACCGACCTGGCTCACGCCGGTCTGAACCCAGCTCGCGTACCACTTTAATCGGCGAACAGCCGAACCCTTGGGGCCGCCTTCAGTCCCAGGATGTGATGGGCCGACATCGAGGTGCCAAACCGCTCCGCCGCTATGGACGCTCGGGAGCGATCAGCCTGTTATCCCCGGGGTACCTTTTATCCGATGAGCTACGACCCTTCCACACGGGATCGCAGGATCACTAGGGCCCGCTTTCGCGACTGCTCGACCCGTCGGTCTCGCAGTAAAGCCGGCTTATGCCCTTGCACGCCAAACACGGTTTCCATCCGTGCTGAGCCGACCTTTGCACTCCTCCGTTACACTTTGGGAGGAGACCGCCCCAGTCAAACTACCCAGCACACGGTGTTCTTCGCCCGGATTCACGGGAATCGAAGTTAGGACACAAACTTAAACAGGGTGGTATTTCACCGATGCCTCCATCCCGGCCGAAACCGGGACTTCAAAGGCTCCCACCTATCCTACGCAGTTTATGCTCGTGTCCAGCGCATACCTATAGTGAAGGTCCACGGGGTCTTTCCGTCTTGCTGCGGGTAGACGGCATCTTCACCGCCACTACTATTTCACCGAGTCGGTCGTGGAGACAGGGATCCAGTGATTACGCGATTCATGCGCGTCGGAACTTACCCGACAAGGAATTTCGCTACCTTAGGACCGTCATAGTTACGGCCGCTATTCACCGGTGCTTGAGTTGCGAGCTTCGCTTGCGCTGACCCGCTTCCGTGACATTCCGGCATTGAGCACGCGTCACTCTGTATACATCCTCTTCCGAGTTCGCACAGAGCTGTGTTTTTGATAAACAGTTCCCAGATCCTTTTCTCTGCGGCCTCTTCTTGCGAAGGAGGCCCCCCTTATAGCTAACGTACGGGGTCAAATTGCCTAGTTCCTTCACGACCGTTCTCTCGAGCGCCTTAGGCTATTCGCCTCACCCACCTGTGTCAGTTTTGGTACGGGCTTGTCGCTGGCTTTTCTAGAGACTCTCGCCCTCCGCATCGGCCTCAAGGGCCTGGACATCTGACAGTCCCGCGGAGCTGAAGAATCCGTTCCCAGCGACGGCTCAGGAATATTAACCTGATGTCCATCGACTACGCCTTTCGGCCTTGCCTTAGGTCCCGGCTAACCCTGGGCGGATTTACCTTCCCCAGGAAACCTTGGGTTTATGGCGAACAGGATTTTCACCTGTTTTATCGTTACTTAAGCCGGCATATGCACTAGTTAGCGCTCCACGACCCGTTACCGGATCGCTTCGGCGCCCTAACTACGCTCTCCTACCGCACATTGCTGTGCCCGCAGCTTCGGCTCGACGCTTATTCCCGATCATTATCGGCGCCGGACTCCTCGACCAGTGAGCTGTTACGCACTCTTTAAATGATGGCTGCTTCTAAGCCAACATCCTGGCTGTCATCGCAATCCGACTTCCTTACGAACTTAGCGTCGATTCGGGACCTTAGCTGGCGGTCTGGATTGTTCTCCTTTTGACGACGGATATTGTCACTCGCCGTCTATCTCCCAGGTCTTGGCTGTTGGTATTCGGAGTTTGGTTGAACCCGGTAGTCGGGTAGACCCCAAAGTTCATCCAGTAGCTCTACCCCCAACAGTTGCCGCCTGAGGCTAACCCTAAAGTTATTTCGGAGAGAACGAGCTATCTCCCAGTTTGATTACACTTTTAGTCCTCCCCACAGTTCATGCCAGACCTTTTCAACGGTCACGGCTTCGATCCTCCATGGGGTTTTACCCCCACTTCAATCTGACCATGGGTAGATCACTTAGGTTTCGCGTCTAGCCCGTACGACTCAGCGCCCTATTCAGACTCGCTTTCGCTCCGCCTCCGGCCCGGTAGGCCTTAGGCTCGCCGTACAGACTAACTCGCCGGCTCATTATGCAAAAAGCACGCGGTCACCCTTGCAGGCTCCCACCGCTTGTAAGCATGCGGTTTCAGGTACTCTTTCACTCCCCTTGTCGGGGTGCTTTTAATCGTTCAGTCGCCTTACTGATTCGCTATCGGTCGTCCAGTAGTACTTAGTCTTGGAGGGTGGACCCCCCATATTCAAACCGGGTTTCACGAGCCCGATTTTACTTGAAGACACCCTCGCTCGCAGTTACAGGGCTTTCACCTTCTTAGGCGCGGCATTCCATCCGCTTCATCTGGTCTGCGAGGTGATCCGCTTTCGCTCGCCGCTACTCACGGAGTCGCTGTTGCTTCCTTTTCCTGTGATTACTGAGATGTTTCAGTTCACCACGTTCGCTTCACACATCTATACATTCAATGTGTGATACTCTATTAAGAGTGGGTTGCCCCATTCGGAAATCCTAGGATCTCAGCTCGGTTACCAGCTCCCCTAGGCTTATCGCAGGTTCCAACGTCCTTCATCGCCTCTGGACGCCAAGACATCCACCGCATGCCCTTGGTGGCTTGATCACCCCAACCCGACGCCGAGCCTCCCAATCTTGCGATCAGTAAACTCAACCCCTGATTGGTTCTTCACTTCCACCTCCGGCAAATATTCAGCTGATTTGTAGTCTCAGCCACCTGATTTGCTTTTTCTCAATCTTTATTCGCCTTGACGCTCTCGATTCAGTGATTTTGCAGGCCTCTGAAGCTAAAGACCCTCCTGAAGGCTTGGAAGCCCGCAGGAAGAAACGCCTCAGAGGACTTTTCTTTCACCTCTTCACTATCCGGTTGTCAAAGACGTTTCCCCCGCGCCGGATCAACCGGTTTGGGTGGAACGACCGAGCTTTTCGCCTCAGTCGCTGGCCTCTCCCTTCCGGGAGCGGCGAGGGGAAGAGTAGGCCAACCCTTTCGACTGTCAAGCGTGAGCCAAAACATCGTCGCGCTTTCACGAATCAACCCCCAATCTACTCCCAATCTATCCCCCTCAACGACAACAGGACGAGGAGTTGACCCCGTCCTGTTGGTTGATGTTCGGTTTCTCATCACATCAAGAGCCGCCGCCACCACCACCGCCCGGCGGGGAAGGAGGCGGAGGCTGGTCTCGGCGTCCTGGAGGCAGAACAGGGCCCGGGCCAGGGAGAGGCTCGTTGGGCTGGAAGTCGGTCGCGCCCTGGGTCGCAGAGCGTTCCAGCCTCGCCAACACAATGCTCCCACGTTCCGCATCCGGATACCGCGGCACAATCTGCCCGAGGGCGTCTCGAAGGAACGCCACCATTCCAGAACGCGTCCGCGTCCCAGCCTCAACTGCTTGGGCCGGAGCGACACTTAACAAGATCGCATCCACCGCCACCCGTTCTGTCAGCGTCTGGAGCGGAGCAGGCCACGGCCCGCCCTGTGGGTCCTGTCGGTTGCCCGCGGGCGGCGGAACCGGTGCCGGATTCTGCCCGGGCTGGGTCCTGCGATCCACCTGCGAGGGATTCGGAGGCGGAGAGGGGGCAGGAGGTGCCGATGCCTGCCGTCCGCCACCAGGCTGCCCGGGAAGCACCGCGATCGGTGCCGGCATCCCAGGCTGATCGGGCAGACCCATGGGCAGCTGCGCCACCAGATCGCGAATGTCCTGATACTTCACATCCGCCCGCAACCGGTCACCCGGCTCAAGCTGAACATCCCCCTTCCGCCAGCGCCCCCACTTGAAGATGAACATCTCCGCCCGTGCGCTCGCCGTTCGGTTCATGCGATCCGTCGCGTTCGCGCTGGTGATGAAGAAATATGTCTCATCATCCACCCGAACCGGCTCGCTCCACTCGCTCGGGGCCGAGCGAATGACCGCGGCCTCGGCCCACTGCTTCTGCTCCGGCACCATCACGTTCGCCTGGCCGAACATCGGGTTGTTTAGCACAACCACGAGGCGGTAGCGGTACGTCTTGCCCCTCTCGACAAACACATCATGAGCCCAGATACGAACCGAGGGATTCTCCAGTAGGGGCCCTTCCACCTGTCCCTCGGCCGCACCCCCGGCTCCCGCGGCGGGGTTCTGCATCTCCGCCCCGTACATGGAAACATCCTCTCCCATGTTCCGGAGGCGTTCGATGAGCGTGGCAACTTCGCTGGTGAAGCGCTCAACCTGTCGTTCCAGCGTCCGACGCCGTTGATCGTTCTCGCGTGGTGGTTGAGGCCGCTCGCCACTCCCACCACCTCCACCACCGCCTGGCCCCTTGCCGGTGGAGTTGGGCGGGGGCGATGGACGCGGGGGCGCATCGGGCGCACGCGTCGAACCTCCACCCACGGACGCAAGCTCCTGCTGGACACGTTGAAGATCCTCGCGCCGTGATTCCACCTGGCGGCGGACGCGCGACGCCTCATCGGCAACACCGGCCTGCGCAACCAGCCGATCATCGGCCTCGCGGCGTTCAGCCGGCGTAGTCCACTTCTCACCCATCGCGCTGGCGTAGTACTGAGGACGGCGGATCAGTTCCGCATGCACCGTCGCCATGCGAGCTCGTTCCTTCAGCTGCGCGGCCCCATCAAAGGACTCAGCGAGGTCTTCCCGCAACGAGAACCGCCCGGGCAAGGGCGCAATCGTGGTCAGGCCTATCCACTGGCCGTTCGCTCCCAGCTCTTCCCGCTGCAACTCGGCATCCACAATCTGAATCGCGCCATCCCACCAGTGACGCGGCATCGGGCGCGCTGGCCCCTCCACGCCATCCGGGTCGAGGGTCAACGCGTCCTGCAGTTCGATCCCGCTGAAGGTTGTCTCGACGGTCACACCGGCCTTGTCGAACGGCATCGCCGCGGGGAGGATCGCCGCCACTTCCGGCTTCCCCATTGCCTCGGCAGGCGAGATCAGCGTAAGGTGCGAAGAGCCGTACGGCGCGGCAGGCGCGGGCACGGTCAGTTCACCAAGCGGTGTGATCGTCGTTGCAATCTCTCCCCCCACTGCTCCCAGACTGGCCTTGTCGCCGATCGCCACGGCAAGCTGTCGCGACGGTGTCACAGGGCCGCGGAACTTGTCGTTAAAGCTCACGATCTGCTCGATCGCGGCCGAACCGCCCTCGCCATCCGGAGGCTGGTTGGCGTTCAGTCGCGACTGCACGCGGCGCGCCTCTTCGGCCACCGCGCTCCACGCGCCGTTCAGCGGAACCTGGGCTTTGTTCACCGTGACCGTGGCTGGTCCGGCGAGGAACTGCCATGCGAGGATGGCCAGAAGCGCGACGAAAATGATCCCTGCGAAGATCTTCTCGACGTGCTGCTCGAAAACGCTAATACCTTTGAGCTTCATGATGAGGTCCCTCAACCGAGGGTGATGAGGAGCAATGCACTGGTAAGGCGTGAAGGGGGGAGAGGTTTCCGCTCAAACGTGATCAGTCACCGCCGCCGCCGCCGCCGCGACGACCGGGGCGACCCTGACGCATGTCGTCATCGTCGCCGCCGCTGGGGGGTGGAGCACGGGAGGGAGCAGGCGCGGAGAGAGCCCCCTGCCCGTCATCGGCAACTATTCCCTCGACGAGGCCGAGCGATTCGCGGACATCGAGAGGCATGAACCCGGTGCGCCACTCACGCAGCCAGATCGTCTCGACGTAGAGCACCGCCCGCACGACCGACTCATCGCCGTAGTAATACCCGTTCTTCAGTTCCTCAATCGGATCGACACGGAACAGATCCATATCGATGACGCTCATGAAGTTCGTATGCGACAGGGCGTCAAAGAACTCCGGAATCCTCTGCGACGCAACAACGACCTCCACCGTGACCGGCCGAACGTCGTACCACTTGTTGTTGGAGCCAGGTCCGCTCAATCGCCCCGTAATCGACCAAGCGAAATCCACCGGCGCCTTGTCGGTGCCCGCCTCCGTCGGCGTCGCTGGGCCCGGCTGCCCATCACTCGTGAGGTACGCCGCTGGCGCAGCACTGATCTTCACGATCCGCTTGACGACCGAAGCCGGGATACCCGCGCCGGAACTGCCCTTGTTGGCCTCGGCGATCGCCCGGCAGATGTCCTGGTGAATCCAGTATCGCTCCTGCCAGTCCCAGCATTGCGCCGCGGACGGCCGAACCGTCGGCGCGGTGGTTGGCACACCAGCAAACACGTACGGCCCCGCGTACACACTGATCTCGGCCGCGCGGCGCTGATACTCACGAAGCCGGATATCCCGCAGGGTGGAGGCGATCTGCTCCTTCTCCGCATCCGTCGGATCCTGACCCGTCTGGTTCTTGATCCGCTCGGTCTCCGCAAGCTGATGATCCGCCAGAACAGCGCCGATCACGGCCGGCTCCTGCGGCTCACCCGCGTTGATTGAACGGAGAAGCTCCGGATGCGCCCGGATGTACGCCGCGGCGAACTGTCGAAGCTTCGCGTCCGCGATGAACTCCTGCGGATCCGGGAAGAGATCGGGAATCAGGATCTCGTGACCTTCCTTGTTGAAGGTAAGGGCCGCGCCCGAAACCGTGCCCGTGCGGGAGCGAATCTTCTCCCACTCGGCGCGATACCACTCGGTGAACACCTTGTTGGGCTCGATCGACTTCTCGAGCATCTTGTCGCCGACAACATTGATCAGGTGATACTGCACCTTCGAGTTGGCGACCTCCTGTGCATCCGCCTGAACCTTCTTCTGAAGGTCCTCGCGCACTTTGGTGCGCATGCCATCGGCGAAGTACCACGCCGTCGGAATCACCGCGAGCGCAACGACCGTGAGCAGCTCGATCAACCAGTTCGATTTGAGCCACTTCATCATGTTGTTCATGTTGGGTTCTCCGCGGCGGCAGGCGCCTCACGCCGGAGGATGACCTCCCAGCGCACTTTGAGTCGATTCAGGGTCTCGCCGGGCTTAGCCAGTGGCTCGGATGCGGGGAGCGGCGCAAGCCGTTCAACCTCCTCGCGTCCCTGCGTCGACGGACCCGAGCCCGGAGAGTCGGCCGGTCCGCCAGTGATGCGCGTCCCGGCAAGCCCGTCAAACTCGGGCTGGAAGCGGCCATCATTGGGCTGAGCCGGGAAGCGCCCGGGCACCGTGGGCCGCGTCGCCGCTCCGCCACGACCTGTCGTCGGAGGCGGCGCATCACCAATCACCGCCGCGAGTTTGCGGCTCTCAATCAGCGAGACACTCACACGCGCGATATCGATCTTGTACGGAACCTCGGCGCGATCCGCGTTGTCATACAGCCACTTTTTGATCGTGTGGGTGGCAAACTGCACCGCCTCGACATCGTCCTTGTGCGTCGTGCTGATCTCAAGCTCCCCGGAGATCCGCTGCTCCGCAGCCGCGCCCCCACCGGCGGCCGCCGCAGGGTCTGGATTGGCGTACGGATCATCCGATGCGACCGCCCCCGAAGGCGGCATGTAGTTCGTCTGGAACTCGCCAAACCGGATGGTGGGTGTCGCCGCTTCCTGCCGCTGCTCGGCCGCACGATCAATCGCCAGCTTCAGCATCTTGCCAAGGTCGTCGGCGATATGCGGATAGATCTCGCGACTCGACAGCAGGTTGGCGACATTCGCCGCCTTGTAATCAGGAGCAAAGGAATCGGACACTTCCTTCCACTCCGCTTTCAGTTGACGCGCGGTCCGGGTCGTGTCATCAATGACCTGGAAAGAGGTCTTGGGCGAAGACGCCGCGGCGGTTTCATCAAGGAACGGACGGATGAAGCTCACGCCGCCCGCGACGACGGCAACTCCGGCCGCGACGCCGAACCACTTCACCTTCTTCTTCCACATCGCCTCGCGAACGACCGCGACTGGAACGAGGTTCGCCATGATGCCGTGCTGGAAACCCAGCCCCTGTAGCGCAAGCCCATACGCCGAGGCCAGGTTCATCGTCGCTGCCTGGAACTCAGACTGCGCAGGCCCATCGACCGTGATGCGGTTGAACTGCTCCAGCCGCATAACTTCCATCTGCAGCTGCTGCGAAAGATACTTCCGCAGTCCCGGGAGGTTGAATGTCGAGCCCAGGCCAATCAGACGCGTGAGGTTCGCATCGCGATGGCTTGACTGGTAGTACCCGATCGACCGCTGCACGTCCTGCGCAAGATCGGAGAACACCGGCCGCATCGCCTGCAGAATGTGCCTCGCGTGCTTGCTCTGCTCGGCCTGCGCCTTGAGCGCCTCGGCCTTGGCGTAGCTGAGTTTGAAGGCCGAGACCAAGGCCTCGGTGAAGTTGTGCCCGCCGATCGGGAATGTGCGGATCCACACGCGCCCCGGCTCGCACACGATCAGATCGGTGCTGGTAGTGCCCACATCGAGGATCACGGTGCCGGGCGTCTGCGGGCCAAACTGCATGTCCCATGAGATCGCGTTGTACGCCGCCAGAGGCCCGAGTGTGATGACATCCGGCGAGATGCCCACATCCGCCCACAGCGCCAGACGCTCCATCACACGGTCACGGGTGATGGCAAAGATGCCGACTTCGACATCCGGATTGTCGGGGCTCTGAAAAGTCTGATAGTCCCATTCGACGTCATCGATCGGGAACGGAATCTGTTGCACCGCCTCGAACTTCACGATGTCGGGGATCTTCTTTGGTTCAACCGGCGGCAACTTGGCGAACCTCGCGAACGCCGAGTGACCGGGGACAGCGATCGCCACGGGCGCATCGGTCAGATCAAACCGGGTGACCAGTTCACCAAGGGCAACGCGGGTCGCATCGGCCTGGTCAAGGTCGGGCGTCGTCAGCACCTTCTTATGCGGGATCACGGCGAACTCAACAACGTTCACCTCATCACCGGAGCGCTCGAGCTTGATGGCCTTCACGGCCCCCGCTCCCATCTCGATGCCCCAGCACATATTGGACGATGCCATTCCCATCTCCGTCGAAAGGATCCGCTCTCCGCCCGACCCCGGAACTCCCGGGCGGGCCGTCTCCAAACACGATTTTCACGGGCGCAAGCCCCGTCTCTTCCATACGACCGGCCGCCGAACCGTGTTCCGGATCGATCCGGCACGCCTCAGAACCCCGGAGGGGCCGTAGCTTAGCGGATTGAGTCCAAGTCGTCGCGAGCAGCCTCCGGAGGATCCTCGGTCTCCGAAGCAGACAAGCAATGGCGATCCATCCAAAACGAGAGCATCGGGAAGGTGACCACCGCGGCACAAACAACCCACCAAAACTGGCGGTTCACCTGAACCGGGGTCAAGGTGGGCGGAAATGACCACACAATAAGGTGGTAACCAACGAATGCCATACAAAGTCCGAATGTGGCCTGCGTTGCCAAAGACATGCTTTTTGGACGAAATGACCGCCGGGCGATCAGCAGCCCGATAAACGCCAGCACGACGCCTCCCGCCAACATCATGATCTGCATGGGATGAGTGGGCACGAAGACGTTCTCCCGCAACACGACCGCTGGACACTACCATGGCCGCGATGCTGACGCGACTACGCGGAACTCTGGAATCGATTGAGGAGAACCGGGCAACGCTCGTGCCCGAGGGCATGCCCGGCGTTGCCTACGAAGTCCTCCTCCCTGCATACTTGGCCGATGCCTGGCTCGGCCGCGGCAGTGCAGGCCCCGCCGGAGCGATGATCGGCCGCGAAGTCTCGATCCACACAACCGAATACCTCGAAGGCCAGGGGCAGGGCGCAAGCTTTGTGCCCAGAATCCTCGGATTCGCCAGCGCGGCCGAACGATCCTTCTTCGATCTGCTTACCAGCGTCAAAGGCCTGGGCCCCAAGCGCGGGCTGAGGGTGATGGCGGTCGAGCCCGGCGTGATCGCGCGGGCCATCGCCGAGCGCAACGGTCGGATGCTGCAGACTCTGCCCGAGATCGGGCCCAAGCTCGCCGAAACCATCGTGCACGAACTCAAAAGCAAGTGCGATGGCTACATCGGGCTGGGGATCTCCAAGGGCGTCGCCCCCGCCGCGCCGATTGTCGCCGAGGCCAAACCCACCAGGAAGGGCGTTAAGTCGGCCGCTCCACAAAATGGCGCTGCCTCTGCCCCCCCGGCCGTTGCCGCCGCGGCACCTGTCGTGCCTATCCGAAAAGCCGTGGATGCTCTGGTCGCGCTCGGGGAGTCTCCGGTGGATGCCGAACGAATGGTCGCCAAAGCAATCGACAGGTTCCGCGCGGGCGCAGATGAGCCGCCGGCGGAAGTATCGGTATTGATCGCCGCGGCGTACGCGGCGAGGTGATGCGGGCCGAGGCGGACTTTCGTTAGGATGGGTCCATGCGGTATGCGATGATCATGGCGGGCGGTGCAGGGACCCGACTTTGGCCCATGAGCCGCAACGCGCGGCCAAAGCAACTGCTCCCCCTCATTCACGAGCCGGGCGCAAAGAAGCCGCTGTCCCTGCTGGAGATTGCCGCCAGACGCATCGACGGCCTGGTCCCCGCCGAGCGCAGGTTCATCTGCACGGGCGAAGGCTTCCGATCTCAGATCCGCGAGGCCCTCCCCGAGTTCACCGATGACCGCATCCTCGGCGAGCCCATGGGCCGCGACACCGTGAACGCCGTCGGCTTCGGCGCGGCGGTGTTTCAGAAGCTCGACAAGAACGCGGTCTTCTGCGTGCTCACCGCCGATCACCTCATCCGCCCGGAGAGCGTCTTCCGCGAGCGGGCTGAACTCGCGTTCCGATTAGTCGAGCAGGACCCGAGTCGGTTGGTGACGTTCTCCATCAAGCCGACGTACGCCGCAACCGGCTTCGGCTATGTCGAACGCGGCGCAGCGATCAACGGTGTGACGGACGACAAGAAGAAACCCATCGGCAAGGGCCTCGCGTTCCGCGTCACCCGCTTTGTCGAGAAGCCCGATGGGCCTCGGGCGCAGGCGTACTTCGAGTCCGGGCACTTTGCGTGGAACTCGGGGATGTTTGTCTTTCACGCGGCGACCTTCATGGACTGCCTCAAGCGCTTCAAGCCCGAGAGCCACGAGGGGCTGGTGAAGATCCAGGAGGCTTGGGGCACCAAGCGCCAGCGCGAGGTGATCGACGCGGTCTACCCGACCCTGCCGCGGATCAGTGTCGACTACGCCGTGATGGAGCCCGCCTCGCGGGATGATTCCGTCTCCGTGTGCACGGTGCTCACGGATGTCGATTGGCTGGATGTGGGCTCCTGGCCGAGCTTCGGCCAGACACTCGAACCCGATGGCGATGGCAACCGCATCGCCGGCCACACCAAGGCCGTACTGCTCGACGCGGCAAGCAACCTCATTGTGAGTGATGACCCCTCGCACACCGTGGCCGTTCTCGGCGTCAGCGATCTGATCGTCGTGCACACCAAAGATGCAACGCTGGTGATGCCGCGGGACAAGGCGGAGCAACTCAAGAAACTGCACGCGATGGTGGAAGAAGGGCTGCGGTAAGGGGGAAGGGAAGTGGGACCAAGGGATCAGGGGATCGAGAAGTGCGGAGACGCATCCGGCCGCGCCGCATCATCGAGCGGAAGCTGGATGTCACGATACCCTCTGACGTGCGCTACCTGGCCATCGACATCGGCGACAAGCGGACGGGCCTGGCCGTCGGGGACGATGAGACGCGGATCGTCTCGCCCCTGGACCTCATCGAGGTGCCAACAGCGGAACGTGCCGGCGGGGCGTGGCTCGACGCTATCGCGCTCGCGATCGCCGATCAGTTCGGGCCGCACTCGCAGGCGGAGTTGGTCGTGGGCCTGCCGTTGAACATGGATGGGACCGAGGGTCCCCGCGCCCGCATCGTCCGCGACCTGGCGGCAAAGCTGGCCGAACGCACCAATCGCGTTATCCACTTTCAAGATGAACGCCTCACCTCCGTCGATGCCGACTGGTCGATGGCCCAATCCGGCATGACGCATAAGCAGAAGAAGCAACGCCGCGATGCCCTCGCCGCGGCGGCGATCCTCCGCGACTTCCTTCGCGCTCAGGCACCCGGCGATCTCCCGTCTGCTCCCCCCGAATCGCAGCCGCCAATCGGTCCCTGACAGACACAAAACCTGCGCCCCGCACAATCCACTTTCCAGGAAGCCTCGCCTACACTCCCGCCCCTATGGGCAAGACCCGCGAGATCAAGAAGCGCATCAAGGCCGTCGGCAACATCCGCCGCATCACCAACACGATGCGCATGATCGCCACGAGCAAGTTCTCCCGCGCCCAGCAGCGTGCAACGGCCTCCAAGCCGTTCACCGAAGGCGTGTTTGAACTCGTGAAGCAGATCGGCGAGGCCGCCGGCGAGGGAGCCTCCCACCCGCTGCTCTCTGGACCCATGGCCGGAACAGCCTCCGGCGCCAAAGAGCTCACGCTCATCATCACCTCCGACCGCGGACTGTGCGGGCCGTACAACGGCTCCATCCTCCGCATCGCGATGGCCAACCTTCGCAACAACCCCGCCGCCAAGGGCGGCGAGATCGACGTCGTCGGCCGCAAGGGCGTGGGCTTCTTCAAGTTCTCCAACACCCCCGTCGCCAACCACCACAGCTTCGGCGACAAGCCCGAGTACGACACGATCGCGGGCCTCGCCCAGCGGTACATGGACCGCTTCATCGCAGGCGAGATCAGCAAGGTCACCGTCATCTACATGAAGTTCATCTCCGCCGGCCGTCAGAAGCCGGAGGTCATGCAACTCCTCCCCCTCCGCCCGCCCGAGAGCGCAGCGCCCGTCGAGAAGAAGCCCAGCGTAGAGTACGAGTTCAGTCCGCCCGCCGAGATCCTTCTCGCCAATCTGCTCCCCGCGGCCGTCAAGGCCACACTCTTCCAGGCGTTCAGCGATGCCATCGTCAGCGAGCACGTCGCGCGAATGGTCGCCATGAAGGCCGCCACCGACAACGCGGGCAAAATGGGCAAGGCCCTCACCCGCAAGTTTAATCGCGCCCGTCAGGCCCAGATCACCACCGAGCTCACCGAGATCATCTCGGGTGCCGCCGCGCTGGGCTGACTCAGGCAATCCACGTTGTTCACTGAGCCGGCCGGACCACCAGGTCCAGCCGGTTTTCAATTGTGCACGCCCGGCGCATCGCCGCCAGCACCTCGTCGGGCTTCATCGCCCGATACGTCTCCGGTCCGTCGGAGATCTGCTCGGGGTCAAGCCCGCCGCTGGTGCTCCTGGCCAGGATCGCGGCCCAATATCGTGGGTCCCGTTCATACGCCGCGGCAACGCGCGCAAGCACTTCGGTTGATTGCGCAAGCTCATCGGCCGGCAGACCGTTGTCCATCAGCTCGCACATCGAAGCCTGCATCACCCGCTTCACCGATTCCGCATCCCCCGGCGTCACGCTCGCCGCAACCACCGTCACAGAGCGACCGGCAAACGGGCTGGGCATGTACGTCCAGCTCACGTGCGGATCACCCCCGAGCTTCAGTTCCCGCAGCCGGACTTCCAGTCGCTTCGCAAGCACACGCGCACCGGCTCGCAGCCGCCGCACTTCCTGAACCTCCGAAGGATCGGGCGAGAGGAAGCCCGCCAGCACGTGTGCCTCTTCGATCTTCGCCTCACCCTTGCACCCGACGTTCTTGGCAAACGGTCCGTGCTGCTTCGGGACGGCCCTCTGCTGAGCAAGCGCCGCGGGCGAAGCACGCGGCCGCGCCGGGAACTTCGCAAACACTTCGGCGATCATCGCGATCGCCTCGTTGGCTTCGATGTCGCCCACAATAGCGATCTCGCACGGGCTCGATCCCGCGTGCCGCACGACCCAGTTCGTCGCCTGCTCGGCCGTATACATGCCCATCCGCTTGGTGCAGGCGAGCTTGTTCCGGCACTCGTTGATCGGCGTCACCAGTTCCAGCAGCGGCTCGGTCACGCTCCACCGCGCATCGTTCTGGGTGCGCTTCACATCGTCGCATGCAGCCGTCCGCGCGATCACCATCGAATCCTCGGTGACAAGGGGCGAGCTCAACGCGCTCGCGGCAACCTCTATCCCGGCGCGAATATCTGCCGCCGCGCCCGATACCCGCACCAGCAGCGAGTCGTGCATCGCCCCGCCCTCGATGAGCACATCCCGTCCCTCGAGCCGCTGCCGAATGTCCTCCTGTGCAATCGCCCGGGACGATGGCCGATCCAGCAACGCGGCACACAGCAGCGACAGGCCGCGGGTTTCCGGGCACTCCAGAAGCTCGCCCCCCGCAAAGCTGATCATGACCTCGATCTGATCGGGCTGGACCGTCATCCGTCGATGGTGAACACGGATGCCGTTCACGAGCCAAGCCGAGACAACCCCGCTGCGGCGATGCGCCTGCATCTCGACCACCAGGTCCCCGGGCTCGGCAACCCGGGCGATCTGTTCCGGCCTTGCTCCAGGCGCCTTCTCGGCCGTCGGCTGCGCGGCAATGGCCGCCGCGGCGGCGGTCCAAACCAGAAGAGTGGTGACAAAACTGCGTCCGATCATGGGTACTCGATCGGTTCTATCCCCCCTGCTACTGATGGTTGCATTCGGGGAGCCAACCGGGTGAACATGACGAAAGATCGGCCTCTCAAAGGGGTAGGGCAGAGAAAACCCCGCCGGCGGGAGATTATCCGCCACCAAGGGGAGCCCGCAGAATCCGGCAGTCCCCATCGCAGTCCTTGTCCGATCCGAACTCCCCCGACAGGATGCCGCGGACCGCTTTGTGAATCTTCTGTTCGACCTTATCGAGCCGGAGGCCCGACAGGGGGATCACACCCCGATCACCGCTCGCCAGCAGCCAGTACTCCGCCACCACATCAGCCGGGTCGACATCCGGGAGCAGGTGGGGAAGTGCCAGGGCGTAAATCCCCAGCTGCAGATCATCGGGGTGGGGTTCGGTGAGCCTCTTCCAGGCCTGCCCGGTCTTGTAGTCCACGATGCGAAACCCGATGCGGCCATCGGGACGGGTGAACTGCTCGAGGCGATCGAGCTTCGCCCGGAAGTGATGCTTGGTGGCCGGCGAGTTCGGGCCATCGCCAGGAACGGTGTACTCCCACTCCACGGACTTCTCAATCTCGAGGATCTGCACATCCGGATCGTGAAGCTTGGTGTGCGCCATGGTGAGCTGCGCGAGCGTCTGGTCGAGCTCCGCCCGGTCGATCTCAATGCCCCGCGGCCAGGATGCGATGAACTCCTCCCGCCCCAACCGGACCAGGGTTTCCAGCGTCGGCACTTCCTGGCCCGCGGCCTCCGCCTCGCGGATGGCGTTATAGAACCGCTCAAGTGCGGTGTGGACCACGGACCCCAGCCCCGACTGCTTGCGCTGTGTCTCGGGCAGGTGCTTCACATATCGAAGCCAGTAGCACCTCGGGCAGCGGTGATACACATCAATCGCCGTGTAACTCAAATCCAGCGGCGGCCGCGGCGCATCGCCCGCGGGCGCATCATCCCGCCGAATGCTCGCCAGCAGCGCATCGGCATAGGTCACGAGCGAAGGCTCGCCCGAAATCCACGCCGGCGCACCGCGATGCGCGGCAATATGCGAAACAACCGCCAGCCGCGCTGCGGCCGTGCGAAGCCGACCGGCAGCCGCCTCGATGTCGCTAAGGCCCGCATCGGGCCGATCCGCAAACTCAAGAGCCTCCGCCGCCGCAAGCCGAACGGTCAGCCGCGCGCGATCCAGAGCCTCTCCGCCCAGTTCCCCATGGCTGGAATCCTGCTTCTGCGAAAGATCATCCCGCCCAAGCACCGCCGCGGCCTGACTTCGAAGCTCCGCGACATCCCGGATATGCACCAGCAACTGCCCCTCGGGCTCCCGCGTGAACTCTTCAAAGAAGTGCGTCGACTTGCTGCGTCCCTTGTTCTTCTTGGCCAGCAGAACCAGCCGCCGCTCCGCACGGGTGCAGGCGACGTAAAAAATCCGGCGCTCCTCTGCCGGCTGGCGCGCAGCCGCCGCCGCCGCGTCCTCATCAAGAAGGCCCGGCGGAATCGGACTCTCATCGCTGTTGCCGGATTTGCCGTATCCGTGCTGGGGCGAAACCCGCGGCACAAACACCGTGTCCCACTCCAGCCCCTTGGCCTTGTGGGCGGAAATCACCGTGACGGCCGGGCTGCTCTGTTCATCATCCTGGTCATCGTTGGGACCTGTGCGCTCGTCGATCCCCGCGACCTCGCGCAGAGAGCGATCGTTGTCATCAAGGTCCTGCCAGTATCGCCAGAACTCGCGCAGATCTCTGGGCTGATCCAACTTGGCGACCGACAGCCGCGCCAGCCGCACCAGCGCAAGCAGCGCGTTGATCCGCCGGGCACGCTGCCGCGCTGGCAAAAGATCCGCGTGGGCCGCATCCGTCAGCATGATGACCTGCTCAATCGCCTCGGGCGCGGCGGAACTCGCGGTGATCTGCGAGAGCCGCTGATGCAGCGATGCCAGACGCTTCACCGCCGCGCCGATCGCCGCATCTTCTCCAGCTGCTTCAACCAGCCACGCAAGGTACGACGGCGCATCGTTATCGTCTCCATCCGCCAGACGACGCTCCGATCGGTGTTGCTTCTCGTACTCCATCGCCGCGAGTGGTTCCGCGGCCAGCGGCGGCCGGGTGAGGATGCGCCGCACCGGCCAGCTCTCCCGTGGATTCACAAGCAGGGTGATCCACGCGAGCACATCCTGCACGCCCTGATCCTCGCACAGCGCGTCGCCATAGCTGCCCCGCGCGGGGATTCCCTCCAGTTCCAGATCGGAGACGACGCGCGTGATGTCCGCGTTGTTGCGGCAGACAACGGCGTATCTGCTCCATGGAAGCTCGCGGACCGCGCCCTGCGCACGATCCACAAGAATGGCGGTCGCGATCGCAGCGCCGTCATCCATGTCGTGGGCAAGCTCGACACACTCAACACCGGCTCCGGGCGCGGGCGGCTCCCCCGCGAGCGCCGATGCGCGAACGACGAGCTTGTCAGGCGCGAACCGATGCTCCGCAAGCGAGATCACGCGGTTTGCCGCCGCGATGATCGACGACTGACTGCGGTAGTTTTCGGTCAATAGGATGCGCCGCGACCCCGGCCACGTTGCATCAAACCTCGCGAACGCACGATCATCCGCGCCGCGAAAGCCGTAGATCGCCTGATCGTCATCGCCCACGATGCACAGGTCCGGGCCGGCCGGGTCGGCTCCCGCCGGGGGCGAATCATCGGGCGGGAAGAGCTGCCGCAATAGCTCGATCTGCCCCGCGTTCACATCCTGAAACTCATCGACCAGCGCATGCCGAAGCTCAGCACGAATGATCGCCGCCGCCCGCGGCGCATCCCGCAGTAGGCGGATCGGCAGCATGATGAGGTCTTCAAAGCCCAGCCAGCCGCGCCGTCGGACCTCCTGCTGAAACCACGCATACGCCATCGTGATCTCAACAAACTCTTCGAGCCGCGCAGACTCCGCCCGGAGTTCAACCCCGTCAACGCCCTTGCCGGTCGAATCCTGACCGGCGGCAATGCGGCCGCGCCAAGTGTCCACAAAGGCGGTGCACGCCTCGGCCTCGATCGCGCGGTCGGCCAGCGCTTTCATCCCCGCCTGCACAAGATGCGAGAGCGAATCCAGGCCCGCGGCCCGACGCGAGGCGAAAAGATTCTGTGAGCTGATCGCCTCACGGATCAACCGGATCCGCTGCGCCGAATCCAGGATCGCGGCGTCTCGCCGGATCGGTGGCAAGCCAAGATCCGGCGCAAACCGCCGCACCAGCGACAGACCCAGCGAGTGAAACGTCTGCGCGCGGACACGGCCCGCCTGCGTCGCGCCGACGATCCCCGCCAGCCGCTCCCGAAGCTGCGCCGCGGCCTTGTTCGTGAACGTGACAGCCAGCACCGACTCGGGCGAAGCGCCCTCGACAATCAGCCGCGCGATCCGGTGAACAATCAAACGCGTCTTGCCGGTCCCCGGCCCCGCGAGGACGATCAGCGGCCCACTTCGGCCATCAGCGCCGTGCAGCACAGCTTCCCGCTGCGCTTCGTTCAGGCCAGCAACAAGGCTCTGCGTGGTTTGCTCCATCAACGGCGACTCCCCCACTTCCTATTCCGCCGCGGGTGGACGGCGCATGTACAGATGCACCGCGGTGCTCCCATACACGTGTGTCTCCGGACCTGCCGCGCCCTCAATGTTCAGATCGCCAAACCTTTGCTCAAGCGCGGCGGCCGCCTCCACCCCTTCGATCTCCTCGATCTCGGCCTCATCCTCCAGCGTCTCCGCCTCGATCTCCTCGGCGTCGATCTCGTCGAGCACCCACTCCTGCTCGCGCAGCTTGCGTCCGAGCCGCTCCTTGCGATCCTTGAGCTTGCGGTCCTCGCGCAGGTTCTCGGGAGTAGCTGCGGGGTCGGGCAATGCCTGCCGGAATGGCCACGGTGTGCGCAATGCCACGAAGCCCACCTGCGTCAGCAGATCGGCAACGCGGCCCACCTGCCCGCGGATGCGATCCCAGCTCGCCGGGTCTTCAACCAGCGGATACGGCGGGTCGAAGAACGCAAGATCAAGGGGTCGCGGACAGCGCGCAAACGTTGCGGGCCCAATCGCGTCAGCACGAAGCACTTCGCACCGGTCCCCGCACCCCAGCAGCTCAATGTTCTGCTCAAGCAATGTCGCCGCGGCCTTGTCGCGCTCCACGAACAGCACAAACGAAGCTCCCCGGCTCAGCGCCTCAAGGCCGATCGAGCCGGAGCCGGCGAACGCGTCAAGAACACGCGCACCTTCAAAGTGCCCCCGCAGAATCGAGAAGACGGATTCCTTCACACGATCCGGAATCGGCCGCGTCGTGCTCGCATCCTTGGGGGAAATGAGCTGCCGTCGCCTGAACTCTCCGGAGATGATCCGCATGCGTATACGAGCAAAGACCGACCACACTGCCGGGTCAAGTGCGGCTGCTCCGAGACCCCACCATTCCGCAACCGTGCCCCGGATGGCCGATGAGTATGCGTTGTTGACCGGTCCCCACGCTCTTTCGGAGCCGTCATGACGACGCACCCGCTGCCCTCGCTCCAACCCCCGCAGGCTTCCTCGTTTGGCGGGCCCTCCCGCAGACGTGTCCTGGAGGTGAACCCCTCCACTCCTCTCGCTTCGAGCGATCCCCACGCTCGAGGAATCCGAACCGGAGTCCTGCTCGTCGGCACACCCGAGACGATCCAGCAGCTTGCCGCGCAGGTCTCCCTCGCGACCGATGCGCCAGTGATCACCGGCTGCATTCTTCCGCCCGGCATGGCTCCTGCTGACGGCGCCTCGCTCCCGGCTCCAGATCTCGGCACCACCGAGGACCTCCCCGCCATCGCCGCAAAGTACCGGCCCCGGCTCGCGCTGGTTTGCCTTCCTTCCAACCTTGGTGCCGCGGCGGTCCGCACCAGCGAACTGCTCCGGCTCGCCGGAATCACCGAACGCTCCGTCCCCGCGCTGAGCGACCTGCTCGCTGAGCCCGTCGCCGCAACCGCGGCCCAGCACAACGAATCTCGGAACATCCAACCCGCCGACACCGCCATGCTCGCCGCGACACCCGCGATCGACATGGCCCGGCTCATCGGCCGCGAACCTTACCGCCTGGATCGCCACGCGGTGAGCGGCATCCTCGCCGGCAAGTGCGTCCTGATCACCGGCGCCGGCGGCAGCATCGGCTCCGAGCTTGCTCGCCTGTGCGCGGGCTTTGCCCCGTCGCAGCTCGTGCTGATGGAACGCGGCGAGAATGCTTTGTTCGAAGTCGATCGGCAGATCGCCCAGCGATTCCCCGGCGTTCCGCGCCGCGCCGTCCTGCACGATGTTGTCGACGCGGCGGGAACGCAGCGGCTTCTGAATGAGCTGCGCCCGCACGCGGTCTTCCACGCCGCCGCGCACAAGCACGTGCCGCTCATGGAGGATCACCCGGCGCACGCACTGACCAACAACCTGTTCGGCACCAAGGCCATCGCCGATGCCGCCGCCGCGTGCGGGGCCGAGCGATTCGTGATGATCTCCTCGGATAAGGCGATGAACCCAACCAGCGTGATGGGCGCGACCAAACGGCTCGCGGAGATCTACGTGTCCTGGCGCGCCGCGCAGGCATCCACATCGACCCGCATGAGCATGGTCCGGTTTGGCAACGTGCTTGGCTCGGCGTGCAGCGTGCTGACCATCTGGTCGAGCCAGCTCGCCGAGGGCGGACCAATCACCGTGACCGATGAGCGGATGACCCGCTACTTCATGACCATCAACGAGGCCGCGACGCTGGTGCTGCAATCGGCAACGCTCGACGCCGCGGCCAGGCAGCGTGCGGGCATGTACGTGCTCGACATGGGTGAACCGGTTCGGATTGTCGAGCTCGCCGAGCGCTTCGCCCGCGCACACGGGCTGACCCCCCGCCTGCCCGCCGCCCCGCCTGCCGGCGGCCCGGCGATCGATGTCGCCTTCACCGGCTCCCGGCCCGGCGAGAAGATCCACGAAGAGCTCGCCTACGCCACCGAGATGCTCCGCCCAACCGCCCACCCGGGCATCCGCGCATGGGCGGGCGACGGCGCAGAACCCCTGACCGATCACGCGGCACATGCGCTGCTCGCCGAACTGGGTTCTCTCCGCACCAGTCTCGACCCCGGGCAGGTCATCGCGGCCCTCCAGCAGCACGTCCCAGAGATGCGCCGACGACACGCGTGATTCGGGACACGTTCGGGCATCGCAACGCAGAGGCGGCCGTGTCCCTAAACTCAACCTTCACAGAGCACGGCCGCGAAGCCGTGGATGCTTGAAGGGCGGGGAAACGGAGCATTCAAACCATGTCCAGTGTACGACAGCAGGTCCTTCTCCAAACCCTGGCAACTCGCCAGAACGCCGAGAAGCTGCTCGCGTCGCTGCTCCGGGCTCAGGCCGAATGTGACCAGCAGCTCCAGAAGGAGCAGCGGTCCGACGCCATGAAGTCGGTGACCGGCGCATCCTCGCTCGATCGGGCGATCGCCTCGACCCGGCGGATGATCGAGCAACTCGACCGAAGCGTTGAACAGGTTGCCAAAGATCTGCCTTGCGACGATGCCCCGGCGGCGACGGAATCCGCCGGCATCGACGGTGTTCCGAGCAACTACAACCTCCGGGTGGTTGTCGCGTCGGCGCGGGCGGCGGCGCGGTAGACGCTCCGGGCGACTACGCTCGAACATGATGACCGACAATGAACTGCTGACTGTTGCGCTCCGGGTGCGGAAGCTCGATCCTCGCGCGGCGACGCCCGCGTATCAGACCCAGCATGCCGCGGGAATGGACATCGCCGCGTGTCTGCCCGAGGGAACATCCATCGAACTCAAGCCGCTAACGCAGGGCGGCGCGATTGTGCTGGTGCCGACGGGGCTGGCGATCGCGGTGCCGCCGGGGTTTGAGGCGCAGGTGCGGCCGCGATCGGGGCTGGCGACCAAGCACGGGGTGACGATGCCCAACTCTCCCGGGACGATCGATGCGGATTACCGGGGCGAAGTCAAAGTCCCGATGATCAACCTTGGACAGGAGGCGTTTCTGATCACTCACGGAATGCGGATCGCGCAGATGGTGATCGCACCGGTCGCGCAGGCGCACGTCGAGGTGGTCACCGAGTTGAGCGAGACGGCCCGTGGGGCGGGCGGGTTTGGCAGTACGGGACGGTAAACAGGGCTTAGAAACCGCCGCGGATTTCCTTCGACTTGGAGCGGAGCGCGGCCTGCGCACGCAGACGCCGCATGGCCGGGGTCTCCTTGCGGATCTCTTCCTCGGTGCGGGGTGTGCCGCCGCGATCGCCCTTGCGGCCGCCTCGGCCTCCGCCACTTCCGCCCCCCCCACCACCACCACCGCCGCCGGCAGCGGCAACTGGCTCGGGAGCGGGGAGCAATGCCCTGATGCTCAGGGAGATTCGTCGGGTCTGCGGGTCGAGCTTGAGCACGCGGCACTGGACGACTTCATCGGGCTTGAGAACATCCTGCGGGTGGCCGATGCGGCGATAAGCGATCTCGGAGACGTGCACCAGGCCCTCGACGCCGGGGGCGAGCTCGATGAACGCGCCGAACTCCGTGAGACGCGTCACGCGGCCGCCGACATCGGCGCCTTCCTTGATGTCGGCGACGGCGGTCTGGAACGGGTCCGCCGCGAGCTGCTTCATGCCGAGCGAGATGCGGCTCTTGCGCATGTCGTTCTCGTCCCACTCGATCTTGAGGATCTTGACGCGGACCTGCTGGCCTTCCTTGACGACCTTGGCGATGGCATTTTCGCCGAAGCCCATGCGGTCGTAGGTGAGATCGGAGATGTGCACGAGGCCATCGATGCCGCCGATGTCGACGAACGCGCCGAAGGGCATGATCTTGCGGACGGTGCCGTCGAGGGTCTGGCCTTCTTCGAGCGTGTCCTTGAGCTTGGAAGCGGTTTCGACGCGCTCCTTCTGGAGGAGGTCGCGGCGGGAGAGGACGATGTTGCCGCGGCCGCGCTTATCGAGCTGCGAGACCTGGCAGGTCATCTTCTCGCCGATCATGACGGAGAGGTCGGGGATGCGGTCGAGCGAGACCTGGCTGGCGGGCATGAAGGCGCGGTGGCCGCCGACTTCGAGCTCCAGCCCGCCCTTGTTCACACCGACGACGCGGGCTTCGACGATCTGGCCGATGTCGAGGTTCTCCCACGCGGCCTTGACCACCGCGCCGGGGCGCGAGCAGACAAACAGGCTCTCGTTGGGTTCAAACTTGTCGACGACGACCTGGAGCTCGGTGCCGACGACGGGGAGCTCATCATCGCCCCACTGCACACGCGGCGCGACGCCGAGTTCCTTGGGTCCGAACTCGAGGAAGATGTCCGATGGGCCGACGCTGACGACGATGCCGGCGCGGTGTTCGCGCCCGGCCTGGACGACGCGGGGACCGTGGACCTTGGGCTTCTCGAGACCGCCGATGGGAGTAACGATGCGCTCGGGGCGGGCCAGGGGCTTGCCGCCGCGATCCTTCTTTGCGGTCTTTGCGCTGCCGGCGCCAGTTCCACCAAAACCAAGTGCGGCCATTGCCTCATCAATCTCGCTTGCGATCTCGGAGGAGAGCTCCGGCTGCT
>Ga0163155_10001983_pt1 | contig 23708 bp, 13 predicted proteins | sample OliLakLV19SP4G1_FD_148611 | JGI IMG/M metagenome (GOLD analysis project Ga0163155, IMG submission 148611) | Freshwater microbial mat bacterial communities from Lake Vanda, McMurdo Dry Valleys, Antarctica - Oligotrophic Lake LV.19.SP4.G1 | ecosystem: Environmental > Aquatic > Freshwater > Lake >... | reverse complement strand
AGGATTCTTTTCATACGGGGCATGATGAAACGAGCGAGGCATTGGGAGACCGGCTGGAACGGTTGCTCAAGACAAAGCCGTTTTCAAATTTCGCGGACAAAGTCGGTCAGCTCGGCTCGTATGGTGGGGGAAATCATTTCGGCGAATGTGAAATTGTGGAGCTGGTGAATTCGAAAAGGAATGAGGGCCTCGCGGACACGTTCGGGCTGCGCGACGGACACGTGGCGTTCCTGTCGCACTGCGGATCGCGCGGCTTTGGGCACAATCTGGCGGCGGGGCAGTTCCGTTCGCTGCAGGATAAGTTTCAGCGCTGGGCGATTCCGCTGCCGGGGAACGACCGCGAACTGGTTTACGCGCCGCTCGGTTCTCCGGAGGCTGATGCGTACATCGACGACATGTCGCTGGGCGCGAATTTCGCCACGGTCAACCACATGCTGATCAACGCGATGGTTCTGGAAGCGTTCCAGGAGATCCTGCCGGGGACGAAGGGGTGGCTTGTGTATTTCATCAGCCACAATATCGCGCGGCGAGAAGTGGTGAATAAGCAGATGAGTTGGGTGCATCGCAAAGGCGCGACGCGCGCGTTTCCGGGCGGGCATCACGCCCTGATCGGAACTCCATTCGCGGCGACGGGGCATCCCATTTTACTTCCAGGAAATCCGCGCGATGGCAGCGTGATCCTGGTGGCTGAAGCGGGCGCGGACAAGAGTTGCTACAGCGTCAATCACGGGGCGGGACGCGCGATGGGGCGCAAGGCCGCGATGCGGGCGCTGGATCAGAAAAAGATCGACGCGGAATTCACGGCCTGTGACATTTTGACGAACTGCCGAGAGTACCCGATCGACGAAGCGCCGGCGGCGTACAAGGACTTTGGCGAAGTATTGCGCAGCGTGGAACAGGCGGGGCTGGCGCGTCAGGTGGCGAAGCTGAAGGCGCGGTTTGTAATTAAGGATGGATCGCAGGCGGACGATTGACCATTGACGATTTTGGATTGATGGACGATGGACGATGGACGATTGACGAATGAGCTTTTTCTCGGTGCAAAAGTGTTTATAAGTAGCGAACAACTTTTCTGAGGAGAATTGGGCTTTGGCGACGCGCGTCATTTTACCGAAAGTGCCGGTCACGGCGGATGTCAATTTGTTCGATGGCGAACGGGTATCGGGGGAGTTCTTCGTGGCGGCGAAGTCGCCGGTGCATGGCGGAGAGGAAACGCTGCTCGAACTATTGAACGACAATGCGCGGTCGTTTGTCCCCTTTCAGACGGAACACGGATTGATGCTGCTCAACCGGGCCACGGTGCGAAGCGTGCAGTTCGATTCACCGGATCTGATGTCGGTATTTACCAGCCCCGACAATGATAATATTTACGGCATGACGGTGTATTGGCGCACAGAGACGCAGACGGATGCGGAGGTGCAGGGCTTCTGTTACACAGGCGCGCTGGATGAAAAAGGTCGCCGGCCCGTTGACCTGTTGAATTCGCCGGAGATGTTTTTGCTGCTCTTCAGCAACGACCGCATGATTCTTTTCAATAAGCATGCCATCAGCCATGCGACGGTCTAAATAAGTTAAAGGTTGGAAGGTTAAAAGCTAAAAGTTGATGCGGTGCGCGCCTAACCGTTAACTTTAAAACCTTTCACTCTTTTAGACGGTGGCGATGGCGTGGCGGTCTTTGCCGCTGCGTTTGGCGATGTAGAGAGCGGTATCGGCGCGGTGCAGGAGCATGTCGATATTTTTGTCTTCGTGGCGCACGGCGGCGATGCCGACGCTGACGGTGATGCTGAGCCGGTTGCCGTCCAGGTGTAGCGGCGACTTGCGGACGTTTTGAAGGATTTTTTCCGCCGCTGATACCGCGCCATCCAGCGCCGTCTCGGGCAGGATGATGACAAACTCTTCGCCTCCGTAGCGGCCGACGACATCGACGGCGCGGATGGATTCAGACAGGCGCGAGGAGATGTATCGCAGCGCCTGGTCTCCAACGAGGTGTCCGAAGGTATCGTTAATGGATTTGAAATCGTCTGCATCAATCACGAGCAGCGAGAACGTTTTTCCGTAGCGCTGCCAGCGGGCCCATTCATTGCCGGCCAGGTCGAGGATCATGCGGCGATTGAGCAGCCCGGTGAGGGCATCTTCACGCGCGAGCTTATTGAGCTGCTCGTTGGCGTCGGCCAATTGACGTTCCATTTTCTTGAGCGCGGTGATGTCCTTCGAGACGCCGACAATGCCCTGCACTTTTCCATCACTGTCGTAGAAAGGCACTTTACTGGACAGGGTCCAGCGTTCGGGTGCGCCAGCGATGAACTGTTTTTCGACCTTGTTTTCGATGCGCAGCCCATTGATGACGAAGCGCTCGTCGGCATTGAATTCCAGCGCCCGCTCTTCGGGATAAAAATCGAAATCTGTTTTTCCAACGGCTTCATTCGGGTGTGACAAACCGACATGGTAGGCCTGGTACGTGTTGATGCGGATAAACCGGAATTGCAGATCCTTGAAATAAATGTTATCGGGCACGTTGTCCATCAGCGCCTGGAGCAGATCGCGCTCCTTCGCCAATTCTTCTTCGGCCTGCTTGAGGACCGTGACATCCTCCTTGATGACGAGCACGGCTTTCACGCCGCTGGCCATGGTCAGCGGCAGTTTCTTGGTGCGGTACCAGACTTTTTTTCCGTTGGAGCGCGAGGCCTGCGCCAGATGCAGCTTTGCGTTTCCGGTACGAATGATATCGAGGTCGTCTTCAAGCCAGACGGCCATCTCCCGCGGATCGCAGCCGTATGCAGCGTGTATCGTTTCGTGCGGCTGGCCGATCAGAAGATCGAGAGTGGCATCATAGAACTCCGCGAGCGCTGAATTGGCGAGAATGATTTTACCGCCGCCGTCGCGAAGGAGAATGATATTGGGATTGGTGTCGAGCACCTGGCGCAGCAGGTATTCGCGTTCTTTCAACGCCTCTGCGACGTGTTTGCGTTCGGTGACGTCGGTGATGACGCCGACGAGATTGAATTTTCCAGGTCCGATGGGTGTGATTTCGGTGTTCTCGGACATCGTGCGGACCGTGCCGTCGATGCCGCGGATACGGAATTCCTGCTGGTAACTTTTCAAGGAATTGCGCAGCGCATCTCCGGAAATCTGATCCATGCGCGCCATGTCTTCGGCGGGAATGTGCTTGCGCCAGAGATCCAGCTCATGCGCGCCGGCGGCATCCAACCCGAGCCAGCGGCGCAGAGGTTCAGGCGAGAGCATTTTCAAATCCCAGACGAAGCCGCCCTCCGCGCGCTGAAGAACTTCCGCCGACCAGAGGATGCATTCAGCGCGATCGATCACGCCGCGCAAAAGATCTTCAGCGTGTTTGCGGGCGGTGACGTGCATACGAAGCAAATCGCGTTCATGCTCCAGTTCTTCTTCAGCGTGCTTGCGATCCGTGATGTCGCGGCTGATGCCGACCAGGCCGATGATCTTTCCGGAGGCATCAAAGACGGGCGCTTTGGTCGTGGACATCCACAGGACGCGATTTTCGTCCGTGGCCGATTCCACTTTTGCGACCAGAAGCGTGCCGCTGGTCATGACGCGCTCATCGTCCGCGCGAAAGGCTTTGGCGTCCGATTCGGCAAAGAAGTCCTGGTCGCTTTTGCCGATGGCCTCTTGCGGCGTTTTCACTCCAAGGGTTTTGACGACGGCACTGCTGATCCAGAGAAATCGGCTTGCGAGGTCTTTGAAGAAGATTTGGTCGGGAATGTTGTCCATCAATGCGCGCATGAGGTCGCGGTCGCGATGGAGACCGTGCATGCTCTTTTCCAGTTCCGCGCGTTCTTGAATGGATTCAGTCAGTTGCGTCTCGAGTCTGCTGATGATTGCGCGGCGCTCACGCGATTGTTTATGGGAGCGGCTGAGTAGAAATAACGCCAGAGCGAGCGCGGCCAGAAATATATAGAGGAGTGGCGTCATCACTAATCGAGCCTCACCCGACCCCATGCGTTTGTGTTCGAAGGCAGCAACAAGCAATGATGTAGTGCCACATTAAGATTGTGTCAAAAGCGAAAAGCGGGGTGAATGTTGGGACTGGCTCAAATTTGAATTTCGCCCGGCGTTTTTGTGCCTTGGTGTCTTTGTGTCTTGGTGGTAAATCCGCTTTGTTGTCAGTTGTCATCTAGTCGTTGGAGAGAACTCATGCCTGCCGAAGCCCTGGCTCGATTGCGCCCGTCAAAGCCCCGTTCGTTTGTGCCGGAGAATATCCATCTCGGTGATTGGGCTAGCGTGAAGCCGTTGTTTGAAAAGCTCGAAGCCGCGGCGGCTTCGATCAAGACGGCCAAGGAACTGGAACGCTGGGTGCTCGACGCCAGCGAACTCGGCGCGGCGCTCGATCAGGAAGGCGCGTGCAGGTACGTCAGCATGACGTGCCAGACCGATGACGCCGAAATCGAAAAGGCTTATCTGCATTTCGTTGAGACGCTCGATCCGAATGCCAAACCACACTGGCACAGGATCAAGGAACTCTTTCTTGGCATTCCGGCTCATAAAGAGCTGCCGAGCAAGCGCTGGATGGTTTTCACACGCGCGGTGAAAAACGACGTGGAACTCTTCCGGCTTGAGACTATTCCGCTGCAGGTGGAAGAAACAAAATTGGAACAGCAGTACCAGAAAACAATGGCGGCGATGACGGTGCCGTTTCAGAAGAAAGAGCAAACGTTGCAGCAGATGGGGCGGCATCTGGAGGAGACGGACCGGACTCTTCGGCAGCAGGCATGGAAATTAATCGCGGCGCGACGCTTGAAGGACAAGCTCAAGATCGAAGATATTTTCGACGCGCAGCTTAAACTGCGGTCTCAGATCGCGGCGAATGCGGGGCTTCCGAATTATCGGGATTATGCGTTTCGCGCGCGCGGCCGTTTTGATTATACGCCCAAAGAATGCGACGCGTTTCATGAGGCGGTCAGCGAACTGGTGGTGCCGCTCGCCCGCGAGACTCAGAAGCGCCGCGCCACGTTGCTGGGCGTGGAGACGCTGCGGCCCTGGGATCTTGCCGTAGACGTGCGCAACCGCCAGCCGCTGCGGCCGTTCTCAGATACGGAAACGATGGTTGAGAAATGCCACGCCATCTTTCGAAAGATTGATCCGGTGCTCGCCGATGAATTCGAGCTCATGCGCAAGCACGGCTTACTGGATCTGGACAGCCGCAAGGGCAAAGCACCGGGCGGGTATCAATGTTCTCTGGAGGAGGCGCGGCTGCCGTTTATTTTCATGAACGCGGTGGGCTTGCAGCGCGATGTAGACACGATGCTGCACGAGGCCGGGCACGCGTTCCACGCTCTGGCCGCGCGCGAAGAGCCGTTGCTGTCCTACCGGTCGGCGCCCATTGAATTCTGCGAAGTGGCGTCGATGAGTATGGAATTGCTGGGCTCTCCCCACCTGACCGAATTTTATTCACCCGAGGATGCGGCGCGAGCCCGTCGAACTCATTTTGAAGGCATCATCGCACTGCTGCCGTGGGTCGCGACGATCGACGCCTTTCAACATTGGATCTACACGCATGAAGGGCACTCGCGCGAGGAACGCAAAGCGACGTGGCTGGGGTTGCTCGACCGTTTCGGCGGCATTGAGAGTTTCAGCGGCTATGAAGACGCACGCGCGGCTATGTGGCACCGGCAGGGGCATCTTTTCGGCATGCCGTTCTACTACATCGAGTACGGCATCGCACAGCTTGGCGCGTTGCAGCTCTGGCTGAATTCCAAGAAGGACCTGGGCAGCGCTGTCGCGAATTACCGAAAGGCATTGGCGCTCGGCGGATCGCGGCCGCTGCCGGAGTTATTCAAGGCGGCGAAGATTAAATTTGATTTCGGACCCAAGGCGGTGAAGCCGCTGATCGAGGAGATTCAGAAGGAATTGAAGGAGTTGGATGAGGCGTGAGGCGGATTTTGGATTTTGGATTTAACAGCCGAACTCGCAGGCTAGAAGCCTGCGCGACGAAAGCGGGCGGGCTGGAAGCTGCGGTACGAGGGTTAGCCTTTGATGCCGGTCATGGCTATTGCTTGGCCAACTTTTTAATGATTCAATTAACTGAGTCCGGGCGAGACGGCCGGACCACGGAAACTCGCAGGCTAGAAGCCTGCGCGACGAAAGCGGGCGGGCTGGAAGCTGCGGTACGAGGGTTAGCCTTTGATGCCGGTCATGGCGATGCCTTGCATGAATGTTTTGCGCGCCAGGATGAAGAGGACGATGAGCGGGAGCGAGAACATCATGCTGGCGGCCATCAGGATGTGCCAAGGCGTGCCGCCCTGCTGACTCTGGAATTGTTGCAGGCCCAGCGACAGCGTGAATTGTGAGCGGTCGGCCAAATAGAGCAGCGGGCCCATGAAATCTTTCCAGCAGCCGAGAAATTGAAAGAGCGCGATCATCGCGAGGGCGGGGCGCGCGAGCGGCACGATCACGTGCCAGATAATTTCCAGTTCGCTGCAGCCGTCGATGCGCGCGGCGTCGAGCAGATCGCGCGGCAGACCGAGGAAAAACTGGCGCAATAGAAAGATATAAAACGCGCCGCCGAACCACGCGGGCACCCACAGCGGTTTGAACGTTCCCACCCACCCCAGCGAGCGGAAGACATCGAAGAGCGGGACCATCGTCGCGGGGAATGGCACCATCATCACGGTCAGTGTCAGCCCGAAAAGAATATTGCGGCCGGGAAAATTCAGAAAGGAGAATGAATACGCGACCAGCGTGCAGGAGACCACGACGCCGAGCACTGAAAGCAGGCAGATCCACAGCGTGTTCAACAGGTAACGCATGAATCCGGCGGCGAAAAATCCGGGGTCGTCGCCGGTCTGGCGCATGCGCTGGAGGGCGCCGGCGTAGTTGGACCAGAAGGCGTGCGGGACGTCCTTGAGTTCCTTGCCATCCAGGCAATCCCAGCGGATCTCGGATTGAGCTTTTTCGCGCGCCTCGGAGAATTGGGGAACCCATTCGGTGACATGCCAGAACCCGACGGGGCATTGCTTGATGATGTCGACGGGAACGGGTTCCTTCTCGTATTCTTCGCGGCCGGCGATGACATATTTCACGAGCGCCTTGCCCTCTTTAATTTCACTGGCGTCAAGCAGTTTGCGCTGCCCGACCTCGTGGCCGCCGCGCAGTACGACGATGGCGTGCGGCGCTTCAAGCTGCTTCTGTTTTTCGACGACCCTCTCCTGGCCGTCGATGACCGCGAGCGTGGCGCGCGGAATCCAAGTCGGCGGCAATTGCATGGTCTGGCTGAGCGGTTTAAGCGAGGTGACGGTCATCCACAGCAGCGGCAGCATGAACATCGATCCGGCGGCCAGAAGAATGACATGCAGCGCGCCATTGAGAATCGGATTTTTCGCGCCGACTTTGTTGCCGTAGCCACCGCCGGCGTCTTCCACCGGCTCTTTCAAGCCGAGGCGTTTGCTGAAGCGTCCACTCATCCATGTGGCGAGGCTCTTTTTACTTTCCGGCATAATAAACCCGGTCTTTCGAAAGCCTGAAGGCGATGATGGTCAGCGCGAGGATGATGACAAAGAGAATCCAGGCCATGGCGCTGGCGTAGCCCATGCGGAAATAGCGGAAGGCGTTGTCCCAGATATAAAGCGGCAGGAATGTCGTGGCGCGCGCGGGACCGCCTTCGCCCTTGGTGACGATGAACGCTTCGGTGAAAACCTGAAACGCGCCGATGATGCCCATGATGATATTGAAGAAAATAATCGGGCTGATCATGGGCAGTGTGACGTAGCGGATTTTCTGAAGGGTTGACGCGCCGTCGATGTCGGCGGCTTCGTACATTTCCTGGGGCACATCCTGCAGCTTGGCCAGGTAAATGAAGGCGCTCTGCCCGACGCTCCAGAGCGCCATGAAGACCAGCGATGGCAAGGCCCATGCCGTATCCGAAAGCCAGGCCGGCGGCCCCCAGGCGATTGTGGGATCGGTCTTCATCGCGATCGCGACGGCGGGAAAGATCGACTTGCGAATCTCATTGGCGACATCGAAAAACGGGCGGAGCATGCTGTTGAGCAGGCCGAATTCCGGGTTGTACATCCACATCCACAGGATCGCGGTGACGGTCGCCGGAACCAGATGCGGCAGATAAAAGATCACGCTGTAGAGCACTTGTCCCTGGCGCGCGGCGTTCATCATCAGCGCGAGGCTCAGCGAGACGATCAGTCCGGCGGGAATGGACAGCGCGGCGTAATAAAACGTGTTGGCGAGAGCCTGCCAGAAGACTTCGTCCTGCGAAATCTCCCGAAAGTTAGAGAGCCCGATAAATTGTGGAGACTGCAGCACGCTGAAATCGGTGAAGCTGTAGTAGACGGAAGCGGCAAACGGGTAGAGCGTGAAGGCGCCCAATCCGATAATCCACGGAAGGACAAACCAGATGCCGTTGTAGCGGCTTTCAATTGCTGCCATGCGTTATTTCCATTCGTCTTCGCGCAATTTCTGAATCGCTAGAATACTGTCTAACTTGGGTTGAAGCCGGCGCTGAGCCGCATCCAGTGCTTCTTTCGGCGTCTTCTTGTTCAGCCAGACCAATTCAAAAACGTTGTTCATCTCTTTGTGGTATTCATCCCAGACAGCCACCTTGCGGGGCGTGATCGCGTTTTTACTCTTGGCCAGTTCAATGAACACTTTTAGATAGGGATGGGGATGGCGCTCGATGAAACCGGGCCGGTCTTCACGAAAAACGGTGAGTTTACCTTGCCCGCCACTGTTGGATTTACCGGTGGTGGGATCGATGGCGTTGCCGCAGAGAAGTTCCATGCCTTCGGGCGAATTGATATATTTAATGACCTCCCACGCTTCGTCAACGTATTTGGCGCCTCGCGGAATAGTGACGACATCCATGTCGGCGATGGTAACGGGCTCTCCTTTAGTATCAAAGGAGGCGGACGAGGGGAACGGCCCGCAGGCCCACTTCATGTGCGGCCGGTGGAAACGGATGAAGTTCGCCATCCAGACGCCTTGCAGCACCATGGCGACGCGGCCGGAGAGAAACGCGTTCTGCGGGGAATCGAACGAACCGAAGCCTTGCTGGAAGGCGAGCATATCTTCGCGGCCATATTTCTCGGCGAACTTTGCAATCCAGGTGAAGGCTTCCACATTTTTGGGGTCGTTGGCCGTAAGTTTGTCGAGGCCGTCTTCCAGTTTGCCGCCGAAGAAATAGCCCCAGCACCAGTTCCACCAGCCGGGTTCAGGCGGAAGAAAACCCATCTGGGTGATGCGTCCATTGCTGTCGCGCTTGGTCAGTTTATCGGCGAACTGTTCAAGTTCCTCGGTGGTGCGCGGAGGCTTGTCGGGGTCGAGGCCGGCTTCTTGAAACATGTCGCGGTTCCAATGCAGCGCGACCGTGGCGGGCGTGGTCGGCAGGCACCAGGTCTTGCCGCGGTGCTGGCACATTTCCCAGAAGACGGGAATGTATTTGGAACTGTCGATCTTGTCGCGAGCGATGAGATCATCCAGCGGCCTGAGCGCGCCCATTTCCGCGAATAAATGCGTGTTGAAGCCCCAGAAGCCGCAGATGTCCGGCGGCTGGCCTCCGGCAATGGCGAGCGACGATTTGCGATCTACTTGAGTGACGGAGAGACAATTACAGAAGATGACTTGGCCCTTTTTGTTCTTTATTTTTTTGCGATTGAATGCGTCGATAGTGGATTTCATGGCTTCGCCTTCGAAGCCCGTCCATTTTTCCCAATACGTGATAGTCACTTTTTCGGGAGTTTCGGGATTGACTGGCGGGTTGTCGCTTAAAAACGCCAGAATGAAAATCAAGGCGAGCGAAGCTGCAATCAGATGCGGAGTTTTCACGTTCTGAAGCCCTCGTGTCGCGATGACGGCCAAAACTAACCTCTCAAGCGTCCCCTGCAAGAGCGAAAAAAGTCAGCCCACTATGAGAAGACTTGGGGAAACATTTTTTCCCGACGGCTGATCTGGCGGTAGTGGAGTGATGTTTGCTTTCAAAGGTAGCAGCACACGTTGACGGGCCTGTCATTGCGGCAGACATGCGTGGTGCGAACTTCGGGGCCATTTTTCGAAGCGAAAGTTGCCGCAGAAGATCGGCAAACTCAAGGTTTCGATGAAGGAGTACTGAAATGATGAACTCATGGTTGAGCCGACTTTATGTGTCGGCATCCGCAGTGGCGGTCTGCGGCGGGTTGGTGTTCCTGTCTGGCTGCGAGGACTGCGACGAATGTGAAAAAGTGAAGGAAGTGGCGTGCGATCCATGCGAGGGAGAGACGGTGCACTCGGTCTCCTATGAACCGGCGAGCGCGCGGCGGGAGATCTCGAGCGACCGGCACGAAATGCGGGAGAGCGCCCGCCACGGATCGGCGGACCGCTACATGAACGGAGATGGCCGAGAGACGAGGTCAGCACAAGATACGTTATCCAGTTACGAACGCAGCCGGGCGATGGGACCTGATGCGACTCCGAGCGCGGGTCGCGTCCACTTCAGCAGCCAGGACTTGCAGGCGAAACGCGATCGCTTGAATGCCATTGAAGACGAACGACAGCAGTATCCAGAACGGGCGCAGCGCCTAGATGCGGAAGCGGATCGTCTGAACCGGGAATTGACTGAAGCGAACGCTCAAGAGGATATCAACAACGGGCTTTACACCAGCCGTGAGCGGGACGAACAAGGCACTGACGTGAGCAACCGAGTACAAGGCGGCGTCGAAATAAACAGCGGAGTGAAAACGGACATTGATTTGGAACGCGACCGCTCGATCCGCGCGCGCGAAATTCCACAGCCGCCGCTTTCTGAACAGCGTTTGCGCCTTGAGTCTGAACAACGTGCAAGTCAAGTCCGGTCGCAATCTGAACTGGATGCCAACGCTCGTCCGAATCGAGACGTGCGGCTGAACAACCGTTCGGAAATCCGCAGCACCAACACGACGAATTCCGGAGCCTTTTCCGGCAACCAGCCCGGATTGAATGCGCGCGACAACACACGCGTGGGACGCCGTGAAGAGGGCGCCGCGATACAACCTGAAAACACGAACCTCAATCAGTCCCAGTCCGACACGAACACGACCAACGCCGCAGTGCCAAATAATAACACGAGAACGAATACTAGCACCGTTCCAGGCAGCAATGCGCCGGCGGGAGAGGTGGAAACCGACGCGCAATTCAATCCGGAAGCACCGGGCCTGAATCCGGGAGCCGATGCGACCAATCAGATCATTAACGCGCGGGACCCGGCAATTGACGCGGCTATTCCTCCGCCTGGCACGACGCAGACGACCGGATCCACTCGCCTGGATACGTCGATTCCTCAGCCGACGACGTCGCAAACGACGATAACTCCAGCGGGCACAATCAATTCCACGACGAATCCACAGACCGGAACGAGCACAACGATTGACGTCTCCGGTCCGAGTTCGAATGCGATACCAAATACTTCGAACACTCCTACGGGTGCGTCGGGCTCGCTTAGACCATAGCGTGTCAGCACTTATAGAATGGCAGTCAGGAAAACCGGCTACTGAGGCCGGTTTTCTTTTTTTTAGTCTGGTAGAAAGGATTTGGAATTCGTCGTCCCTGTAAGTAGCATTGTTTCTTTACAGTGACAGAACATCGTGACTTAAAAACGTAGAAGGTTGCTGAATGTTTGACATCCCTGGCTTTACCGTCAATGCCAAACTTGCAGAAGGTGCCTGCGCCGAAATTTATGCGGCAATCGAACAGAGCACCGGACGGCTTGTCGCGCTCAAAGTCTTGCACCCGCGCCACCTTTCAAACAAAGCAGAGTACAAACGACTTGTTGATGAGGGCGCCTTAGGCCTGAAGTTCACGCAGCATGATAACATTGTGCAGTTCTTCAAAGCCGGCATGGTGGGCAATTTGCCGTTCGTGGCGCTTGAGTATGTTAAGGGCAAGACACTACGTGAGATAATCGTATCGAAAAAGAAGTTGGGTGATCTCGACATTTTAAAGATCACCAAAGGATTGTCCCGTGCGTTGAGGGCGATTCACAACCTTGGCATCTGCCACAAAGATCTCAAGCCTGACAACATCATGATCAGCGAAGAGGGCAACGTGAAGTTGCTGGACTTCGGCTTTGCTGAAAACTTCAAGGCGTTCAAATTGTTCGGGCGTCACCTCGATGGCAGCCTGCCCTACCTGGCGCCCGAAATGTTCAGCACGAAAAAAGCGACACCGCAGACCGATATTTACGCGCTGGGCTGCACGCTCTATGAGTGCGCGGCGGGCTTTCAGCCGTTCGGTGGGATGTCGGATGCCGAAGTCGCGGCCAAGCAGCAGAATGTGAAACTGGCGCCGCCGCCGATCAGCTCAGGCAATCCTCTCATCACGCAAATGACCGAACGGATGATTCTGATGGCGCTGCAGAAAGATGTGGCCAAGCGCTTCAAATCCGCCGACGAAATTCTGCTGGATCTGGCGCGCAACCCGGCGCTGCGCGAACCGCGGGAAACGCAGCGTCTGCTCCGCCAGATGGTGAAATAAAGCGCAACACGCAATGCCTTGATGACAATACGGGATTGGCGCGTTAGTCCAATCGGCCGAGCAGTTCGCGCGCAATAATCAGGCGCTGAATCTGCGACGTTCCTTCGCCGATTTCCAGAAGCTTGGCGTCCCGGAAATAGCGCTCGACCGGAAATTCTTTCGTGTAGCCGTAGCCGCCATGAATCTGCACCGCGTTATCGCAAATCGTGTTGCATACCTCCGACGCATACAATTTGGCGATGCTGCATTCGCGCGCATGCGGCTTTCCCTCGGCGCGAAGCTGCGCCGCATGGTAAACCAGATGGCGTGCTGCTTCGACGCCTACGGCCATGTCCGCGATCATATTTCCGACGCTTTGAAACGAGCCGATGGGCTTTCCGAACTGCTTGCGCTCCCGCGCGTATTTTACGGAGGCCTCCAGAGCGGCGCGCGCCAGTCCGAGCGACAGCGCGGCGATGCCGACACGGCCTCCGATCAGCGTGTCCATGAACACGCCGAAGCCTTTGTCCTGTTCTCCGAGCCGGTTTTCCACCGGCACTTCGACCTCTTGAAAAACCAGTTCACCCCAATCGGATCCGCGCATGCCGAGTTTCTTGTCGCCGGGATTGACGGTGAAACCGGGGCTCCCTTTCTCTATCAACAGCGCCGTGATGCCGTGCGTTTTCAGTGGCGAATTGGTTGAGACGGCGACGAGAAACGTGCTGCCGATCTGAGCGTTGGTAATAAAAATTTTGGCGCCGGTCACGATGTAGCGATCGCCCTTGAGCACGGCGGTCGTCTGTGTGCCGCCCGCGTCGCTGCCGGCACCGGGCTCGGTCAGCGCGAAAGCGATTATTTTTCTGGCGCTGCAAAACTCGGGGAGAAACTTCTTTTTCTGTTCCTCGGTGCCGAACTTGGCCACGGGCGAGGCGCCCAGACCCGCATGCGCGGAGACGGCCAGCGCGGTGCTGGCGCAGGCGGCGGCGAGTTCTTCAACGAGCGTGGCGCCGCACAGCAGATCGAGTCCCATGCCGCCGTAACGTTCAGCGATGGGCACGCCGAGCAGTTGAAGCTCGGCCAGGCGCGCCCAGATAGCGGGTGGAATTTTTTGCTCTTCGTCGATAGCGGCCGCGTGCGGCGCGAGTTCATGCTGGGCAAAATCGTGCGCGGTCTGGCGCACCAGAGATTGTTCATCCGACAGATTCAGCGGCGGGAAAACGGTGTTGGAATCCATGGGTGCTCCCTGAAGTTGACGAGTGGCCTACCACCGCCAATAGTAACGCTTTTGGTTACGGCACCGCCACTGGATTTACCGTCTTTCGGGAGCTTCGTGGTTTAAAGAGGTCGTTAGAATCCGACGCGGACCATGACGAAAAAGTTGCGGGCGAAGTCGTCACCCTGAGTGCCGGTGTGCGTGAAGAAATGGCCGGGTTGGTGCATGAACGCGCCACCGGTCACAAGAAGGTTCTCATGAAATTTGTGCGTGATCTGGATATCAATAGCATGGCCGACATCTTTTCCCGAATTGCCGGCCGGATCGCGCCGTGTGCCGGAGAAGCTTGCGGCATCGAATAAAAAGTCGCGGGACTGCTGAAGATGGAGGCGGTGGTAATCAATCTCAATAACTCCATTGCGCCACGGGGTGGCCTTGATTTTCGCCGTGTAGTCTTCGAGATTCACACCGGCGGCAACGAAGAGCTTTCCGTGAAAAATGAAGGGGTCGGGAAAGAGGGAATCGAAGCGTTCTGTTTTTCCATCGTCGGGGCGCGCGTTGCCGCTGGACAGCCCGTACGCCGCGCCAAGGCGAAGACTGCGCCAGCCAAAGGGAATGGTGTAGCCGAGATTGGCGTCGCCGCGCCAGCCACGCACGCGGTCATCGCCGCGAGTGCCGAAATTGGCGGTCAGTTCGAGCGCGTAATCCCAATTCTTATGAAAGACTCCTTCAGCGCGCGCTGTCGGAACCCAGATGCGCTCGGCGCCCTTGCTCCCCAGTTCGCCGTTGAACGTGTCGGTCTCGTTGACTTTGTAGAACACGCCGCCTTCAATGATGTGTCCGCCTGGCACGCCTACGGCTTTCAACCATGAGCCGTAAAAATGCGTGTCACTTGTTTTGTTCCAATTGTGGTCGTCGAAAACAACCGGCGCGCCGCCGAAGAAATCGACTTCGAATCCGTCCGGCATCCAGGTGGCGCGCGCGAGATCAAAACTTTGCCCGCGGTTAAACCAGTCCTTGTCGCCGATCAGGTATTCACGGCCGAGCCGGAATTCCTGGCGGCCGAGGCGGAACCGAAGCGACGGCTTGTCCACGATGTCTTTGATCAAGCCGATTTCGACATACGCCTGGTAAAGATCGAGGCTGTCTTCGTTGGGATTGCTTCCCGGCAGGCGGTCGCGGAAAAATTCGTGAGCGTCCTGTGCCTCGACGAATACTTTCACCAGGTCGCCGTAGTGCAGATCAAAATTGACGCGCACGCGATTCTGAATCGAGAAGTCTTCGTCGTTGCGGTCGTAGCGGAAATCGCGGCGGTTATCGACGGACTGCGCGCGCGTTTGCATCGATCCGCCCAGGGAGGCTTCCCAGCCTCCGATGATGGGCATGTTCTTGACGCGCGCGGCGGCGTCGGTGAACGGCGTGTTGGGCAGATCCGGCTTATCGGAGGAGTAAACGCCTTCCGCGCGAACGGCACTGAGGGCGAGGCTTATCCACGCGGCGGCCAGGATGCAAAACAAGTGACGGCATGAAATGAAGGAGAACATTATTTGGCGGCCGCGCGCGGCGAAACCTCCAGCAGGGAATACTGAGCGATGCCGTTGCGAACACCCAGGCGCAGCCGCTTCGGCATGGCCGCTGAATCCACTTCGGCCGAGACCATGAAGGTGTCATTCAAAAAGCAGGTCGCCTGGTTATCCCAAAGCTGAATGCGCAGATTGTGAGCGTCATCGACGCTTAAGTCGTCGATCTTCGCCAGTGATTCAAGCACGGCGTTTGTTTTGATGTCGCGCCGTTCCACGTAGGCGCTGACGCGTTTGGCGTTGGCGGGAAGGCGGATGCCGCAGGCGATGTACTGCTTTTCAGCGATGCCCACATGCACTTCGCATTCGTCTCCGCCGGTGGGAGTCTGAATATTCGCGCGCAGAACAAATTCAGAACCGGGCAGTTGGCGCTCGGCAAAATTCCAGCCCTTGAGATGCTGCAAAAACAACGCGCCTTCCTGGAACTGAAAATCCTTGGCCTCGCCGGTAAACGTCCAGCCCGCCGTCGAACGCTTCGTTTTGTCGATCAGCGACTGCGTCGCGAAAACGTCGGGCGGCGGTGTTGTTTTGAATACTTCCGGCGGCGCGATACGTATGGCGGGCACTTTCAGTGGCGTTTCGGGCGTGGGAGCGACGGCGACCGCGGGAACTTTGAAAATCGCGGGGCGCGTCTTGCCGCGATCGAACAGCATCCAGAAAAAGATGACGGTGAGCATGGCGAATCCGGCGACGCCGCCATAAAGCATGTAATTGGTGCTGCCCGCCAGGGCACCGGAGGCTTTCAGCATCTTCAGCGTGTCGGGCAACAGAATCATGCCGGCCTTGGCGGCGGGAAGCGGCACGATTGAAAGGGGTTTTCCGCTTTCGATGTTCTCAATGTCCTGGAGCAGATCGCCGTAAGAGGTGTAGCGATCGTCTTTTTTGGGCGCCGTCATTCTCTGAATCAGCAGCGATACCGTCGCGGATAAATCAGGCTTCTCGACACGCGGATCGAGAAGTTTTTCCGAAAGCTTGCGGGCGAGCACGGCGCCGACCGTGTTCGCGACAAAGGGCAACTTCCCCGTGATCATGTGATAGAGCGTGATGCCCAGCGCGTACTGATCAGTGCGAAAGTCGAGATCGGTTTCGCCCACGGTCTGTTCGGGCGACATGTAATGGGGGCTGCCGATGGTGCTGCCTTCTGTCGTCAGACGCGTATTCTCTGTCTCTTCCGCGGTGAACGCGGCAAGACCGAGGTCGGCGATTTTCAAGGCATAACCGGCGGCCATCCGCACCGTCGTCTGTGTCGAACGCGGTTTCGACAACAGCAGGTTTTCAGGCTTGATGTCGCGGTGAATGATGCCGAGCGAATTGGCGTAATCGAGGCCGGAGACCGCCTGCTTCAGGTAATGGAGGGCTTCGCGCTGCGGGAGGGACTTGCGGGAATCGATAAGGTGGCCGAGCGTATCGCCCTCAACGAACTCCATCACCACGTAGCGCATGCCCTGGTGTTCGCCAAGATCGAAGCAACTGGTGACGTTGGCGTGCGACATTTTCGCGAGGACCATGGCTTCGCGGTTCAGGCGCGCGACATACATGGCGTTGTTCACGAGGCGCTGCGGCAGAACTTTGATCGCGACCGTGCGTTGAAGATTTTTCTGCCGCGCGCGGTAAACGGCGCCCATCCCGCCTTCACCCAGTTTTTTCTCGATCTCGTAATTGGGCAGAGTCGCGAGCGCGGTAGCCAGCGCCTGATCGTCGCCTTTCGTGCTGGAAGACGATCCGGAGAGCGACAAGTTGGGATCGAGCGGGCCGATGGACATCGTGTTGGATGCGCTTGAGGGCGGCCCCAACAGGGTCCGATTCAGATCGTCGCCTGAACTTCCGCTCATCAGCGCGCGTCTCCGATTTTTTTCACTTCCTGCAGAATGTCCGCGGCAGAAGGGCGGTCGGACATGGTGCGCCCGACGTACTGGTAACTGACATTGCCCTGCTTGTCGATGATGAATGTGGTCGGATGCGCAAGGTCGCCGGCGATGTTGAACGCCCGCACGGCATCCTGATTCACATCGAGGAGAACTTTGAAGGGAAGTTGAAAGCGCGGATCGGTCGACTTCTCGTAGTCCCGGACGCTGCGCACAAACGCATTGATGTGCTCTTCAAGTCCCGGATAGACGACCAGAATTTCGACGTTCGCATCCTTAAACGCCTGCTGATTGCGCGCGAAGTCCGCCGTCTGACGCGTGCAGAACACGCAGATGCCCTGGCTATAAAATCCCTTCATGACCGTCAGCACCACCACGTTCTTGCCCACGAACTGCCCGACATCCACGAGTCTGCCCGACGAGTCGATGAACTTGGTCAGCGGCAATTTCTTGCCTTTCAAGCCATCCTGCCTGGAATCCTTCGGCGCTCGTTCGGCGTTCAGCGCGGCGAGTTTCGCCGCTTCGGCCAGAGCTTGCGCCTTGGCCAGTTCCTCTTCCATGCGCTTCATTTCCACCTGAGCCTGAGCGCGCACGCGTTCAAGTTCGGCCTGAGCGGCGGGATCGGGCCTGGGGGCTTCGACCTTCGCGGGCTGAGGCGGCGTTTGCGCCGGCGCGGCTTCGGCGCGCGGCTGGGATTGGATGGTATCGATTTTTTTATTGAGCTCGTCAAAGCGTTGATTCATCTGCTCCATTAAGAGCAGATCCTGCTGGCGCTGGCGCATGGCATCCATTTTAACGCGCGCGACTTCAGCGTCGGAGCGCGCTTTGATGGCGCTATTATCCGCCTGCAGCCTGTCCATGCGTTGCATGGCGGTGCGGCGTTCGGGAGTCTGACATCCCGATACAATCAGAACACTGGCAAGCACAGCAATGCACGACGCGGACTTAACGGGCATAAAACGCGAGGCTCCATCCCCTTGGAAGGTTTAACTGGTCAACGTATTGTGTCTTCCCCAACGGGTTTTGGCAACTGTTAAAGATTTGGATCTCAGTGGGATCCTTTCAGTTCATTTCAGTTCATTTCGATGCTTTTAAGGACTTAGAGATCCAAACGTAAAAATTCATCCGTTGTATACATGTAGGACTTGGGGCCGATCGCCCATTGGCTTTTTGCGAACACGCGGACGGGACTCGTCGCGCCATTATTTCTTTTTATTGATCAGATTAAAAATGTCGTTCAACGGGTTGGCCCTGGGTTTTTCCGCAGGGGGTGTGGCAGCCGTGCCGGCCGGCGCTGGATTCTCGCGCGCTTTCTTCGCCTGGATCAATGCTTCGACGCGATTGTCCAATTCGTTGAATGCCATGGCGATGTCGTAACGGTTGTCTTTGTAGTTTGAAACAGTGCCCGTGAGAATGATGGGCTTGAAATTTCCATCCGCGAATTCTTTCATGATCACGTCGCGGTCCGTGGCATCGAGTTGGTCGAGCCGCAGCACTTTCTGAGTGGTTGGCGGCAGGGAGGTGATCCAGAGCGTCAGATTGGGCGAAAATTTCTGCGTCGCCAGCTCGATGCCTCCGGAGATTTCGATCTGCAATCCGGCCGACCGACCTTTGCCGGTCAGGCGTGATTTCTCGATCCGCGCACGGCCGCCAGCGAGTGGGACCGTGAGCGCGTAGTCCTCGAATTCCATCTTGTTCAAGAACAGGCCGAAGTCTTCGCTGTAGAGCGACGTGAGCCAGTCGATTTTCTGGCCGATCCGGTTGCCGAGCAGACCGCCAGCAACGTTTCCGAGAAAACCGATGCCGATCTTGGTGGCATCCGTGCTGGCTTTGCCGCCATTTTTAAGCGCCTGAAGTCCGGCGAGTGTCAGCGTGAATCGTCCGGCCCAGGTGCGCAGGGCCGCGCTGTCAAAACCCGCGCCGTCAATCACCGACGTCCCGAGGGCGCGGCCGTAAAGCTGGTAGTCGTCTTTCGTTTTGCCCGCGCCGCCGCCTGATGCCGTATGCAGATTGATGTTGCTGAATTGAATATCGCCGGAATGCGCGGCGGTGGCGAGGCCATACATTTGCCTGTTGATCACTATCGCGCCGTCGTCGAAAATTCCAAACTGGCCTTGGGTGATCGAAACGTTGTTCCGCGCCAGTTGGATCCCAGGCATTTTGATATTGTTTAATACGATGCCGCTGGCGTTCACGCCGGGTGCCGTGAAGGAGGCGTTGACGACCAGTTCGTCAATTCCCGATCCGCCTTGCGATGAAGCGGGGCCGCTTAAAATTGCCAGAGCCTCCTGCAGCGCGACGGTATCCAGTGCGGCGATCGCGTTGCAGTTGATCGTGACGGTCAGCGGCATTCCCGGTTTGCCGGCGGCGCCGAGCAAATCGTCGGTCGCGACTTTCGGTGCGGCAGCGAGGTTCAGATTGAATGTCTGCGTCGATACGGTGGCGCCGTTCTGCAGTCGCACAGTCGCGACAGAGGCGGCAGTCTTCGCGCTCTGGGGCGTCATGGCCAGATCGGTCATCACATTAATTTGCGCGATTTTACCGCCAGCGCTTCGCGAGGCTTCGATCGCAGCTTTCTGGCAGACAACGGACAGGTTATCGGTGCCGCCCAGAGCGCCTGAACGCAGCGACGAGATGCGGCCCGTGTAGGACGCGGCAAGCCCGCTTAGAATTCCCGTGACCGACAGCCCGCCGTCGAACGTGCCTGCGGGGATTACAGAACCCAGATCAATGCTTTCAACCTCGCAGCGTCCGGCGAGTTCGTCTTTGGCCATGTCCACGTTGAACGCGATGAACGTGCCGCGCAGAGCGCCATCCTGAACGACCATTTTGTTGAAGCTGCCGCGCGGCTGCGGCGCATTGAGATCGTAGGTGGCTCCGGTGAGCGCCAGGGAGCGGGCTTCGCTGGTCAGATCGAGCGAGTTTAGGTGAAGGACATTCGCGTTCGTCAGCGCGGCGCTCAGTTGCAGCTTGCAGGGCACGCCGGCGTTCTTCTGTAACTTTAAAAACGAGAGCGAGGTCTCGTCAAAATTGATCGCGCCATCGATGGCGGTCTGAGCGGGGCCGAGCGTGATGCGGAGGCCGTCTGCCTTGATGGCCTTCGAGAGTGCGGCGGTATCGGTCCTGCCGTCCGATCGCAGAGTCAGCGGAAGGTGGGCGCGGAACGACACCTCAAAAGCGCCGGCAGTGGCGGACGGCTTGACGCTGAAATTGTCGACCTTGAATGGGGCGGGCAGAACGAGCGTGCCGTGCGCGTGAAGCTGCACGAGTTCAGGCGACATTTTATTGCGGGTCAGAAAGTTCAGGACTTCCTCGGGGGTGATAACGAGATTTTTGAGGGCCATCGTCTTCAGTCCGTGCGACAGCATTTCCGCCGGCGATGCGTTCAGATGCGTGAGCATACTCTTGAGCGTTGCGGAGCCCGACACGTCTCCGGAGATTAGCGGCGTCGCCAGGTTGATGCCCTCCAGAACGATCTGATCGTCGGCGCGCGAATAACGCGCGTTGAAGGCCAGGTCGCCTCGAAGGGCGGGGTCGCGGAGCCACGCGGGAAGGCCGGCGCCCAGCTGATCGATCAAGGCGGGTTTGACGTTCAGAACCAGGGAGAGATCCGGCACGGTGCCCGCGAGCGCGATCGCATCCCGTTTGGCGGGTTCCAAATCCAGGTATGTGGCCAGAGGCTTGACATCCATCGCGGCGGCGGAGAAGTTGAGCACCGCGGCTTCGCTGGCGAATTGAATCGAATTCAGTCGCAAAATGTTGGCACTGTTATCGAAATTGATGTTGGCGCTCAGATCGCCGTTGGCCAGTGCGTGGCGGGGCAGCACGCCCATCTTTTGCAGATGCGGCATCGCGGCGGCTTTGGCTTGCATGGAGAACGCGATGGTGGGAATGGTTTGAATTAATTTTGTAAACGTCGGCGTGCCTTTCAGCAGCGCGGCAATTTCAGGGACGTTGATCTCGTCGGTGCTGGCTTTCATATTCAGAAGCGGACCGCTCAACGAAATTCGCCCGATGCTCGCGCTGGTGCTCTTGGGATCGTACGCGGCCTTGACGTTGATTTCGCCGGCATAGAGAGGTTCGTTCGGGATGAGTCCGTCGGCTTGCAACTGCTCGATGGCCTTGCTGCTGAGGCGCGCTTCGACCGCCGCTTGCGGCAGCGCGTCGACCCACGCTTTGATGCTGTCGCCGGTCGCGAGCAACGCCGCCCGCAACTTGGCCACACGGGCTTCGGCGAGGTCGCCTTTGAGAGTCATCATGTCGGAGTTCAATTCCAAAGGCAGAAGCACGAGCGAATCACCGCCGGAACCGCTCTTGAGTTTAAGTCCGAGCTTGAGCGTGAAATTGTCATCGACCCATTTTAATGAGCTTACGCCGGGCTTGATCGGCGGTCCCACAAGATTGAACTTGGTTAGACTCAGATCGGTGCTCAGAACCAGTTCCGTTCCCGTCGTCTCGCCAGTGGGGCCAAAGAGCGTTATGTAATGAGAACTACCCTTTTGTTTGATGCTTCCGCTGACCGCGTAAGCGGCTCCAGGAAACACGCTGACGTAAGCGCCGAAGCGCGTGTTGAAATTCGTGAGCGCTTTCAGATCGCTCTCGTTTTTGAAGAGAGGCAAATCGAAGCGCTGCTGCGATTTTCCGCGCGTCGCGCTGCCTCCCATTTCGAGGTCGATGGACTTGTCTTCCGAACTGATTTTTGCGTTGAAATTCAGGAACGGCCTGGCGGGGAGATCCACGAGTTCGGCGCCATCGTACTTGGCCTGAATGGCAAGCTGGATTGGTGTGGGCGGGTCGGATTGCCGCTTCAACGTGGCGTTCAATCCCAGTTCGACGCGGCCGGAACTTCCGGTCAGTTGAAGTTCGCCCTCGAGCGCTTCTTCCACCGGCGTGCGCATGTTCATGACGGTTAGGAGCGGGCCGAACTGTTTCCAGAATTCGCGGCCCATCAGCTTCAACTGTAGCTTCGCTTGCGCTTCCAGTTTGCGCGGGTCGTTCAGCGATGTGATCGCGATCGGCGTCAGGCTTTTGATCTGGAAGGAGTCGGCCTTGGCGTCCAGGCTGACATCGGCGCGCTCGGGAATGCCGTCGGCATTCGGCGAGACTTTAGCGGAGAACGTCATGTCCATGCTGCTGGGCTGGCGCACGCCCTCCATGGCGACGTAACCGTCTTTGGTATTCAGTTTTCCCACAGCCGTAAAGCGTCCGGTCTGTTCCACGTTCGCATCGATCGCGCCGTCGAGATCGCCGCCGATCTGGCCTTTGAGACCGAGGACTGTTCCGGCATCGGTGGCGAACAGATCGGTCAGCTTGCTCTTGAAGAGCACGGTGTATTTGCGCGCTTTTCCATCGTCGGCGCCGGCATCGATTTTAAGATCCAGAAAGCGCGGCGCTGCGGCATCCGCAAGGTCCGCGCGGGTGGCGGTCAGGAACGTGGTAAAGCGCGCGGGCCCGGCTTGAAAGTGGCCATTTTTCCAGCCGCCTTGGATATCGAGATCGAACCGGCCGGGTATATTGCCCGCGATGCGCTTTCCATCCTGAATGATTGAGATGGCGCCGTCGGTTTGGATGGACGATGTCACGTGCACGGCTTCCAGCGTCGGCGCTTCCACTTTGAAGGTTCCGATAAACGGTCTGCCGGGGGCCCATTGAAATTTCCCATCCACGAGGCTGCCCTGAATTTCCAGGTGCCGCAGGAGATAGGGAAGATCGAATTCTTTGAGCGTGGCGTTCACGAGAATGTTCGTGAACGTCGCGGGATCGATGCTGCCGTCGGCGCCGATCCAATCGATGCGAGCATCGACGGTGGCGCCGCCGCCTTGCGGTGTGGACAGCGTGGCGAGATGGACGGAGCTCTTGACTTCGACGGCCTGGCCCAACGCGGGCATGCGTGCGGAGAGATCGAATTTTTCGAAGCGGCTCTCACCGAGTTCCGGCTTGCTGTCCTTATAGCGGAGCACGCCGCCGCGAACAGTGAGGGTGATGTCGAGCGCCTGGAGTCCGGTCTGTTTGGGCCATGCGGACGGCGGCCCGCCGGAGAATTTTTTGACCAAATCCTGAATGTTGCTCGGCTTGAAGGGCCAGGACTTGGGGTATTCCACGTAGACTTCGGGCTGCTCGATGTCCACGGCGAGCGCGTTGATTTTTTTTCCGCCGCTAAAAATCAGCGGAAAGACGGAGAGCGACGCCACGGCCCGTTTCAATTTCAGCGTGTGTTTTTCAGCGAAGGACGTATCGGCATTGAGCACGGTTACATTTTCGAGTGCGACGTTGCCTGAAAAGAGCTGCACCTGCACGGCTTGAATTTCGACGTGGCGGCCAAGCGCGGTTTTTAATTCTTCCTGGATTTTCTGTTTGAACCATTCGTTGTCATAATGCCGCAGCAGCCCGATAACGACGCTGCTCAGCACAAGAGCAAAAAGGCCTGCTGCAATGCCCAGACGGATCAGCCATTTTCGGCGCGAACCGGACGGTTGAGCAAGGGGTGTTTCTACAGGCTGATCCATTCACTGACCTCACACGCAGGGCGAACGTTTGTGGCGCACAAAGTACCTACTTGCCGCGAGGCCGCAGTCTTACCACAAATTTGGCAAAGGACTACGATTGCGC
>Ga0163155_10001973_pt1 | contig 23777 bp, 22 predicted proteins | sample OliLakLV19SP4G1_FD_148611 | JGI IMG/M metagenome (GOLD analysis project Ga0163155, IMG submission 148611) | Freshwater microbial mat bacterial communities from Lake Vanda, McMurdo Dry Valleys, Antarctica - Oligotrophic Lake LV.19.SP4.G1 | ecosystem: Environmental > Aquatic > Freshwater > Lake >... | reverse complement strand
ATCCAGCTCGGCGGCGTCCCAGCGACGGTGCAGCTCAACGAGACGACGCGCGCATGGTTGACGCTTGATGAACGCCCAGAAATTTTGATGCGTTTGCCCTAATCCCCCAACCCACCCAACCGCCGCCGCCAAAAAATCGCTATGATGTACCCTAACGTAACCTCTACGTCACGATTCGGCGTATAAATAAGACAGCGCCACTCACGCAATCAAAAGGACACGATCATGTCGGCGGAACAAGCGCGGCTGGACGAAAACGAGCGCGGCAAAATCAAGTGGAAACAATGGGGATCGTACCTGAGCGAACGCGCATGGGGGACAGTGCGCGAAGATTACAGCGCGGATGGCGATGCATGGGGATATTTCCCGCACGATCATGCGCGCAGCCGTGCGTATCGCTGGAACGAGGACGGACTCGGCGGCATCAGTGATGACCTGCAATATTTGTGCTTCGCGCCCGCGTTCTGGAACGGACACGATCCGATTTTGAAAGAGCGTCTTTTTGGGTTGACGGGCCCCGAAGGCAATCATGGCGAAGATGTCAAAGAGGTATATTATTTTCTCGATAATACGCCGACGCACAGCTACATGAAAATGCTGTACAAATATCCACACGCCGAGTTCCCCTATGCTGATTTGATCGCAGAGAACGCTCGGCGTGGGCGCCACGATTTCGAGTATGAACTGGTCGATACAGGTATTTTTGCCGACGACCGTTATTTCGATATTTTCATCGAATATGCCAAAGCCAACCCCGATGACATTCTGATTCAGATCACTGTGATCAACCGCGCGTCGGAGTCGGCGGCGTTGACGGTGCTGCCAACGCTGTGGTTTCGCAATACGTGGGGGTGGGGCTACGACGATGGCGCGATGGGTGATACGCCGCGCAAGCCGACGCTGCGCGAGAGTTTCCGCGAGTCGTCACATGCGATTGTGCAGGCGTTTCACCCGGTATTGACCGACACTTACTTATACGTCGACGGCGCGCCCACCTTTTTGTTCACCGAAAACGAGACCAATAAAAAACGGCTGTATGGCGCTGCGAATCCGTCGCCATTCGTCAAAGATGCCTTTCACCGCTATCTGATCAACGACGAAACTGGCGCGGTCAACCCGAAGCTGGAAGGTACGAAAGCGGCGGCGGTGTATACGCGCACGCTCGAGGCGGGCGAGACCTGGGTGATTCGGCTGCGTCTTTCAAAAGGCGCGCACGCCAAACCATTTGAAGCCTTCGATGGCGTCGTTGATCAGCGCCGCGCCGATGCCGACGAATTTTACGAAACGATCCACGCGCGCGGCTTGAGCACCGATCAACGGCTGATCCAGCGTCAAGCGCTGGCGGGGATGTTGTGGTCGAAGCAGGTGTATTATTTCGACATCTCACAATGGCTCGGCGGTGATCCCGGCACGTCTGCGCCGCCGGAGTCGCGTAAAGCAGCGCGCAACAGCGATTGGCATCACCTCAACAACTTCGATATTTTGTCGATGCCGGATACGTGGGAGTATCCATGGTATGCGGCATGGGATTTGGCGTTTCACAGTTTGCCGTTGGCGCTGGTCGATGTCGCGTTCGCCAAAGAACAGTTGTTGATCATGACGCGCGAGTGGTATATGCACCCCAACGGGCAGATGCCCGCCTATGAGTGGGGGTTTGGCGATGTCAACCCGCCTGTACACGCATGGGCGGCGATGCGTGTGTATCGTATGGAAGTTGAAAAAAGCGGACACGGCGATATCGCGTTTTTGCGCCGTATCTTTCACAAAATGCTGTTCAACTTCAACTGGTGGGTCAACCGCAAAGACGCGAGCGGCAAGAATATTTTTCAGGGCGGCTTTCTAGGCTTGGACAATATCAGCCTGTTCGACCGCAGCGCCAATTTGCCGGATGGCAGCATCATCAACCAATCGGATGGCACCGCGTGGATGGGATTTTATTGTTTGACCATGCTCAACATCGCGCTCGAATTGGCAAAAGAGGATTCGGTTTATGAAGATATGGCGATTAAATTCTACGAACACTTTTTGGGAATCGCTGTCGCCATGAGCGGCTTCGCACGTCATGGCGTCGGTTTGTTCGACGACGCCGACGACTTTTTCTACGATGTGCTGCACATGCCCGAAGGTCAGATTATACCGCTCAAAGTACGCTCGCTCGTCGGCTTGATTCCCTTATTGGCGGTTGAAACGGTCGGGCAGCCGACGCTCGATCAACTGCCCGATTTTGAGCGCAGTATTGGCTGGATGATGAAACATCGCCCGCATTTGACGGGCAATCTCGCCGTCACCGATGTCGCCGGGTATGGCGATGCGTTTCTGTATGCAATCCCGACGCGCGAACGGTTGATCCAAGTCTTACGGCGCATGTTGGACGAAAACGAATTTTTGTCGCCGTATGGCATTCGCTCGCTGTCGAAAGCGCACGAGCGCGAGCCGTACAGCGCGCGTGTGGAGGGGGTATCGTTCACCATTGGCTACGAACCGGCTGAATCGGAGAGCGCGATTTACGGCGGTAATTCGAACTGGCGCGGACCGATCTGGTTTCCGATCAACTATTTGATCATCGAAGCGCTGCGGAAATATGACCGTTATTACCGCGATACGCTCAAGATCGAACACCCCACCGGGTCGGGTCATATGCTGACGCTGGAAGAAATCGCCGACGACCTGAGCCGCCGCTTGACGCGCATTTTCGAGCGTGACGCCGACGGGCGGCGCGCTGTTTTTGGCGGCGACGACCTCATGCAGATGGATCCGCACTGGCGCGATTACGTGCTGTTTTACGAGTATTTTCACGGCGATAACGGGGCGGGCTTAGGCGCGAGCCATCAAACCGGATGGACGGGCTTGGTCGCGCTGTTGATCCAAGAGACCGCGCCGAAAAACGAGTCGGAGTAAGTCCCTGACGCAGCCTCGTCCTAAATCCTTCTCCTTCAAGGAGAAGGATTTCCCCTCTGCCGCGAAGGTTTTTCACCCCTTGCCCTTATGGCGAAGGGGCAGGGATAAGGGCTGAAAACGAGGGCAATCTGCGTAAGGTGAGTTAATCACCCAAAATCAGCGTGCGTTCGCGCGCCGACTGACGCTTGCCGGATGCAGGTGATTCCGCAGGATAGCCGGCATGGACGACGCCGATGACCTGATCGTCGGGTGTCAGCCGCAAATAGTCACGCAAACGCGGGTCGTTCTTGAAAGTTTTCCAGCATGACCCCAAGCCGCGCCCCCACGCCAGCAGCATAAAATTCTGGATCAGCGCCGCGCACGCTGCGTAATCTTCATCGTGGATTTCTGGGTTGCTGTTTCGTGTCATGATCACCGCGACAAACATCGGTATAGTTGCGAACTTTTGGTACACGCCGTCGCCCGCACGTTCGCGCGCGGCGGGGTCATCATTTTTCATGCCGTCGAGCGCCATCTCGCGGCGGATGGCGGCATATCCGCGCACGCCGCTATCCGTCATGATGACAAAGCGCCATGGCTCGGTCATACGATGATTGGGCGCGTACACGGCTGTTTCCAGCAACTCTTGGACTAAATCTAACGGCACGGGCTGATCGGTAAAACTGCCGACCGACCGCCGCGAGCGGATCAACGTTTCAATATCCATGCGTTTTCCTGAAAAATAACCGATGCGCAGGCGGGCATCAAGCGCTGACAATACCCGCCTGAAATCATGTGCTTACTTGTGCGGGCTGGCGTCGATCTCGAAATCTTCACCGCCCAGACATTGAAAACTGTACCGCGTTGCAGTGATGCGTACAAACAAACATGCCGCCGGGATGAGATAATTTGTCGTTTGTGCATGTGCTGGCAGCAGCAAGCTGCTCATAGCCACGACGATCAACACGATCCAGCGTTTCATGCCTAATATCTCCCTAAACTTATGCTTCTATCTCAGAGCTTACAGGGAGTATGTGTGCAAATTTCTGTATCGCTGTAATGTTTATGTAAATGCTTCGGCAAACGATTCTTTTTTAATTGCTGTGCTGACAAAAATTCAGGCAATCTTCATCAAATCGGCGCGAGATACCCCTGCCTTTAGGCATGGGGAGGGACAGCGCCTTTTTCCTTTCTGTTATATAATCAGGACAGTCGAAAAGGCACTCTGCTCAGGCAGAGAAACGGTTTACTCTGGCTCAACGCCAGACCGACAATGGAACCGGAGTTTCAGAACGCGGCTCGTGTAATTGCGAGCCGGGCGGCAGTCAATCCGCCATACGCGGTGTGTGCCTTGGGCTTCGCGCCCGCCATAACTGCAAGCCACTAGCTTTAGCTATGGGGTCGTTGACGATGGATGGGCTAAACCGTACTGGTGCCAATATCGCGCTGCAAAAGAACGGCAAATCTGCCGAACTGCTTGCGGCATTGACACATATTTTGCCCGCAACAAATTGAGTTCTTACGCGCCGCGCGATTGACGGGCGTTGTGATGATCGTCATCCTGCGAAGCAAGTAACTCGTCGAGGCTCATATCGGTCAGGCGATTTTCCGTCAGCATCGCGCTTACCTGCGCGCGGATCGTCGGGCTAATCTCGCCGTCTTCCAACATATTGCGGCGCACCACGCCTGTCGTGCCAACTTCCCACGCCAAGCCGTGTTCCGCTATCAGCGTATTGTCTGCATACACGCGCAGTTTCCACGTCACAGAATTTTTCACATCCCATACACGCAGCCGCGATGGTGGACTAATGAAGTTGACGCCTTCATGCAGTTGATACCGATCTTCGTGGACGAATAAACGGTCGCCTTGCGCATCGATGATTTCGAATTTGACCCGTCCCTGTGCATTCGCCGCCAGCCGCAGTTGAATGAACGGCTGCACAAACTCGGTCAGTTCGGTGAGCGGCAGCACCCGCTGAATCATGCGTTTATTGTTGGATTCGTATGCCATGACGCCAATATCGATAGGCAGCACATAACTGGTGTCATCGGTCATCAGTCCGGCGGCGCGCGCGGCGCTGAGCGCGTGTTTGTACACGCCATCATCGGGTGGCGGCTCGACGAATACTGGCGAGGGGCGCGCGGCTGTGTTTCGGGTCGTTTCGATGGGGCGACGACGCTCGACAACCGGGCGGCTGGGTGTCGAGGACTGTCGCTGCCGTGGCTGCGCACTTGATCGCGATGAAATGCGCAGCGCCAACAGCAGCACCCCCAAAAACAGCAAAATCACGGCGATGCCCGGTGTGTTAAACGCCGAACTCAAGCCAATGACCAGAAACAGGATGCCGAGTAAAACTTCACCGTTACGGCGGGTGTTCATGTCGAAGACGAACCTTGCTGATGATTGCTGTTATTTTGACCCCGACTGCGCAGCAGCTCTTCCAGCGATAGCGGTGAGTCATCGCTGGCGATGATGCGTTCCTCGTCGTCGGTGAGCGGATTTTGCGGGCGCGCCGCAGCAGGCGTCGCAGGAGCGGTGGAAGCGGCGCTTTGTACACGCTGTAAACGCCCAAAACGATCCGCAATCGATGGCACGAGCGCGAACGTATGCGCGCCGATCAACGCGCCATCGACGAACACGCGCAAATCCCAGTCACCAGCGGCGATCGCGCGCGGATTGCTTGCCAACGGCAGGTGGTGATCAGCGAGTAAGTTCATCTCGCCGTCACGCAGCAGCGTTCGCATTTCATGGACATACTGCTGCTGTCCATTCTGGTCGATCATCTCAAAGCGCACGCGCACCTGCCGATCAGCGTTGCGCGGCTGCACATGCAGTTGAATGAACGGACGCACGCCGTCTTCATCGAGCGACACATCACGCGTGCGGCGCATCGTCATGCCGTCGCGCTCGTTTTGTGAGGTAATCAAGCCGACATCGAGCAGCGTCAAACCGCTGTCGAGTGCGCTACCACGCCGCCGCGCACGTTCCGCCGCTTCGCGGGCTTCAGGACTCATCCGCATCGACGTGAGCGACGCGCGTGAGCGGTCGATCAACGCGGCGGGTTGAAATTCCAAGAGCGAGCCGGCGACCGCCGCACCATACAGCGCAAGGATCAATAAAACGATGCTGGGGCTGATCAACGGCGATAATGATAATGCCGCCGCGCCAACCATGATGCCGAGAATGCCGAGCCAGATTAAGTTACGTCGTCTAAAACGAAGCCGCATGTTGATTGACTTTGGGTTTCTTTGTCACACATTTCTAGTATACGCAAAAAAACACCGTCGTGTTGCGCTGTTTCGTGTAACAATGTCGCCATTATGCTTCGTCTTTGGGTGGCACATAGGCGCGCGTCAGCGCCGCCCATTCATCAAGCGTGAGCGTTTCGGCACGGCGGCGCGGATCGATCCCTGCGGCTTCGATGAGCGCCATCGCCACGTCGGCGGGCATCGGGAAATCTGCCGACAGCGAATTTTTCAACTGTTTGCGCTTTTGCGCGAATCCGGCGCGGACGATGCGAAAGAACAGCTTGTCATCAGCGACCTGTACGGGAGACTTGTCGTAGGCATCGAGCCGGACAACGGCACTATCCACTTCGGGACGGGGATAAAAGACCGCCCGGTTCAAGCGCGCGGCAATGCGCGGCTTGGTGTAATACTGTACGCTGACGCTAAGTAAACTCATATCGCCGGGTTTGGCGACTAAGCGGGCTGCGACTTCCAACTGCACCGTCATAATCAAGCGGCTGGCACGGCGCGGGGTTTCCAGGACATGGCGTAAAATCGCGCTGGTGATGTAATACGGCAGGTTGGCGACGATGACATAATCGCCGTAGGGGACAAGCTGTTCCATGCGCGTGCGGAGAATATCCCCGAAGACCAGTTCGACATTTTTTTGCCTGGCGAAGCGCGTGCGCAGGATCGGTTCGAGACGCTGATCGATTTCGATGGCGATCACCTGCTTTGCCACGCCCGCCAGCACTTCAGTCAGCGCGCCTGTACCAGGTCCGATTTCGACGACGGTATCGGTCGGCATCAGTTCCGCAATTGTCACGATTTTCTCTAACACGCCGGGATCATGAATGAAATTCTGCCCTAAACTTTTCTTAGGCATAATCTCGTGTTTATCGAGGAGCATCTTAGGACTCGTCATGATACGCTCCAATGGTGATCAAAAATGCAAACGCCAATGATACAAAAGAATCCTAAATCTGCGATGACGATCAACCTCCGGTTTGTCATCCGCGCAACCGCGCTGGCATTGACGCTGATCGGTGTGCTGACACCGTTTTTATCAGGCATCCTGTTCACGCTTTCGCTGACTGTTCCCGTATGTGGTGGTTCGGGCAACCCGTCGGCATATGGCTTGATCTACGACGACGTGCAGATTTCCGCGCCGTCGATCAATGCCGTACTCGCAGGATATTTCTTGCCCGCTGCTGGTGAAAGGGTAAAAGGGACGATCATCGGCGTGCCGACGGGCGCCTCCGGACGCGCGGATCGACTGCATGAACTACGCGTGTTCATCGAAGCCGGTTACAACGTTATCGCTTATCAATCGCGCACCTGTGCGGTGGGCGTGAGCAATTCTTTGGGCGGTTTAGAAGTCGAACAGGTTGGTGATGTGCTGGCGTATCTTGCTGCGCGCGACGATATCGATATGGCGCGGGTTGGCATCCATGGTTTTTCGGCGGGAGGTGCGACGGCGATGATGGCAGGTGGGCGCTATCCACAAATCGCCGCGGTGGTCGCGCAAGGCGGCTATCACGATTTCTGGGACGAGATTGTGCACAACACGCGCGGCTTTGATCGCCTGCCAGTAGTGGGCGACATGTTCCGGTTTGGCGCGCGTATCGGCTACCGATTGACCACCGGAGTCGAAATCGATCAGCTCGATCCGTTGGCGGCGGTTCAAACCTACGGTCAGCGACCAATTTTACTGGTCTACGGTACGACCGAACCCGGTTTGCGCGGGGCTTTGATCATGCGCGATGCTGCATCGCGCGCAGGCAATCGAAATATCGAGTTGTGGCAAGTGTCGGGCGCGGGTCATGGCGATTATGTCAGCGCCGCTGGCGAAGCGGCGTATCGCGCGCGCATCGTCACGTTCTGGGATCAGGCGCTCACTCAAAATGAGTGAAAGCACGATTCATTGATGGTTTATAATGGAGTTTGGAAATAATGCGGAAGATTGGCGGCAAGCGCTGCAAAACGGTGGTGATCGAAGGCAAATGTGCGTGAGGACTGGCGAGGCGTACAGGCGTATAGTAGTGTGTGTTAAGATAATGAGGTGAGAACGATGACACAACAAGAAACGCGGATCTCGGTCAAGCAAGCGGTGCATATTGCACGAGACTATATTCTTGAACTTTACGACGGACAAGACCTGCCCAATTTGATGCTTGAAGAAGTACAAATGACGGATGATGACCAGCATTGGTTGATCACATTCGGGTTTGATACCAACCGCCCAACACAAATCATGGACGATCCGTATTCACTCCCGCTTCAGCGTATTCGCAGTCAATATGTACGTGAATATAAGCGCATCACATTGAGTGCCAACACGGGTGACGTGGTTGGGATGACCATCCGTGAAATATGAAAGATTATTGGCTGCTCCAGGCTATCTTGTCTTGACCGACGATGTTCCATTTTCTGTTTATTTGAGTGCCAACGAAATAGATACGCTTAGTTTTCAAAGTTTGAGATTTTAGCTGTGTCCCATAAACGCACGCTCGACCTGACCATGCATCACGATGGACTCATTACGGTACTGCGCGCCATCATCGCAGATGACGAACTGCCCGCAAAGGCGCTCGCCAAATTGCTGCGCACGGTCGCTAAACAAACGCATGTCGTGTACGGGCGCGACGACTTGATCCGCGCTTATCGCGCCTTCACCGAGTCGGGCGATCTGCCGCCGTTCGATGCGGTGGTGATCGAGCGCTTGCGGATGAAACCGGTGCGGTCCAGTTCGGGCGTCACCCCAGTGACCGTGTTGACCAAGCCGTTTCCGTGTCCGGGTGAATGTATTTTTTGCCCGAACGATGTAAGAATGCCCAAAAGTTATCTGAGCGATGAACCCGGCGCACAGCGCGCCGAAAATAACAGTTTCGACCCGTATTTGCAGACCTTTACACGCTTGCAGGCGTACCACAATATCGGACACCCGACCGACAAAATCGAGGTGATTGTGTTGGGTGGAACCTGGAGTTTTTACCCCGAAACGTATCAAATCTGGTTCGTCAAGCGAATTTTTGATGCGCTGCACGACTTCGGCGCGGGTGTCGATCAATGTGCTGATGTGCAAGCGGCATTGGAACGACAATCGCAGTTGACGCCGACCGCCAACACGACCAACGTGGTCATTCACGGCGGCATGATGGCGCAAACCTATAATCAAGCGGTGCAGCAAGTCTATGACCGCGAAATTGACCGCGCACGCGACGCAGCAGCGACGTTCGCGGATGGCGTACGCGCACGGTCGCCCGTCGATGAATACGCGACATGGAGCGAACTCGAAGCGGTGCACGACTTCAACGAAAATGCGCCGTGTCGCTGTGTCGGCTTGGTTATCGAAACCCGCCCCGATCACATCGATGTCGATGAAGTGCGGCGTGTGCGGCGTTTAGGCTGTACCAAAGTACAGATCGGCTTTCAGAGTTTGGATGACGGCATTTTGCGCGCCAATAAACGTGGGCACACTGTCGCCGCCACCCGCCGCGCGGTCAAATTACTGCGCGCCGGCGGCTTCAAAATCCACGCGCATTGGATGCCCAACTTATATGGCGCGACGCCTGCCAGCGACCTTGAAGATTACACACGCCTGTTCGGTGATCCCGATTTTCGACCGGACGAACTCAAGATTTACCCGTGTTCGTTGATCGAAAGCGCCGAACTGATGCAGCAGTATCGCGCCGGAACATGGAAGCCATACACCCAAGATGAACTGTTGAGCTTACTAGTCGAATGTTTTCGGCGCACGCCAGAATACGCCCGTCTGACGCGCGTGATTCGCGATATTCCCGGCACAGATATTGTGGTCGGCAATAAGGCGACCAATTTTCGTCAGTTGGTCGAAAACGAATTGCAACGACGTGGCGAAACGGTCATGGATATCCGCGCGCGCGAAGTCCGTTTCCGCACGGTCGCGGCGGACGAGCTGACGCTCGACGAATTCGCTTACGAGACATCGAACGGGCGCGAGATTTTCTTGCAGTTTATCGCGCAGGATCGGGCGATTGCCGGATTTTTGCGGCTGGCACTGCCAGATGTGTCAAATCCGCTGCTTGTCGACGAACTGGCGGGCGCGGCGATGATCCGCGAGGTACATGTGTATGGACAAGCCGTCGATATTGGCGAAAGCGCGGCGGGGCGAACGCAGCATGCAGGACTCGGCTCAGCGCTGATTGAGCGGGCGGTCGAAATCGCGCGCGCGCATGGCTACACGCGGCTGGCGGTGATCAGTGCGGTCGGCACACGCGGCTACTATCGTAAGCGTGGCTTTGAAGACGGCGCGCTCTACCAGACACGCTCGCTTGTGTAGGGAAAGATTTGCCTGCCGATAACCATATAAATTTTCCGCGATCTCGCCCGTGTGGTATCATACGCGCATTATCTCGCCTTCTAACGGGAAGCGGACATGGATTCATTGAACGCGATTGAGCGGCGGCGGCGTACTTTACGGATCGCCTTATTTTCAATTATCCTCGGCACGCTGCCGTTGTATTGTTTAGGCTTTTTGTTATGGGGCACATCGCCACAAGCGAATCGCCCGACGCCGACCGTGACCACCACCGCTCCCGGCGCAACGACTGAACTTGTCGCCTCGCTGACGCCGATCCTGACGGCGACACAAGGCTTGCCCGCCACCCCGACGCAGGGATTCCCCACCGGGTCATTTCCAACGAGTATTTTTCCAACGTTTATCATCCTGCCAACGCTGACATCGCCACCATTTTTCCCGACGCTGACGACCGCGCCAACGCTGACGAATTTCCCGACGGATACGCCGATTACCCCCAGTTCGACGCCGATCATACCGACGCTGACGAATACCACGATCCCGATCCCGACCGATACGCCGATCACGCCGACGTTGACATTCACACCGCTCCCGCCGACAAATACCGAAATTCCGCCGACGCCGACCGCGACGCCAACCGAAACTGCGACTAACACGGTCATTCCGCCATAAAATTGTTGCATAAAACAGACGTTGTCAGGGCAGGTTTTGACCTGCCCATCATTGGAGAAATGTTATGCCCTTTGATCTCAAAACGCACCTCAAAATGTTGGTCGAAGCCCACGCACCGAGTGGACACGAAGCGCCGATGCGCACGATATTGCGCGACGCGTGGAATGGGCTGGTCGATGAATTTCAGGAAGATAAGCTCGGCAGTCTGATCGGCATCAAGCGCGCGACCAAACCAACCGAACCGCGCCGCACGATTATGTTGGCGGCGCACATGGATGAGATCGGCATGATCGTGCGCGATGTTGTCGATGGATTCGTTTTTATCGATAACCTGACGGGCACCGATAACCGCTTGATGATCGCGCAGACCGTCATGGTTCATGGGCGGCGTTCGCTGTCGGGGATCGTCGCCAGCGTGCCGCCGCATTTGCTCAAAGCGAAAGATCGTACGCGCTACCCGTCGTTTGGCGAATTGGTCATCGATCTGGGACTGCCCGCTTTAGAAGTCGCGGAAAATGTGCAGATTGGTGACTTGATCACACTGGATGTGCCGATGATCGAACTCGGCGCGACCAAAGTCGCGGGTAAAGCGATGGATGACCGCGCCTGTGTGGCGGCGGTGACGGCGTGCTTGCACGAACTTCAGCGCTTGACGCATACGTGGGACGTACTGGCAGTGGCGACCGTACAAGAAGAATCGGGTTTGTTGGGCGCGAAAACTGCCGCGTACATGCTCAACCCGGATATTGCGATTGCGCTCGATGTCACGTTCGCGCCGCAGCCCGGCGTCGATAGCGATTCGACGTGTGAGATGGGCGCGGGACCGGGTATTGGCGTCGGACCGAATTTTCATATCAAGCTGTACGATAAAATCCGTGACACGGCGAAACGCGCCGAGATTAAACTTCAGGATGATATCATCCCCGCTGCGAGTGGCACCGACGCATGGGCGATTCAAGTCGCGCAAGCGGGCATTCCAACGGCATTGTTAGAAATTCCGCTTCGCAATATGCACTCACCCGTCGAAACGGCGGACATGCGCGACATCGAACGCTTGGGGCGCGTACTGGCATTGTTCATCGCGGATTTGGACGCCGATTTTTTGCGCGCCATCGATTGGGACGCGCAGCCGGAAGCACAAGCGACGTAATCTCGATAATCCCTCGTCTGTGTCTCTGTGTTCTGTTTTTCGGTTTTCGTGTCGGCGGGCGGGTCTGAGTCCTGCCCCTGCACAACCCGTTTGTGCCTCTATTTTTCTTCTTCGCGCCTTTGCGTTAAATCTTTCGCGTTGCGAAGCTTGGCACGCCAAGACCCTGCTTGACTCGCGCCCCCTAACTTGTTATACAATCATCATTGAACAGGCGTTCTATCCAAAAAGGGGCATGTCATGACCGATTATAGTGGTGTGCATGATGTAACAGCGGCGCTGAAAAATACACTGGCGGCAATGGGCGTGACTGCGCCCGATATCGGACAGCCGCTCAATGAAGCGCTGCTGCTGGGCATCGGCGGCGGACTCGGCGCGGGCTACCTGATGTTCCAATTCCAATCGCACGGCAGCGCGGCGATTCTCGTCATGGGATTTCGCAATCGCTGGAATTATATGACCGAGTCGATGAGCAATACACTCGACCGTCTCAACATCGCCTACGATATTCACGAGACGAGTGGACAAAAAGGCGCGTTGACAGCCCTGCGCGACGCGGTCGCGGCTAATCTTCCCGTGATCACATGGGCGGACAAAGCGCATTTGCCCTATCAGGCGCTGCCCGAACGTCTGAAGGGTCACAGCGCGCAAATCGTCGCTGTTCACGCCTTCGATGGCGAGATAGCACACGTCAGCGATCTCGCGCCGGCGTTGTGGACGGTCGCTGCTGCTGATTTAGCCGCCGCGCGCGCGCAAATTCCGAGCGATAAAAATCGCATCCTGGTTGTACATAGTGTGCAGCCCTTTGATTTACAGGAGGCAGTGCGCGCTGGCATCACCGATCATATCGAGCATCTCAGCCGCGACAGCGAGACGTTTTCGGTGCCCGTGTGGAAAAAATGGGCGAGGCTGATCAACGACCGCAAGAACAAAAAAAGCTGGCACGTTATGTTTGCCGAGCACAAGGGGTTGCTTCAAACCTTGAGCGACGTGTATGAAGGCATTCGCCACGATGGGACGGATGGTGCGGGGCTGCGCGCGCTGTACGCCGATTTTCTCGATCAGGCTGAGGTGCTTCTCGATCAACCGCGCTTGAAAGACGCGGCGACGGCGTATCGTGCGGCGGCGCAAGCGTGGATCGCGTTCGCGGAGTCGGCGCTACCCGCCAATGTTCCCGCGTTTGCGGATCGGGCAGCGACCATCGATGCACGTTATGCGGCTCTCAATACGAACAATGTTCAGGAAGTCCAGCGTATCGCGTCGCTCTTAGAGGATCAAAGCAGTGCGGCGAAAAGCGAATTTCCGCTTGACGATGCGGGCGTCGATGATCTATTCGCGGATATGCAAACTAAACTCAACGCGGTCTACGATACCGAAGTCGCGGCATTGGCGGCGCTGACTACCGCAGTATAAAGGACGAAAAAATTCAACGCAAAGGCGCAAAGAAAAACAAGAAAGACGCAAGCAATAAATATTTGCCTTGCGTCTTTGCGTTGAATCTTTAGCCCTTCGCACGATCTAAAAATTCCAGCGTTTTCATCGCCGCATTGTGTCCGGGAATCCCGCTCACGCACCCGCCCCGCGCTGCGCCCGCCCCGCAGATGAATACGTTGGCGTACTGGGTTTCGACGCCCCACATACCCGGCTCATACGGCGCGTCTGCGAACACCCACGACAAATCGTTGTGAAAAATATGTCCTTTGGGTAAGCGCAGTTCGTATTCGAGATCAACCGGACTTTTGGCTTCGATACACGGTTGACCGTGCGCGTCGAGCGCTAAACATTCCTGGATCGGCTCGGCAAGTTGTCGGTTGATGCCGTGCAGATACAGATCGAGCGCGGTGGTGCGCTGCGCGTCGTTGTCGTGCTCGAATAACCGATACGGCGTGTTCACCCCGTACAACGTGAGCGTATGATAGCCTTGCGCCGCTAGTTCAGGTGACAAAATCGATGGATCGGTCAGCGTATGGCAGTAAATTTCACCGGGTATCGGGCTGGGCAAATGCCCAACGCTGGCAGCTTGATACGATGTTTGCAAATTCTCGTAGCCTTCATCGATATGAAACGTCCCGGCGAACGCCTGAGCCGACTCAATACCGGATGCGGCGAGGCGGGGTAAGCGTTTTAAGACCATATTGATCTTGAAAACGACGCCTTCTACGTCCTCTGGCGCGCCGTAATCGGGGATTAAATCTGCCAGCACGCGCGGCGCAAGGTTGATCAATGCAGTTTTGCCATCCACCGCGATCACGTGGTCGTCGTGGGTATATGTCACCGTGACGCCGCCGCTCGACGGCACGATCTGCGTGACTTCGGCATCGGTCAAAATGGTCGCACCATACGCGCGAGCGACGCGTGCCAATTCGCTCGTCACTTGTCCCATGCCGCCGGCCGGAACACGCCACTCGCCGGTTTTGTTGCCGATGACGTGATACAGAAACGTCTTATTTTGCTGCAACGATTCGTCGTGTGGGTGTGCGAGTACCCCAATCGACGCATCGGTGTACACCATGCCGCGCACCGTATCATTTTGCATATACTGCTCGATGGCGATGCCGAGCGGTTGTTCGATCACCATCTCCCAGGCGTCGATCTCGTCGGGCGTGGTGAACAACGCTTTGAGCCGCTCGCGCGATGGCAGCGGACTCAACATAAAATCCCAGATTTTTTCGCCCAACACGCTCACTTTGTCGTAGAACGCGCGGTAGCCGCGAAACTCGTCGGTATCCCCGGTAAAACGCGCGAATGCCGCTTCGGTTCCGGCGGGGTCGCCATTGCGGATCAACAAGCCAGTAGGCGCACCGTCGCGGACGGTCGGGTTATAGCTGGCGGTCGGGCGGCGGCGTGATTCGATGTGCAAGCCTAATTCGTCGATGATGCGTGCCGGAAACATGCTCAACAGATAAGAATAACGCGATAAACGCGCATCGACGCCTGCAAAGGCTTGTGTGCTGACTGCCGCGCCGCCTGTCATATCTTTACGTTCCAATACCAGCACCGATACGCCCGCGCGCGCCAGATATGCTGCTGCGACTAACCCATTGTGACCGCCGCCGACGATCACGGCGTCGTAGTGTGTCGTGTGCATGAGAATTCCTTTAGGACGAAAACCAAAATTATACGCGACTCGCAAAGCCCGATACAATCTCATGAATGGCTCTAAGGAGTATTCATACCTATGCGTTGGATCGGGGTGATGCTGGCGGGGCTGTTGGTTGTAACTGGCGTGGCGGCGCAAGATGCGTATGCCGACTATGAAATCGAACCTGGTTATGTCATTTCGTTCCCGGATCATTGGGATATCACGTTCGACGAGCACGCCATTGGCGGCACGAACAATACTGATTATGTGTATGCGTACTCGCCCGTGATGGTCGATGCGCCCACCGATTTGACCGACCCGGTTGACGTATTGGACGCGGTCATCGTCAATTTCATGCAGCGCAACTTTCCGTTTTCCCCCGAACTCGTGCAAACGCTTGAAATGCCAGACGGACGCACGATTGCCTATTACGATTACGCCACCCTTTTCGGCGGTAGTAGTGTCAATGTGCGCTTTATCATTGTACCGCTCGATGATGGCACATTCGGCGCGGTCAATGTGTTGACGACGCTCATGTCGGCGCAGTTGTTTTGGGGAAGTTATGAGCCGATTGTCGTCTCATTTAATGCAACCAACACGAGCGATTCGGCACAAGCGAATGGTTCAGCGGTGGTATTCACGCTGATCGCATCATGGATACGAGGTTTAACGTCGCTGATTCAGCCGTAATGAGTGGAAAGAAGCTGTCTATGTACCGTGTACTGACCCGTTTGGGGTTGGGTTTATTGTTACTGTGGGTCACGTGGATCGCCACCGCACAAACCGATGGCACGCTTTATGATTTTGAAGACGGCTATTCAGTGCAAATTCCGGCAGCGTTTCAATATGCATCGCTGCAAGCCGGGTCGGTCACGCTGCAAAACCCGTCATTGATCGTGACAATTTTTTCACCGCGTGCGCTTGGTGGTGTGCCATCACAGATGCCGCGTGAAGTCCTGTTCGATCTCTTTCCCAGACTTTCTGGCTTGGAAATCGACGTGGACAGTGTCGGCGAGACCGTCATCGATGAGCGCGCGGTGGTCTATTACGATTATGAGTTCGATTACAGCAGCGCCAACGGCGAAACAGCCGCGCCTTCGGCAAGCCGCTTTTATGTGCTCACGATGTCCGACGGTGCGTTTGGGGTTGTCAATGTGGTCGCCGCCGAAAACACGCCCGCCGATTCAGAAACGGTAATCGAGGCGATTCTGGTGACGTTCGACGGTGAAGCGCTGGCAATCGAAGCTGCGCCGACGCTGACACCGGGCGCGCCTGTGTTCGAAATTTATCCGCTCTCCGATAATTACGCGGTCACGCTGCCCGCGAACTTTGAAGTTTTGGCGAACCAGGATGGCTATTTGGTCGCGCAAAATCAAAGTGTGCAAGCGGTTTTCTTCGACGCTGGTCTTATCCCAACGATTATCGCGTATACCAAAGACACCGATCCGGTCGATATTTTCGCCGCGGTGTTCGCTGATATTACGGGCGGAACTGTCACCCCGGTCAATATCGCAGCGGGTGAAGCCTTTGGACGGCGTATTTACAGTGCTGATTTTGCCGAAACGGTACAGGGTGAACCCGTTTCGTCACGGCTGGTCTTGGTCGAAATGAGCGATCAAACCTTTGGGGTGCTGCTCGTGCGTCAATTCTCGCCGACTTTCACACTGGCGGAAGGCGCAGTCGGCGCGCTCGTGCAAATCTTCGATACCACCGGCGCCATCGAGCGTATCATTGCAGCGACCCAACCGGACGCGAACGACGCCACGCCACAAGCGACCGCGGCGCTCGCAACCGAGACGCTGCTGCCGACGACCAGCCCAACACCGACCATCACGCCGACACCCGCACCGCTCGAACCGACAGGCGGTTTATACGTCTTGACCATCGAGCCGAGCGACGGTGAAGCGACGTGTCAATTTGGATTTATCGCGTTGGAAAGCGCGCTGGGATCGCTCACACTTTCTGGTGTGCTGATGACCACCAATGCGCTCAGCTTCACTGGAACTGATCCCGAAGGGACGACGGTAACGCTTGAGCTAACGCCGGATACAGCGCTCAACACGTATACAGGTGAACTTATTGTCACGGATACATGGCGCGTGAATGTGCGCCTGACACAAACTGACGAGCAACTTTTTGTCGGCGGTGTCACCACGCCGTTCACAATTACGTTGGAGGACGACACCACGTATGTATGTGCCGACCAAGCAGGCATCTTGCTGAGCGGGCTATCCTAAGTACCTCAACCTAGTGAAGAAGAGGGGTAATAGTCAGCAAAAACACGACGAGCATCTTGAATAGTAAATGACCAATGGATTTGCCGATGGGAAGCGTTGGCAGCATTTTCCCAAGCGATAAGTTCCAGATTGAGTGTCCATTCGTCAGGAATACGGCGTTTGAGACATTGTTTGGTCAAAACACTCAACTCGATTTCGGTCATGTTGAGCCACGACCCATGGGTTGGGGTGAAGTGAAAACAAAGCCGGACAGCGATGCGATCCGCCTCGGTTTTGCCAAACGTTTCGACCAAGGCGTGATAAGAATGGGTGTTGAGATTATCCAACACAACATCAATGCACTCAGCGTCAGGGTACAGAACATCGACCAGATAACGCATGACACAGGCGAAATCCCGTTTGGTGCGTTAACGGGTAATGAGGGTATGGCGTTGACCGGCTTTAGGTTCAGCCAACATGAACAAGTTCCGAGTGCTGTTGCGCTTGTATTCATGGTCTTCTCGGCGTGGATGCCGCGGACGGAGGGGAATGGGGACGCGCGTCTGCTTGAGCAATTGGAGGCTCTGCTCATCGAAACAAATCATCGGGCGCAGCGGGTTATGGGGCTGATGATACAAGTCCAAAATACGTTCCATTTTTGCCAAGAACACCGGTGTTATCTGGGCAATACACCAGCTTTTGACCTGCCAAGTCTTAACTTGTTTTTTTTCAGAATCAGCCGCACGGTTTCAGGCGCAATCTGTTCAATCACGCCCGCTTCAACCAGTTGTTGGGCGAGTAACTCCAGTGTCCAACGGGCGCGTCCCTGCGGTGGTTCCGTACAGGCTAACGCGGTCAGATGCGCTTCTTGGACTTCATTCAGTTTGGCACTGCTCCCGCGTCCGGGCTTATCGACTAAGGCGTTGTCCAATCCCTCTTCACAAAACCGCAACCGTGTGCGCCGCACCGTTTCGTCATCAATGTAGAGCTGTGCACAGATTTCTCGATCCGTTTTGCCTTCATCACTTTTCAGCAAAATGTGCGCTCGTCGTATCACAACGGCTTGGTTACGCCCTTTGCTAACCATTGCCAACAGTTTTTGTCGTTCTTTTGGGGTAAGTTTGATTTCGTGTTTGAGCATCCCTTCAGCTTATCCTTACCCCTCATCTTTAGCAAGTCAGGGTACTTAGAATGCGTTATTTCTCAAGCTGGACAGCCTCAAATTGCGCAAGGGCTTCCAGTGCTTCACAACCGTACATTACGGAAGGGCCGCCACCCATTAATACCGCAACACCGATAGCTTCGGCAATCTGTTTACGGGTGGCACCTGCTGCAATGGCATCGTGGACATGGAAGGCGATACAGCCGTCACAGTGTACGGCGATGGCAATGCCCAGTGCGATCAGTTCTTTAGTCTGGCTATTGAGCGCACCATCTCCGGAGCTGGCATGGTGCAACTGCGAAAAAGCACCCATAGTGTCCGGGATTTCCTGCCCCAGCTTGCCCATCAATTCCTTCATATGCTCATAGTGCTGAGGATAATTCTTCATTTTTCTACTTACTCCTTTTGGTTGCTGCACGTTGATTCAACGATAGCGCCATAATGCGAAAATTTATAGTGACAATTTTCACAATTAATTATGAAAATTGTCACTATCGCTCAAGGCGCAATTTTTGGCTGGCAAAAGGGCGGTTTTCATATGCGAAAAGTACGCTTACTCTAATCGGACTGGTGCTGAAGATGGTGTCCGACGGCATCGCGTCGGCTTCGAGTAAAACGGCTGATGATGCGTATATCCCGCCGCTGGCATGGTCAGCTCAACTGACCGACAAACTGCGTGCGTCCGCCGAGACGGTCGGCGTGTTCCACCGCGACTGCCTGGCGTGGCTGAGCCGGCGCTCGTCCTTGAAGAAGAGGCTGCAGATATGTTTTTAAATTGGGTGTACCGAACTATAAGCAATATCCCGTTCACTTACCTTGATCCACTCGGTGTGCCTGGAACTTGGAACGGTTTTCGAAATCAATCTTGGGGAACTTACGGATCGAACACTTACACCGGTAGCGACAGCACTTATCCTGGCGATGCACGGTTGGAATGGATGCAAATTGTTATACAGAACATTTTTGACGAGAAGGGTTGGTAACCACATGCCTAAAAAACTTCTCGAATTTCAGCTCTTGCTGGTGACAATCACGCTGGTCCTATTCAGTGTCCTTCCTATAGTTGGGTCAGCTCAGGATATAGACACTGTCCTGTTGGATATTGCGTGGAGTCCCGATGGGACGATGCTGGCCAGTATCGCGGACGATGGTATCTTCAACGTTATGATGCCGAGTCAAAACACTATTCTCTTTCAGTTTGCACGCCCAAGCACATTGGTTAAAGCAGCCGTCGCGTGGAGTCGGCTTGGAGACCGTCTTGCTGCTGGCATCGGTAATCGTATGTATATCTGGGATGTGGAGTCATGGCAGCTTCTCTATGAATATGAAGTGGGGTTGCCGAGTGGCTTCTTCACATGGATAGATGTAGACAATATCCCAGAAGGAGTACAGACGATCACATGGAGCTTAGGTGGACGCTATGTTGTCGTCGGTACGTACAGCTATGAAACAAGTGTGTGGGACACACAGCAAGGGCAGCTGATTTTTCGCGATGGCGATTTATCAGGTGGCGGACCGGGGCGAGTGTGGCTCAATGACGACGGTCGGATGGGAGATGGCGCAAACTGGCTCAATGCATTTATGGGCGAGCGTACCCGTCCTCCAGCAGAAGATATTCAAAGACGATTTGGCGGTTCAGCCGAAGGTGGCAAAACCGAACCCAGACCAGACAACACTCAGATTGCTTGGGGAAACGATACAGGCTTCTTGCTCATCATTGATTTAAACACCACTTGGGGAATACAAGGGTTTGATGTTACTCAAACTTCTACAACCGGCTTTAGACGTGGAATCGCTGACATTTCATGGGATGGCACATGGAATTTCATTGCGGTCGTATCACGCGATGGTGAGCTTTACATTGTCAACCTCGTAACGGAAGAAATTGCAAGTGTTCTAACTATCGATGGGCAGTTGAATGCTGTGGATTGGAACCCACGCACAAACCAAGTCACTTATGCTGGTGTCAGCAGTACAGGTGAACCGATTTTGGAAACGGTGGATGTCAGTGGGATTGCAGATGTACCCGTAATTGCGCCTACATCTACTCACACGCCTACACTGACCCCGACCTTCACCCCCACGCCTGCTATTGTCTGCACTGCAACTGCCCCAAACCCCGCTGCGCTGGTCAATGCCATTAGCGCGGCGAACTCTAATGGTGCGTCGTCGGATACGATCTGCTTGACAAACAGTACCTACACCTTCGCAACTGCCGCTAATAGCATCGCGTTACCCTCTATCACGACGCCGATCACGATTGTGGGCAACGGTGCAATCCTAGAGCGTGGCAGCGGTGCGCCGCAGTTCCGGGTGTTCAATGTGACTTCAACAGGGGCGCTGATGCTCCAAAACCTCACGATCCGCAGCTTCAACGCCGGCGGCAGCAACGGTGGGGCGATCCTCAATGCCGGAAGTGTCATGCTCGCCCAGCACATGACGCAGCAGACGATCCGGCTCATCTGATTCGACGATGAACTTGATCTGTTTGAGCGATAAGCCAATCGCACTCAGCCGCCGGACCAACTCCAATTGGCGTAAATCCTGGATCGTGTACAGCCGATAGCCGTTGTCGCCGCGTGGCGGTTCCGCAAGCAAGCCGAGTACGTGATAGTGGCGGATCGTTTTCGGCGTGATGCCCAACAAATGGGCGATGTCTCCAATTTGCAGATGTGCGCTCATTGTGCGTACTCGTGTTGACGTTCATCGATAGACATCAGCATAAACGCTGTCCGTGCGGCAGGGTCAAGCCGAAAAGATGAATGAAAAATGAGCAGTTTTGAAAAATAGACCTTAGAAAGCATAACAAGTGGTTATAGATTTGAAACAAACATCATAATTTGCTTGCGTTAATTATGGATAGTGATTACACTGATATTTATATACATATTCTTGGTTGTAGGTTCTATATAACACGGAATACCTTAACCTTGGGGACGATGTACCATGACACGAGATCAGTACCGTATTGTTCCACCCAATCCCGCGTTAGAAGAGCAAATTGTCGAGGTGTTTCGACAGAACGGACGTGAGCCGTTGCCACTTTCAGAAGTCATTGCCCGTTTAGACAGAAGCTATGAAGATACTGTCCGCCCTAAAGACTCTCAAGTTCGTCATGCTATTTGGAGATTAATAGGAGAACACCGATTGCTTTTATTACATGATCGGCGTTTGGAACTTCCTAAAAATTCTACCCATTGATAGTCTGATTGTGTTCTCTTTTTAGCCTTTTCCAAAATCACAAGATATCACCATCTACATGTGTGTTCATAAGTATCGTTGCCGAAAAACCGGAGCTATTTTATTGTGCCAATCCTGGTTATTAAAACGGTAATAACATGACTTTAGATCAGCATCGCAGCCTCCGGTTGTTTCCAAATGATGGTCACGAAGTACAAGATTATCGAGATGAATTCCAACATGACCGCGACCGTATTATCCATTCCACAGCGCTACGTCGCCTAGAGGAAGTCAGCCAAGTCGTTTCACCTGTGGAAGGCAATGCTTTTCACAACCGACTTACTCATACGCTTAAAGTCGCTCAAGTTGCGCGTCGCATTGCTGAAAAATTTATCAAGCAAGCGCAAAACGACCCCGAACTTCAACTGTTTATCGACAAGCTTGGGGGTCTAAATGCAGAAGCGGTGGAAGCGGCCGCGTTCGCACATGACTTAGGACACCCACCGTTTGGACATTTAGGTGAAATGGTTTTGGATCGTCTCGTTCGAAATGAAGGAAATGAAGACGGTTTTGAAGGTAACGCGCAATCGTTTCGTATCGTCTCCAAATTGGCGACGCGCGATGCAGATCTTACAGGTCTTAATTTGACCCGTGCTACGCTGCGCGCTGTCCTTAAATATCCTTGGCATTACGATAAAGATCATAAAGACAAAAAACGCAGAGAAAAGTGGGGCGCGTACAAAACAGAATCATTCGAGCTTTCATTTGCAAAAGATCAGCATCCCACCACGATAATTAATTCTGAAGTTATGTCGCTGGAAGCGGCGATCATGGATTTGGCGGATGATATCGCCTATGCTACGCACGATATAGAAGATTTTTATCGCGCTGGATTAATACCGCTTGAATTGTTATTTGCGGGTTTGCCACGTTTCCCCCTTAGTAACGAAGCAGAACGATTCTTGGCTAAAGTGGAAGACGACAAAAAACGCGATAGCGACCGCACTCACAGGATTTTTCAAGAGCGTATCAGTTTGTTCTTCTACGGCATAGATGAACCTTATCGTGGCACACGCGCGCAAAAATCGACGTTACGTCGTGTCGCATCGATCATGATTGGTAGCTATGTCAATAAAGTCGAGATCAATCCGCAAGTTGTGCTGAATCCTGATCAATTATTATTAAAACTGGATAATACAGGCGATATGCTGCTTGAAATTAAGTTATTAAAAGATTTCACGAAGTACTATGTGCATCGAAATCGTCCATTAGTAACACAACAGCACGGTGAACAACGCATCATTGAAAACCTATTCAAATTTTTCTTGGGTGCCGCAGACCCGCCAAGATCAGATGATGAAGATAGGCTATCACTTAGCTGGTTCGAAATTTTACCGAAAGATTATCAAGAGCTTTATGATGAGGAAGCTCTCCGTCATCCGGACATGCCGTCTCGTCATTTGCATGCACGAATCGTCAGCGATGTTATTAGCCAACTCACGGACAACGAAGCCTATAAACTCCATGCGCGTCTCATCGGCGCAGGACTTGGCTCCATCATGGACGGATATGCTGATTAATTTCTAGTCCGACGTCTTGCCGTAATTTTATTGCATTCTCGTGTCACAGCGTTACAATAAAGAAGGCAACTTTGTAATGCCATTGACTAAACATTGCATTTACATAAAGGGAAATTCAATATGCGTAAACAGAAGTTTTTGCCAGCAATTTTAGCTAGTTTGCTCGTGCTGATCGCCGCTTTCGCAGGCATCAGCGCCTTTGCACAATCGGATGAAGGCAGCATCGCGGTTTTGCTGCCCGATAGCGCGAGTTCAGCACGTTGGGAAGCCGACGACCGTCGTTTCCTGGCGGCGGCATTTGATGCGGCTGGCGTCGATTACACGATTGTCAAC
>Ga0163155_10001968_pt1 | contig 23820 bp, 24 predicted proteins | sample OliLakLV19SP4G1_FD_148611 | JGI IMG/M metagenome (GOLD analysis project Ga0163155, IMG submission 148611) | Freshwater microbial mat bacterial communities from Lake Vanda, McMurdo Dry Valleys, Antarctica - Oligotrophic Lake LV.19.SP4.G1 | ecosystem: Environmental > Aquatic > Freshwater > Lake >... | reverse complement strand
AAAGTATGTTCTTATTTTGAAATAATTGAAGAAAATAATCTTCGGTAAATAATATGCAATAGCCTTCAATGTCTTGCCATTCTTCAAACAAGTGCAATTGTCCTGGCGAAATGAAAAATAGACTATCCGCAGTTATTTCATAATTTTTATAATCAATAGTTTGTTTACTGTTGCCTTTTGTAATCCATAAAATTTCATAGAAATTGTGTTTGTGTGGAAATACTAAATTGTTGGGTTCGGGCATATCCTCAAACCTGTCGACCCAAAACAGTGTGTTTTTTTCACGTTGATTAAGTAAGTCGCTAATTGCAATATTTTGAATCATTATATAAAGATAGAAATTAGCTATTTTTGTTTGTCAATTTTCAGTGTGTTGTTTTAGGTGATGGGTGGTCGTAGCATTACCGCCAACTCCTAAATATACGACCCAACTTTCCGCCAACCCAACTCGCGTGGAGCTGTATTGACGATGGTGAGCCTTTGGTCAAAATGGTAACCTCCGTACTGGCTCGCGTGAGAGATTGAAGCGGCTACCCCGCAGTAGCGTTGCCCTAGTGCGTTTGGACGAGGAGTAAAAGCGTAAAGCCTGCCTGTCCGGCAGGGAGCCCGACCTCTTATGTTTCAATCAGGGGGGACGCCCAAATAGCTTCCTTTGAAAAAGGTAATGCGCTTATTTAGAACTAATTGCTATATTTGTTGGTCGATTTTTTCATTTTTTAATCTTTCAACCATTTTTTAAACTAGTCAACTTAAAAAAATCACGCCATGAGAATAACACCACTTGAAATTCGCCAGAAAGCTTTTGAAAGGGTATTGCGGGGATATGATAGGGACGAGGTGAATGCCTACCTCCAATCGCTTTCGCAAGAATGGGAACGCACGCTAGACGATGTAAAGGAAATCCGCATTAAATACGAAGCGACCGAGCGCGAAGTATCAAAATTGCGAGAGGTAGAAAGCTCGCTTTACCGAACACTAAAAACTGCCGAGGACACAGGCGCCAACGTGATCGGTCAGGCCAACAAAATGGCCGAGTTGATTTTGCGCGAAGCACAGGTGGACGCGGACTCGATGGTGAACGAAGCGAAGACAAAGGCCAAGAACGCTATTGAAGAAGCCGAATTTATTTCGCGCCAGATGTTGGCCGAAATGGAAGAGCGATTGAAAACGCTGGGGCAGCATTACAAAACATTAGAACTACACAAAGACAATTTACTTTCGGATATGAAACGGTTGGCGGGTGAAACTATCGACCGTGTAGACCGCGCAAAAACGGCCGCGCGCGATTTTGATCCTGACCAACATTTGGCCATTGCCAAACGCGAAACGAAAAAGGCGCTGTTCCCCAATGCAGAAGTGGAACGCGAAATAAAAAACGCAATGGCTCTGCCGCAACAACCTGTTACGGCAGAAGTTACCGAGCCTGTTTTTTCTAACGAGCCGAGGATTCAAAAATCTTTTTTTGACGACATTCAATGACGGGTAAAGTAGCGCTGGAAGGCCTTGAGTTCCATGCCTATCACGGAGTATATCCGCACGAGCGGTCTTCGGGAAATAAATTTGAAGTGGACGTGGTGATAGACACTCAGTTTTCAGATTCTGCTTTTCGCGATGAGCTGACAGGCACAATCAACTACGAAGATTTGTATGCCATCGTAAAAGAGGTGATGGGGAAACCCGCGAAGCTGTTGGAAACTGTCGGGCACTCAATTGCAGAACAGGCTCTCGCCTTTTTTCCTACAGCTAAGATGGTTGAGGTAAAAATATCTAAGTTGAATCCACCGATTGGGGGAGTTTGTAGGAAGGCGAGTGTGGTTGTTATCAGAGAAAGACTCCGGTAGACGCTATTCTGCAAATAACTATTAACCAACAACCATCAACTTATAGAGGTGACCTCAGCAAACAAAAACCCCCTTGCCTCGGCACCGTCATAGAAATCAACTTCTTTGCCGATCAAATACATGGTGTGTTTTTTTTCAACGTACACCTGAATGCCATCTATTTCATAGGCTAAGTCGGTGGGCTTTTGTTTGTCGAACCCAATAATCAGCGACACACCCCCACAGCCTCCTCCCTTTATGCCCAAGCGCAGCCCGTAACCCTCGGGTATATTTTTGGTCTGCATGATTTTTTTTACCTCTTCGGCAGCACGGGTGGTAATGCCAATGGGTTTTACGGTGTCGAACATTTTTAAACGCCTTTCAGCTTTTTAGGATTTTGTGCAGTGTGGAATACCCTTGATATTACGACTCGATCAATCCCAACTCTATCGATAATTTTACACGAAGAAGCGAATAAGTAGCGATATTCAGATTTCTTGTGTTTCAGTAATGGTTCTTGTTGCCCTGCTCTGGGGTGGTGTGCTAGTAAGGAAGTCGATTTAATGATTTTGTCGAGTACTAAAGTCGAGTAGGAAAGACCTCTTTCGTCCTTTATGTATCGGATTGCCCGTTCCAATTGACCAAAAGCCCTATTTGTCCAAATTATTTTAACCATTCTTTTGATCGGGCAATTACTTCTTCATGGGAAATTACCTCTCCCGCCTTTTCTTGCTCATCGGAGACATCAATATCATCCAGCAATGCCAACTGTTGATAAATGTCTGTCAACCGTGTTTCGGGCTTTATATCTTCTGCAATTTGAAGAAGATATTCTTTTAGTTTTTCGCTACTCATCTTCAGGTCATTTGTTCTTATAAAATTACCTAAATTTCCAACATAATAGACCTTTAAAAAATTCCCATGAACGCCTTAATTGATTTTGGAAAGATATTGATACCGGCCTCCATCGTGTTGTATGCCGTTTATTTGATGGTGCGCTCGTTTATTCAGCGCGAACTTGACCTAAAGAAATTGGAAGTACGGAGCAGAAGTATCGAAACGATCTTGCCCGTGCGCCTACAGGCGTATGAGCGAATGGTGTTGTTTTTAGAGCGCATCTCGCCACAGAATTTATTGATCCGTTCGAATAACCCCGGCTACACCGCGCGTGATTTTCAAAAGGTGTTGTTGGACGAAGTACGCAACGAATACAACCACAATGTGTCGCAACAAGTGTACATGAGCGAAGAGGTATGGAACCAAGTTAAAAACGCAAAGGAGGACTTGATCATATTGATCAACGAAGCATCTAGCCAGATGACGAACGAATCTACAAGTATCGACTTAGCGAAGAAAATATTTGAGATGGTGATGGACAGGAAATTGGATTTGATTGGCCATGCACTTTCCGATCTTAAAAAGGAAATTCAACAAATTTTTTAACTATGGGAAAAATTGCATTGATTGTTGGTACTACCGGTTTGATCGGAAGCCAACTGTTGGATGTGTTGTTAGCTGATGCTGATTATGAAAAGGTAATTGCCATCAGTCGCCAACCATTGGAAAAGAAACACTCAAAATTGGATAATTTAGTTTGTGAATTAAACGATTTGCCAACAGCCTTGAAAGCAACTAAGGCTGATGATGTTTTCTGTTGCCTCGGAACCACGATGCGCAAAGCAAAAACAAAGGAAGCTTTTCGTGCCGTGGATTATGACGCGCCACTTGCGTTAGCCAAAGCGATGAAAGAAAATGGAGCGAAGAAATATATTTTGATCTCCGCGTTAGGATCAAAAAAAAGCTCCTCTATTTTTTATAACCAAGTGAAAGGGCAAGTGGAGGAAGCGATTGATCAAATTGGTTTTGAAAGCTATCATATTCTACAGCCTTCGTTATTAACCGGCCCACGAAAAGAACAACGCGCAGGCGAAGAGGCCGCGCAGGTTTTTTATAAGATTTTTGGATTTCTAATTCCCAAAAAATATGCTTCCATTGAATCGATAAAAGTAGCGAGAGCAATGATGGCTTATGCCAAGGAAGAGAAGAAGGGCAAGTTTATTCACTTGTCACAAGAACTTCAGAAATACTAAATGAGCCAGAGACCATAATCTTCAGAAATGATCGCAGTCATTCAACGTGTGTCCGAAGCCTCAGTCGCCATTGATGGCCAACTTAAATCTAAAATCGGTAAAGGAATTCTGGTGCTGATCGGTATTGAAGATGCCGACAATATGGAAGATATTGAGTGGTTGAGTGCTAAGATCGTAAGTCTCCGTATTTTCAATGATGCAGAGGGTATTATGAACGTGAGTGTCAAAGACGATGGTGGAGCTGTTTTGTTGGTTAGCCAATTTACGCTGCATGCCAGTACTAAAAAAGGAAATAGACCGAGTTACCTCAAAGCGGCCAAGCCAGCGATTGCGATTCCACTTTATGAAAAAATGATTACAGCATTAGAATTGCAATTGGGTAAGACCATTCAAACTGGCGAGTTCGGGGCAGATATGAAAATTGGTTTAATGAATGATGGACCTGTTACAATTATTATCGATACAAAGAATAAATTGTAGTCTTGCGTCTCATGTCTCACATCTAACAGCTGCTTTATGATCGCCTCCTCCACCTCCGGTGCCAACCGACAAAAAGAAATTTACACCAACGGCTTTGCGGGCAAACTTCCCATCGTGCCAATTGATCCCCAAAAACTAGAGGAACAAGCAGCGGCTAAAATGACCGCACAAGCGAAAGCATATATTTTGGGTGGTGCTGGACAGGAGTCAACGATCCGATCCAATCGTGTAGCCTTTGAAAAATATAAAATTGTTCCGCGCATGTTACGCAACGTGAGTGAGCGTGATACAAGTATTGAATTATTCGGACAAAAACACCCAACACCTTTTTTGCTTTCGCCTATTGGCGTATTGGAAATGGTACACTCAGAAGCAGATCTGGCGGTTGGTAAAGCCGCGGCCTCATTAAACATTCCCTATATTTTTTCAAACCAATCTTCTAAGCCAATGGAAGATGTAGCTGCTGCGATGGGCGATAGGCCACGATGGTTTCAATTGTATTGGAGCAAGTCACAAGAATTAGTGGCAAGCTTAGTGCAACGTGCTGAGAAATGTGGTTGCTCGGCCATAGCCGTTACGTTGGATACCACCATGCTCGGGTGGCGCACGCGTGATTTGGATTTGGCCTATCTTCCTTTTATGGAGGGCAAAGGCATTGCACAGTATACGTCTGATCCTATTTTTCAAAAGTTGATGGACGAGCCAGAGTCCGTTGCCAAAAGAGAGATTAATTTTCAACTGTTGCGTGGGTTGATAACGATGGTTAATAATTATCCGGGAAAAGGATTTTTTTCGAAACTAAAGTCAGGCCGGCCGGTCAAAGCAGTTCAAAAATTTGTAAACATTTATTCCAATCCTGCACTTACGTGGAACGATCTAAAGTTTCTTCGTGCACATACAAAGCTTCCGATTTTATTGAAAGGAATTCTTCACCCCGATGATGCACGCATGGCTATTGATTATGGAATAGATGGTATCATTATTTCCAATCATGGCGGCAGGCAAGTAGATGGTTCGATCAGCACGTTTGAAGCATTACCAGCTATTGCCGAGGCCGTTGCCAAACGCATTCCTATTTTACTGGATAGTGGCGTGCGTGGAGGTGCGGATGTTTTCAAAGCGCTTGCTTTAGGTGCGTCTGCTGTGTGTATCGGTCGCCCGTACGTGTATGGACTCACACTCGCAGGAGAAGAAGGTGTACGTGAAGTGCTGCGAAACTTTATGGCTGATTTTGAACTGACGATGGGTTTAACAGGGTGCAAGAATATTTCAGAAATAGCAAGGGAGGCGTTGGTCTAATCCTTTTTAGGAAAAAGACTTTTATCAATTCCCGGAATGACTTGAATTGCATTCTCATAATACACTTTTCTCAAAACCGAATCGGGTAATTCTAGTCCATACATTTTCCAATGCGCATGGCGTTTGCGATAATAATTGAAATATTCATCACCTGTTTCTAGCACGCGGAAGTAGGTATAGTATTCTTCTTTTTTGTAAGTATCCTTTCCAAACATGATCCGATCTTGGTATTTGATCATAAAAGCTCGAGCCGCCTTTGGTTGCCTGCCTAGTTCTGCCAACACTGCGCCCAGTTCCGTGTAAACGTTGGGCATCTCATCGAATAATTTTCCCAATCGCTCCAAATCATTTCCGAACCAACCGAGGTGTGCATCGATGAATTTTGTGTTCGGATGTTTTCTAAACATGCGATGTTGCTCACCCATGATCTGCTCAAAAGATGATACTTTTTTAGGATCGCGGTAGCGGTCGGGTTCTTGCTTTAATTCAAGCCAACGCTCATTGTATTTATCTTTTGGATTCCAAAATGAATTCGGCTCACCGGAATGAATCAAAACCGGAATACCTAACTCGCCACACTTTGCCCAGATAGGATCGAGGCGTGGATCATCGACAGCAATCCGATTTCCTTCATTGTCTTTGTCCGTAAGGCCTAAACCTTTATAGACTTTAAGTCCTTTTACACCTTGCTTCACCGCCTCTTCCATCATGGCCAGCGTTTCGTTTGGCCATCCTTTGTCGTCCAATTCTTCAAAATTTATATTCAGAAAAATCACGAACCGATTCGGAAAATTTTTATTGACATTGTTCAATGACCACTCCAACACCTTTCCGCGAAAGCCGCTGAGGTTTACCATCACGCCCATGTTGAGCGAATCCATTTCAACTATCAACTTTTCGAGATTTTGGATCGGCATAATCCATTGATGGTTGTGTACATCAATGAACGGATATTTGGCGTGCGTGATTGGATGCTCAGGAACTTTTAGAGTCGAGATGGGTTCGTAGTCCTCAACGTCCATCACATTCATTCGGTATTGAATCTTTCCGATCAGCCACCAAGTCATTCCCAGAAAAACCAATATTAACAATGGTAATCCAATCCACTTCCTTTTTGAAAAAGCCATGTTAATTGTCTAGCGGGTGATAGGCACTCGTATAATAAATTTATCCCAAACGAAATCCATGTCCACACCTGCCGAATCAGCGGCAAAGTTGATGGTAAATTGTTCTGTTTCATCAGATGCGATTGTTACGGGCACATCGACTTTAAGTACATCCTTTGTGTAATCGGGTTCTCGCACACCAAAAAAAACTCCCGTTTGACTATTCAATGAAACCTGAAAAGAAGTTTCGCCTGGTATTGCATACATCCTATAGGTTCCTGCATTGATGGGCTTGCCGGCAAAGTTTACGTTTTCGCTAAATGTGATTTCGGTGGCTGCATTCGCGCCAAGCCTCCAGTATTTGCCATACGGCTGAAGCGCTTTGTCTTTTGCTTCACCAAAAATGAGCCGGCCTTTTTTGTAGGGCCTGGCGTAACTAATTTTTATGTCCAAACCACGATCGCTAAATTCGGTAGTAGTGGGAGGGCTTTTAGGAAATAAATTACTGTAAATCAGAAAGCCGACAATTGAAAGAAGAACAACGCCAACACCGATAAGTATTTTCTTTAACATGGTTTTAGGGGTTAGGGTTTGAGAATTCGAATATACGTAAACGAGTTGAGGAAATACTTGAGGGCCATAAAATTGATTTTTACCGCGAAGGTGCAAAGCCGCTAAGTACCGCAAAGATTTCCAAAAAGATTGTCTGTGTACCACTCAGCGCCCTCTGCATCACAGCGTTTTTGCGGTCAAAATTCTACCTCAAATAGAAATTTAATGGCACCTCTTGCCTTGAACTATTAAATCCGTACAAATAAACATTACCTTTATATTTGTTAAAGAAGTCAATTACTTCTTGCGGGTCTTTTACCCGCTGACGATTGATGGAAACAATTGTATAATTTTCAGGCAATCCGAGTCGCTTGAAAACCCCTTCTCTAATTTTAGTAATCTTCACTCCGTAATCAACCGCTTCCAAATTCACGCCCAAACTCGCGTCATTGTAAATTTTGCGCTTTACATAATTGATGTCGCCATTTTTATTGAAAAGTGTAACAACAGTGTTTCCAATTTTTCCATCACGCAAATAAGAAACGGTAACCTTGTCTCCCGGATAGCGATAGCTCAACTCCTCTTCAAAGGCACTTTTACTGTTGATGTCTGCGTTATTGATTTTCGTAATGATGTCACTCTCTTGCATACCTGCCTTGGCGGCTGCACTTTCTCGCGTTATATTCCCTACTAAAACTCCTTTGAATTCTTTTACCGTTAAATCTAATCCAAGTTTCTTCGCATTCTCATAATCGTATTCTAATATATCGCCACCAAAAATTGCTTTTTGAGGAAGACCGTACTTAATCAAATCTTCCACCACTTTTTTGGCAATGTCCACGGGCACCGCAAACGCATATCCGGTGTAAGAACCAGTTCTTGACAAGATGGCCGTGTTGATGCCAACAAGATCTCCGTTTTTGTTTACCAACGCTCCGCCACTATTCCCGGGGTTAATTGCTGCATCGGTTTGTATGAATGACTCTATGGGAAATTTGTCTTCTACAATATTTATTCTTCTGCCCTTTGCGCTCACAATACCAACAGTAACTGTTGAGGAAAGTGAAAATGGATTTCCTACCGCTACTACCCATTCACCTACGGCCAATGTTTTTGAATTACCGATCGTGATAGCAGGCAAATTTGTTTCCTTGATTTTTAAAACTGCTAAGTCTGTCGATGGATCTGTGCCAATCAACTCTGCATCATACGATTTTTTGTTGTAGAGTACTTGAATTTTTTCGGCAGCTTCTACCACGTGGTTGTTGGTCACAATGTATCCGTCTTGGGTAAAGATCACACCTGAACCAGAACTCACTTGCGTTTGCGATCCAGTGCCACCAAACAACAAATCCCAATACGAATAACTTGCGCCACTCTGCGAAATACTATTGATATAAACTACACTAGGTATCGCCTTTGCTGCGGCCACAGTAAAATCTACACCATCAATGGCAGCGGCATCAGTACTTGGCTCGACAATAGTTGGTCGGTAGATTTCTTTGGGTTCAAAGTCCGCCACATTTATTTCTTGGTTCGTTTTTTGGCGGACGGTTTTTTCTGTTTGGTAAGCAAAGAATGCGTATGCACCAGCCAGGCCAGCGATAAAACCTACAATACTAGTTTTCAGTGTGTTCATAAAAGCAAATTTACATACTCAACGCAAAACCTATTGCGGTAGTTGTTATTGGGTGACCGCTAACCTACAAAGTTTGAACCAATCCGCTAAAGTGAAATTTTGGCAGTGAGTTTATTCTTTGACGGGCTGGCCAATGCCAATCCCTGCCCGAGCATACTTTACCAAGAATCGTTGCGTTTTTCTTCGCGCCTTGGCGCCTCTGCGGTGAAAAAATAACGAACATCTTTAGGTTCAATTTTTAACTGGAGGGCATCTCTAAAAACCTTTGTCTTCTTCACCTCAACCCTTTCCCTTCTCCAAAAGAGAAAAGTGGGCGGAGTCTTTAGAGATGCACTGGAGTTACGCAATGTCATTAACTTACTGTCAGGCTGAGCCAGTCGATGCCTGTTTGCAAACACGAATAAGCCGTTTTCGACAAGACCAAACTGACGACATTCAACATTTTTCGTAGCTAAAGTTTTTCATAGCACTTTTCTATTTCTCAATGGCCAACTTCAAATTGCCTGCTTTTATAAAGCTCCCTTAATACCTACCTTTGCCGCTTATGGGCATTCGTTCAACATTAGCAAAACCCTTCGCAGCTTACATCGCCAAGCAAACCAAAGAATGGTCATTAAAACCGATCGAGTACCAACAAAAGGTTTTCAACTATTTGATTGAGAACGGCAAGCACACGCAGTTTGGCAGAGACCACGGCTTCGCAGATATCAAATCACATTCAGATTTTAAAAAGCAAGTTCCCATCCGCGATTATGAGCAATTAAAGCCTTACGTAGAAAAAGTACTCCATGGCGAGCCCGATATTTTGTGGAAAGGCAAGCCCGCTTATTTCGCCAAAACATCGGGCACAACATCGGGCACAAAATATATTCCCATCACCAAAGAATCTGTTCCTAATCACATCAACAGTGCGCGCAACGCATTGCTCAGTTATGTGCATGAAACAGGCAACGCTTCTTTTTTAGACGGTGGTTTGATTTTTCTTTCAGGAAGCCCTGAACTGGATGAAAAAGCGGGAATCAAAACGGGCCGGCTTTCAGGAATTGTCAATCACCATGTGCCACAGTATTTACGATCGAATCAAAAGCCGACTTACACTACCAACTGCATTGAAGAGTGGGAAGAAAAACTGGATAAAATTATTGAGGAGACCATTCAAGTCGACATGACGTTGATCTCCGGCATTCCCCCTTGGGTGCAAATGTATTTCGATCGGATCCAAGCGAAAACGAGCAAGAAGATAAAAGACGTATTCCCCAATTTTTCCATGTTCGTTTACGGGGGCGTCAACTTTGAACCCTATCGCGCCAAGCTATTTGAAACGATTGGAAAAAAAATTGATTCCATTGAGACCTATCCGGCTTCCGAAGGGTTCATTGCTTACCAAGATGGGCAACGAACAGAAGGTTTGTTGTTGCTACTGAACAGCGGAATCTTTTTCGAGTTTGTGCCAACGGAAGAATATTTCAACGATAATCCAACCCGCTTGTCCATTGAAGAAACGCAACTCGGAAAAAACTACGCGGTGATCATCAATAGCAATGCAGGCTTGTGGGGATATTCGCTTGGCGATACCGTCAAGTTTGTTTCTAAAAATCCCTATCGCATTGTGGTGAGCGGGCGAATCAAGCATTTTATCTCTGCCTTTGGCGAGCATGTGATTGGTGAGGAAGTAGAAAAAGCCATGAAGTTTACCATGGAAAAGTTCAAAGAAGTTGAACTAGTAGAATTTACAGTCGCCCCAAACGTTTCTCCTAAAGACGGCATGCCGCACCACGAGTGGCTGATTGAGTTTGCAAACTCTCCTGCTGATCTAGAATCTTTTCGATTAGAGTTGGACGAGCAATTGCGGAAGTTGAATGTTTACTATGATGATTTAATCATTGGCAACATCCTAACTAAGCTAAAAATCACTTCGCTCAAAAAAAATGCATTTATTGACTACATGAAATCGCATGGAAAATTAGGTGGACAAAACAAAGTGCCAAGGCTGAGCAACGATAGGAAGATTGCGGACGAACTGGTATCGAAATAGTGTTTTGAATTGTGATCTGTGATTGTTGAATTGTGATTGTAGATTTACGCCAATAGAAAATGAACAGCAAAGAATTAGAGGATAGACTAATATCTTTTTCTATTCAAGTGGTTAATCTTATCAAATCTTTACCAGAAGATAGGATAACGAACCATTTAAGCGGCCAATTGCTTCGTTCTTCAACCTCACCAGCCTTAAATTATGGCGAAGCTCTGGGTTCAGAGTCTCCTAGAGATTTCGTTCACAAGTTGGGTATTGTTTAAAAGAGTTACGAGAATCGTTAAATTGTTTGAAAATATTGGCGGGATCAAATTATGGGCATCTCTAAAAACCTTTGTTTTCTTCACCTCAACCCTTTCCCTTCTTCAAAAGAGAAGGGTGAGCGGAGTTTTTAGAGATGCCCTTATATCAAATCAAATAATCCTGCCGTTATGAGTGTAATGAATTGGTCTCTATTTTTGTAAAATCTGTTGAGACTAATAAAAGAAAATTAGACCAATCAGAAAAGAAACCAAATTTTGGTGCTAAATTTTCTAATCATCATGAAATTTATGATCAGCTGCCCACGCGTTCACAGTTCTTAGGTCCAACCACGGTGATGAAAAGTTTTGTCCTCAGTCAGTTTACAGATTTCTATCAAGTTTACTTTGGAGATGCTCTAGCCGATGCTGATCTGGCGTCACGAATTGTGGATCAGTTTAAAACGATCAAAGTCCGCTCGCCCTTTTATTACTATCGGATAGTCGAAGGTTCAATTTCCCGAAAAAATAGCTCCGTGAGATCTTTGAATCAATACAAGGAAATAGCTTTTTTAAGCCAACAGCGCAGAACAAAGGGCTTCGATTGTTTAATGCAAAATTGACAAGATGAGGTAAATACTTTTATGCATTTGGTTGCAAAACCTTGCGAAATAGATCGGTCTTTTTTCTATCGAAACGCGGCCTTTACTCATCTTTATTGGAAAATGATCAGTGCTGTTTGGAAAAGCGCTTGGCAAGCTTTTGGCATCAACCTGCTTCACCCGAAAAACTACTTTTTGTTGGCCTTCGTCATAGCCAACGGGAGGTATCACCTATTATTGGATTTTGTACCACGAAAGCATTATTCAGCATCGATATTCAGCGCATTAAAAAAGAAGAAGAATTGGTTAAATTTGTAACAAATAGGATTACTATGAAAACAGATTGGAGGAAGCACATAAGTTCTGACCCTAAAGTAATGTTGGGGAAGCCGGTGATCAAAGGCACGCGGATTTGTGTTGAATTAATTTTGGAAAAATTAGCAGAGGGCGAAGAATTAAAACAAATTTTAGAATCCCATCCAACAATTTCACGTAAAGACGTTTTTGCCTGCATGTCTTTTGCGGTTGATTCAGTAAAGAATGAAACTACCTATTCTCTCGCTTAATGAAGATTTTAGCTGACGAAAGTGTAGACATTCCAGTATTTGAATTTTTGAAGAAAGGCGGATTTGATATTGAACACGTTTCTTTTTTCAGTAGTGGTTCACCAGATGCGGATGTTTTGGATTATGCCTACAAGAAATACCGTGTGCTACTTACCGTTGATAAAGATTTTGGCGAATTGGCTTTTAGAACTAAAAGCGTTCTCGTGGAATTGTTTTGTATCGACTAAGCGGATTAAGTAATCAAGAAAAAATTAAAATTATCTTTAGTGTATTTGAAAATAAAAAATTAGACCTGGCGAGTAACCCTACGGTAGTAACCAAAAGTCAAATAAGAGTAAAAAAATTATTGATTTGAAAATCAGACTGGTACGGAAGGATTTGATTAAATTTATCATTTTAGTTTCGCATATGAATGCCCATGAATTGGTAGGTAGAAAAGTAACGAATGCTAAGGTTCAAAAACTTTCAAAGCACAATGAGGCTGGGTATGCAGTGTTGAATTTTTCCGATGGAAGTGAGTGCATCGTGGAAGCTTCCTTTGGAACGTATACTGGAAATTCTTTAAGTGAGTATCCAACTCTAATTACTCTTTCGGATAAATTTATTAGCACAGATGGAGAAACGTTAGTTGATGCATAGCTGCTCCGTGGTAAGTAGTAAAGTCTAAAATTCTTGATATTGAACCCCAAAAAACGCATCGCCATCCTTGGCTCCACTGGCTCCATCGGCACGCAAGCCTTGGAGGTGATTGCCTCACATCCTGAAAAGTTTGAAGTAGAAGTACTCACCGCACAGAATAATGCTGACCTCTTAATAGAGCAGGCAAAAAAATTCAAGCCCAACGCGGTAGTCATCGTAAATGAAGATCATTATCCATTGGTGAAGGAAGCCTTAGTGCCACTGGACATCAAAGTTTTTGCGGGAGAGAGTGCACTGGCTTCCGTGGTGCAGATGGATTCCATTGATTTGGTGGTAACTGCCTTGGTGGGATATGCCGGGCTTAAACCAACCCTCAAGGCCATCGAATCCGGAAAGAGTATTGCGTTAGCCAATAAAGAAACGTTGGTAGTGGCGGGCGAACTTGTCACTCAATTGGCTCGTGCAAAAGGGGTAAACATCTATCCAGTCGATTCCGAACACTCAGCAATTTTTCAATGCTTAGTTGGCGAGTTTGACAATCCCATCGAGAAGATAATTCTAACAGCTTCGGGCGGCCCCTTTCGGGGAAAGAAAAGAGAAGAACTTGCAAACGTGACCAAAGCCCAGGCATTAAAGCACCCCAACTGGACAATGGGTGCCAAAGTCACTATCGATTCTGCCAGCTTGATGAATAAAGGCCTCGAAGTGATCGAAGCCAAATGGCTTTTTGGGTTAAAACCGGATCAAATAGAAGTGATCGTGCATCCCCAATCGATTATCCATTCACTGGTTCAGTTTCAGGACAGCTCCATCAAAGCGCAGCTTGGCTTGCCAGATATGCGTTTGCCTATTCAATTTGCATTGGGATATCCTGAAAGGCTAAAAGCAGAATTCCCCCGATTTAGTTTTGCCAGCTATCCATCTTTAACTTTTGAGCCGCCCGATACCGAAACTTTTCGTAACCTTGCACTCGCTTTTGCGGCAATGGAAAGGGGGGGTAATATGCCCTGCGTGCTCAACGCAGCAAACGAAGTGGCGGTAGAAGAATTTTTAAAAGATAAAATAGGGTTTTTACAAATGAGCGAGGTAGTTGAACAATGCCTTGACAAAATAAGTTATATAGCAGCGCCTGGTTTGGACGATTATGTACAAACCGATCAAGAAACCAGAAGAAAAGCACAAGCGTTAGCAAAGCAATTTTCCAATTAACGAATCAACGAATCAACGAATCAACGAATTAAACTATGGAAGGATTGATCATGACGGCTCAACTTTTATTGAGTCTTTCGATATTGATAGTAGTACATGAAGGAGGGCACTATTTCGCTGCGCGGTTATTCAATATAAAAGTTGAGAAGTTCTATCTCTTCTTTGATTTTCTGTTTCCGATGGCCAATGTGTTGAATTTTTCCTTAATAAAATTTAAAAAGGGAGATACCGAATATGGTATTGGTTGGTTTCCGCTAGGTGGCTATGTAAAAATTGCAGGCATGGTGGATGAAAGTATGGACAAAGATCAATTGAAAGCCCCTGCTCAGCCGTGGGAGTTCCGTTCCAAACCTGCATGGCAGCGATTGATTGTAATGATGGGAGGAATTATTGTGAACTTAGTGGTGGGAGTAGTTATTTTCATCGGGTTGATATATGCCATGGGCGATCAGCACATTTTAAATAAATATGTGAATGAGAATGGAGGCGTGCAGGCGTTGGAGTTCGCAGATCAAATAGGAATCAAAACAGGGGATCAAATTATAAAGATTAACGGAAAAGATTTTGAATATTTTGATGATGTAGCTAAGCCCGATGTACTGCTTTCACAAAATTCTTCGTACACGATTTTGAGGGATGGCAAGCAAATACAAATACCAATACCAGCTAACTTCATTGAAAACTTTAACAAAAAACAGGCACAAGGAAATTTTGTGTTGCCGCGCTATTTGCCAGAGGTAGGAAGTACTGTAAAGGGATCAATTGCGTCAAGAGTGGGTTTACAAAAAGGGGATGTATTTGTAGAGTTGCAAGGGAACGCAATCCAGTACTATGATCAACTAAAGCCAATCTTAACGGAAGTCAAATCGGATACGCTTTCTTTCAAAGTAAGAAGAGGAAGTGCACTTCTATCTTTCTCCGAGCCAAGAAACAGTGCAAACACGATCGGATTTTACTTAAGCCAAGGAATTCCAGATAATGGATCTAGAATAATCAATTATTCTCTTGGTGAGTCAATAGCATTGGGTCCTGGAAGGGCCTTCGATGTGATATGGCTTCAGATCAAAGCCTTCAAGAAAATTTTCTCCGGACAATTATCCTTTAATAAATCTTTATCCGGCCCGATTGGCATGGCGCAGATGTATGGTGGTGTGTGGGATTGGGAGCGCTTTTGGCGCATGACTGGATTGCTATCTATGGTACTTGCTTTTATGAATTTCCTGCCGATCCCTGCATTGGATGGTGGTTATGTGGTGTTCTTGCTGTACGAAATGATTAGCGGACGCGAGCCATCAGAGAAATTCTTTGAGAATGCCATTAAATTTGGAATGGCCATCTTATTGTTATTGATGGTATTCGTATTCTACAACGACATTGCAAAGCTCTTTACAGGGGGATAAATGCATTTGGTAAATTTTAAAGTGGTTTATAAAGTGCGATCTGGAAAAATCCTTGCGCAACCTAAAAGAAGTGACTGCCCATCTTGACTAGTTAACTGGTAAGTTCTTCAAAAAGAAGTCGCGCACGTTCCCACCCAGTATTTTTTCTATTTCTGCTCTTGAAAAATTTTCATTTTCTAAAGCGACTACTATTCGTGGGAGGCCAGTAACGTCAAAATGCATTTCAAAAGCACCGTCCCAATCAGAGCCGAGCGCTACTTTATCGATACCAATTTTATCCGCCACATACCGAATACTTTTAGCGGTAGCGGCAGCATCTTTGCCGCACACAGCAGTTTCCCACAGGCCAATGCCGACCAAGCCGTTTCTTTTTCCGATTTCTAATAAATGTTCATCCGAAAGATTGCGCTGGTTGTTGCATACTCCCTTAACACCTGTATGCGAAACGAGTACAGGGCCAGTATGAAATGCAAAAACATCATTGATGGTTTGCAGAGATGCATGTGCCAGATCAATCAAGATGTGAAGGCTATCCATTTTGTGAATCAACAATTTGCCAAGAGGTGTGAGTCCACCCTTTTTAATGCCGTGGGCGGAACCTGCCCATTCATTATCATAAAAATGTGCCAAGCCAATGTAGCGTACGCCTATTTTGTAAAATTCATTTAAGTTTGATAAATCGCTTTCTAGTGGTTGAGCACCCTCTAGCCCTAGCATTCCTGAAGTGATGGACTTGTCTTGCTTGCGATCAACGATGAATTTTTTTAATTCTGTTTGATTGGTAATCACTCTTAGCCGGCCATTTGATTTCTCTGCGAAGTCATGCAATGTTTGACATTGATGAAGAGCCCGCTTTTTGATACTAAACCAATTAGAAACTGGCCGCAGTTGAGCAAAACTTAGCAGTGCAATCTGATCGCTAGTTCCCACATTTGATTCAATGTTAATCCCAGCTGGAACCTTGCTCACAATTGTGAAAACCTGAAGTGCCATATTGGCTTGCTGCATGCGGGGAACATCTACATGGCCATAATCGATTCGGCTTAATAAATCACGATCCCATAAAAGTTCATCACAGTGAAGGTCGGCAATGAATGGAATCGAATCATACCACGCATTTTTGCCGTGTGGTGGTGAAATGCTTACTGTGTTTTTGGACTTGTCAATGTATTGAGGAACGAAGATGAAAAAGCAGGCAATACCAATAAACAGCAGAGCAGCAATAATTTTGATGGCCTTTCTCATATTTTATTTGATTCAGTGGGAACTCAGTAACGAAGGTAGCGTATGCCTATTAAAAAAAGGAAAAAAATCCGTTGGGATTGAAAAATGAAAAACCCTATGGATTACACAATCCATAGGGCTGATATTATCTAGAATGATGGTCTACTCTTGTTTTCTCGTTCCATTCATGGGGAATGATCCAAACTGCCCTACGGACATCGTTCCTGCAAATTGATCTTTGGTGATGACCCCCTTCACAGCGATGGATGCAGTATTTCCCCCAAAGTTCACATCATAGCTGAAACTTAGCTCATTGTTTTTGAACACAACATCCTTAATCGGATTCTCACGGGGCGATCGATTCGTAGCGATCGTCCCTGAATAGGCGCTGCCTTCTTTTTTTATTTTCAACGTACCCATTCCGCCTTGTGGAGATTCAAGGGTATAGCTCCACGTTCCCGCTGCTTCATAGGCAACAGTGTCAGTTTTTACGTCAGCTGGTTTTGTAGTTGGTTTTGCTGAGTTGGTCGTTGTTGGTATCTGTGGTCTGCCGCCACCGCCACCGCCCGCGGGAGCACCACCACCACCTTGACCTCCATCACCACCACCTTCATCTTTCAAGTCATCATTGTTGATTGTTTTTTTGCGTCTGCGCGGAGCCTCCATACTCATCTTACCAATGCGGTAACTAAAGGTGACTTTGAAGTTGAGGTTGGTGATCACGTTGGTGATTTGTTGGTCGAGGATAGGCGAGTTCTGGGTGTTTTCAATTGTAATTCTTGGATAGAAAAAGTTTTCTGCCCCAAAGCCTATGCTCCCTTTCTTATTTGCAAACTCTTTGCGCAATGCTAAACTGTAAACGTAGAATCCACCTTGTATGCCCTGCAATTGCACTTGCCGTCCGCGATAAAACGTGAAAAATTGAAGCCCCCATACCTTGCTCAGTTTATAGCTACCAAACAAACGGGCGTTGTAAACCCATCCTGTATTTTTTGCATTGAAGATGGGGTCAGGCACATTGTTGTTGAGCACAGCAAAGTAAGCATCTACTCCTCCATTCAATGAAAGTTTTCCTGCATTGACGTTAGCGAAAATACTGCCTCCATAAGCGTCTTCTGTCCCTATGTTTTCGAAGGTAGTTCTAACAGCACCATTCTCTGAAGTACGGATGCTTTGAATGGAGCCGATTGTATTGCGCATGAAAGTGGAGACGTTGATTGACGAGCCTTTAATAAACGTACTGTAACCCAATTCATAGTTGTTTGTGAATTCAGGATTGAGAAGTGGATTTCCTATCGTAATGTTTAAAGGATTCGCCTGTTGAATATTTGGATTCAAGAATTGAATGGAGGGCCGCTGAATTCTTCTATTGTATCCAAGTTTAAAGGCGCTTCCGTTCTTTAACCGCTTAGACACGTTGATACTTGGAACCAAAACACCATAATCCGGGATGTTCAGATTTTTGGTGTCGAGCGTATTCGCGTCAATGATTGTGTTTTCATAGCGCGCTCCGGCTTTTAAGCTAACTGTCTTGGCAAGCTGTGTAGTAAAGGCTGTATAACCTCCCGTGATATATTGATTGTAAGAAAGAGAATTAGATAGCTGAAGGTTTTGATCCGCCTGATAAATACCATCGGACTGAGCGAAAAAAGTTGAAAAGTCGCTTTTTACATTTCGATTGATTTGCTTGCCGCCAAATTCTAAGATAGAATTTTTTCCAATGGGCGTTTGGTAATCAATTTGTAGAGTCAATTCTCGATTTTGGCTCTGATTGTTATTTTTTTGAAAGACGTTAAAAAGAGGTGGTGCGGGCGCATCCAGCCGCTGATTCACGAAATCATTCGTGCGGTTGTTGAAGCTATACAATGCAAGAATGCTGAATTCGCGCTGGGGTTTATCAAATGTGCGTGTGTAGGTTACACTTGCGTCAGTTGTCCCGCTGTTGTCGACTGTATTGACATTTGCAGCGCGATTTAAACTGGCGATGGAGGAAGTAGTGGTTAAGTTGTCCTGCCAGTTCAGATTATTCCTCAATCCGTATTTGACGGAAGCGGCCAATGAATTTTTCTTGTCGATATCATAATCCCACCCAAGTGTATATTGTCCAAACGCATTGGCTAATCGGGTGTCTGCTTTTTGATTCGTAGACGACAGAAGAGCGCCTCTTTCACCATTTAACACTCCGTAGGTAGACTGATCATTGTTAAAGCTTCCTGGCTGATTGTAATTGGATCTTCCAAAGCCGCCCAACGAAAAACCCATCTTTCCTTTGCGATAGTTTCCGTTCAAGCCTAAATTAGAACCGCGTAATCCCGCACTAGCATCTACGTTCAACGTTAATCCTTGCAATGTGTTCTTTTTGGTAATGATGTTGATGATACCACCCGACCCTTCTGCATCATACTTAGACGAAGGAGATGTTATGACTTCAACGGTTTTGATTTGATCGGCAGGAATCTGCTTCAAGGCATCTGCTACGCTATTGGCAGATATAGTCGAGGGTTTGTTGTTTATCAGCACCTGAATATTTTGACTTCCCCTCATCGAAACGTTTCCGTCCAAATCAACGGAGAGCATCGGTACTCTTCTCAGCACATCCGTGGCATCGCCCCCCTTTGCGGTAGCATCATTCTCGGCATTGTAAATGGTGCGATCCACTTTTTCTTCAATTAGATTTTTTTGTCCTTGCACCACTACCTCGTTTAATACCTTATCGTTTGGACTTACGGTAATAAAACCCAATTCAATGTCACCTCTTTTTTCAGAAATATTTACGGGAATTTTTTTCGTGGAGTATCCAATGAACGAGATTTCTACCAAATAATTTCCGGTCGGGATCTTTACAATTGAAAATTTACCCTTATCATCGGCTACCGCACCATTTACCGGCTTTTTTGTTTTTGGGTCTATCAGCGCTACGTTGGCAAACTCTACTGGTTGAGAATTGGTGGAATCTCGCACAATGCCAGAAATTTTTCCGTTTCCCTTTGGGGTTTCAGCGGTTTGGCCAAATAAAAAGTAACTCGAAAACAAACCGATCGATAGAAGAATAAGGTTTTTCATTTTTAAATAATTGCTGGTTACACTCTTTTTTGAAAAATGTAACTGGTTAACTCATTGATTGCTAAAATGTTTGAATTTTGTTGTGAAGTTACGATCAATCGATCGCTTTGGTTTTGATATTTACATGAGTGGATTTACCGTCTATGAGATTTGAGCCGATTGCCGTGGCAGGAACTGCCGCCCATCTTGAAATTTGAATTTTTTCAATTTTTCTAGTTGCTCCTGTTTTAGGATGGGCTTTAATGCACTCGTCAGTTGCAAAACGATGAAATGCCTTGGTTCACGCAATTCAAAAAATTAAATTACTTTTGCCCTTCCAATTTGTTAAAAATTGGCCTCGTAGTTCAATGGATAGAATAGAAGTTTCCTAAACTTTTGATGCAGGTTCGATTCCTGTCGGGGCTACTAATTACGAAACCATACGAAGCGAAAAGAACCTTAAAGTATCTAATAAACAGGCATTTATAAAATATGTTAGCCCGTTTAAATTCTTCTAATTACGCGTTGTTTCGTTATTTTATTACCTAATCTATTACCCAATTTAAACTACTATGTTTGTGATATGGCTTGCACCTATCGCGCAACAATCAATAAATCCTATCGCAAAAATGCAACGGGCGTTTATTCAATATATGTCCGCGTTTCGCTATCAGGCCGCTCTATTTATTTGGCAATCGATCAGAAAATTGAAAATGAATATTGGACAGACTCCAAAGATCAATGGATAAAGAAGACACACCCTCGCGCTTACAATCTCAATGCCATCATCCGCAATGAAATTGGCCAGCTTAGAGATTTCGAAGACACCCAGATACGGTTTGGCAATCCCGTCAATCTGCAATCCATAAACAAGTATTTTAGAAGCAAAACAGCTCGCACTTCCTTCAATGAATATTCAATACAATGGATCAATACTATTAAAGGAAAGGAGTTGAACACTATTAAGGTCTACAATACCTTCTTAAAACACTTTAATGAGTTTGCACCCAATACCCCGTTCAACCAACTCACAGAATCATTGTTCCATCGATTTGCGGCTTGGTTAAAGGAAGACAAGAAATTGGCCGGTATTTCCGTTCACAAATATTTCAAGCCATGTCGGTTGATTTGCAGACAAGCCTTTAAAGATGGCTTAGTAGCACGTGACCCTTTTTATGGTGTTCATATTTCCGAAACCGTAAAGTCAGAGAAAAGTAAAGACAGGGTTTTTCTTACAGTTGACGAGATAACCAAAATAAAAAATGCTGAACTAGATGCTGAGCTAGCTGAAATTAGAAAGCATTTTCTGTTCTGTTTTTATGCTGGCTGCTACTACAACGACATTAAGAATAAAATTACTTGGAATACCATTAAGCCTACAGAATTGGGCTATTGTATTGTTGCAGCCAGATACAAGAATGAGAATTTATACATTTCACCTATTTACAAGTTCAAAGGCGCAACCGAAATAATTGACGGGCAAAAGGGATTAGATCCTGTTTGGGTATTTCCAAACATCATTTCCGAGCAGAAGTATAACGCCAAATTGAAAGAGCTTGCAAAGGCTGTTGGCATCAATAAAAACCTGATGAACAAAACAGCCAGGCACAGCTTTACTCAGCTATGGATGGGTGCCGGTGCCAATAGAAGTTTAGTAGCTAAAATGCTCGGGCACACCAAAGAGGCAACGACTAAGGAATATTATGAACTCACCATTGGCGATGTTACCTCTCAAATTGAAAGTTTAAATTTTCAAATTTAAAAACATGAAGGAAGTTAAATTAAGCTACATCGTTGGGAACAAGAAGCTCAGCGTAAGATATTATCAAGAAAAAAATTTGAAAAAGGTTAAGAACTTAGATAAAGCAATAGCTCCTATTTACTTTCAAATTTCTTATAACAGCGAAACGTTCCGGGTAAGGAGTATTTTATGGAAGTCGTTAATGGCCGCCAACAATAATTTTGTCTATGGAAAGCTAGACGGTGAAAAAAGCAATAGAAGGATAATTGAGGGAATGGTCAATATTGAAAAGACTTACATAAATGATAACAAAAATTTTGAGATCCTATGCAAGTCGGAGTTCGAATGTTTGAAGCGTATTATTGTTTTTGCACTTAGAAGTGACCCCAAAAATGTTGGGCAAATTGTTGATAGCTATACCTACTATGGTCAAGATGGGCTAAGAGAAGTCTGTCGAAATATTTTATCGCTGCTAATAGCTACTCATCTTAAAGAGGACGGAGTAAATTTTGAAGAGGACGGAATAAATCCATTTTCTACAAGTTTTTTTAAGCTTTTTACGGATTACAAACACCTTTCAAGAAACGCTATTGAAGTTTTACGGCAGTTAATAAAAGCGGACAATATTGACACAGTTAGTCTGATGTGCTTTGCAGAAGAAATCGGAATTGACCGTATTCCCATGCCTCCTAAATTGCAGCGTGATTTTACTTCATTAATGGAGTTGATAATTGATTTAATCTTACAATACGAAATTCTATTTACCGTTAACACGTTCGAGACTTCTAAAGAAATAATTGAATCAATTAGTGTCCAACATCCAATTCCTCATGGGCTTCTCTATTGTCCCAGAATTCACTTTTACTTGCCAATTTATACCGATCCCTCCCAAAAGAATAAATTGGATAAAATCAAAATGATTGACCTCCTTTGGCTGCAAGGCTATTTGACGAAATAAATTAAGACTTAGTCGTTAAAAAAAGGCTGCTTTTTCTTTTTCGCTTTTACGAGTAGGCAAAAACTTTTTTTCAAAAACTCGGCATAAAAGTTGTAAATATGCCGAAAAGCATTATATTCGCACCATAATCATTCATACAAATGGACAACATGATATTTTATCCGATGCCAAAGGCGGAATTTGAGAAACTTACTAACGATATCGCCTTAACCCGAAAAGCTGTAGAGCAATTTGCAATTACCCGGCAAGACGATACGCACCTCACCAGAGCAGAATTTTTGGTACAAGCAAAGATGGGTCAAACCAAGTTTGCTTGTGTGATAAAAAGATTAAAGCATGTTCGCCAAGGCAAAACTATTTTGATCCCAAGGCAGGAGCTTCTTAAATATCTTAATGGCGAAATTAAATTTTAGACAATAAAAAAACCCGCGGCTTTCCACACCGAGGGTTCTTAAAAGATAAATTATGACAATGCAAACCTACAAAAATGTAGCTGAAAGCCAAGGGCTTGAAGCCGCCAAATTATCCTCCATCGATCTGTCTGTCTTCAAATTGCTTGGCTATCAATGCTGTAATTCTATTTTGACGTGGTGGCTAGACTCCTACCTCTGCAGTCAATCTGCAGATGACCTAAACAGCCGGTTAAAGGTAGCCTACCTAAACACCTGTTTCTTGCAAAATCTATTTGAGGTAAGTACCGTTCCCTTAACCAAATTGAACATAGAAAAAAAATTACTAGAGCTACAGTCAAATCTGGATGTTCGAGATTCTACGGCTGCGCTCGATTTGTTGTTCGAAAGTTGGTTACTATCAGATTATTCGGAAGGGCTAAAGCGAGATGACATGGAGCTGAATTTAATCGTTTACAAAGCCATAAAAAAAGTAATCCAATCGCTTAATCAGACTGCAAAATGATTACACTTGAAACCCTAACTCTAAAGGTGCGGACCAATCTCCAGAAAATTAGCGAGATGAAGAAAAGAACGATCATAGATTCACATTTGGCGCAGCTCTCCGAAATGGAGACCGAATCAAAACGAATTCTTAGAAATCTTAAAATCATGGTAAAATTTAGAACTAGTTTAAACCACATCGAAAATGAAAACTAGACTAAATGAATCTCTTGAAACCTTAAAACAAGCATTCGCTTACCAACGCACGTACTTATGTTTGGCTTTG
>Ga0163155_10001966_pt1 | contig 23840 bp, 25 predicted proteins | sample OliLakLV19SP4G1_FD_148611 | JGI IMG/M metagenome (GOLD analysis project Ga0163155, IMG submission 148611) | Freshwater microbial mat bacterial communities from Lake Vanda, McMurdo Dry Valleys, Antarctica - Oligotrophic Lake LV.19.SP4.G1 | ecosystem: Environmental > Aquatic > Freshwater > Lake >... | reverse complement strand
CTGGCAGCGTTAGCCGTACGCCTCAAACAGTTGGCGGCACAGGTGGATCTCAAGCGCTTTCTCAAGCAACCCAGAAAAAGTAAGTCTAAAACGCCTCCACGAGTCCGTGACCCCAAGCATCCCCATGGCTCAACAGCAAAACTTTTATCTCTCGGCTAAATAACACCTAGACAGGTATCGTCTTTGGAAGCCCGTTAGAGGCAAACCACTAGACAATCATTGTCATCCCCGGAGTCTATCAGCCCTCCGTCCAGACGCCCCATTCCCCACTCAGACGGGGAACCGTCAACCCATTGACACGCCTTTCTCATCAGGAGTAGCGTTGGCATCCGTGGGGTAAGGCGCGATCGCCCTCACAACACAGGCGTTAATCGAGTCTAGCGACACCTGTGAATAGTACAATTGAGCGCAGTCTTCTCATGCTCTGACCATGCGGCGTGATACGATTTTCCACCAATTGTTTGCCCAATCGCCAGCGCTACTGTTTGAGTTACTGGAAACGGCTCCCAGCAATGCCAGCGACTATCGGCTTGACGCTGTGGCGGTGAAAGAACCCCGGTTTGAAATCGATGGCGTTTTTCTGCCGCCTGAAACGGGTAGTCCTGGTGTGGTCTACTTTTGTGAAGTGCAGTTTCAGAAGGACAATCGCCTGTACGAACGCTTCTTCGCGGAGTTGTTTTTGTACTTCTACCGAAACCGCGACCGTTATCGGAACTGGGAAGGGGTGGTCATTTACCCATCCCGCAGTCTGGAACAAGACGACCTTGCACACTATCAGGCATTGCTAGTTAGTTCACAGCCCCATCGGGTGTATCTGGATGAACTGGGCGCAGTCGAGACCTTGCCATTCGGAGTTGCCTTAATGGTACTCGCCACACTGGATGAAGCAACCGCCCCTGCTGTGGCCAGAGCCTTGCTAGAACGTTCACAAAGCGCCTCGTCTGAAGTCTCCCAGTCCCGTGAGACACCGCAACAGTTCATAATAGAAATGGTGACGACCATTATGGTTTACAGGTTCACCCACTTGAGTCGGCAGGAGGTTGAAATGATGCTAGGCATTACGCTTCAGGAAACACGAGTCTATCAGGAAGCTAAGGAAGAAGGGCGGCAGGAAGCCCTGATACACCTCGTTGAACGCTTGCTGACGCGGCGGTTGCAGCAAGACCTGCCAGCAGGGGTACGATCGCAGATTCTTACTCTCTCAGTGGCTCAACTAGAAGCCTTGGGCGAAGCGGCACTTGAACTAACCAGTCTGGCGGCGTTGGAGCAGTGGCTAGAGACAAGACCAATGGCTTAACGGGTCTTTAATGCTAGCTCATTCTGGCAAGAGCGGCACTTGGCACCTCTAAGAAAGGTAGCGATGCTAACCGATACGATCGTCGATGCCAAAACCACTGACCTTTTGGACTACCTCCCCAACACAGGGAGCAAAAAATCCGATCGCTGATCTCAACGCCTCTATCAACAGGTCACCGCTACCCTTTAGACTGCTCTCATGCATCACCTTGCTGTTCTGGGTTGACGCACTCAGAGCTTTTTAGTTGGTGATGAGCGTTGCTAGCTTCTTGTACTGGCGCTCTAAGGCTCCCAACCGTTTGTGCATGGCAGCAATCGATTCAACATCGGTCTTGCCCAAGTAAGCGGCGATCGCTTCCTGCACAATGGCGCTTTCGCTTTTGCCCGCTGCCTGACCAAGTTCCTGAATCTGAATTTTCCAGCTATGGGGTATACGCGCCCCGACCATTGGCTTCTGTCCCTGGCTCATGTTTGCTCCGTCATCCCGGTTAACGCATCATTGGTAGGGTGCCCAAGCCGTTGCGATCGCGCTCAGGGGTAAACTGAGTTAACCAGGTTAACGCTGATGGAGCCAGCGGTACAGCACTTTGCTTGATTCTCAGCAGAGGGGGTGCTGTCGCAATAAAACGCTCAAAAAGTGATTGGATTTGCGTTTCTACGCAAGAATGCGGGTTACAGTCGTCAAAAATGTCCGTAAATGGATTATTTTATGGACAGTTACACACGTCCATCTAATGTTTACGCTTGGACGAAAGAAAAACCTGGCTTACCGCAGTCGAGAGTATTTGACTCCAACAGAAGTGAAGCGGTTGATTGAGGCGGCTGGAGAACGAGGGCGACATCGCCTGCGCGATCGCATACTGCTCTTGATGTCGTTCCGGCATGGGTTACGTGCAGGGGAAGCATGTCTGTTGCGTTGGGATACAGTGATGTTTGATGCCCGCACCATTAACATCACACGGCTGAAGAAGAGTGAAAGCGGCATCCATCGGCTGCAAGAGGACGAGATCCAGTCGCTCTGGCAGTTGCAAAGCCAGTATCAGAGCCATTATGTGTTTGCTAATGAACGGGGTGAGCATCTCAGCACTGGGGCGATCGCTAAGATTGTAGAGCGCTCCGGTGAGGTGGCAGCCCTCCCCCTCTCGGTGCATCCCCACATGTTGCGCCATGCCTGCGGGTACTATCTGGCAGAACAGGGCTTGCCCACCAGGGACATTCAAGCCTACCTGGGGCACAGAACATTCAGCATACGGTGCGGTATACAGCAGCAAACCCAACCCGGTACGATCGCATCGTCTGGTAGCGATTGCAAGTCAGGTATTGCCTGCAACAGACAACACAAGGGAGTGATGAGACAGTGAGATCAAAGCTTGCGGCGACACAGAATGGACAATCTTCAAGACGTTTTGACCCTTGCCGCTACCGCAGTGGAATATTTTCTCTTTGCTTACGTGGCTGTCGCCTTCCTGGTCTACTCGCTGAAGTCACCCAGTCTAGTGAAAGCGTCTCGTGCGGTCTCTGTTCCCCAGAAGCTTTGGGAGCAATCGCTTAGCCCAACGGCATCGTTTGCAAGCATGGCTAGTTAGCGCTGAGCTGGGCGACGCACTAATAGCGCGACATGAGCCTGAACGAAACGATCGTATGAGTCGAAAGCCGCTCATCTTTCTGCCCGTCAGGTCATGTTCTTGCGATCGGCAGTTCGTCCCATTGCGTGGTATACCGCTTTGAGGGATAACCGAGCCGTGTCTGCCAGCCTTGCTTTAACCCTACTGCCCCGTATTTAATTGCCCCCGCTCCTAGCTGGCGGTTGATCTGGTCGAATGCCTGCATGAGTTGCTGACTCTTAGCTGAGGGTGGTGCATCAAAGAGGCTCGTTTGAACTAACGCTGCTTCTACCAGTTCCGGTGCCGCGATCGCCGCTTTGTAGTAGGCAAACCCTGGTTTAAAGATGGCTGTCGCTGCTTTGAGTGCAGGGGGCAGTAACTGATCAGTGCTGTTCGTCGGAGCCTCCAGCTTGACTACTTGCGAGGCTTCATACTGCTCGGTTGGGGCAAAACGGTTGGTTCACATGGAGACGATAAGCAGTTGGGTTTCTCAGCCCTCCTGTCGTAGTTTCTCGGCTAACCGACTGGTATGGGTAGCAATCGCTTCTTTCATCTCAGTCAGTTCAGTCACAGGGCGACCAAAGCAGCGAGAAACCATCATGCCTTGCTTCGGGTCGGTCGTTGATGCCACTGGTAGGCAGGACAACCCGCCCAGTTCCAGCACGGTGCGGAGAGTAATCACATTGAACTTTCTGCGTATCCAGTCCGGGTCTGCTTGACTGAGTTGGAGGGCTGTCTTGATGCCGCGTGCTTGTAGTTTCTCTGCCGTGTGCCGTCCGATGCCCCACACCTGACCCACTTCAACCTGGGATAGGACCTGCGTCCAGTCAGTTTGGTCATTAAAATGAACCACCCCTTGAGTCTTGAGATCTGCCTTTGCCAGGTGGTTGGCAATTTTAGCCAGGGTTTTGGTGGGCGCAATGCCGATCGAGATGGGAATGCCTGTCCATTGTTTGACGGTCTGGCGCATCTGTTGTCCATAGTCCAGGAGGTCACGTTCGCTGAACCCAGTTAAGTCTAAGAATGCTTCATCGACGGAGTAAACCTCGACCGTAGGGCAAAAGTGGGCCAGCGTCTGCATCACCCGACGCGACAGATTGCGATACAACGCTGGATTGGTGGAGAAAATGTGTAACCCGTGCGTCTGCACCAGGCGCTTCACCTCAGACCCCATCGCCTGCATCTTGATACCGATCGCTTTGGCTGCCGCAGAACGGCTCACCACACAGGTATCATTGCCACTCAGGACAACGACAGGCTTCCCCTCCAGCGCAGGCTGAAAAACCTTTTCACAGGAAACGAAAAAGGCATTGCAGTCTGCTAATGCAATCAGTTTTGGGCGCATCGTCCCCGTTCGTGCAAGGTTTACTTAGACCGTATGGATCACGGTGGTAATGACACCCCAAACTTCAAAGTCGTCCGTATGAACGGGAGTCGTTCCCGGCTGCTGTAGTTGTAACCCCCCATCCACCTGGAGCCGCCGCCTGACAACCAGTTCGCCATCGACGGCGGCTACAACTAATTTGCCGTTCACGGCTGCCAGAGAGCGATCGACGATCAGCAGGTCACCGTCATGGATACAGTCTGCCGCCATGCCAGACCCATTGACGTGAAAGAAAAAGGTGGCGGGTGGATTTTTCACCAGCGTATTCAAATCGAGGCTGGTGTCGATGGATTGATCGGATGGTGCTGGGAAGGACATACAGCAGGGAATGCCGAAGCAACGTGTTGTCTCAAAGCCGCATGGCAGTCATCGAACTGCACCCCAGGTTGCCATTATCGGCGATCGCGAGGCGGCAGTCTCTTCAGGCAAGCAGCTACGCTTCTACAAGTGTGGCAGCAACAACTGCCCTCATTTTTGCTCACTAGAGAACAAGCATGAAAGATTTCGGCTAGTTAACGCCCAGCGTAGGCGTAAGCTAGTGGGGCGAAGGTCTCCTGTCCGTGAACCAACGTTCAAAAGCTTTAACAGATCCCAGTGACGCTACCACCAGCAGTCCGATGATTCTTTTGGGAGGTTGGGTGGGCACCAAAAGAGATTCTTGCTGGATACGCCCAGGGAATGCAGAATACCTCGCATGACCTCTGTGCACTCTAGCCAGTATCCCAAGTCTTCGTACATCCGATCAGGATTAAGCTCCAGGTTATAATGCAACACGTTGGGAAGATTGGCGAACTCATCCGAAGCCTGGGGAGAAAGCAATACCAAGTGAAAGGGCTTTCCCTGGTACTTGGTTTCAAGTTTTTGGACTAAATCAAGCACAGCGGCGCGATCACATAACCCTGTACGAACAAACAAGGCTTTGTCACTCTTTTGCAAAACATACCAGAAACGTCTAGAGCGAGCGGTGTAACGGACACGCATCCGCTCGTAAACTGGAGACAGGTCATGAAGGGGATCATCGCTATCTTCCACTTCGTGAGCAAAGGAAAGTCCGGTCCATTTAGTATGGTAAAGCCGCCTTGCCTCATGGTTGTAGTGCAAAGACATCGGCTTCCACATGTCGTGGAAGCCGTTTTGAATGATGTCGGCAACGTCTGCCAGGTTGGTGGTGCGCGTTAGGTCAAACGGAAAGGCAGGACCGTCATACTCCATCTTGTATAACAGCATCCGCATCGCACAGCGATCGCCCAACGGAATGATGGCGACGCGGCTCACCGCCGCTAAGCTGCTTTTGTACTCCAGCATCATTGCCGATTGAGCGGGCACTTTGACGCGGCTCTCTAGCCCATCGTTACCAATGATCAGGGTGCGGAAGGGCACATCAGGATGGCATGGATCTTCATAAACTCCTGATGGCATGGCTTTGAGAGCAGCGCGGACTGCCTGCCACATGGGTTGAATGTTGTAGGCGTGTGCCGATTCATTGATCACATACAGGCGGCGCTCACTGACTTTAAGAATGCTGACATGCCCGTCATCGAAGAGAGTCTGCGAACCTTGAGCGGCAAAGAAATGAAAGGCGGGATAGAAAGTCAGGTCGGTAGTGGGAGGGATAGTCAAAGTCGTCTCAATCGTGCCCTGATCCCGAACGAAGAGGGACAGCACGGTTGCAGCGTTTTGCTCGTCTGCCTGAGCTTCAGCAATATATAAACCGGCGCGTGCTGGGGCAGTCTGTAAAGCCGTTTGCAACGCCTGCCAGGTTGGACTGATGGTGTAGGGATGAGGGGTGGTATTGAGCAGCCTCAAGCTCTGTTCAGTTTTACAGACAAAAACGTGAAACCCCCAGTTGTCCTGATAAAGCGGCAGTGCTTCTGGGGGTTGGGCGTGTTGTTGCGCTGCCAAATCTGCTTTTGTGCGGTGGAAGAGGGTAAGGTCGATGGCCGCATACATCAGACGATGTCCTTTTGTGTTGGGATGGGCGGCATCAAAAGCGATACCTGCCTTCCATCGTCCCTGTCCATCCTCTAGGGCTGCGAACCAATCCAGTACCGGAAGGCCCCAGGTCAACAGGCGCTGATGGGTTTCTTGCAGCAGACCGTAATGCTCTGGTGTGTAATCACCATTCGGGTAGACGCTACCTAAAATGGGATATGCCCCTAACTCCCGCGTCATTTTGACTAGCTGCTGCAAGCCGTTTTCAAAGCGCCGTTGGAGGTCTCGGTGGTGCCGTGGAGCACTGGATGCTAAGCCCTCGTTCCCTAAGGAAAGAGCAATAATGACGATGTCGGGTTGTTCGGGGGTAACCACACGGGAAAAGCGGGCAATCGTCGTGCTGACATTGGCACCAAGCTCTGACACGTTCACCAGTTGATGCCCATAATGATGTTGCAAGGCTCGCCCCAAATGCCATGCCCAGCCTTGCAGCAACCAGGCACTACAGCCCAAGGCTACAGAACTACCAAGCACCACAATCTTCAACCCTGCCTGACTTTGGGGCGCAGGGGACTGAGCCACAGGTTCAGCAAAATAGCCATAGGGATAGAGCGGCATGTCACCAAACCAGCCATCTTCAACAATCACAGGACTGGGTAGCGGTTTAGCTGCAAGGGGCACCCAACGGTTTACACCCAACGCTTCCCATGCCACCCTGCCATTCAAACCAAAGCGCACATACTGATATTCCAGGCGGCGATCGCTGCGTTGCATATCGGTATCGTCATTGAGTTCAATGTCGGCCCACCAGAGGGGGTAGTGATTAGCGTGGGTGCGTAACCGCACACCTTGCATCACATCCCATAAACCCATTTCGGGAATTGCACCAACCAGAGCAATTGCTTCCCCTGGTTGAGTCACTGCACGAATCTGGAACCGTACGTACATTGCTTTTCTCACAAATTACGATGCCAGACGGACGTTTTTTGAGTAGTACCAAAAGGAACGCACTGGTAGACACCGCCTAGCATTGGGGTGACTCATCTGCCCTCTCCCCGATTGAACCACGCTTGCTCGTGAAACCCACGTTATTTAGCCAACACGAAGCTTTAGCAATATCAAGCCCAGCACTGCCAAAGCCTTGCTCTTGCACAAGCACCCCTGCCAGCCTCTAAGCCCTCAAAACATTGAACACCGCCAGGCGCAAAGAAGCCTCCACCAGGGTGTAGTGAAGGCGGGGAACGGGGATAAACCCATTAGCCATGTTCACTGTACCGCTTGCGATTAAATAGAACAAGTGTACTAAAACACGTCTCATTGCTGCGGTGATGCTGCGCTTCTAAAGCCCGATCGTTCGCCCCTCGAAGCCAGCGGCATCAAAGTAGCGCGTTTGTCCAACAGTTTGATATTTGAGGATGGTCTTTAAGCCATTGGCAGCAGGTTTAGACTGGCGCACCTCTGACTTTGCCTGCACTGTTGCCGAACCATTGACCAGGGCTTCCGTTAACACACGACCAACGAGCTTGCCCTTGGTGGAGAGCTTCAGGTGCAGCAAGTTGGCTAACGTCAGGGGCACATCGGCATTCCCCACGGGAGCCTGATCCACAAACCCTTGCTTGAAGTCAGGGCCGATCGCTATCATGAGGTTGAACGTGTCGGCGCGACTGAGGCTGCCGTGCATCCCCTGCCCTTGCTGTAACGGAGTATCCGCGACTTCTGCCCCGCAAGCAGTAGACGTGCCGCGGCTCGTATCGAATGACTTGAAGTTCACCACGAGGGCTGGTGTGGGCGTGCGTGCTGCTGCTCCACGTAAGTTAATCGAACTAAAGGGTAAGGTGCCAGGTGGCTGTCTCAAGGCATCGTTGACAAACAGCCCGCTGACGTAATCTTGCTGTAACAAGAAGCCCACAATCTGGGCCGTCAAAGCTTTGCGGTTAGAGGACTCTGGTAAGTAAATTAAATCGGAGCCACCATTGGCAGCCACGATCACAGTCGGCGGCTTGGTTTGCGAATGTGAAAAGCCTTCACTAACAAGATGGTTGGAGCTAAGGGCGATCGCCCTTGCTTGCACTAGTGGACTGTCAAGCTTAAAATTGTGTGTAGTCAAATTTTGTAAGCGTTTGCTAGAGATGCTTTCAAAGGCAGTCTACGCACAAAATCAAAACTGACAAACCACTAGGTTTAATCGGCTATCAGCTCAACTTCGCGATCGCCCGCCGCGCTTCGCCTCAGACTCTAGCCGGGTAGGAGTAGTGAGCTGAGAGGCGGTAACATGGCGCGCTAGTGCTTTGAAACGTCTTTGACGCTTAGAAGCCGTTGCGCCTGCAACCAAAGCTCCAAAGGTGAATAACCCTAGAGTGGTGGGTGGTTCGGGCACCCCAGCAGCACTGATCGTGGTAGCCGCCGCTGCCGCAGTGATTGCATAGCCAGCCGTTGTGGGATGGATGGCGTCCCAGAACAAGTAGGTGTCTGGGGTTTGACAGGCTGTGAGCAGGCAAGCATCGGTCACATTTGTGAAACCGTAGCTCGTTGGTTGGGCAATGACAGCACTGAAGAGTGTGGCGACATCAAAGGGAATCACTTGCACATTCGGTGTGACTTGGGCTAACTGCTGGATAGCTTGAGTCAAGGCGGCATCATGAGCGGCGCTGAGTGCCGTGAGTTGTGCATTGCCTTGGGTGCCAGGCAGTTTGCCTAAGTCAGGTAAATTTGGCAGCAATACTGTTTTGGCACCCACTCTAGCCAGCGCTCCCACGGCACCGACCAAGTTCGCAACGGGCTGTTGCACGGGGTTTGAGGGATCTAACGAGCCAGCCCACCGAGATAATCATTGGCACCCGCCCAGACAATATAGAGCGCGTTGGGATCGGCTACGGGCGTAGACTGCGTGAAACTGGCAATTTGCTGTTGCAGTCCGGGTAACCCAGGCAAAAACGTATTTTGAGTCCCTGTGGTCGCACCACCAAAGGCAAAAGCAGTGGCAGGATTGAAGGTGAGTCCTAGCTTTGGTGCCAGGTACTCGACCCACACGGGACCATTGGAGAAGCGCCCATCTGTGTAGAACGGTGCGGGTGGCAGCAAGCCTCCAGTCGCGTTAAAGGCATTGCCAGTATCAGAGAGGCTGTCGCCAAACACGTAGAGTCCAGTAAAACTAAAGGTTTGTGCGACTGTTGGAGCGAGGGCTGTGAGCGTCACCGGGAGCGTGCTCAGCAGTAGAGTCTGCTGCAATTTGGCAACCAAAGAGCGGGGGCGCATGGGTTTCTCCTTAAACGGTTGTTGCTAAAAGTGTGCTTCCAGTCTCTAATGTGTCCATGAGTGCCAGCGTTCCGTGATGCACAAATCTTTCCATACACAGAGGATAGAGAAAGTTCGCGTGCTTAGCTTGCTTTTTTCTTAAAGCTTGCACGAAGCTTGCTGCCTTTTCAAGAAGGCATCGTGCCGAGATACGTGCGAAAGTTGATCATATGGGTGTTCAAGACTTACACAGAAGGGATTTCAGCGATCATAATTAGAGGTAAAAAGCTATAACGCTTATCCAGTCTAGATTTCAGGCGATATGATAAAAAACCGCACGTATCTCGGCTCAACCCCACTTGCAGAGTTGCAGAGTTGCAGAGAGTGTACCCAGCCATCGCAGCAGTCGCCAACGGTATCGAATCGTTGCCATACCCCACGATCACTTATAAGGTCAGAGGCTTTTTACGGCTGAGTTTTCTGGTAAACGTGGATCGATGGCAGGTGCACGTCCAACCAACCGCACTTGATTCTGTTTGACTACGACGGTTAGTAAGCCCAGATTACGGCGGGCAGGTCCATGAGTGACACGACCTTGATTGTCATACTGAGAGCCATGACAGGGACAGACAAAGTGATTCTGATCCGCTTTCCAAGCAACGGTACAGCCTAGATGGGTGCAGGTCGTGCTAATGGCATATGCAGCGATGTGCGGATCATCCGTAATGACTAGGTACGCTAAGGCAGGATCAGCCAGTCCTTTAACTGCAACTCGGGTTCCCGGTTGAACACTGGCTAGAGTCTGATCGACAGCGATCGCGCGCCCCTGCTCATCGGTTGCGGCTACACCTGGTAGATAGCCTTGACAACGTGAGTTTAACGGAAATTCCGAGCACAATTCCTCGAGGCTAGCTTCCAAACTTTGAGCGGGCAGTAAACGACCGAGTGCTAGTGCGGCGATCGTGCCGCCTGCCAGATATTTCAAGAAGTGCCGCCGATCGCTCAAGCGGTCAAGAGAAATTTGAGGGATTTTAAAGGGTGTCATTGTGATAAGGGCCAAAACAGCGCTTGCTTTAGAAGCTCTAAGGCTAATCAATCCAGCAAGCGATTACAAGGGCTTACACCTTGAGCGCTACAGACTCCACCTGACCATCCTGGCTTAGTTTTAGCACCTGATTACTACAGTTATAGATCCTCATCTCAGAAGCAGTCTCATTTGGAGATTTACTATCTCAAAAGCCAGCAGGACTAAAATTGGACTAAACCACCCCTTCACAGTCCGCTACAACGCCCTAAACTCGTGAGACTGTCTCCTCGGTTAGTCCGACCGGAAAATCGCACTCAACCAAGGTAGGCAACGGTTACACATCTGCCTCATCGACTGGGACTTCTGCCGACTACGCAGTAGTGCTGATTCGAAGTCAACCGATCATTGCTTCTTCCAAACTCCCTTCAGACATGGCTTCTAGGTCATTTGGCACCTTTTTGACTTTATCTCGGCTCAACCCCGAACCGATAACAGAGCCGTAGGCAGTCGCCTGCTGTCGTTTAACACGCTTTTTGGGCTCTGACGCTCTTTTGGTGAAAGAGGATGCGAGCGCTCCTTTTCATCTGTAGATTATCCCGAGTTTTTGCATACATGTTTGTTTTGCGCCGAAAGGTCGAATTCCGTCGTCTCAAAGATGAATTAAAGGCTTCTAAGTAGGAAGGCACAATCATTTGTAGGATGGGTTAGCGAAGCGTAACCCATGCGGGCGTTGGGTTTCATGCTTCAACCCAACCTACAGCTATTTTATATTTAATTCCACCCACCTACTTACATGATTGGCATGGCTTTGGGCATTCTCAATCCGAGCCTCTGTCTCTGGGTGCTCTGGCACTGGGGCTTGATACTTCGGTCGTTTTCGCCCAGGACGTTTCTTGGAACCTTGATTTTTTAAGCGGACACGCACTCCCTTACGCAGTCGCTTGGTCGGTCTACCGGGTTGTCCGGTACGAGATACTTCATGGCAAATAGCAAATAAAAGCTTGCCATAGCGCCGTTCTCCATCCGTCAGTAAGGTCAAGTCTTGCGTTTGTTCAATCACATGGCACAGCAGTTCTAACGCCTCCTCAAACAGAGTCTGGTCTTTTGCGCCACAGTTTAGCTCCCACAAAAACCGATGACTGCGCTCCATGAGCACAATGGTCCAACCTTCTGACTCACTTGCAGCAGTATTGTGGTGGACTTTGGTGTACAACTCATCCCCTTCAAGCACTAGACTGAGGAACTGATGACATAACCCGTACAGGGTTAAAGCGGGCTTCAACTCGGACAAGCTGCAAATTTTCACAAACTTCGGCAGGTGATTCTCACTCAACTTCGGCACCTCATTCTCACGAAGTTCGGCACCTCATTTTCACCTAACTTTGGCAGGTAATTCTCACCCAAGTTCGGCACCCCTGACTACACTGCACTGGTTATGCCAGCAAAGGGTGTGGGCAATGGGCAAACCAAAGCAACAAGGAGGATTACTGCGGATGGCAAAATTTCGAGAAAGCTTGCGGCTGCATGAGATGGGCTACAGCCAGTGTGCGATTGCCCAAAGCTGTGCGGTGGCGCGTTCCACCGTACAGGACTATGTGCGACGCGCCACGGCCAAGAACCTGAGTTACGAGCAATTGCGGCCACTGAGTGATGACGCGGTCAAGGAACTGCTGGGCAAAGGCAAACGCAGAGAGACTCAGCCGGTAGAACCGATTGACTTTGCTGCGATTGCACTGGAGTTGCAACGCAAAGGTGTGACTTTGGCACTGCTGTGGCAGGAGGGCCTGGACAAAGGACAGTGGCAGATGAGCTACGGCACCTTTTGTCGGCGTTACAACCAGTGGTGCCTCCGGCGGCAGTTGAGTCTGCGGCAGGTGTATAAGGGTGGCGAGAAGTTGTTTGTGGACTACTGTGGCTTGACCGTTCCGGTGGTTGATCTGGCCACTGGGTCAGTGACGCTGGCGCAAATTTTCGTGGACTGTTTGGGTGCGAGCAATACACCTATGCCGAAGCGACACCGACTCAAGCGTTAGCGCACTGGCTTGGGTCACACCAACGGGCCTTGACCTTCTTTGGGGGGGTGCCAGAGTGCATCGTGCCCGATAATCTCAAAGCCGGGGTGACGGACCCGTGCCGCTATGAACCGGGCATCATAGAGCTTCGCTCCGCCAAGGGCGTACGCAGCTATCAGGAGTTTGCCGAGCATTATGGCAAAGGACTCCAACGACTCAACAGTCGAGTGATGCATGGCTATGGGTTATCCCGCCAAGGGTTGTTTGAGCAGGTCGACCAGCCAGCGCTCCAGCCCCTGCCAGCCCTGCCGTTTGTCTTTGGACACTGGAAGAGTGCCAAAGTGAACGTCGATTATCACATTGAAGTGGAACACCATTATTATTCTGTGCCCTACACACTGGTCACTCAGGAAGTACAGGTCAAAGTCAGTGAGCAGTTGGTGGAAATCTTTCACCAACACCAACGCATGGCCTGCCATGCACGTTCACGCCTTCGCTACCGCCACACCAGCATTCCCGAACACATGCCACCGGAGCATTTGGCGTACAAGCAACAGTCGAAAGAGCGCTTTTTGGCCTGGGCAGAACCGATTGGGGTCCAGACCACAGCGCAAGTGCAAGCCATTTTTGCTAGCAAAGCCCATGAGGAACAAGCTTTTCGTAGCCTCAAAGGTCTGCAACGACTGTCCCAACGCTATCACCCCGACCGGGTAGAGTCTGCCTGTCGTCGTGCCAATGCATTTGGGTTGGTAGGGGTGCGCCGCCTGCGTACCATTTTAGAAAACCAACTCGACCAGGTGCCCCTGCCTGAAACCGTGCCACCGTCTCCGGTGACGCAACACCCCAATGTCCGAGGCTCCCAGTACTATCACTAAGCCCACCTGCCATGAATCCATCGACCGTTGAACAACTCCAAGCCCTCCGTTTAAGCGGGATGCTTGAAGCCTGGAACGAACAACACTCGACTCCGACCGATCATGACCTCAGTTTTGATGAACGCTTTTCACTCCTCGTCGAGCGGGAACATCATCGACGTGCCCAACAACGATTGCAACGTCGACTCAAGCAAGCCCAACTCTCAACCACCGCGTCTGTGACGGATATTGACTTTGCCGTGCCACGGGGACTGGTCAAAGCCAAGTTCCTGGAACTGGCTCAAGGGCAATGGTTACGGGAACAGTTGAATTTGATTTTGGTGGGACCGACCGGGGTGGGTAAGACCTTTCTCGCCTCCGTGCTGGCCAATGGTGGCTGTACGTTAGGACATACCGTGCGTTACCTTCGCAGTGCCGATCTGCTCCTGGAACTAAAGCTGGCTAAAGCCGATGGCTCTTTCCCAAAATTGCAACGGCAATTAGCGAGCTTTGGGTTGCTCATTTTTGATGACTGGCTCCGAGACCCACTCTTGCCCCAAGACGCTCGTGACTTATTGGACTTGCTCGACTTACGCTATCGCAAAGCCTCGTCTTTATTTGCCACTCAGATCCCAGTTAACCAATGGCATCAGCAGATTCAAGACCCCACGTTGGCCGATGCCATGCTCGACCGCATTGTGCATGACTCACTGCGATTGATTCTTAAAGGTGAATCGATGCGAAAACTGACCAGTAAAATTCAGCCGCACTTGGAGAGTGCTTGAGGCGATCTCAAAAGAGCAGCTTGTTTCGACTTGTGTCATTGACGTTTAGGCGAATACGATCTCACGCACGATTGGTTTTATGAATTCACACCTGCCGAAGTTGATGAAATTGCCCTGCCGAAGTTGATGAAATTGCCCTGCCGAAGTTGGCTGAGAACTGAGTGCCGAAGTTAGTGTGATTACCCTGCCGAAGTTGTGAAAATACAGCAAGTCACCCGGAATGATACTTGATGAAAGGGTTCGAGCCACACTCAAAGATGCGGCGAAAAAACTGACAGGATATCGTAAACGGGACTTCACAGCAAAAGTTGCTGAAGATTATTTTGATGGTTCCGCTCGCAAAACGGAAACGTTTCTAGGCTGGAATCGAGAGAGTGTTCAACTGGGCTTGCATGAACGGCGCTGTGGCGTGATCTGTTTAGATCATTACCAGGCACGCGGACGGCGCAAAATTGAGAACGTACACACCGACCTGGCTTCAGACATTCATCACTTGGTTGATGCGCAAGCGCAAGCAGACCCCAAACTGCAATCCCCCTTCTTGTATACACGTGTGAGCGCCAGAGCGGTGCGCGATGCTCTGGTCAACGAAAAGGGCTACGATGAGACGCAATTACCATCTCGACAAACCATCGGTGCGGTACTCGATCGCTTAGGGTACCGCCTTTAAAAACACAAAAGCTGAAGCCCTTAAAGAAAATCCCTCAAACGGATGCGATTTTCAAGCATGTCTTTCGTGAGAATCAGCTAGCGGATGACAATGTCAAGTCGTTACGTCTCTCAATTGATACCAAAGCCAAAGTCAAGATTGGGAACCTCTCACGCGGTGGCAAAGACCGTTGCCTCGAACCGAAGACTGCCGATGACCATGATCTAGAGTGGCAAGCGATATTGGTGCCTTTTGGTATTCTCAATCTCAGTAACAATCAATTGTCCATCTACTTTGGACACGCTTCTGAAACCAGTGATTTTATCGTTGATTGTTTGAGCGCTTGATGGCTTGAGCATCAAACCGCCTACCCTGAAAGCAACGAATGGGTCATTGACCTTGACGGCGGTGCTGCCACTCGCAGTGACCGCACACAGTCCATCAAACGCATGGTCGAACTGTCTCAGACCATTGGTTTAAGCATGCGGCTCATTTACTATCCGCCCTACCACAGCAAGTACAATCCCATCGAGCGCTATTGGGCAGCGTTAGAGAACTATTGGAATGGTGCGATTTTGGATTCAGTGGAAGCTTGGGTGGGCTAGCCATATGACCTGGAAGGGCCTTGCGCCAATTGTTCATCGAATAGAGACGCTCTATCCGAAGGGCATTAAGGTGCTGCCTGAGGCGTTGGAACAATACTTACCCTTTTGGTTGCGTTCTGAAAGATTACCCAAATGGGATATTACAATAGTGCCAACTTGATTGGGGTGTTATTTATTTGCAAGTCCCTTAGTGGATTGTCAGTGTTGTTTGCGCGGCTTCATGAACCGCCCATTGCGGACCCGCATGATGGGTGGTGTGGGAAGGGAGGGAGAAACACCCTCCTCGACCCGATTATGTGGCGACTACACCCAAACTTAATCTTCACGAATCTACGCTGTTACGTAGCTCTATGTATTTAAATCCCGCTTCAGTTACTCTAATATAATCAGACAACTCGCCACCTGATTCTGGAATTTCATGTATGGGTCGAGCACTATTCGGAATAAGTTCCACATAGCCAAGATTACGAAGGTAATATAGTTCTGTCTCTAGTCCCATATATTTCTCTTTTGTGTAATCCCCAAATTGTCTGCTGGCAAGTTTTTTCAAGTTTTCATACGCATCTTCACCCATTGACAACGAGATTAAATCGTACAGCTTCTGTTTGTTTTTGTCGATTTTCTTCTGAAGTTCCTGCATCTCTGCCTTCAATCCATCCTTACCTAAAGATATGGACTTTAAATTCTCTACATTGAGAGTCAGTATTAATAGAATTGTTACGATGCCGACGGCTAATAACAAGTCTAGTGAAAAATTGCTAACTAATTTGAAGAGTAAAACTACGCCAGTGAAGAAAAGGAAGCCTTGCACCCCTATCTTTATGAACTTCTCCTCTATACTCATTGTCTTCCCTCCAACAGCAGGTGTGCTTGTTTGCCGATTTCCTCACACAACTTTTTAAAAGCTTCCGTTTCTGGATTTGGACTAGTAATCAGTCGCTGGTCTTCGTCATAGACGACCATCTTATCCTCAACGATAAAGCCCGCATTGGCAAGATCTTTCCTGATATCATCCACGCCAGTCACTCGGGTACCCTTAGGAAAAACTTCAGTGTTGGTTAGTACTTGCGGACCATGACAAATCGATGCAATCAGATGTCTGCGACTGTGAGCGTTGCGGATGAAGTTTAGTATCGATTTATCTGTTCGGAGCATGATGGGATTCCACGCACCACCAATAATGATGATTGCGTCGTAATCTTCGATTTTGGCGGCTGATATCTTCTTGTCGGCTCTGACACAAACGTTAACTTCCAACCACTGTGCAAGCACGACCATACCTGATGCTTCCCCTTGCTGTGAATCGAATAACCAGTCCGGTGTCACCACCTCAACCAATGCTCCTCGATCAAGCAAATAGCTCACTGGAACATGAAATTCCGGTAATTCTGGACCATAAGTTGTGACCAGAGCCGCACGGAAACCTCTCAGATAGTCTGCTCCCTGAGCTTCAAATTCTGGTAACAGATAATTCTTCCCTACCAAACTATCTTTTAAATTTTGGGGGATGGGTAGATAACGTTCTGGATAATTTACTGGTAGCACATGTGAATACATCAGATATCTCCATCATTTGAATCCAAGCTGCAAGTATCGAAAGTATCTATCCCAAAATTGTGAAATCAACACATCTTTGATTGCTCTATCCAAGCCTCATAACGATTGAGATGAGCCGCCGCAGATAACTTTTGACTCTCACAGATAACCTCTCGGCGGTCGGCTCCATCGATTTGTTATCCCGCCTGGCAACTACATTCCGTTTACTTTCCAATTATGTGCAATGCTTCAATCCAAATTTTTAGTTCTTGCTCAGCTAAGCTTTTATCCGTTAATTCCTTTTCCTGGTGGGCAATGTAAGTATTACGGAAGTCATTGATGCGTGTGATAGTTTCCAGGAATTTGCGCCCGCCCTGAAAATGCAACTGGGTATGCAGAGCTTCAAATACACCATCGATTTTCGTAGTGTCGTTGAGGGCGTAATCTAAACACGTTCGCAGCAGTCCAATCAGCGACAGTCCGTTATTGAACACCAGTGTTCGCTTCAAATTTTGGGCAAGTTTTCGGTAATAATCTTCAGCTTTGCGGTCTACACCTCCCAGGTACGGTGCAAACCATGCTTTTTGGTCGTCAACAGTAGCGGGCATCTCTGGTTGCAGCCGCCGGACAAGAAAGCCTTTTGCGACTTCATCGATTGAACCCAGTAAGGAAGTAAAAACGGGGGCATAATTCATTCCCTCCTTGTTTTCAAAGAAACGATAGAGCATCACAGCTTGGTCGGCTGCGCGGCGATAGCGGGAAGGGAGGGCATTGAGAATGGCTAGATCGATCAGACTATCAACAGCAGTGGCTTCATCGTCTATCTGACCGAAATTGACAAACAGCGGTAAGTCCTGAAATTCTTCAGCTTGCAGTAGGTTCTGTAGCGCTGGAGCACAGGCGCGGGCAAGTTCGGTAATAGTATCGCCTGCCATGCGTTCAAAGACACCTTGGGGAATATAGAGATAGTGCCACTGACCCTCACCCCCAACCCCTCTCCCAAGTGGGGCGAGGGGAGCAAGAGAAGCAGCCTCACACCAGGCGATCGCCGCTTTTGCTTTCAGCGGCACATCCCGGTCTTCTCGTCCTTTGGTTTCGATTAAGTAGTAGTGCCCATCGATGGTGCGAGCAAAGAAATCAGGGGTGTAGAAGGCAAGGCGATCGCCCTGGGCCAAGTAATCTACCCGTAAACACTGTGATCCAGCATTTTTGGCAAAGGCGACGACATCAGGAGCGCGATCGCAAAACTTGGCAACCGCAACTTCTAATTGTCTATTGCAGGTGACGAGATTAAACAGCGTTTTTGTGGCTTCTAGAGCTGGACGGTGGTCACTAAGAGTAACTTGATATGGTTTCCATCTGTTGAGAAATTTTGGGGCTTCTGCTGCCAAGCGTGATTCGGTGGTGGTGGTGCGACTGCGGATGAGGGGCACAAAGACTGCTCGAAGATGTTCGCCTACGTCGGAATCGGCGAGACGACCGACTAATGCAGGATCGAACAGGTTAGTTTTTGGCTCAAACAATATTGTTTCTAAAAAGGTCTGAATTAGCGGGGCAAGGATGGAATGCAATCCCCGCAGTTTGCAAATCGTTTCGAGTTGCTTGACGTAGTAAGAAACCGCACCAATGCCAGATGCCAGAAGCGGCAAGTTGAGTTGGAGTTTTTCGATCACTTCGCCGGTGAATAGGTGTCGTCCTTCGTACTGGATTTCGCTATTGCCCTGTTTGCCCAGAGGCAGTGGCTTGTAGAGTTTGAAGGCTTTTTTGATATCTTGAATTGTCAAGCCTGCTAATTTGGGGACGATGCGATAGCCTGCGGAGAGCGTGGGAATCTGGATGTTCAGATGGTTTACGTCTTTGTGGGCTTCATCGGGAAAGATGGAAATGGTGGTGGCGGGGACGCGATCGAGATCCACAATTTCCAAGGGTAAGCCTTCTTGGGCGAGTTCCTGCTGATAGAGGCTGGCAAAGGCGGGATGTTCGATCACGGTTACCAATTCATTGGCTTGTCCGGCTGGGGTCATACGCCGCAAGCCGCGTCCCAGGGTTTGTTCGGGCAGAATGTTGGCTTTGGAACTGTAGGGACGGAGCGGGACGATCGTCGTCACGTTTTTGACATCCCATCCTTCGCGCAGCATTAGCACTGAGACTATACAGAAATAGGGACTGGTGTTGCTATCCAGTTCACGGCTGAGTTTACGCAGCGCTTTGAGGTCATCGTCGCTGATCGCTTTTTCGTCTTCGACAAATTCGTAGCGGGCGTTATTGCCTTTGCCGACTTTTTTCAGCTTGCCTTTGAGGTTGGTGTGCAAGTTAATGGTTTTGCCGTTGAGTTGCTCAAATAACGGATCGGTGTTGAAGCGTTGGGTAATTTGGTCGGCGGCATCGGTGTCGTCGCACATGATGAATAGCAGGGGTTTCTTGCCGCTGGCTTGCCATTCATCTCGGCTGGCTTTCCAGCGTTCGTAGCCCAAAAGCAAATGTTGTTCCCAGCGGTAGGCGGCGTTGTCGTCGGCTTGTTCCACCAGCTTGCGGCTGGCTTGTCCAATCAGCGGCGTTTTGACAATTCCCGCATCGACGGCTTCCCCTAGGGGTGTATCGCAAACAATATGCTTAAACAGGAGTCCTTTGTTGTCTTTGGGGGTGGCGGAAAAGTCGAGCTGGGCGACGAGTTTGCAGCCGCTTTTTGCCAGAATGGTTTCGTGGAGGGTGGAAATTGCCTCATTCCAGGCTGAACCCGCATCCCAGACGTGGTGGGCTTCATCGTTGAGAACCATGACGCGGCGATGGGTGGTGATGCGATCGCGCAACGCTGCCCCAGTATCCAGCGCTTTGGATTTGGAAACCACTGGTCCCATCCAGGCATAGCCTTGGTCTTCGGCTTTCTGTTTGCGTTTTTCGTAGAGGCGGTGAATGTTGGTCAGGTAGAGGGTGCCGCCTGTGGCTGCGCTGCTGGCTTCGTCTTGCAGGACGACGGAGAGGTTCCAGTCGCCGCGCCATTCGGGGGGAATCAGCGGGTCGGTGTCAAACACACGCCCATTGCCAAAGTCGTCTTTGAGGCGTTCGTAGACGGTGAGGTTAGGGGCGATGACGACAAAGTGGCGCGCCATTTCGGAGTCGGATTCGCGTAAGGCGTGGAAGTAGCTCCAGACGATGCAGAGGCTCATGACTTTGGTTTTGCCTGCACCCGTGGCGAGTTTGAAGGCGTAGCGGCTCCAGGCATCTTCGGCTTCAGTAATACCGAGGGCTTGTAGTTCGGCGTTGGTGCCGCCGAATTCGGCGATGATTTGGGAGAGGCATTCGATGCGGCGGACTTCTTTGAGGTAAATCAGGGTTTCGATCGCTTCCCGCTGACAAAAGAAGTAGCGAAACTCAAACTCTTCGCCACCCACCCCTAACCCCTCTGAAGAAGGGAGAGTACGACGGTGGGCGCGGTTAAACCAGTGATTGAGCAGTTGAATCGTTGTATCGCTGGCTCCGATGTAGAAGGCTTCACGCCACTCGCGCACGGCAGCGCGCAAGTTGCTGACCAGATCGATCGGGGATGACCGTCTACCCTGCACAATCACCGCTGGGTCACCTGCTTTTTCGGCTCGAATGCGATGGGCGTTGGGTTCTTCCCAAGGGGCAAACAGCGGTTCGAGGATAGTGGGGTTGAGGGTGGAGGAGGTCATAGGTCAGCGATCGCAAGGGTAAAATATTCGTGCAGATCAGGGAAGCCATTAGGTGACAGCGTATCCACTAAATTGGCGTTTGAAGGGAGAGTGAAAACCCAGCACAATATCAGAGGCAGAAACTCCTTTCTCGTTCAGAACTTGGGCGATCGCAGTTTCTGTGCCGTTATGCTGAATCCAGATTTTGCCATTTTTAATATCAAAGTGCAGGATAAGACTAAAAATGCGTTGCTGATCTTCCCAGCCCACATAAGCGAGTTGATAGTGATCATGTTCGGTGTCGCAAATAATCTCAGTCTCGACATCATTGGAATGAGAGTAGGGATGGGCTTGTTCGGTTAAGACTTGACGAATTATTTGTCGATATTGTTGTAGTTTGTCCATTGTTTGATTTCCTCCTGAATTGGATCATAAATAATTAGGTTTACGACATGGCGTTTGAGAGATTTTTGGATGAAGGGAATTTGAAAAAAGTCATTATGGGTTTCAATGGGAATTGCCAGATACAAGATGCGATCGGGTTCCTTATCTTCGAGTGCCTGGAGATAGTTCAAATATTGTCCTAAAGCGGCGTGGAACTCACTAATATCTGAATCTGTAATAAAGCTTTTGATCTCGACAGCAATTTTTTCTTGGTTGCGCTGAGCCGCGATCGCGCTTTCTGCACCCAGATCAATTTTCAGTTTCACGGCTTCACTAATTTGGATCGTAAAGGGATCGTGGGTAATCAGCCAGCCATCTTTTTCGAGCGCGTGTTTCACTGCGTCATGAAATTGATCTTTGCGTGACATGGCGCTACACCTCCACTTCTACGGTAATCGAGGTATCGCAGCCGAAGGTGTCAACGACTTTGACGCAGGCGATGTATTTGCCGGGAGTGGGATATTCATAGGCGGCATCGCTGATGGTTTTGAGCGATCGATCCTTGCGGGTGCGGTAGTCTTGCCAGTCGTGGGTGAAGGGTTTTCCCGGTTGCCAGTTGAAATCCACTGCCCAAAAATCAATAAAGTCAAAGCCGCTGCGGATGGCGCGTTCCCGAATGGCTTCCAGTTCTTTGGTGGGGACTTCGGCGAGGGAGGGGAGAAATTGGGTGAGTTTGATGTCTACGGTGCGAAGACCCTCACCCCCAGCCCCTCTCCCAGGGCGGGAGAGGGGAGCCGGAGTTTCTTGTCCCCCTTCTCCCTGCTTAGGAGTAGACCGAAGGGCGTGCGAAGCAGGGAGAAGGGGATGAGGGCTAAATGCCTGACGCACTACAGCCAATACTTCATCTAGATTCGTTTCAACTAATTCACTCGCTACTCGAACAACCCTTAACCCCAGTGATTCGAGCAATTCTTGCCGTTGTTGATCCGCTGCTTGTTGTGAATCATGGACAGCCCCATCCACTTCAACAATGAGCTTTTCTACACCACAGAAGAAATCGACAATGAAAGAACCGATCGGCTGTTGTCGTTTGAATTTTCGCCCGTCTAATTTGCGTCCCCGTAAGACTTGCCAGAGAATGGCTTCGCTGGGGGTAAGGTCTTTACGAAATTGACGCGCAACCTCAGTCATTTTTTGCTTGAGTGCAGGGGAAATCTCCCAATATTCGCCCTCAGAATTTCCCTCACCCCCAGCCCCTCTCCCAGAGGGGGAGAGGGGAGTCGGATCTTGTCCCCCTTCTCCCTGCTTGGGAGAAGGGGTTAGGGGATGAGGGCTTTTCCGATACACCGCCTCTGTTGCCAACACTGCCACTTCCAAAAACGGCGGCGGGGCTTTGCGGTTTTTCTCCATAATCTCGCGGGGAATCTGGATCAGCTTCAGCTTCACGCCCAACTCCTGCACCAAAGCATTCACCAGCAGGTGCAAATCCATCTCAAATTCCCAAGCAAGGCAATAGCACTCGCGCCCGCCCGCCTGCGCTGTTGCCTGTGCCACCGCCTTAGCTTCGTCGCGGGTAAACATGGAGTCGATGCCATCCACATGGCAGAATGCCCCCGCTTTGCGCCCATGCAGCAAGGGTGACGGCGTATTGGTCAGCACCTCAGCTTTGAAAAACTCTAGAATCACCCGCCGATGCTCGGTATCGGCACCCTGCAACCGCTCTTGCTGCCACCACTGCCGCTCATAGCGTCCCAGATTGTAGACATCAAAGGCGCGGTAGGGTTTGCCGTCGCTGTGCTGTTTGCGCTGAAGCTCAATCAGCCGCTTGCGGGAGGTGTGGATGGCGAAGCGTCCCAGGTCTGTCATGATCCACCTGCGACCAAGGCGATCGGCAACCGCTCCGGTGGTGCCACTGCCACAAAAGAAATCGGCAACGAGATCGCCTTCGTTGGAAGAGGTTTGGATAATTCGTTCTACTAATCCCTCTGGTTTTTGAGTACGATAATCCAGTCTCTCAATGGCTTGAGAATTAACAGGTTTAATATCCTGCCAAGCTGTACTAAGTGGAGTTCCTTGGCTTTCATCAAGATAACGCTTATATCTTGCTACTCCTTGCTTTGTATATAAAATTCGACCAGCATCATACAAAGCTTGCATCTTATCTTTTGTTACACGCCAAACTCTTAAAACACCATTCCATTCATATTTCAGATTAGGACGATCAGGGTTTGGAGAAATCATATTGTCTAAAGAGTATCTACGACCTGTACCTTCCTCAATTAGGTTGTAATGGCTATCTGAATAATCTTCACTTAAGGCAGTATATTGAGGATTCCAAATAGGTGAGCTTGATTTTGTATAGATCAAAATTGTGTCATGACCGCCACTCATCCCAGTTTTGATATTGGATCTAGGACTAGATCGAACCCAAACAACTTCGTTTATAAAATTTTCAACTCCAAAAACATCATCTAATAAACACCGCAAGTAATAGCTAACGTGCCAATCACAGTGAACATAGATGCTACCCGTGTCAGCTAGCAATTCCCTCATTAACACAAATCTTTCATGCATCATGTGAAGGTATGAGTCTGCTCCCTTCCCCCACATATCCCGATAGGCAACCATTTCAAGAGTGGACTGATCCTTCTGAATAGAGTCTTCTTCCCCGATCGCCACACTCATCGAAAAATCCGCACCGACATCAAACGGCGGATCGATATAAATCAGATCCACCTTGCCCTTAAACTCCTGCAACAGCGAAGCCATCACCAGCTTGTTGTCGCCCCAAATCAACCGATTGCGAAAATCATCCTGCTTCGGGTTTTGCTGTTCAAAAATCTCTAGCTGATTATTTGCTGCCGCTGCCCGTCGCGGTTCATCAA
>Ga0163155_10001960_pt1 | contig 23884 bp, 17 predicted proteins | sample OliLakLV19SP4G1_FD_148611 | JGI IMG/M metagenome (GOLD analysis project Ga0163155, IMG submission 148611) | Freshwater microbial mat bacterial communities from Lake Vanda, McMurdo Dry Valleys, Antarctica - Oligotrophic Lake LV.19.SP4.G1 | ecosystem: Environmental > Aquatic > Freshwater > Lake >... | reverse complement strand
CCTGTGCCGGTCAACGCCGCTCCGCGTGAAGGCGACCGCCGGCCGGGCAAGGTGGACACCGCCACTGAGACCACCCCGCCCAGGATCATTATCGAGTGACACGAGCAACACACCATGCAGGCCTGTGAGGGAATCCATCACTGGATACCCTCCAGGCCGCGCTGGTCTCCATCAGCTATTGATGAACATCACGACAAAGCCATGACTCCCGAGCAGGATCGGCTCAGGACCGGTGAATCCTTAGATGACAAGACGTACCACTGAATCTCGGGTACTGAGCATGGCATCCCAAATACGCTCTGTCGGATTTCATCGATAAACGGAACCAATTGAGTCACCGCAGGAGCCAGTCCATGTTCAGTATGATTCGCACTATCCCTCTTGGCCTCAGAAGGTGCTCATCGTGATGCACAAGTTCAACTTCAAAAGGTCGGCGGCGATGATCGAGAAGCTGCGCAAGGTCGGAGGCGTGAAGGATGTGATCGTCGACCGCACCGATGCCCAGGCGACGGGGCACCTGCGCGTGGTGACCAACGCCACTGCTGCGGACGTCTCGGCGGGGCTGACGAAACTGGACGGCACGCTGGAAGTGATCTCGACGAGCGGGAACCGGGTGGAGGTGAAGTGACCCCTGTTTATGGCCTGCCAGCGATGGGTGCCAACATCCTTGGATCATGACCGATCGATCATCGCCCTAGGTTGTTCTCGAAATCGCGGCTGACCATTTCATGGATGACACTGGGCCTAGAGCGGATCCACACGATGCCGAAGTTTCCAGCTTTCTGCACGGTGCCCGATGCGTTCATGACCACTCGGCTATCACTATCGAGAAACTGCACCTCCAGCTTGTCGCCGACGCGGGCCTGCGTGGTGGTGACATGCACCTTGTCGGGCAGGTTGTCCCAATAGCGAGTGTCGGCACGGGGATTCGCGTTCATCTCGGACGAGAGACTGAGCATGCCCGCCAAGGCGATGCCTCCGCCGATGCCCGCGACAGGTCCCCCAAAGGCACTGCCGACAAGGGCTACGTTGTTGCCCGCCGAAGCCAGACCGCTACCGGTGTCTGTTGCATTTTTGAGCATAGCGCCTTTGTCGGCGAGGATGTAATCGATTTCGCGGGTGCCCCGTGTACGGCTCTGCCAGTAGATGTCCTCCACTGGAGTGACGACCAATGAACGACCATCAATTTTGACGCGAGCGGTTTCTTCGGTGAAGTTTCGCCCCCTGAAGAACTTCAGTTTGTGATGTCCCAGCCCGTCGGACAATTTTCTCGGGCTGGTGCCCGTCTCGATAATGATAAGGACATTGTCGGCAGCGGCCGCTCGACGTAACTGTCCGTCTCTCATCAGCGAGGCCCGCTGATAGGCCGCTTCCGCCTCGTTATGCAGGCCCTCACAGTGCAACGACCAGCCTTCGAGCAGCGGCATCAGTGCAAAATCAGTCTTATACTGATCGTTCTCAGCCCATACATCCTGCGTGAGCCCTGCCCTGAAGCAGGCACCAGCAGCATCGTATTTGCCAGCCTTGAGCCGCATGAGCCCCAAATAGTAATAGGCCATGGCCCGCTCGTAAGACTCGCCCTTAAACGGCTTGGCACCTTCTCCGTATTCCTTCTTCGTGATCCGCATCGCTTCCTGCTCATCGGCAAACACCCGTTCGATGCCGCCGACTGCCAATTCCAGCATTTCCACGGCGGTCCGGTCGTCACCTCGTTCCATCGCAGTGACACCAAGCCGCATGGCATTGAGCGTTTCATTACGATGTCCCTGCCTGAGCATGCAATCAACGAGCGGATGCAATGCCGGATCACGGCCCTGCCGCGCCATGCTGATCTGATCCGGACTTACAGAGACATCACTGTATTGAGTTCGAGGTGCGCAACCGCCAATCACTGCCATGGACGCCATCAAGGCGGCAAGCATAGCCTTAAAAGGGACGTTGACGCCGATGCGCCTATCGATCGTAGCCGATGGAGTCGATACCAGCCTTTTTAAACTCATATTTGTCACTCCAGACGATGACGCCGTTGCGTAGGTTGATCATGTTAAATTCAAACAGCATGTAGTTGGATTTGCCGGGAATCTCATGGGATCGAATGGAACCGGTCATGCGATAATCAGCCGCCCGCCTGACGCGCGGCCCTTCGCCCTTGGTCAGGAATTCCTCATTGATCAGTTGGGCGGTTGACTCCTTGGCCGAGATGAATGTCAATCTGCTGGAAGCAGCACTCGAAAGTCCACTCCGTAAACGGTCCGCGATCAGTTCGGTTTTCAGCAGGGCATCGGTGGATCGATTCTTCAGATCAGCCCCATCGATGATGACAGCGGGCTTAGACTGCGTACTCATGGTTGCGATCAGGTCCGGACATTCGAGCATGCTTTGCAGCATTAGGTCCGTCATCTGAACGACGTCGGATGCCGCACTTTTTCTAGTGTCATTTTCTCCTTCGATGTTTGTCACATCCACCGCAGCCGAATTATTTCCACCAAAGGCACTAGGGCGCGTGGATACAGTGGTGTCACAACCGTTCAATAGAACAACCAAGGCGGCCAATACTACGGCTTGTGTCTGGAGCAAGAATACACTCATCGGAGCACCTTCTTGAATTCATATCGATCCGACCAGACGATTTCACCGTTTAGAGTATCGATCAGTTCATAAGTAAAAAGCATATACTTTGACTTGGTGCCCCCAGTGTGGCTGTCGACGGATCCGACCATTCGATAATCAGCTGCTGAACGAATTCTGACACCGTTGCCTGCCAGGATTCCCTCCTCAGCGATGAGCCGAGTGGCACCTTCGCTAGCCGCCACAAAAACCATTCGATCGTATGCGTGGCTCTTCAAGCCCAAACGTATCCTCGTCGTCAGAAGGTCCAAGCTAACCCCGCTCCCGCCTGTATTGTCCTTCATATACTTCGCATCAACAATGACTACAGGCGGCCTGCCACCTGCAAATCGCACCTTTTGCAGAATGCTTGCAACCATCTTATTCGACAAGTTCTCAATGTCAGCGGACGAAACACCGAGGCTCTCATCCATTGAGTCATCCGACATCTGTACCCGCCTGACGGAACTTCCTCCATGCGGCTGACCGGCATCTCCCGGCGATGCCGGTGGCGAGCCGCAAGCCGACACACACAAAAGAGACAGTGAAATCACCGTCATCCTTGATAATGATGCGATTGACAAGTACACCTCGCCTCTAGCTTGGGGAATTAGGATGCTTAAATCCCATCTATTGAACCGTTGGCTGTTCATGACTTGAGTCGGGAATGCTAATTCATAACGGATGATTATGACCAAACTCTTCTGATATCCGTTGAGCATTTCATCCACGACCGTAGGCCGCCATCAGAGAGTGAGACTACGCCATGAGTTTCTCACCGTTTCGCAGCATTCTGTACGGCGGAATGGAAGCTATTGTTGTACTCTGGATAGACACCTCCAACGGCCTGGATTGCCGCCGAATAAGTTTCCTTGTTGGAATGCAGTGCATACAACCAGACGCACAAATCATCTATCGAAGCAAATGATTGATCGGAAGTCTGCTTGATATGATCCATGCCACCAGCGCCAGCAATCGCCGCTTGTCTGCCGATCTCTTTCCCTGCCATGTTGCCCAGAATGCCGCCAACAAATGGCACTTGTTGCAGAGCATATCCACCCGCGACGGATCCGACTGCACCGCCAATGTCAGAACTCGCCTTGGCGTTCACCGCTTTGTCGACCCACTGCGTTAACACCCCGTCTTTTGTATAAGGAGCCATATACTCGCCGGTGTTGTTAGACAAAGGTGTTGGAGCAACAACCTCCGATGGTGCTGGCAGGGCAGTAGATGAACATCCTACGCCACTTGTTGTGGCAAATACCATGATCAAGAGCATAAGGAATGACTGATTGCGAATAAACATAAATTGTCTCCGTGATGCTAGCCGAATTATGCTTGCGATGATCCACATACGCATGTGGAGCCTAATGCAATTTAGTAATTAGTTTTTTATTTTCAATCCCCCAGTTATAGGGGGGCAACCAAGTAATGAGCCTGCGTGACCGCCTTGAACTGACTCGGTTTCGTGAGTTTGATACTGAAGGTTCTATCGTGAAATGCAGAAGGAAACTCACAGGATCAACACTATAAATGGCAGGCTCAATGACGCCACCTGCCGGACTTACGACGCGTCATAAGACAACAACCAGCCGTGAGCATCATCAGTAGGGTCGCTGGTTCCGGAATTGCCAATGACTGATTCGTGATCAGTATGAAATGTTGATCCAGTGCAGCTCGCTTGCCATCGTCCCAGGCAATGAGCGTCACCCTGTAGAGACCCGGCTGGCCATAAGCGACGGTCGGGTTGAGCGTGTTCATAGGCACCCCATCTCCGAAATCCCAGAGGACCTGTCCGAGGGTGCCGTCATCGACAAACGAAAAGTCAAAGGCAATCGATTCTCCCACCTGAGCCATCAAGGGAGCAAGGATATCCACGCCAGGCAACTGATTGGTCGCAAAACCTTCCGAGGCCGGCTGACTGTTGCCACCGTTACCCGAGACGGTGTTGTTGCTCCACAGCAGATCATCACCCGGAAACGCTCCTGTGACACCGAACGCATGCACAAACGCGTGACTGCCATTGCCGGTGAATGTATTGTTCGTAATGCGCAGTTGGTCGATGGCTGATCCGCCAATCTGGAATCCGAACTTTTCGTTGTTGATGAATCGGTTGGAATCTAAATCCAGAAACCGCACGCCTGATGCATTATTTCCGTTGATGCGGAAACCATGCCCCTCGTTGCCTGCCCCATCGTTGGCCAGTTCAAAAGTATTGTCAAGAAAGTAAATCTGTTGAATGCCGCCGCCATCGGCCTGCAGTTGCGACCCCCATTGAGCAGTGCCGCTGATGGTGTTGTGGCCGAAGAAGGATAATTCCTTGACACCATTGTTCGACAGCGAAATGCCAATCAAAGCGCCCTGGTTGATTGTGTTGTCAGTGAAGATATTGTTTGAGCCACCCGTGGCCATTTCAATGCCTGCGAACTTGACGATCCCGCTCGTGTCGCTGATCACGTTGCGGCGCACTGCGGTGAAATGGGTTTTGTCGAGACTCAGCCAATGGTCGATCTGATTGTCCTCTACGATTGAGAAGTTCGAATTATCGAAAAGCTCAATGCCCAGTCCGGTGCCACCAGAGCCAGTCACGGTGTTATTTCGAATGATGGCGTGGGTGGACTGTTTGGTGAAAATTCCGCCGCGTCCTGTCTGGTCGATGACATTGTCAACGATCTCGACAAAGTTGGACCCACCTTCGATTCGTATGCCGCCACCGAAACTGTGTCCGACACCGATATTCAAAAACTCGTTGCCACTGATGACACTATTGGTGACATTGGCACTGAAATAGATGCCATGCGGCCCAAACACACCACCGTCGAGATTCTGCACGCGCAGGCCGTTGATATTCAGGCCAGTCGTTGAAGTTGCCTCAATGCCCTGTCTTACCGTCGTGCTCATGGCACCATCAATGGTGAAGCCGGTCAGTTGCACGTTCGAAGGGGCCGGGGTCGGACCTGAGGCCTGGAGCCGCACCATCGAAGCGGACATGCCGACTGTCGGGAGGATCGTGGTGACATCACGGCCACCGCCAGCGAGAGTGATGCCGCTCTTGGGAATGATGGAATTGCTGATGTGAAACTGTCCTGTGGGAATGAGGACAGTGTCCCCGCTGCTGGCAGAGGCGATGGCCGCCTGAATCGCTGAGCGATCATCGAGGCCATCGTTGGGAATGGCGCCAAAGGCCGTGACATCAATCAATGCTGCCTGTGCATCCGGGCACTGCCAGACCATCGCCAAGCCGCTGAGGCAATAGGCCAAGCGGCGTAATCGCATGGATGATGGACGAACATCTCTTGCTGTTGTTTTGTGTTTCATCTTATATCTTTCTTCAATAGGGCAAGCTTGCCGATTGTTTTTGCAGGGCACCGACTTAAACAAAGCTGCGAACGAAACGAACTCTCACGATCTCTTCGCTTCGCCACGATGCCGGCGAATCGCCAGCGTTGAACCACCCAGTATCAGCAAGCAAATCATCGAAGGCTCGGGGATCGCCGATCCGACATTCACGACAATCGCTGTGTAGGTCAGGTCGAGGCGATTGCTGATCTGACTGATGCCGAAGGTGCCGTTGAAAGGATTCGTAAATGCCGTTGTGTTGAGCAGGAATGCCGAGGCATCGAAGCCGGTGATGCCGCCGTCGGCAGTGGCGATGGTCCAGGCGTAATCGCTCGAAGCGTCAAACCCATCCATCAGGCCAGCGGCGTTGAGCAGGTCTAGTGTGGTCATATCAATGGTGAACTCATTTCCCGCATTGGCGGCGATGTTCAGAATGCCGGTGATGGCATACACATCCCAGCCGGGATCTGCACCGGCGGTGCCATCGGCTTTGTTGATTTCCCACTCGAATGAACCTCCGGAAGCCCACGTTGAGTTGCCGACGATCGGCATGGTGCCGGGACTGTTGCCCGGCGAAATCGTTCCTTCGACCAACACATCGCCAATGATCATGCCGCCGCCCTTGAGCATCGCCCCATCAGCAATGGTGATGCCATCGGTGGCGGTGAGCGTGAAACCGTTGTGAGCAAAGGTGATGGTGCCCGTATTGATCTGGACGTGATTGGTGAGTTCATCGCGATCGAGGCTGACGGTGTAGGCCGCATTGGCGTTGAAGGTGGCATTGCCCACCTGCATGGCAGGCGTACCGGTGGACCACTGCTTGCCGCGGCCCCAGGTGCCATCGAGCGAGCCGGAGAAGTCATCGGTCCACTCGCCGCCGAGACCGACTTGGGTGACCCAGTGACGACTGTATGAAGCGGCGGTGCCATCGGGATCAAATGTGCCTTCGCCAGCGACCCAGCCATCGGAACTGATTGCACGGGCGGCGGTCAGCAACCATGTGCCGCCGACCGGGGTTGCGAGCAACCCAAGATCATTCAAGTCTATGGCTGTGGTATTAGGAAGCCATATTACAGCTCGATTTCCAATGCGTGTACCACCGACATATTTTTCAGAGTATCCGATTGTCAGACCAGCGTCGTTGACGCCATATGCCTGACCGTCTCCTCCCCCGGTCGAAGTGGTTCCCAGCAGGCTAAGTTCCGTCGCTGCGGTACCGGAATAATCCCATCGAACGGGCTTCCGTCCTTTGTATGCGCCCGCGACATATTTATTGGCGTAGCCGACAATCGTACCGGCATCGTTGATACCGGACACTTGCGATATCGTTCTGCCGATACTGTCCACACCGAGATTGCCCAACTCTGTGGCGTCAATGCTATTTGCAGCCCATCTAACTGCGCGGTCACCGTAATGGCCGTTTGCAACATACTTGGCCGCCTGGCCAGCCGAGACCCCAGCTTCATTTACATACAAAGCGTGAGCATTCGTATTGCCGCTATCGCTGGTTCCTAAGTGGCCAAGTTCAGTGGCGGTAGTACCCGAAGCATCCCAGCGCACTGCACGATTACCAATCAAAGTACCTGAGACATATTTCCGAGACAACCCAACCGCCGTCCCCGCGTCATTAATGGCAGTTGCGGCTGCATATGTAGTGCCGCTCCCATCCAGCCCCAAATTCCCCAACTCCGTCGCCACGGTGCCAGAGGCATCCCAGCGTACGGCACGATTGCCAACGGAGATACCTAAAACATACTTGTACGAAGTTCCCACCGTCGTTCCAGCGTCGTTATTTGCGTATGCAAATGCAGTTGTAGTGCCTGTGCCGTCGAGCCCCAGATTCCCCAACTCCGTCGCCGCGGTGCCGGAGGCATCCCAGCGTACCGCACTGGAGCCAAAACCATTGCCTGAGACAATTTTTGACGAGTACCCTACCGCAGAACCGTTGTCGTTGATCGCATAAGCGTAGGCATAAGCAGTTCCGTTGCTTTGGGCACCCAGATGCCCGAGCACCTCCGCATCTGTTGAGTTCCAACGAACGGCACGTTGACCGACATGCGTACCAGAGACTCGATAGTCCGTATACCCAACAGCCACGCCGGAATTGTTCACGCCGAATCCCGGAGCAACGTTAATTCCCCCACCGTCATATCCATTACCGGTCAAGGAATCGAAAGTCAGCGACCCCGCCACCAGCAGTGGCGTCGGTGCCCCGTTCGCTTCTTGGACTTCCATATTGCCCAAGCCTCCTAGGGAGACCAGCGCGACCGCCCAGCGTGCGATGCGGTGGCTACGGCGTCTGGCCAATGGATTGCTTTTCTGATTTCTCACAACAAAACCTCCAAAATGATGGGTGAAACTGATATCAAAGCCCCTGACACAAAGCTGCAATGACGCATTGAGCCCTGTTGTCACTTGAAGCGTTACGAACGATCTCTTTGCCCGAAAGCGATGACCCCGGAAGACCATCGTGTTGAAGCCGATCGGATTGTCTGCTGGATTTGTGGACTTTCAATCCCCCAATTCCGGGGGGTGACACCACTTTTAATTTGCGAGTGATCGCGCACGCCTTTTTGCGTTTATCAATTCGCTATGTCGGTTGCCGTCCTGAGTTGTTTAAGGTGAACTCACCGCTTCATCCATCCGTTGCAGAATGTCATCCACTCTGGCTGCCAGTGATGCGAAGGAACTGGGGAAGCCGCCATAGTCGGAGGCTCGGATGGTGTAGCGGTCGTCTTCGTTGGTGAGTGAGCGCACGGCTCCGTCGATGAGGGCGGCATTGATGCGTTTGGCCTGGTGGTTGAGGCCGACGATGGGGCCTGGGCCTCGCTGGTTGTTGTCGTAAAAAAGGACACGGGCGGGGTGGTTCAAGTCGTTGCGGCCAAAGTTATCGATGTTGGGGGATTGGAGTTGATCTGCGAAGCGATAGACATAGCCGATGGAGATGAGTGCGGGCGGACCGCCGAAGAGGAGGAGCTGCGAATCCATGAGGGCGACGTCGTTGGGATCGGGGCAGAAGAAGGCGGTGTCGTTGGTGACATAGGAGCGAGCGAGCAGGCCGGGGCCGACCCAACCTGCGACATGTTCGCGGGCCAAGTTGACGGCCATATCGCCGATGTTCATGGAACTGTCGAGCGGAGCGGCAAAAGACTGCTTGGGGCCGATGGGGATGTTGCCGTTGTGGTCAGCGGCGTAGCCGAAGGTGCCTGTGAGAAGCTGCTGGGTGTTGCCGCCGCACTGAGTGAAGCGGGCGTTCTCGCGGGCCTTTCCCAGGGCGGGCAGGAGCAGGCCGATGAGCACGCTGATGATGGAGATCACCACGAGCAACTCGATGAGGGTGAAAGCGAAAGGTAGTCGGCGAGGAGTCATGGTTCTATTCGTTCCGATGTGCCTTGATTACTTGGCACGAGTGATTTTGTTGATGTCGCCGCCGTCACCTGCCATGAAACGGCGCATCAGTTCCGGACCGGAGCTGACGTTGAAATGTTTGTAGAGAGCTTTGAAGTAGTCGTTGATGGTGTGGATGGAGAGTGTCAGGTGGTGAGCCATCTGCTTGCGGGAATAGCTTTGGAGAATTAGCGCGAGGATGGTGCGCAGGCGTGGGGAAAGACCATCGGCCTTCTTGCCGCCGTCGCCGGGGACAGCGGCTTCGTGGAGCCAGCGGACCTCGCTGGACATGATGTGGATGATGCGGGCATCTCGCTGGGTGAAGGGCGGCCGGCCCCAGCGGCGATGGAAGGCGACAATGCTTGCGATGCGATGGTCCGCGTTGCCCAGCGGCGTGAATGAGTAAGCGTAATCATCGATAAATCCCTGACGATATTTCTTGGTGTGCGGATGCTCATACCAGGTGGTGTCGTCAATCATTTGCTGGCGTTGTCGAGTCATAGGATGCGACGAGAAAAAGAACGGTGTCCAAAGTGGACCATCGGGCGTCGGTACTGCCGGATCGGTTTCGGACTCGATGACACGGACGTCATCCATTTCGGAGAAGCCTTCGTGCATGAGGCTGATGCTGGTCATGCGGCCATCATCCGGTGAGAGTTGCGAGACGGTCCAGACCCAGGCATCGGCATCAATGAGTGTTCGCATGCCGCGCATCAGTTCGCGGCGCTTGACGGATTGTTCGGCATCGAGGCCGGCGATATCGCCCAGCAGGCGGACCATGGCCCGGACATCCTGCTGGCCAAGCATGAATGAATCGGCGAGTTGGTGGCCGCTGCCGTTTTGGGGAGTGTGGTTTTCGGTGGATCGTGGTTTCATGACAGGTCCCCTCCATTACCGACCATGAATCGCTTCATAAGTCCGCTTCGGCCATCGACCTTGAACTGGCGATAGAGCGCGTCGATGTGATCGTCCACGGTATAAGGTGAAATCGACAGGCCGGTGGCGATTTCCTTGCGTGACCGGCCTTGCAGCAGCAGGGCGAGCACGGCCCGCTGGCGCGGCGTCATCACATCCGTATCGGCGGCGCGGCCATCGGGCACGGCAGCCTGATGAAGCCAGGCGATCTCGCTCATGACGATGTGCACCAGACGGGTGTCGCGAGCGGTGAACGGCTCCCTGCCCCAGCGCCTGTGTATGCCGATGCCACTGGCCACATCGCGCCGCTCATCGACCCATCGGAAGTGATAGACAGCGTGATCAAGAAATCCATGGCGATAGGTCCGAACATGGTCGTTGGCATACCAGTCTCCATCACTCATGATCTGCTGGCGCCGACGGGTGAACTCCATGCTGTCAGAGAGATGTGAATTAAGGATGAGCAAATCTGGTGGCTGACGATGGGGATCGGTCGACCCGCGCACGACCTGATCAAATTCCTTCGCCGTCATACCATCGTGGAGCATGCTGATTGATGCAGTCATTCCATCGAGGCCAAAGCTGAAGATGGACCACATCCAGACATCGGCCTCGATGAGCCGGGCCAGACCTGTAAGGAGGTGTCGGCGTTTGACGGCCTGATCGCCGTCAATGTCTGCCACATCCCCAAGCAGGCGGAGGATGGCGCGGAGGTCTTCTTCGTTGAGTGATGGGGTATCGGTAGTCATGGGTTTCTGTTTTGGTTTGGCCTGTGAAAGATCGTCAATCAGATGACAGGAAGGACTTGCTGCAATCGCATCAAGCTGTAGAGCGCCAGGGCTTTATCGCGGATTCCCTTGAGCTGAAGGTCTCGTCCCATACGACGCAGCCGTCCTCGCAGGTCGATGAGCATCGCAAAGGCAGCGGTGGTGGCCTGATGCACGGCAGAGAGGTCTATGCAGATGATCCTGAATTCAGAACGGCTGGCGATAGCGGCCGCTTCGTTCGCTTCGAGGAAATCAAGTGTGTCACCCATAAAGGTCAAGCCGGTTTCAGTGGTTCGAATCATGGCAGGGCTCCTTGGTCTGCCAGAGGATTACCTGCGAAGGACATCATCCTGCGCTCATGCGAAAAAATTTACTCGCTTTTGTCAGGCGGAGAAAGAATCCAAGCCTGGCCATCGAGCATTTCCAGTTCAAGCTTGTGATAAGTGACATCGATGTTGGTGGCGATGGCAAAATTCTGGCGATGAGCAGAAGCATCCCAATCGGAATGGGCGCTCAGATCGGATTGAGGCCCTTGCCATTGAATGATGCGCTTGCCATCAAGATGGACCGTGATCTGAGCATCGTGCCCATCGAGGCGAACTTCGATATCAATGACATAGCGCTGCCCTGCTATCCATTGGCCCGGATAAATGGTGGGATTGGAACTACCAGGCCCGAGGCCCATTCCCTTCACCAGATCCAATCCATGCGTCGCGGTTGTGGCGTGATCGAGCACCAGAGCTGTTCGCCCTGCTCCCACAGGGAGGATGATGCCAACGGTGCGTGGACCCGTTGCACCATGGGGTGTCAACTCGGCACGCAGCCGATAGCTGCCGTACGGAGTAACGTTGAGAGGCAAAAGAGTCCTGCCAGAGTGATGATGAGTTCGCAGGCCATCGTCGCTGAGCTTCCACTTGTTACCCGAGTTGGGCTGAGCGGGTTCGACATGGGTTAACAGGTCAACTTTAGTCCTTGCATCGATGGCACTGGCCGGGGCTGGCAGACTGGGCGGCAAGGGACGCAGCGGAGTTGCGACGCCATCGAGCATGGTCAATTGCAATTCGTCAAAGCGGGCTCGCGCTAAGGTCAGGATGGACAGCGCTTTGGGGCGGGCGGATTGAAGTGATTCGACGGGACTTAAGGCGTTGGTGGGACCGTGCCAATTGATGAAAGGCTGGTTGTCCAACTTGACCTTGATGCTGGCATCGTCGCCTTTGAGGCGGACTTCTACTTCGACTTCGTACTGTTGTCCCGGGGTGAGTTGGTGCGGCGAGACTTTAGTTTCATTCACAGCAGCATATTGCCCGTGGATCATGCTCAGCCCGCTGCACTTGGCGGTGGTAGGCCAACCACCCAGTGTCAGAAGCACTTGCCGATCAGCAACGGGCAGCATGAACTCGACGGAGTCAAACTTCTCGAGATAGGTGAAGCGCGAGCGCAGTCGATAGTTGCCTTCGATCGTCAAGGGCACGGTGATCTGGGAACGCTCCTTGGGTAACGTGGATTCCAGGGCGCTGCCTTTACGCTGCCAGGAGCCCCGAACAGTATCCAAGGCGAGATCGATCCGGGCGAGAAGGTCCAGCGGCTCGGCAGAGGGTTGCAGTGCAGGTTTCCCATCCCAGATGCGTACGTGATTGCGAGCCTGCATCGTCAGCAGGCGGGTGCCATTGCCGCTGATTCGCACTGCATCCATACGAGTACGTGGTCCGCCAAGATCGACAATCGGTGCCAGCGTCAAGCCGTCCCAGATGCGGACCATCTGACTCCAGCCGACGGTGAAGATTCGGTCGCCCTGCGGACTGAAAACCAGCGATGTGACGGTACCGATGTCGGTGGCGCTGGCGATGGACTTACCCGTTGCCACATTCCACAGCCGAATGTCGCCGCGATACTCGGAGGTGGCGATCCGCCTGCCATCGGGCGAAGGCACGGCTACCTGAATCTGCTTGATATCCGTAGAGAAAGTCTTCACCAGAGTCCGGCGCTCGACATCCCAAAGCAACAGATTGCCGGACTTGTCTGCGGACGCCATCCAGCGACCATCGTGGCTCAGATTCAGCGCCCCGGTGACCTCGTTGTCCGGGGTGCCTTCAAACGGCAGAGACTGCTGCGTTTCGAGATCGTGAAGCAGCGGCCGGTCGTCATGATCCCAGAGGATCAATTGGGGCCGTGTCGGATGCATAGCGATCCCTTTGCGGGGGAATATCTGTCGGCTGAATCGTTCCGCGCCATCCTCGGCATTCCAAGCGGCAACGCGGCCATCGCCGCCCAGCGCATAGAGGATTTGACCATCACCGGAATATGACAGGTGGTAGGCTCGCCACGGAGGCATGAACTGCCGGACCATCCAGCCAGTGGCGCTATCGAAGATCCGTATCGCCAGCGGCTGATTGAGCGGATCGAACACACTGACCGCATACTGGCTGCCATCAGGAGAAACGGCGGCATCATCAATCGAGGAAAGCTGCTGGTGGCCGGTCGGCAGCCGTGTGGGAAGTAGGAATGGATTGGAAATGCCACCCCAGGAAACCATGAGCCGCTCATTGCTGCTCGTCACGACGTTATATCCAACCTGGCGATGGATGATCGCCGGCTGACCGCTGGCCACATCGATCACTCGCGCGTTACGATCCCAGCCGGCGGTGAAGACTTTTGTCCCACTCTGATTCACCGACAGGCTAAATCCCGACTCTCCGGGCGCCTCGAACCGATCGCGCAACTGCCCGGTGACCGCATCGAAGACATGAATGGTGCCGTTGTCCATGGCGACGATGGTGGAGCCATCGGCGGAGTAACTGGCGTTGCTGTAGCCATTCCCGCCTGCGCAGTAGCCGAATCTTCGCAGCAGTTTGCCATCGGGCAGCGACCACTCAGCCAGACGACGATCCTTATCACCAAAACCAGCGAGGACGGTGCCGCTATCGGGACGAAAAGACAAAGTTTTCACGACATCCGCGCCACCTTCGAGTTTCAGTGCAAGCTGGCCAAGCTTCACATCGAAAACCAGCACAATGCCTTCACTTGTAGATGCCGCTAGCCATTGGCCATCACTACTCCACTGCAAACCACGAGGCTGGGGAGTTGGGGATGGATACGAATCGAACAAGGCATTCGTCGCGTGATTCCAAATATGAATATCGCCATTGCTACTGCACAAAGCCAGACGCTTGCCATTAGGGCTCATCGCCAGCCCGCGCAGACCATTCTCAACCTCTCGCGATCTGAGCAGTTGACCGGTGTGCCCATCGTGAATGCAGACCCCACCTTTAATATCCGATGTCGCCAGCGTGGAGCCATCTGCACTGAATGTCGCATAGGCCACATGGCTTCCATGACCCATGATCAACCGGTTCTGGTCAATCATGCGGTTTCGCAAATGGTGATATTCCCAGCCGCGATACTCGGGCGGACAGCGATCCAACAGATCTCGTGCCTCACCCAAGTCACCTGCGCTTAGCCGAGCCTGCGCCAAGCCAACTAGCCCTTGATAGAGCGCCTTGCGTGCCGCTGCCGTTTCACTAATTGCAATCCCCTCGGCTTCAACAGCGCGAGTAGCCTGCTGCGTGGCCTTGATCTCACTGAGTCTGGCTTCCTCCGCCCGCTCCTCTGCGGCCTGAGCATTCGCCATGGCTTGTTGCTGGGCTTCAAAAGTTCGCTTCTGCTCGGCCCGAAGCGATACGACATATAGCGCAATGCCGGTAGCGATCGCCACCAGCGCGGCTGCCACAAGCGCGACGCCCCATTTGTGTTTACGAAACCGTTTGCCAAGGAAGTAAATCAGTGTGGCGTGACGAGCAGTAATAGGATCACCCGAAAGATATCGGCTGATGTCCTGCGCTAGATCTCCAGCCGTCGAATAACGATCATCCTTTTGACGCGCCAAAGCTTTCAGCAATATCGCCTCAAGATCAGCATCCAAATCAAGTGCCGCCGAACGAGGACGAAGCACATCTTCATCGCTGATTCTTCTGAGCACTGTCATGTTGGAACCGGTCAGATCGTGTGGGCTCTTGCCAGTCAGCAAACGGTAGAGAACCACACCCAACGCATAGACATCAGTTCGCGTGTCAATCTCGCTGACGTGGCCACCCGCCTGTTCCGGTGCCATGAAAGCAGGGGTGCCAGCGATCTCGCCTTCCAAGGTAATCAGCGATCGCACATCCGACTGATCATCCATTTGTTTAGCGAGGCCGAAGTCGAGCACGTGAGGCTCGCCATCAGACGAAACAAGAATATTGGAAGGCTTTAGATCACGATGAATAACACCGCGCTGATGGGCCGCTTGCACACCTGCACATACCTTGCAGAAGACTTCAAGAATCGCCTGTCGATTTATTGTGTGATCCGCGATGTACTGATCCAGTGAAACCCCATCGATCAGTTCCAGTGCGTAGTAATGATGCCCCGCGTGATTTCCAGAGTCATAGACACGGGCCACATTGGGATGCTCGAGCATGGCAGCCAGTTCCACCTCGCGCTCGAATCGCCTCAGTGCCCGCTCGGACCGAAAAACCTGGTTGCCCATGATCTTCAGCGCCACCACCCGATGAGTACTCACCTGCACCGCACGCCAGACTGTTCCCATGCCGCCTTCGCCCAAACGACCGGTAATTTCAAACCCTGGCAAACGCGGGAAGACTTGGTCTGTCGTGCCAGGCTTTGAGTCAGGAACATGAGTCGAAGAAAGCTCAGGCCCCGCCGTTTCCACAAAAGTTTGAGCGCTGGAGAACACGCCATCATTAAGCCCTCCGCGAGGATGATCATCCACCCGTGAATCATCATCGATGGTTGCTTTCAACTTTTGCAACTTATCATCGGCGTCATTCTGATTGTGCTGCGGATCAGTCATGGGTCTCCCAGATCGACATATGGCCTCTAGCTGATTCGAAAATGAAGAAAGGAATCGCGAGCCAATAACCAGCCCGTATCACACCCGCTCCAACCCCAGATATCCGCCCCGCCGACCCACCCAAGCTTACACCTCGTGCCCATTCAGCATCGCCAGCGTTGCCTGCCAATGCCCCGCAATCCTAGGATCACCCCATGTTCTGGCCATACACCACTGAATACCTTCCGCCAACTGGGCATCTGACATTCTACTGACGTCTTTGACTTGACGAAGGCGTGCTGAAGCAAGAATTGCAAAATAAATCCACTTGGCCACCGCTTCAGGCAGTAATCCCAATTTCTGCCCCGCTGCTTCCTTGAAAAACACCTTGGCCCAGTGCAGCAACTGAAATGGAGGATGATCGTGAGAGATCAAATCCAGAAATGTCACCAGTGGCTGTGCCGAGCCGACACTCATTTCCGTGATCGTTTGCTTTTTCACATCACGAACACTTCGAGGCAGATCGTAGGACATGGGCGCATCAAGCTGCGATCGAACAATGCCTGCCAAGTCTGCGTCGTTCCATTCGCCCCCTGCTTGCTCGTCCATACCGAGGAGTCGGGAGAGGGCTGGCCCTTGGGCACGACTGAGTGGTTCTTCATTCATCGGTCCAGACTCCCTTGCCGGTCTTCGCCGGTCTTCAAGTGGATTCACCACCCGCAACACGATCCTGCGCATCATTCGCTTGACTCATCATCATCTAGCCGTTGTCAGTTTCCTAGCGCCTTCATCAAGTCCGCAATTTCTTCATCGATCTCCTGGTCACTGTGGACATACTCCGACACCACATTGCGCAGTATCCGGATGAACATTCGTTTGCCTGTAATGAGCAGATTCGACGCCTGTGTCGGCGAAGACAGCGAATACTTGTGCACCAGTTCTTCATACGATGGCGTTGGTCCATCACCAAGCAGTGGAAGGATCAATCTCACCTCGAAAATCTGCCACATATCTTTGCGCTTTCCTTCGAGGCACTCGCGTTCCATCCGCTGTATCGCTTCACCTAGCAGTTGCCGCGCCCAAGCCAATTCATAAGCATTGCTGGCATCCTCTTTGGCCATCGCAGCCGTGGCAGGATCATCCACATCCATCATGGGACTGCCCGCAGAGCGTTTACTAGCCGCATTGTGCCTGCGGTGATTGGAGAGATAACGATCGAGCGCCGTCAGAAGGTAAGTGCGAAACTTGCCGCGCTGTGGATCGGCACCCTCGATCAGGTCCTTCTCCAGAATCTGACTGGCAATGAATCCTTGAAGAACATCTTCCGCATCCTCAGGCCGGCAACGTTTGCGAATGATCAGATGGGCCAGGAGTGCAGGTCGATATCGCGAAAACAGTGTGGACAAACCCGCCTTGCCTTGGGCAATGAGCGACCACTGCGTCGTCGGAATCTGTCGCCCCAATTCGTGTGCCATGAATCAGACCCTAAGGAAGAGAGCCGCCATCCAATTGCTCGGATCTTACCCAACCCGATCCTGCACCGCTTCCCAGATGACCTTGCGGGTATCGATGGAATCCATGCCGCAGATGGTGGCGCTCCCCAAGACAATCGCCCTCCCGATCTACATGCGATAAATCTCGGATTGAGCGTACACCCCCCGGAACTGGGGGATTGATTGCCGCGATCTGATGTGGACAATCCCAGTCGTGGTAAGGCGACGTTCCGGATTCGCCTCCGCAGATGCCATGTATGGCGTGTTCCAGTCGGTGAAAATAAATAGTGGAATATCTTGGGGTGCCGCGCAGAATCCTGAATTCCTTCACGAATCTGTTTGCAGACGGAATCGGCCCGGCACCCTTGAGGTCTGGACAAATACCGGTCGTCAAACAAAGGAGCTTCAATTGCACTTAAATAACCATCGAGTACGTCTTACCGCTTCGCCGACCGAGTCCTGGAACGGGCTCGACACATTGGAGTCGCGGTTGCTGTTGTCCAGTTCCATGATCGAGTACTTCCCCATCGCCAATGGAAATGCTTGGAATTTTCAGGGCCAAGTCGCTGGTGAAGTCGGAACGGCGAAACTGACCAGTGCCTCAGGCGGGTCGATTGATGGTATCGCCACGACACTTTTCACTCTCGCCACGAAAGAGAATGGCAATACGAGCACTGCGAAGTTGTTCGTTACCAACAATGATGAAGGTCTATCGCTTCATCGGCTACAGTTAATCGATTCTGGGGTGACTACGACGTTCAACTTCGCCGAGCCGTTGTCCTTGGCCAATGCCCAGTTCGAGCCATTGGATTTAATCGGTGGGGATGAAATCGGCGTGACCGGCACCCGCACAGGCGACGGCACCACGCCGGGGTTCACGGGCACTCTTAGTTACTCGTCGCTTATCGGGGAGGAAACCATCGTTCTTTCCTCGTTGGGGAACATCACCGCATTTCCGTTGGGTTTTGCGTCCACGGTGTCCGTCGAGGCCAATGATGAATCGTGGTCCAGCCTGATCGATTTTTCATTCACGTTTTCACTGGCGCAGTTTGCAGGTGTGATGTCGGCGGATGTGTTCTACGACGAGTTTTATGTTGAGCCAGGAAATGATGCGGAATTAATTTCCTTCACCTCGTCGCAAATTGTAACCAGCACCACGCTGCTCAAGCCACAGGTCTCTATCGAAGTTGTCGAACCCGTCGGTACGGAAGGTGGCGATTCCGCAGTCTTCCGCATCACCCGCCAATCTGCGTTGGCTCCGGAGGAACCACTGACCGTCAGCTTCACCCGTGCAGGTACTGCGAAATTCGGTGCCACCTCCGACTATACGCTTTTGGATCTCGATGGCAACGTGCTGACCACCACCGTGGTCATCCCCGCTTTCGCTGACTCGATCGATATTTTCGTTGATGTGGTCGATGATCTCGCGGCGGAACTCGATGAGACGGTCATCATCAACCTTAAGGCCGGCAGCGCCTACAGCATCGATCCGCTGGCCAAATCCGCCACTGCCACCATCGAGGACAACGAGCCCAGAGTCAGCATTGAAAAAATCAGCGACACCGGCGAAGGACTCGATGCGGGTGTGTTTCGCATCAGCCGAACCTCAACGACCGGTGTTGCAAAAGTCAATTTCACCCGCGGCGGCACCGCCAAATTTGGAGCGGCAGGGGACTACACGCTCTCGAAAGATGGCACAGCTCTCACGACCACGTTTGTCGAGATTCCCGATGGTGAGGATCACGTGGACATCACCGTCGTCCCCGTCAACGACAGTCTTGCAGAACTGACTGAAACGGTTGTGTTGACAATCAAGGCTGGCACCGGCTTCTCCGTCGCCCCGACGGTTCCGTGGCGACGATGAATCTCGTAGACAACGAAGCGATCGTCAGCATCGCCAAGATCGCCGACACTGCCGAGGGCGGCGCTGCGGGCACCTTCCGCGTCACCCGTGATCTGGCGACAGGCCCCTTGACCATCACGTTCACCCGAGCAGGCACCGCAAAGTTCGGTGCCAGCGGCGACTACACGCTTTCGATCGACGGGAGCCCTCTGACGGCCACTTCCTTTGTCATGCTCGATGGTGTCACCCAAGTGGACATCATCGTCACCCCGATCAACGACACTCTGGCGGAACCGACTGAAACGGTGATTCTCACGCTGACCACCACCGCGCTCTACACCGCAGACCCGCTGTCCAAGACTGCAACGCTCAACATCATCGATAACGAACCGATCGTGCGCATCGCCAAGCTCAGTGACACGGGCGAAGGCGAGGAGCCGGGCGTCTTCCGCATCAGCCGCGACACCACGGCGGGCGATCTGGTCGTCAACTTCACACGCGGGGGCACCGCCAAGTTCGGAGCGGCGGCCGATTACACGCTTAGTGTCGGCGGCCAGAATCTGACGGGCACCGTGGTGATCATTCCTGACGGGCAGACGCATGTCGATGTCACGGTGACGCCGGTCAACGATCTCGTCGCCGAGAATAATGAAACAGTCATTCTCAAGCTCAAGACCTCCAAGATCTACACGCTCGACGACGCAGCCATCGCCGCGACCATGACGATTACCGATAATGAGCCGACCCTGAGCATCAGCAAACTCAGTGACACCGGCGAAGGCGCGGAGCCGGGCGTCTTCCGCATCAGCCGAGACACCACGGCGGGCGATCTGGTCGTTAATTTCACACGCGGTGGCACCGCCAAGTTCGGAGCGGCGGCAGATTACACTTTGAGTGTCGGCGGTGTCGATCTGGCTGGCACCGTCGTCACCATTCCCGATGGTGAAGATCATGTCGATATCACCGTGACGCCCATCAACGACACACTCGCTGAAGTCACCGAAACTGTGATTCTCACACTCAAGACGGCCAAAACCTACAACCTGGATGCTCTGGCGAAAAGCGCCACAGTCAATATCACCGACGACGAGCCGGTCGTCGGCATCGAGCAGATCGATGACACTGGAGAGGGCCTGACCCCTGGCATACTCCGCATCTTCCGAACCACGACCTCAGGGGATCTGGCGGTGAATGTCGCCCGTTCTGGTGATGCGAAGTTTGGTCCGACCGGCGACTACACGCTCCGCGTGGGCGGCACGAATCTGACGGGGACTGTTGTGACCATTCCCGACGGGGAAGAGCATGTCGATGTGGAGGTCGTTGCGGTTGATGATGCAGTCGCTGAGTTGACCGAGTCGGTGATCCTTACAATCACCCCGCTAGCGACCTATACGATTGACGCTGCGTCCAAGACCGCAACTCTCGACGTCGAAGACAACGAGGAGCGGACGCTGACCATCAATAATGTCACCATCACCGAGGGGCAAAGTGGCCAAAAACAAGCGAAATTCACCGTGACGCTTTCGGCCAAGAGCAGCAACGTCGTCACGGTCGATTTCTCCACGTTCTCAGGCGATATCGATGCTGGATTGACCGGCGACGATGCTGCGATCGGGTCAAGCGATTACGAGGACGCGTCAGGAACACTCGTCTTCGAGCCGGGGCAGACGACCAGGACAATCATCGTGGACGTTTTTGGAGACACTGAAGAAGAACTGAACGAGAAGTTTTCCGTGCTGCTTGAAAACGCCACCAACGCAACGATCATCGATGATGTCGGTATAGGAACGATCAAGAATGATGATGTGATCGACCTGGCAGTTACGGGATTGACTTTTTCCCGCAACCGATTCGAGGAGTTCCAGGAATCCGGATCGCTCACAATCACGGTCACACTGAAGAACGTGGGGACAGTCACGTTCGACTTCGCTGAGGTCGACATTGGATTGACGCCGGACTTCGTCGACTTCGGATTTTTCTCGCTGACAACGATTCTCATAGATACTCCGATCGCTGCGGGCAAAACTATCACTAGATCGGTCGTCATCAACTTCGAGGATGAGCCGTTCTTCTCGGAACCCGGAACACATTTTCGCGTGGCGCAGCTCGTCAATGTCGAACCTCAGGAACTAGGCACCGGCGTCGGAGAACCAGATGCAAACAATCAGTTCATATCGCCCACGAAGGATGTGACTGTGCTGCCTTCGCCTGAATTCTGAACCGCCTCTCTCTGCATACCTCTGGTACTGCTTGGAAAGGGGTTCTTCCGCACTCTTGGTGAAAGCTGGGCTACACACCCTCAACCAGATCACCTCGCTGCGCCGCTACTTGGGTGATGGTCAACTGGCGAATAATACGGATTCCATTTGATTCGCACGCCGTCGAATGGGTGTCACGGTTTGTCGGAGCGAGTCTGCGAGCGAAGCAAGCCGTGGGCCCCTGTTGCTTGAACGCGCTCAAGGCGCACGGCTTGCTTCGTTCGGCGGACCGCGATGCGACAAGCCGTGGCACAACTGTTCCATTCTCGGTCGCCATCAGCAGCCTGCGAATCAAATGGAATCCGTATAACACCTGTGAACGCAGCATGCGCACCATCGCCATCGGTCGCAAAAACTGGCTCTTCACTGGCATCCCCTCCGGCGGAAAAACCACAGCCGCGATGTTCAGCCTCATCAGCAGCGCCAAGCGCCACCACGTCGAACCGCTGGCCTACCTCACCAATCTCATCACTCGCCTGCCCGCCACGCCGATCAGTCAACTGACGCAATTCCTCCCAGGCCAGTTCGGGATTTTAGTAGGTGGAAATCTTCGAAACCGTTGCAGACAAATCGTGATCGTGGGTACCGTGCCAGCCTGGATGAAAGTGCCGCATACGACACAGAACGCTACGATTTAGGGGTGATGAGGCTACCAGCTTCGCTTTCCGCCGCTCTCCAGCATTTTTCGCCCCCTCGCCTCCCGCGCCCGACCGCTGGGGAGGCGAGGGGGCGAAAAATGCGTCACAAACAGGGGGTACCCACTAAAATTCCGGAGCAGCCTAAAAAAAATGCTCTCACGACTCTGGGAAGCAAGGCGCAGCCTCATCTTAATACGGCAACAATTCCTGATATCAAACAAAAGAATGATTGCTAGTAGCGGCCGATACATTAAGTAGGGAACGATGATGTTCAGTCCCTTGACGCACAAAGTGGCTTCATTGCACACGACTGAGCAACATTGCCCCACCCAGGAGATTCATATGAATCATTCGCACTTTCCAACCCCCGCCGTCAACAACAATGGAGCACCTCCCCCAATGGGCCACGAGGTGACCACTTCGATGGATGCCATCGCTCAATTCAAAACAAACACAACACTCCCTTATGGGCCAGCACCATCATTGGCCGTGGTATCCCCATGGGCCAATGAGCAGTCGACGTTCAACCAGCACTCTGAAACTTCAATGTTACCCCTTGGAGTAATACAGGGGGTAAAGTCACATGTGGTAGTTGGAATAGATTGGATAAGGGTGACAGCACCAAAAGTATTCTTAAATGAAGTGACAGATATGCTTACCCATCTTTTTGGCCCTTGGGTCCATGAGACTGGCGGCAGTCACCAGAGAGGCGGCAAGAGGCTATTCCGAGGTAAAGCCGCCATCTTATATGACGATAAGCACAAGATTGATCCAATTCTTTGCGTAGAACTACCCGGAGAAGCACTGAGTATCCTTGAGCTAAATGTGACAATCGATCTGCTACGGCAGCTTGTTGTTTTTGGCAAATGCACGCGGATAGACACATACGTTGACTTTCGGAGGCTTGATGGAACGCCGATTCCGCTTATCGAAGAGCTTGTCGAATCATGTAATCGCAACGAAGTATGTCATGCCAAAATACGGACGATTATTGTCGAATATAATGACGATGGCACATTAGGCAATGGAATTACTATTGGTAGACGTGGCAAGAAAGGCAGTGGTCGATTTTTACGCGTTTACGACAAAGGCCTTGAAAAGGAGTCATCCCAGAAAGGCCAGTGGATACGCTGGGAAGTGGAATTTACGTCAGGCAAGGCTGATTCCATTGCTGACAAGCTCGTCTCTACCAATGACTTCCTAAACACAATCACAGAATATACGTTGGGCACTGTGGACTTTCGCGAGAATACCGGATCGAGGGAGCTTGCCCGACGTCCCAGGGCCAATTGGTGGCATGAACTACTTGGCTCTGTTGAACCTAAGGTCATGCGATCAGTTGCCAAGTCGCCCAACTTTGTGAGATATGTAGATTGGGTTCGCACTAGCTTAGCCCCGGTGATCAAAGCGATGGCCAATGAGTCCGGACACACTATTGATCAGGTGTTCCACAATTTGTGGGGGTTCGTGCCGCCGCATCGCAATGGGGAAAAACATGCATATGTGGCAGAATATCTGATGAACTACTGCGCTTGATTGCCGAGCAGTCCGAAGAGCGAGCTTTTCGCTGTTAGGATTGAATCGTCTAACACTTGATCGTCGTTGCCCCATGAATGCTTCCATTCATGGGGCTTGTTTTGGATATACGCGACGAGGGTGGAGCTTCAGTCATAGATTTCAGGGAACCGCTGCTTTCTCAGTTCATTCATCTCAGGAATCATGATCACTTCGAGCCCTTCCCGGATGATGAAGTCTTCAGTGCGGTCACGGTCATCGAAGAAGAATTCATCTCCTTCCGGGGTTTGGACC
>Ga0163155_10001949_pt1 | contig 23962 bp, 24 predicted proteins | sample OliLakLV19SP4G1_FD_148611 | JGI IMG/M metagenome (GOLD analysis project Ga0163155, IMG submission 148611) | Freshwater microbial mat bacterial communities from Lake Vanda, McMurdo Dry Valleys, Antarctica - Oligotrophic Lake LV.19.SP4.G1 | ecosystem: Environmental > Aquatic > Freshwater > Lake >... | reverse complement strand
GTAGGGCCGAATAAAAGTACTGAGCTGTAATTTCTTATAGCCTCACCCAATTTTCTGTAATAAGAGAGTTGTTCGGCTTGCTCTTTGTTGTGCATCAAGTGTTCGCTTTTATCCAACGCAGTTGCCCTTTCTTCATAGGTAAACTTTGAGTTGATCGTATTTGAGCCCCGCCTTTCCGTTGACAACTCAATCAAATTGGCCGTAGCGTGATCCATCCAAATACCTAATCTCTTTTTTGCTTCCATTTATTTTTTGGTTTAACCCTTCAATGAGTAGGACACAAGAAAAAGCAAAAACCTGTTCGTATCCGTTAGGTTTTTGCTTTTCATTGTCTTTACTTACTGACGCTCTTCTCCTTTTTCAATAAACTCTACTTTAAGTTCAACCCTTCTGTTGCGAGCTCTTCCTGCCGCAGTTTTGTTATCGTCTACCGGATTGTTTAGGCCATACCCAGTGCTCGCTATTCTCATCGGACTGATTCCCTTCCCAATTAAATAAGCACCCACAGCATCGGCACGGTCTTGCGACAGTGTTTGGTTCAGCCCTTCATTGCCTACGTTATCGGTATGGCCGCCAATTAATAATTTATAAGTGGGATTATCGGTCATTACTTTTGCAACCGAATTTAAAATCGGAAATGAGGTAGGCGTGATCTTGGCCTTGCCCGCTTCAAATTTGATTCCTTGCAAAGCCTGTTGAAAAAGCAATTTCACTTCCTTCTTCAATTCGGGACAACCTTGATTAGCTGCCACACCCGCAACTGTTGGACATCGATCAATTCCGTTATGGATTCCATCTAAATCAGTATCTGGGCAACCTTTCGATGACGCTTGTCCTTTTAAGTTAGGACACATGTCGATAGAATTAGGTACGCCATCACCATCAGTATCCGGGCAACCTTCAAATTCTTTCACTCCTTTTACCTCCGGACATTTATCATCGCTGTCTTTAATGCCATCTTCGTCTGTGTCGGGGCAACCCGCAAAAGCTAAAACACCTTTTACACTCGGACATTCGTCTTTACTATCTTCAATACCATCACCGTCTGCATCGGGGCAACCCTTCAATGCACCTATGCCTGCAACATCAGGGCAAACGTCATCCTTATCAGCCACACCATCTTTGTCTTTATCAGGGCAACCACTTATAGTTCCTGCAAGATCAGGGCAAGCATCGAAGAAATCCGCTACACCATCTTTATCAGTATCAACAGGACATCCGGCTTTATCAACCTTCGCATTTTTTGGGGTATCGGAACATTTATCCTTACGATCGGCCACCCCATCACCGTCTTGATCTTGCGTGTTACCAAAATTAAATGTGAACCCAACGGTGTGAAATAGATATGCATCGTTTGTCTTGCTGGTACCACTGCCACGTGTATTGCCAGAAGAGGAATACATGAACATTTCCTGTACATTTAACATCACAGCTGGTCCAAGCTTAATATTAATGCCGGCTCCAAATGAAGGTGTTACCCCATCGTAACGCTTCGTAGGTGCGTTTAGATTTTTGGTGAGCATCATAGCACCACCACCCGCAAACAAGTAAGGACGAATAAACGTATCAGGGCCGAAAAAATTAAACCTAAAGTTTGCTGTTAATGATGAGAGCTGCTGGTTGAATTGACTGACATTGTCAAGATAACCAACTTCACCGTGTGTAACCAACACCGATAAATCTAGGTGTTTGCCTAAGTACCGGGAAACCGAAACTCCGCCAAAGCCATAGAAAGCTTTGTTGGTAGAATAAAAGTCGTTACCCAAATCTCCCCTGTATTGCATGGCACCACCGTGTAGTCCAATGTTCCATTTTTTGTCAGCCGTTTGTGCGCTTGCAGAAATCAGGGAAACAAGAAACAGTAATGCTAGAAATACGCATCTTGCACCTCCAATTTTTTTTGTCAAATCTATCATGTTGATTAATATTATTTTTCCGCTGCCTGCGGATGCGGTGTAGCTAAATCGCTACCCCGCAAAGGTGGGCTAGCCAGTGGTGCTATTACTTACACATTTTATAAAAAACATTATACATATCACTCATTGAAAATGTAGTATTTGCCTGAAGTCGGACACTCTATTACCAAATTGTTATGGGCTTAACTGCTTGCAGATTATAGTAGGCCCATCTCAAAAAATATTTACTTCTATGACTCAGCCCGCTTCCCCTTTTCTGCCGATAGCTATCGGGATCACTCTCGGGCACATTTTTTAGACTTACCTTTTTAGGTTACATTCAGCTTTAGCGCATTGTGAAAAAAGCACTATAGGTTCGCCCAAGACATTCCACCGCAACCTAACTTAAATGACGTCTTTAAAAACCTTTAATTTGCCGCCTCAACCCCTCCGCCCTTCTCCAAAAGAGAAGAGCGGGCGGAGTTTTTAAAGATGCCTTAATTAACATTTGCTAGCTATGCATAGCGTGATACTTTGCATCTTCCTTCTGGTATTCAGTAGCTAGGTTGTTATGACCTTGCGCTTTTACTGTACTCTCACTCGCCTTGTCGTGGTTGCCCTGCTCATGATGATTGGCCGCATCGTGATGGTTCTTTGCAGCTTGCTCATGATGTTTGGCCGCCTTCCTGTGATTCTCAATTGCTTTTAAGGATTGAGCTTCCGAAGCTGGTTTTCCAGTTTTTGCGGATGTGTCTTTTAGTTTCATATACTTTTTATTAGCATTTATCAAGAAAAGTATCTTGGCATCGAAAAGATTTATATGTTTTCGAAATTACTTTGCATAGCTCGTAAACCGGGATATAAATTAAAAACCACATCTTCATATTTTTTAATAGACTACTACCAGATCGAGAATTAAAATTCCAAACTAATAGCTTGCAAATCGTTACAAGCTTTTCGAAGGATATTACATATTTCAAGCATTTTGTAATAACGAAGCTAGAATTCAGCTATCCATTTTTTTTCCAATGTTTTCAATATCTCTTACAAACTGAGATATCTTTTCATCGGCATACACACCATAGGCATCCACCAAAGTACCTTTGTTACCGTCTTCGGTTTCTATTAAATACAAAATGGAACTGTCTTGTGGATCGTTGTATCCTTCAAACCGATAAAAGTTTGCAATCTTAACTTGTTCAGGCTTGTAAGTTGCTGCTGCCCCTTCTGCAAGCATGTAGTGGGTCTCTACTCTAAAGTTTTTTGAATATCCAATTGCTACAGCCTCACCTACCTGTTCGCAGAGTGTGCGTTCTTTCTGAGTCGGGTCTGAATTTTTTTTCATTTTTTTTAATGGGTGATTTAAGGGCATCTCTAAAGAACTTGCTATTACTACCTCAACCCCTTCCCCTTCTTCAAAAGAGAGGGGTAGGAGAGTTTTAGCAATGCACTTTATGGCCAGACTTCGAACTGTTCCATTTGTGTCAGTAAGGCATAGCTAAAGAAAAACCTAATCCTGCAAAACTTTTTATCGATACCCAAGCAATAGTGGCCGCCCGCCTGATATGATTTTCGATATAACAGTAAGAATTCTGTGGGCTTCATAGTGCAAGTGTGGAAGCTCCAACAATGTTTATTTTTACGCGTTTATTATTTAGTGCATAAGTCCAAATCGGGCAATCAACATGATTCACTAAATCTTCGGTAATACTGCCCATAAATAAATGAGCAATCCCTTTTCGAGCGTGGGTGGCCATGGCCAACATGTCTGCTTCAACTTCATATACAAAGTTGATAATGCCTTCCTCCACACCAAAACTTTCTCTTATGTTGATAGTAAAATCTTTCAATCCGTATTGCTCGGCATATTTCTCCATTTGCTGTTTTTCACCTGAGTCTCGCATCAAATTTCCCGGGGTATTTACTACCAGAAGATGTAACGTGGCACCAAAGAGAGACTGGAGTTCCTTCACTTCGGCCATAAAATCAGCCTGATCTGATTCAAGAGTCGTGGGCAAAACAATATCTTTAATACTTCCGAGCTTTGGTGCTTTTCTAATCACCATTACTGGAACGCTTGAATGGCGCACAACTTTTTCTGTGTTTGACCCCACCAAAAATTCATCCCAACCGCTAGCGCCTTGAGTACCCATTATTATTAAGTCGGGTTTCTTGTCATCAATTGTTTGACGAATCATACTGGCAACAGAGCCATGATGAATGATAAAGTCCACTAGTGAGTTTGCCTTTGCGTACTTCGATTTCAAATGATCAAAATCTTTCCTTGCTCGTGCTTCTAATTCCGCCATAATAGGCGGATCAAATACATAAGAGTCGCCCATGATCGGCCCTTCATAAAGAACAGGGATGTCAATAGTGTTCATCACTATCACTTCACTTTTGTCAGAAACGGCTAATTCAATCGCGAATTTGAATGCCTCCACTGAAGCCTCAGAAAAATCGCATGGAACCAATAGATGTTTCATACTCTTGGGGAAATGTTGATTTTGTTAAAATAATTCTAGCCTCCAATCGTTAGAAAATAGAATGCCACGGTTGAGCATATATTAACGTAGGTTTTAAAGGAGTATTCACCAAAACTATTTCTAGTTTTTGTAGAGATTATTCTTAGTATGTAGAGAATATTCCCCACGCTTTCTTCGATAATCATCTGCGCTTTTTTTTAATAGCTGTTGTCGACATAGATTGCATATAGAGAATCATTATGGCCAAGCCCACTTAATACCGCTACCGCAGACAAAACGGGAATTCTGCTCAACACAACTAGTTTAACTCTTGAAAATGAGTTCGTGCGAAATCATGCCGTGATTCAATGGGGAAAACGGATATATCTGTTTTACCGATCAGTGCGAAAAGGCAATTGCTTTACGATCGGTTGTTGCAAGTTTAATGAATTCGCGCCTTTGTATTTCGGGCGTATTTAATAATAAATCTTAGGCTTTTACCTGAACGGGATGATCCAATGGATGAAAAGTTTCTAGTAGGAGCTACTTCGCCAGGCTTATCGTAGTGTCAATCCATTTTTTGTTTCCGTAGAATTATAGCGAGTCGAAGCAAATGAGCCGAGGCAAAGATCTACGATTCTACTATTGCAGCGGCAGCAATTCACTCTCCTAAATTTGATCTGACAAAAAAGCCGGCTTGCACATAAGCAAGCCGGCTTCCTAAAATGATACGATTCTACTTATTTTTTATCGGCATTTGTTTTTAATCCCCAAACTTCCACGCTTCCTTTCGCATCCTTTCGGTTTGGGAGAGTTTTGTAAACGAAAGCAATTTTCTTCAACTTGCGCTCTCCACCGTTCAAATCAATTGAGCGGCTTTCGCCTTTTAGCTTAATGGGCATATTAACCGACACTACCTGCGTGTCGCCAGTTTCGTAAAATACTTCAAGGCTTATCAAATCAATAGGAGCATCTTCTACCTTAAACTTGATGGCTGCAAATCGGTCAGCGCCCATTACCGATATTTCATCGGTTTCCGTTTTAAAATCCACAGTTGTTTTACCGATTCGATGCCAGCCTGTTTTGTCGCTAATCATCACCGCAGGCTGCTGCGCCACGGCTGTCCCACATATCCCTACTGTTGCAAGAAGGACGCTCAAGATTAATTTTTCCATTTTTTTAGATTTAGTTGTAACCCTGTTGTTACGCCCCAAAGGTGAACCTTTATCAATTTACCGTCTTACACTTATGCTGCCATGAGTTACATGATTTGCACATCGCTACTTGCTAATTGGTATATGTATTTGTTCATTTCCCTTTAAATGTTCTCCAATTGAAGTTGGGCAGTAAGTGCCGCAGTCTCTATATACCACACACGACCGCCCTGTTTTAAAAATGGTATCAAAATGTGAAGCCACGGCAATTTTTTGCACGTGTTTGCTTCCAAGCTAAATCCTGTTTTACCAGAAGGCCCGGATCTTTGCAAATTGCCAGTGCAGACTCGCGTTTAAAAAATTCTGCTACCACCTAGAAAACACAGGTGAATACCTTCTTTAGCTCAGGCAGCCAAGCTTGCCAACTCAATCCTTTTTTTTCCACGTTACGCTAAGTGTTGTTCTAGATAAGTCACAAAAATTTCTGCCTACGGGCTTGCCCTCAGAGGATTCACCTGGGACTTAGTGCAACTATTCATTTAACGGGATCGCTAGATTGGGTTTCTCAAAAAGCAATTAAAAACAACACATTTTCTTGACGGTAGCAAAAATTCTAAACAACGACCGTGCGAAAAAGTGGTTTCTATTGCATGGCCTAGCTAAAGGAGCAAAAAGGGGTTTCAATTTTTGAAAGGCCATAAACCATTTATCTGTTAAGCTGCGGTTGGTAATTGTTTTACTAAGTCCCCAATTTATGCAACTCATTTCCCATAATGTGTAACATTCCCGCTTTTCAAAACCCGAACATTGTGGACTGATGTTCAACTTATTGGTTCGAACGCGTTTTAAAACTTAAATTAATTGTATGAAACAGGAACAGAATCAAAATATTGAAAAGCTGATCGAAATGGTGAAAGACTCGCGCACCTGTATGCTTATTACAACGAAAAAACTGCCGAAAATTTATCGGGCAGGCCAATGAGCATAAGCAAAATTGATGACGATGGAACAATCTGGTTTTTTACAAAAGAATCATCTTATAAAGTTGACGAAATAGAAGAGAGCAAAAAAGTATCTATTGCCATCACCAATGAGAGTAGTAATAATTACCTTATGATCCACGGCTCAGCAACGTTGGTAAAGGACAAAACCAAAATGAAAGAGTTGTGGAGTTCGCTGTTAAAAGCATGGTTTCCCCTTGGCTTGGAAGATCCCGACATGATACTTATCAAAGTAACGCCCCACGAAGTAAATTATTGGGATGGTAGTTCGAGCAAAATGGTGGTTCTTTTCAACATGTTAAAAGCAATCGTTACCGGAAAGGAATTTGAACAAGGCGAGCATGGAAAGATTAATTTATAAAATCAATTGAATATAAGAGTAAGGACATGAAAAGACTAGAAAATAAAGTTGCAATTATTACTGGTGCTGCTGGTAGTATTGGAAAAATAACCGCCAAATTATTTTTAGAAGAAGGCGCAAAAGTAATGTTGGTTGACCTTACTGAAGACTCATTAAAAACAGCCATTAAGGAATTAAATAGTGAGCACGTAAAGCATTGCGTTGCCGATGTTTCAAAAGCGGCTGACGTGGAACGCTATTTCAACGAAACCGTAAAATTGTTCGGACAAATTGATGTTTTTTTCAACAATGCAGGTATTGAAGGAGCAATAAAACCAATTATAGATTACCCTGAGGAAATATTTGATAAAGTAATTTCTGTGAATGTAAAGGGTGCATGGTTGGGGAACAAATATGCTTTACCCCAAATGAAAGAAGGCGGCAGTATAATTATGACATCATCTGTAGCCGGCATTTTAGGTTCTGCTAATTTAAGTGCCTACATAATAAGCAAACACGCTGTCATGGGCATCATGCGAGCCACAGCAATTGAAGCCGCTCCACAAAAAATTAGGGTAAACTCTGTCAATCCCGGTCCTGTAAATAACAGAATGATGCGATCAATTGAAGAAGGTGAAGTGAGTGGCCACGCTGAAAAAGTAAAAAAACATTTGGAAAATACAATTTTATTTGGACGATATGCCGAACCCATTGAAATTGCCAAATTAGTTCTATTTCTTGCCAGCGATGATAGCCAATATATAACCGGCACAACCCACGTGATTGATGGAGGAATATCAGTACAATAATTTATTGAACAATACTATGAAAGAAAAATATCACTTTGTAGCCATTTCAGGAAGTCTACGAAAAGAATCCTTTAACACGATGGTGTTAAAAGCGGCACAAAAACTTGCACCCGAACACATTGTCATTGACCACCTATCAATTGCTGATGTGGCTATGTACAATTTTGATCTACATGAAAAAGTGCTTCCTGAAACGATTGAAAAATTAAGTACTGCAATTAAAAATGCCGATGCGCTAATTATAGTTACACCGGAATACAACTATTCTGTTCCAGGAGCGCTTAAAAATATAATTGATTTTCTATCAGCCCACCCCGCAAAACCGTTTGACAAAAAAGCCGTGGGTATTATAAGTGCAAGCACAAGTTTACTAGGAGGAGTGAGGGCTCAATACCACCTGCGGCAAATATTGGTAGCGGTAAACACCATGACGATGAATATACCCGAAGTAGTGATAACTCAAGTGAACACAAAATTTGACAAAGACGGAAATTTAGCTGATAAAAAAACGGAGGAGTTTTTAAAAACCTTTATCCAAGCGCTGGCTGTCTATAGTGGAATTATAAAAACCAACGCGCTGACATCGTAGAATTTAACAATTCATTTCTATTCTCCATTACCGACCAAGCTAATAGAACTATTTTAGAAACTTATAAAAATGTAATTATTAACATAAATTGTGTAACCAGCCCAGCCCCAATTAACCTCAATTTTACAGGCGGAGAAAATTTATTCTTCGCGTAAATTAAATACAAAATGGAAAAAGAGATGATAATGACTGACGACATCGTAGCAATTGCTACAACAGATGCCAAAACCCTTGCCGCTGCAGTAAAAGCTGCGGGCTTGGTGGAAACTTTGCAAGGTGAAGGACCCTTTACAGTTTTCGCGCCTACTGACGAAGCTTTTGCCGCCATCCAATCCGAGGTGGACAAATTATTAAAACCTGAGAGTAAATCAAAGCTTTCCAAAATCTTGACTTACCACGTTGTAAGCGGAAAAATGAACGCGGCTGATTTGAAAGATGGGCAAGAGTTGTCTACCGTACAAGGCGGTAAACTAAAAGTGACCGTGAAAGATGGTAATGTAACAGTGGGTGGAGCTAAAGTTACGAGTGCTGATATCAGTGCATCAAACGGGGTGATCCATGTTATCGATAAGGTGTTATTGCCGAAAGATTGAACCGAAGCAATCTTTCACGTAAGGCCTCATTAACCGTGAGGCTTTATTTTTTAAATAGTATTCCTTTTACATTAAAAAACAAATTATTATGAAATCGATTAAAAACGCTGTTCTTTTTCTTACAGCAATATTACTGTATGTCAATGTTTTGGGCCAAACCCAAAAAGATGTTGTGGATGTGGCCGTAAACTCCAAAGTCCACACCACTCTTGTTGAGGCAATAAAAGCTGCGGAATTGGTAACTACCCTAAAAGGCACAGGCCCGTTTACCGTGTTTGCGCCCACCAATGATGCTTTTTCAAAACTCCCCGCAGGCACGCTAGATAATTTACTGAAACCGGAGAATAAATCAAAACTTGCAGGCATATTAACATATCACGTGGTTGCAGGAAACTTGGATGCAAAAGCCGTAATGGCGGCTATTAAAAATGGCGATGGAAAGGCAATTTTAACAACCGTGCATGGCGGAAAACTGACGGCAACAATTGTGAAGGGCAAAGTTGTGCTAACAGACGAAAAAGGCGGCAAGGCAACGGTTACAGCAACTGACCTGACAGCAAGTAACGGAGTCATTCATGTGATTGACAAAGTGTTATTACCGAACGATTAAATACATCTAATCAAATAAAGCCTCTTATTTATATGAGGCTTTATTTTTTTATACCTAATTTAAAATTAAATCTTGTTACACCACAACACCTACCCAATAACAGAAATACTAAAACCCGAAAACAAGTCATAAACGAGTGACCCGGTTGGCGGACTTACAGGCATCACTGGAAACATCAACGGTAAAACCGAACGAGGTATTGCCAAAAAATACTGTATTTCCACAAATCCGATGGACTGGCGGAAAGAAGGGGAGAATTCAACGCTCCTACAGAAAATAAATTTCCCAAAAATATTTAGTGCCAAAATTACTGGTACCATTGAGCTCCACTGTCTAACGTATTCAGTTCGAACAAAATAATAAAAACACCCACAATAAGCCTACAGTAAGAATAATAGCTCTTTTAGCAAACATGGTTGCCGAACAAAAAACTAAAAAGCCAGCGATTGAAAAAAACGTAAGGATCATAAATACAATAAAACAGAGTTCTACTTTTTTCAAATAAATTAACTCTATTAATAATGAAAAATAAATTTGTTTTGTCAGCAACACTATTTGCCATTGGTTTTATCAGCATTGCATCACTAGTGAACGCTCAAGCCAATATTGATATAGAGTCTGGTGCTGTTTTCACAGGTTACAACAATGTGAGAATTTCAGGTGACGCAGGAACGTTATTTTCCTTGAAAACTGATTTGAATGCCAAACCAAACACTTTCATTCGCATACGAGCAGGATATACAATAAAGTCTAGGCATACGATATCCCTTCTATACGCTCCATTAACTGTTACATCAAATGGAACAACAAATAAGAAAATCGATTTTGAAGGTGTAACGTTCGCTTCTAATACCGCGCTAAATGCGAGCTATAAGTTTAATTCATACAGGATAACGTACCGATATGAAATCGTAAAAAGGTCAAAATTTGAATTTGGTTTCGGTTTTACTGCAAAAATAAGAGATGCAGAAATAGCTCTTGCTAGTCCGGGACTAGCTGCCTCAAAAACAAATGTAGGGTTTGTACCCATTATAAATTTCAGGCTCCATTGGAAAATGAATGATAAAATTGGTGTCCTCGTTGAGGGCGATGCATTAGCAGCTCCACAAGGGCGGGCGGAAGATGTACTGCTTGCCGGAACATATAAATTTTCAGACCAATTGGTACTCCGTTGTGGATATCGAATTCTTGAAGGAGGAGCCGATAACGATGAGGTGTATAACTTCGCTCTATTCCATTACGCCTCGGTTGGCATGTCATATACTTTTAAAAACAAGATGAAATAAAATTAGTATAACACAATAAATTGTGAACGTAGAAACTATATTCAACCTTTTCGTATCACTTATACTTCCAATAGGCTTAGGTTCTATAGCAGCAGTATTTACGGCAGAGGGGATGCCACAATGGTTTGATACGCTAAACAAGCCTTCATTCAACCTACCCACTTATTTGTTTGGCCCCGTTTGGACAGCGTTGTATGCTCTCATGGGAGTTTCAATGTTTTTAAATTGGAACACGCCCAAAACTGAACTACGACAAAAAGCACTGACCGTTTTTGGAGCTCAGTTAGTCTTTAATTTTTGATGACGTATTTTATTCTTTCACACCATTTTAATTTTAGTCGTTCACACCTTGTTGCTGTAGTTTTTTTAATCCATAATATGATTACACCTTTCAAAAAGATAAAACCAGTTGCAACTTATCTACTTTCCCCGATTTGAACTGGATAACCTTTACTACTGATGTCAATAGTCGGATCTAGTATTTAACAAGTAAAACCTCATCGCTTTCATCACATATAAACATTACACCTAACATGACCGGCAAAAACAAGAAGACAGTAGTAGTTGTAGGTGGCGGCTTTGCAGGTATCCAATTTATAAAAGCATTAGATGAAAAAAAGTTTAATGTTCTATTGATTGATAAAATAAACCATCATCAGTTTCAACCGTTGTTTTATCAGGTTGCGACATCGCAGCTTGAACCATCCAGTATTTCATTTCCGCTTCGCAATATTTTCAAAAAGAAAACTAATGTTCAAATTCGTTTGGCAACTGTATTGAGTATTGATAAAACGAAAAACACAATCACTACAAGTATTGGAGATTTTGCCTATGATCATTTAGTAATTGCTATTGGTTGCACCACTAATTTTTTTGGCAACGAAATCGTAAAGGAGAATTCGCTCACCTTAAAATCTACTTATGATGCCATCACCATTCGCAATCATATTCTGCAAACATTTGAAACTATTATTTCAGCAAGCGAAGACCAAAAAGAAAGCTTGTTCAATTTTGTAATTGTAGGTGCCGGACCCACAGGAGTTGAAATGGCAGGAGCATTTGCGGAAATTAAAGAAGATGTCTTGCCAAAAGATTATCAGGGTATTGACTTTTCAAGACTAAATATTTTGCTGATTGAAGGAACTAAAAACACGTTGAACAGCATGAGCAACATGGCTCAAGTTGCATCAAAGAATTATTTAGAAAAGATGGGAGTAAAAATTTACAACGAAACATTTGTAAAAAATTACGATGGAAATGTTTTAACTCTCAGTACAGGCGAAACCATAAAAACAAAAACAGTTATTTGGGCAGCCGGTGTGATAGGGAATAAAATTGAAGGTTTTAGTCCCGACATAATCACTGCTAGTAACCGCCTAAAAGTAGATCGCACAAACAAAGTTTTAGAAAGCAAAAATATTTTCGCGGTGGGTGACATTGCTTACATGGAAACGCCACTTTATCCAAAGGCACATCCCCAAGTTGCCAACGTTGCCATCAACCAGGCAAAGCTATTAGCCAAAAATCTAAATCGGTTGGCTCAAAATAAATCAACTACCGACTTTGAATACAAAGACCTTGGTTCAATGGCAACTATCGGTAGAAACAAAGCCGTTGTTGACCTACCGTTCATACATTTCAAAGGATATTTTGCTTGGATAGTTTGGATATTTGTTCACTTGATGTTGATTCTAAGTGTAAAAAACAAACTCATTATTTTTATTAATTGGGCTTGGGCCTACATCAGCAAAGACACGTCATTAGGACTCATTCTTTCACAACAAAACAAAAACGAAAGCGAATTAAAATCTTGACGCAGCCAACTAAACGATATCGCATTTCTATTAGTAATCAATATACGCGATGACCAAACTGGTAAAAATTACTTACACAGCGATTTGAGTGACTTGTTAACAGAAGGCGATTTCAATTATGCAAAGTTCGCTAGGAAAAAAATAGAGTACGATGTGACGAAAACTTTTAAAGTAGAGGTATGAAAAACACTAATTCTCTGAGCAACGTAACTAGTGTAGCAGCGCCAAAGGCTGAAGACTACCCGCTGGGGAAAACATATTCTATTCCGATCGAAAAAATAATAAGTCTTCTTCAAGCAGATCAACAAAATGGGTTGGCCGAGGCTGACATAGAGAGTCGAATAAAAAAATATGGACTGAACCAATACCAAGAGCAAAAGCAGAAGAGTGTTTTTTTAATCCTTGTCGAACAATTTAAAAGCCCCATTGTGGCATTGCTGGTTGTAGCAGCCGCACTTTCATTTTTCTTTCAGCATTGGCTTGAAGGCTTTTCTATTATTGGCGTAATATTTATTACCTCAGCGGTAGGTTTTTTTATGGAGCTGCAAGCCCGAAAATCGATGAACGCACTAAAGCAAATGGACGTAAGTCTTTCAAAAGTGTGGAGAAGTAGTGCCGTGAAGGAGATTCCTTCAGAAAGAATTGTGCCCGGTGATGTAGTCATGCTAGAGCCGGGCGATGTGGTGGCTGCCGATGGCCGCATCCTAGAATTAAATCAATTGGAAGTAGATGAATCCGCGTTAACGGGTGAGTCCATGCCTGTTACGAAGCAAGTGGAAATTCTTGAGGACGAAGTTGGAATTGCAGACCAAGTTAATATGCTGTTCAAAGGCACTTCCATTGTAAAAGGAAATGCCAAAGCCATTATAACGGGCACCGCACTACATACAGAATTGGGTAAAATAGCCACCTTGGTAGAGACTGCAGAACAAAGCACCACGCCACTCGAAAAAAAACTACAGAATCTAACAAAAAAATTAATGTGGGCTACGGCTGTGTTCGCTGCTATTTTTATTGCCACCGGAATTATCCAAGGGAAGGAAATCTACCTGATTGTAGAAACAGCTATTGCATTAGCGGTTGCGGCTATCCCCGAAGGTTTGCCTATTGTTGCCACCATTACGCTTACGTATGGAATGCTACGGATGGCAAAGAAAAATGTCCTGATAAAAAAACTGGCAGCAGTAGAAACATTGGGCGGCATCAACACCATTTTTACAGATAAGACGGGCACACTTACTGAAAACAAAATAGAAGTAAGCAGTCTTTCCTTTTTTGATGAAACCATCTTCGTGGAAAAGAATGAACAAAAAACAGCTAATCAAAATAACCAATTGGCTGTTGATAAGCTTCTGCTTATTTCAACACTATGCAACAATGCCGTTATTAAAGAAGGACGTGATGACAAACAAGTGGGTGATCCAATGGAAGTTTCTTTACTTCAATTCGCAACTGCGAATAGAATAAATATAGCGGAAGTAAAAGCGAACTATGAGCGTGAGGCGGAAGAGGCATTTAGTTCAGAGACTAAACTGATGGCAACGCGCCATAAAAGCCCAACCGGAAATTTTGTGGCCGCGAAAGGTGCGGTAGAGGAGTTAATAAAAAAATGTAGTTCCTTTTGCAAACAAGAAACCGTTGAACCTCTTACAGATTCAGAAAGACAGCTATTCTTAAAAAAAGCTGAAGAAGAACAGGCACAGGGCACACGAGTGCTGGCTTTTGCATATAAAGAGACAGGCACTATCACAGCCGATAACTTTTTACAGGATCTAACCTTGGCAGGCTTTATCGGATTTTTAGATCCACCACGGATGGATGTGATCGGTGCATTGCAATCGTGCAGGGAGGCAGGGATAAAAGTAATTATGATTACGGGTGACCATCCGGCCACTGCTCTCAGCATTGCACAAAAAATAAAGCTATCCGATCAAGAGTATGTTGTTATCAATGGTAAGGAATTGGAAAACGCCACCCCAAATGAAAAATTATTCAGCGCCTCCATATTTGCGAGGGTGAGCCCGAAGCAAAAGCTGGATATGGTGAGCCTGTACCAAAATCGTGGTGATATTGTGGCCATGACGGGAGACGGTATCAATGATGCACCCGCGTTGAAAAAAGCCGATATCGGAATCGCGATGGGATTGAGAGGTACCCAAGTGGCGAAAGAAACAGCAGCCATGGTGTTGAAAGACGACTCTTTCACTTCCATCGTAGCTGCGATTATGCAAGGCAGAGTAATCTTTAAAAATATTAAAAATTTTCTATTATACCTGCTCTCCTGCAATCTAAGTGAGATTATCATCGTATTTCTATATGGCTTGTTAAACTTTCCATTCTCGGTTTTGCCATTGCAAATTCTGTTTCTAAATTTAGTAACCGATATTTTTCCGGCTCTGGCCTTGGGTATGGGCAAAGGCAATGCGTTGATCATGAAAATACCACCACGCAATCCTCAAGAAGATATTATGATCAAAAAAGATTGGACTTCTATTCTTGTGTACGCACTCGCATTGGCCTTACCGATCATCCTGACAACCTGGTACTGTAGCTACTATTTAAAATACAATGCACAACTTTGTAACAACATAACATTCTTCAGTCTTGCGCTTTCACAATTATGGCATGTGCTGAATCTATCTTCCAGAAAGGTTTCCTTTCTAAGGAATGAGGTCACCACTAACTATTTTGTTTGGGCTGCCTTACTGCTTTGTATTTTACTTATCGGTGGCGTCTATTGGATTGCACCGTTAAGAGAAATCTTGGGGCTTCAAACGATCAAAGGAAGTGTATGGCTGTTAATACTCGCCATTAGTATTGTTCCGGTAGTTTTAATTCAACTATTAAAGAGATCATTCAAAATTACTGATTAGGACCAAAAACAGAAAAAAACTACCGCTCAATGAAAAAAATACTAATAACGGGTGCAACCGGAAACGTAGGGATAGAAGTATTAAATTCTTTAAGTAAAATTGATCACCAGCTGACCATCTACGCGGCTGTACGCGATATTGAAAAGGACAAAGGCACGTTAAAAGACTTTAAAATTACATTGATAAAATTTGACTTTGAGGAGAGGAGCACCTACCAACCAGCTTTTGAAAACTGTGAGGTACTTTTCTTGCTTCGCCCTCCGCAGCTTTCCGAAGTCGATAAAATATTTAAACCGATTATGGAAACGGCTGTTCAATGTGCGGTGAAGCACATTATTTTTCTATCTGTACAAGGCGTAGAAAAAAGTGCCCTCATCCCCCATCACAAAATTGAAAAGCTGGTGTTGGAAAGCAAAATACCCTACACCTTTTTAAGGCCTGCCTATTTCATGCAGAATTTTACTACCACCTTACGGCATGACCTAGTGGAAAGCAACAGAATTTTTCTACCCGCGGGCAATTCGAAATTTACTCTTGTAGATGTTAGTGATATTGGTGATGTTACCGCGAAAGTATTTATAGCACCTTACAAGTACACGAATCAGGCATATGAGCTTACCTGCAATGAAAAACTCACATTCTCACAAATGGCTACTGAGCTTAGTAACTTATTACACACAACGATCAATTACGAATCTCCTATCCTAGCCAAATTTTTCCTAGTAAAAAGAAAAGAGGGAATCCCAACGATGCTAATTTTAGTAATGATTATGCTTCATTACTTGCCGAGGTTTCAAAAAGAACCTGTCGCTACCGATTCCGTAAACTCAATTACGGGGCATCAGCCAAATACATTCAGTCAGTTTATTATTCAAAATCGGAAAAAATTATTAAAGTAGATTTTAGATAAGGAATTTTATTGAAAGTTGTAATAAAGCTAGCCTATTTTCATGTAAACAGCTATGGTTTCGGATCGGCTAAGGGTGTAACAAAATACCGTGATAGTGTAAACCATTGTTCTTGATATTGAGCCATCTTTGGCTGCAAACAAAAACGTATGTTGGCTCAGCCTATTAATCCATTTTCGGAAGCTACAATTAGTTGCCGACCCAAAATAAAAATAAATACAACGGAGCGAATTAGCAACAACATCGAAGTAGGCACACTAAAAAAGGCTGCCTATCGCAAGATGTTGAGGGCAACCCAACAAATAAAGAAATATTGTACGATGATTAGCAGCGGATGTTTTAATTCAGGCAGTTCTAATTTTGACAAGCGCCCTGTTCACAATACGTGGTTTGCTCTTTGTTGCAGGCAATCAACTGAGAGGTGGTTTAGGGATGTCACGAAAGAGCTGCCAGCGAACCTACTTCTAAAAACGAGGAACTTACTTATTGTATCACTCTTTATAACCGCCCTGCCAGTTTTCGGGCAAACGAATGAAATAACATTTCAGGTAAGCTATCGAAAAAAAATAATTGGGTTTGTTAAGGCGGTAGAAGAAACATCAGGTGGTAGCTCTCGCAAGCAGTTAAAAACCACTACTCATACCAAATTATTGATTATCACCGTGCACATTGAATCTGAAATTGACGCGCGGTATCAAAACGGATCGTTGACACACGGTGTAGCCTATCGCAAAGCAAATCGCGGATGTGAAAATATTAGTTCGGAAATCACAACAATTGCGGATAAAAAATATCAGGTAGTGCGAAATGAGAAGCTGACCATCCTGAAAGGGCAACTCATTGACTATTGCGTGGTAGACCTTTATTTTAGAGAACCAAAAAACATAAAACATGTATTTTCCAATATGTACGGGCAATTCATCAAAATTAAATGGATAGGGCCATCAAAATATAAAGTTACCGCGCCCGACAATAACATTTCCATCTATACTTACAAAAATGGAAAGTTGACAACCATAGACGTGGAAACGCAAATGGGCAAAGTGATTATCGCCAGAAAGTAAAAACCCAGTTGGCGGCTCTCCAAATTTACACGGGCATGCTACCTAACCGCTATGCAGAAGCGAAGCTTCAAACGCTATCTCTCTTGCCAATCGCTCTGACCTTGGAACAACGGAAGGGCGCAGTTTTTTTCTGTCAACATCAGAGCATCTTCTAGCGTTCTCCCATTTTTCTCCCATATGCAATCGCGATGCGTCTGCCGATCCCCCAGCGGTGATCGATGTAGACAATTCCACCGACTTCAATTTTTTTGTCCGCAATTTCTATTGCCTCGGGCAATATGACGGAAGTATTACATTGCAAGACGAAAAGCGAAGCAGTAAATGAATTAATACAAAGTTCTGAGCAAGAGACCTATCGAGAAAACATTGGTAGTCCACTCTTAGCTAGGAAATTTTTTCCGTAACGATAGCTAGTACGGGAAACAAAAGAAACTCAGGCGCAGGCTTCTACACATTTCCGACACGCCTCTGCGCATCTTTTGCAATGTTCATGATGAGATGCATGCTTTTCACATTCAGCCGCGCAGGCTTTACAAACTTCAACGCACAGTTTACAAACGGCTTCACAATAGGCAGAACTACGCGCACAAAACTTTATACACAACGTGCAGATGTCCGCGCAGTCGCGACAAAGTAAAATGCAGGCCAGCATCCCTTGATTGGAAAGTTTAATGTTTGCGGTCGAACAGATTTCGCAGAAGACCAAGCATTCTTTGCAGGCTTCGATGCATTCTTTAGAAGTTTTCATTTTAGTTTGTTTAATATATAACGGAAGGTGACTGTAAGCAAAGGCATAATGGGAATGTGTTAACTGTTATCGATCAACTGTTACAAATTAGATTGATTCTCACTTAGTGTGTTTGCTTCAGTTCTGTTTGATGATAGCTTGTCAGCCGGTCGATCACCCATTTGCCCTGTTGCGGATCTGTGACTTTCATCATTGAAATACCCAACATGCAGAGTAAAAATGCTTGGTCGGACGGTGTATAATAATTGATCTCATCTAAGAGATGACTCTTTATTTCGTCCAATTCTTTTAGTAGTAGACAATTTTTGATGATGGAGTTGATCTCTCTGGTAGTGTAAGTAGGCTTTCTATTTTTCATTTTCAGTACGACTATATGGATTGCATAGGTAGGGGCATTTAGGCACTAAATAGTTACACGCAGATTGATCCGAGTTACATAATTCACTTATTTCCCGGGCGGATTCACTACCGTGATTTTTGTAACTATCTAAATTCAATGTGTAACATTTGCCCAACCAAAGGGCTTCATCTTTGAGGGCTGCGAACTCCCTAATAATATTGAACCAATAGATTCTTGCTAAATGAACAACCAATCTAAAATCATGGAAAAAACAACGCGAAGAAAATTTGTAAAAGACAGTATGAAAGCGACCGTTGCAACAGCCATCGGCTCATCGCTTCTAACTAAAACTGCCGCGGCAGGCAGCAACGGTTTCGCTTATAAATTCTCGCAACAACCTTTGCCGTATGCCTATAATGCACTCGAGCCAACTATTGATGCCACAACTATGGACATTCATTACAACAAGCATCATACAGCCTATGTAAAAAATGTAAACGAGGCCATCGTTGCCGAGAATTTAGAGTATGCTACTGAGATGGAGTTTTTTGCAAATGCTTCAAAGCTATCGCCCAAAGTTCGTAACAATAGTGGTGGCGTATGGAACCATAATTTTTTCTGGAAAACCATGAAGCCAAGTGGCCAACCGCCAAATAGCAAAGTTGAAGATGCTATAAACGGAACCTTTGGCTCCTTAAATAAATTTAAAGAGCAATTTACGGCTGCTTCGATGGCACGTTTCGGATCGGGCTGGGCATGGTTAGTGATTGATCAAAAGAATCTGAAAATAGGTTCTACACCCAATCAAGATAATCCATTGATGGATCAATCCGAACTAAAGGGCACTCCCCTGCTGGCGCTTGACCTATGGGAACATGCCTACTATCTGAAGTATCAAAATAAGCGCAATGAATATGTGGCCAATTGGTGGAACTTGGTAAATTGGGATGAAGTGGCAAAGCAGATGGCTTAATCAATTGGCGAAAGAACTTCCATTCAAACTTTGGCATTCATGAAATTATCCGACTATCCGAAAAGAATTCTGCTGATCTACGGCATTTCCATGGCCATCACGATGATGGCGTACTTTCTTATCTGCCATTTTCTTGGTGTTGCTCATCTTACCTATTTACGCTCGTTCAATCTTGTGATCCTGGCAGTAGGCGTTTACCTTTCAATGCGTCAATTTAAACTTGCGAATCGAGATAAGATCAATTTCTTTAAGGCGATTGGGGTAGGCCTCGCTTCGGTCTTCATAGGGGTAACAATTTTTGTTTTGCTTCTTTTTATAGTTCTCACAATCGATCAACCTCTCTTTATCAAAGTAGTAGAGCACGAACCGCTGGGCGGAGTTCTAAACATTTACGTGACCAGTATGATAATATGGATGCAGGGTATTTTCGCGGGTATCACTGCCACCTTTATTGTTGTCAATTTTATAAAAACAGACGATCCTAGAGGGCAATGGTAAAAGCTTACTATGCAGCAAAACGCCAATCTAGGTAAATTACAAAAAAAGATAAAATAGAGTTAATAAAGGCGGAAGAAATTTTAGGCTCGCAACCCCCCACGGGCTCAATTCCAAGTTTTCTAAATATCTTGATAATCAACACGGTTGGTATGCTTTTTACCGCGCTAAATTCTGCTCCCATTAATTGATGCACATGACAAAGAGTAATCCATGAAGATCCTATTAACAGTCATGTGTTTAAGTTTTATTTTCTCTTGTAAAAAAAAAACCAATACAATAACTGTATCTGTTGAAGCTATTTCAGAATCGGTTTACGCATCTGGTTTTATCAAGAGCAAAAATCAATATCAGGTGTATTCTACCGTAGGCGGTATTATTAAACAAATGCTAGTAACCGAAGGCGATTCAGTTCGCGTAGGAACTCCGCTAATGAGAATATTTAACAAAAGCACCCAACTAGCCACCGCCAATGCTCAACTGACAGCCGACTATGAATCTCTTTCAACCAATATGGGAAAATTCGATGAGGCGATCCTAAATATTGAGCTGGCCGAAAACAAAGCAAAAAATGATTCACTACTTTGGCAACGCACAAAAAATCTGTGGGCACAAAACATAGGTACCCAAGTGGACTCTGAACAAAAGCAGTTAAACTATAAAAATTCCCTGACGTCATATCAAACCGCTGTGATTCACTACAACGATCTCAAGCGCAAACAAACATTATCCGCCAGGCAATCTCAAAACACACTCAAAATTAATAAAATAGCAGCGGATGAATACGTCTTAAAAAGTGAATTGGTGGGAAAAGTGTACAGCCTCTTAAAAAAAGAAGGTGAATTGGTGAACAGTCAGAATTATGTTGCCATCATTGGCGATCAAAAGGAGTTTTTAATTGAGCTACAAGTGGACGAATATGATATTACTAAAATTAAACTGAAGCAAAAGGCATTGATCAGTATGGATAGCCATAAAGGCAGCGTATTTGAAGCCTACATTACGAAAGTTGATCCCATTATGAATGAGCGGACTAAATCATTTACCATTGAGGCAGTGTTCATCAAATCTCCGTCAGTGCTGTACCCCTTCCTTACGACCGAGGCCAATATTGTTATTCAAACAAAAGTAAACGCACTCACACTACCTCGTACTTATTTATTGAATGATTCGACCGTTCTTCTGGAAGACAAAAAGGAACGCAAAATAACTACCGGATTAAAGGATTATAAAAAAATAGAAATTCTTAGCGGGCTAACTTCCAAGGATGTTATTCTAAACCCAATCAATTGAATTATAAGCTTATCGTACGAATAGCGGTTGCTTTGTCGCTCGCCCGCTGGAAGCAAACCTTGGTGGCAGCCGTAGGCGTTACCTTTAGCATAACCATGTTCATTGCCTTACTAGGATTTATGAACGGCTTGAATGATTTGTTGGACGGACTGATCTTGAACAGAACACCGCACGTCCGCTTATTCAACGACATCAAAGCCAATATGCAACAACCCATTAATAATATTTCGGAATTTAAAACGGGCCATAACTTTATCTATTCTATTAAACCTACCAGTAGACGAGAAGAAATATACAATGCTGCGCCTATACTCAAAACAATTCAACAAGACGCACGAGTGTTAGGGGTTGCGTCAAAAATAGCAGCTCAGGTTTTTTTCAACGCGGGTACGATCAATATTACAGGTGTTATTACAGGCATTGATGCAGATGTTGAAAATCGCCTTTTTCATTTTAGCGATTACGTGGTAAACGGAAAGTCGCAAGATATAATCACCACCGCCAATAGCATTATACTTGGTAAAGGACTTGCTGAAAAACTAGTTGCAAACGTAGGCGATGTGATTTATGTGACCACTCCGCAAGGCGAAATATTTTCGCTTAAAGTAGTTGGCTTCTTTCAATCAGGCCTTCAAGAACTTGATAATACGCAAAGCTATGCCTCACTGGGCACCACGCAAAAAATTCTTGGAAAAGGGAATAATTACATAACTGCCATTCAAGTGAAATTGAAAAATATCAATCTAGCCCCCGCGGTGGCAAAAGAATATGCTAAACTTTTTCAGGTAGACGCTGAAGATATTCAAACGGCCAATTCACAATTTGAAACAGGGAGTTTTGTAAGAACACTTATATCCTACGCAGTAGGCATCACACTTTTGATTGTTGCCGGCTTTGGTATCTACAACATTCTCAACATGATGATTTATGAAAAAATGGATTCCATCGCTATACTTAAAGCTACAGGTTTCTCAGGTGTAGATGTAAATCATATTTTTATCCTTATTGCGCTCAGTATTGGAGTTTCGGGCGGAATAGTTGGGCTCCTCTTTGGCTTTCTGCTTTCCGTTGGTATTGACCAGATTCCATTTAACACCGCCTCGTTACCTACTGTAAAAACCTACCCTGTCAATTATTCGATATATTTCTATTTAATTGGATTCGCCTTTTCTCTGTTCACTACCTTCATGGCAGGATTATTTCCCGCTCGCAAAGCCAGTCGCGTTGATCCAGTAATTATCATCAGGGGAAAATAAATGAGCGAGCTAGTTCTGCAAACGAAACAAGTAAATAAATATTTTCACGATCCCGTGAAGATGCAGGTATTAAAAGACATTTCTTTTTCATTGAGCAGGGGCGACTTTGTTTCGCTCACAGGAAGGTCGGGTTGTGGTAAGTCTACATTGCTGTACATCTTGTCAACAATGGATACGGAGTTTGAAGGGGAGTTGTTGATTGATCAGCACTCTACACGTAACACCAACGAAAAATACTTGGCGCAAGTGCGCAATGAAAAGATTGGCTTTGTATTTCAGTTCCATTATTTGCTCGCTGAATTTACAGTGCTTGAAAACGTGATGCTCCCCGGATTAAAACTCAACAAATACCCAGAAGCAGAAGTGGAGAGCCGTGCGATGGAGCGCCTAAAGATGTTGGATATCTATGATTTGGCTACCAAGAAAGCAACGCGACTATCAGGTGGCGAGAAACAACGCGTGGCCATTGCGCGCGCATTAATAAATGATCCACTTATTGTGATGGGTGATGAGCCTACAGGAAATCTTGACAAGAAGAACGGTCAGATTGTGTTTGATCTCTTTAAGAAAATGTCGGAAGAATTTAAACAAACACTTTTGATTGTTACCCACGATCTAGCCTTTGCAAAAAGTACTCACCGAATTATTGAGATGGAGGATGGAAAAATCATCTCCGACTAGTGGGCATCTCTAAAAACTCCCTTAATCCTTCCATTCGAGAGATAGGGACAGCATTGCCGTTGTAAAAGCAAGAGTTTTAGACGTACCCCCGTATCAATTTTAAAGCACGACCCACTCCATTAATTAAAAAAAGATTTGAACAAATTAGTTACCAAACTAAAACCCGAAAACCCACAAAGTAATCTCATTGGTGCATTGGCCAGAAGTACTTATGGTCTACCGAAATGGAGTTTCTTTCATCTTTTAAATCTGTAACAATCCACCGATCACGTGTAAACGTTTGCATTCCATAACTCACTTCATTTGCGCTACACTAAAAAAAGAAAATATGTCAACAAGAGCAGTTCAACAAAAATCCGAGAAATCAAAGTCTTCTCAAGGCGGTTCAAATCCATCTGAAAACCACAAGCACGCGACCAAGCTAAATGAGGAAGAGGCTAAGCACCAAAAAGACGCGACCAAGCGGCATGAGGATGGCAACGAAGAGAAAGCTCATCAAAGCCCGGTAAAAGCGCAAGCCAACCATAGCATGGCTGCCGATAATAACAAAAAAACATCGAAGCAAAATGCAATGGTCAACAACGATGCTACAGATAGCAAGGACGAAGACATGGACGGTAATGACGACATGGACAGCAAGAATGCTCAGAACAAAAAGCACAACGGAAAGTAATCGTTATTTTAGTAACGAAAAGCATTGCACCAAACTGCGATGCTTTTTTTATTATGCGTCAGGCATGTTTACCGGCAACAATGTAGAAGTCCTAAATGAGCG